>Ga0247823_10002024_pt1 | contig 16749 bp, 11 predicted proteins | sample 13C_PalmiticAcid_2_FD_192426 | JGI IMG/M metagenome (GOLD analysis project Ga0247823, IMG submission 192426) | Soil microbial communities from agricultural site in Penn Yan, New York, United States - 13C_PalmiticAcid_Day30 | ecosystem: Environmental > Terrestrial > Soil > Agricultural land...
TCAAGAAACTGAATCCGCGGGATCTCATCAAGAACCCCGTGCTGTTCACCACCGCGGTGGTGGCGCTGCTGCTAACCGTGCTGCTGGGACTGGGAGGGGAGAAGCTCTCGATCCCGTTCCAGGCGCAGCTGATCGTGTGGCTGTGGCTGACCGTGCTGTTCGGCACCTTTGCCGAGGCGCTGGCCGAGGGCCGGGGCCGGGCGCAGGCGGTCTCGCTCCGCGCCACCAAGTCCGAGCTTCAGGCCAAGCGCCTGATCGGCACGGGCGAGGTTTGGGAGCTGGTCGGCGCCGCCCGGCTCGAGCGGGGTGAAGTGGTGCTGGTCGAGACCGGTGACCTGATTCCCGCCGATGGCGAGGTGATCGAGGGTGTGGCTTCGGTCAACGAGGCCGCGATCACCGGCGAAAGTGCGCCGGTGATCCGCGAAGCGGGCGGCGACCGTTCGGCCGTCACCGCGGGTACGCGCGTCATCTCCGACCGGATCAAGGTGCGCGTGACACAGGAGCCCGGCCAGGGCTTTCTCGACCGCATGATCGCGCTGGTCGAAGGCGCCGAGCGCCAGAAGACCCCAAATGAGATCGCGCTGACGATCCTGCTGGTCGGCCTCACCATCATCTTCCTGATCGCGGTCGCGACGATCCCCGGCTTCGCCAGCTATGCGGGCGGCAGCATCCCCGTCGCGATCCTCGCGGCTTTGCTGATCACGCTGATCCCGACGACGATCGCGGCGCTGCTGTCGGCGATCGGCATCGCGGGCATGGACCGGCTGGTGCGCTTCAACGTGCTCGCCAAGTCGGGCCGTGCGGTCGAGGCCGCAGGCGATGTCGATGTGCTGCTGCTCGACAAGACCGGCACGATCACCATCGGCGACCGTCAGGCGAGCGAGTTCCGTCACCTCGCGGCGGTTCAGGTCGATGACCTTGCACGCGCTGCGCTGCTCGCCAGCCTCGCCGACGAGACGCCCGAGGGCCGTTCGATCGTGACGCTGGCGCGTGAGAAGTTCGGCATCCTGGTGCCGAACCTGCCCGCGGGCGCCGAAGTCATCCCGTTCACCGCGCAGACCCGCATCTCGGGCGTGAAGGTCGAGGGGACGCTGATCCAGAAGGGTGCGGTGGATTCGGTGTTGCGCGCCAATCCGGGGCTGGGCGACACGCCAGCCGCCGCCGAGCTGCGCAAGCTGACCGATGAGATCGCCCGCGCCGGCATGACCCCGCTCGCGGTGGTCAAGGACGGGCGGCTGCTCGGCGCCGTCGCGCTCAAGGACGTGGTCAAGGCCGGGGTGCGCGAACGCTTCGCCGAGCTGCGCCGCATGGGCATCCGCACGGTGATGATCACCGGAGACAATCCGCTCACCGCCGCGGCGATCGCGGCCGAGGCGGGTGTGGACGATTTCCTCGCCGAGGCGACGCCGGAGGACAAGCTGGCGCTGATCCGCAAGGAACAGGCGGGCGGCAAGCTCGTCGCGATGTGCGGCGACGGCACTAACGACGCGCCCGCGCTCGCCCAGAGCGACGTCGGCGTAGCGATGAATACCGGCACGCAGGCGGCGCGTGAGGCGGGCAACATGGTCGATCTCGACAGCAATCCGACCAAGCTCATCGAGATCGTCGGCCTCGGCAAGCAACTGCTGATGACGCGCGGTGCGCTGACGACCTTCTCGGTCGCCAACGATGTGGCGAAGTATTTCGCGATCATCCCGGCGATGTTCGTCACGCTCTATCCGGGGCTGGGCGTGCTCAACGTGATGGGCCTCAGCTCGCCCGAAAGCGCGATCCTCAGTGCGATCATCTTCAACGCGCTGATTATCCCGTGCCTCGTGCCGCTGGCGCTCAGAGGCGTAACCTACACGCCGATGGGGGCGGGGCCGCTGCTGGCGCGCAACCTCTCCATCTACGGCCTCGGCGGCCTGATCGCGCCATTCATCGGCATCAAGCTGATCGACCTCGCCGTCACCGCTCTCAACCTCGCCTGAGGATTTCCGACATGCTCACCGACCTCAAATCCGCCCTGCGTCCCGCGATCGTGCTGACGCTGCTCTTCGCCGCTTTGCTCGGGCTCGCCTATCCCGCGTTGCTCACCGGCATCGGCCAGGCGGTCTTCCCGCATCAGGCCAATGGCAGCCTGATCCGCGAGGGGGATCGCGTGATCGGCTCCGAGCTGATCGGACAGAAGTTCGCCGGCGCGGGCTACTTCCATGGTCGCCCCTCCGCGGCGGGCAGCGACGGCTATGACGCCGTCGCCTCCGCCGGCTCCAACCTCGGCCCGACATCGCAAGCGCTGATCGATCGCGTGAAGACTGATGCCGATGCCCTCCGCAACGCACCAGCCACTTCGGTCCCAACCGACCTGGTGACGACCTCCGCCTCGGGGCTTGACCCCCATGTGAGCCCCGAGGCGGCTCTTTTTCAGGTCGATCGCGTGGCGAAGGCGCGCGGAATCGCGCCGGAAAGGCTGCGGGCACTGGTTGAGCAGCACAGCGAAGGCGCACTGTTTGGCTTTCTTGGCGAGCCGCGCGTGAACGTCCTCGCGCTCAACCGCGCGCTCGACCAGATGACGACCGGGCGCTAAGCCCCGGGGATGGCGTTGCCGACCAAGGTTCTGATCGTCGAGGACGATGTCCATATCCGCCGTCTGCTCCGCGCCGCCCTACAGCGCGCCGGTCATGCGGTGGTCGAGGCGGCGACGGCGCGCGAAGGGCTGTCGTTGCTCGACATCGACAAGCCCGATGCGGTGCTGCTCGACCTGGGCCTGCCCGACCGTGACGGGCTCGAACTGATCCAGCCGATCAAGGCGCGCTCGACCGCGACCCTGCTCGTGGTTTCGGCGCGCGAGGATGTGGCGGAGAAGGTCGCGGCGCTCGACCTCGGCGCCGACGATTACCTGACCAAGCCTTTCGATACCGACGAACTGCTCGCCCGCATCCGCACCGCGCTCCGCCACCGGCTGGCGAGCGATGCCGAACAGGCGACGGTACGGCTGGGAGAGGTGGAGATCGACCTCTCCCATCGCCGCGTGAAGCGGGCGGGGGAGGAAGTGCATCTCTCGCCCAAGGAATATGAGGTGCTCGCCGAACTGGCCAAGCGCCCCGATCGCGTGATCAGCCACGCGCAACTGTTGCGCACCGTCTGGGGGCCGGCGCACGAAGGCCGCGTCGATTATCTGCGCATCGTCGTCCGCAACCTCCGCCAGAAGCTCGAGGCGGACGCCAGCCGCCCCGCGCTGATCCGCAATGAACCGGGCGTCGGCTACCGGCTGGTTGTGGCTACCGCCGATGCCGGATCGCCGGGACCAGCAGACCGCCCAGCAGGGTAAGCCCGGCCAGCACCAGCATCACCGCGCCGAAATCGCGTGGGGTGGCGAGCGCCCAGGTGAGTACCGGTCCGAGCAGAGCGGGTAAGGTGTTGGTCAAGTTGATGAGACCGAGATCGCGCCCGCGATGGCGCGGATCGGGCAGCAACTGCATCGCGAAGCCGGAATGGAGCGACAGGAACACCGCCGAGCCGAGCGCGTAGATCGCGAAGGCGACCGCGGCGATGGTCCAGTCCCGCGCGAAGGCGAGACCGGTGAGCCCCAGTGCGGCGAGTATGGCGAACGCGATCAGGAACGGCTTGCGGCGCCCGATCCGGTCGGACCAGCGGCCTGCCAGCACCGCGACGGGGAGTGGGATGAGGTAGGCGACCGTCATCAACTGGCCGAGCGGCCCGACGCTTTTCGAAGTGGGTGTGTCGGGGTCGATGCTCGCGAAATAATAGACAAGGTAGAGCCACAACACATTTCCCGCGACCTGCACCAGCAGTCGCGACGTCCAGGCGATGGCGAGATCGCGGCCGAGCAATGGCGCCTCTTCCGGTGTTGCGGCCGCTGGCGCGATTTGAGACGGTGTGACGAGTAGCGGTAGAATACAGACCAGTACCGCGGCGAGCACGAAGCTCAGCCGGGCAGGTTCTCCGCTGACGCCGATCGCGACCATCAGAGCCGCAACGGCCGACGCGAGCGGGGCGCCCAGCGCAATCAGCCCGCCCGCCAGCCCTTTTTGCGTGTCGGGTACCTCGTCCGCCATCACCGCGAACATCGGTGCAAGGACCGCATTCACCGCGATCTGAAACAGAACGACCGCGAGGATGATCTGAACGGGTGTCGTCGCGAGCGCGATGGCGGCGAAGGCTGCGGCCAGACCCGCGAGGCCGGCGGCGATCCATTTGCGTCGCCCGCCGCCGCACGCCACCGAACGATCGCTCAGCCAGCCGAACAGGATGTTCGACGCGCTTGCGGCGAATGCCCCGGCGATGACGGTGGCGGTGAACACGGCGATGCGATCGTCGCCCGCGATCTCCGCGACCTTGACCGGCAGCAGCAGGGTCAGCAGCGGCAGGAAGCCAATCACCCCGCCGGCATTGGCGAGCGCAACCAACAGGATGAAGCGCAGCGATCGCTGCGCCGCTCGCTCCGGCTTCGAATTAACCCCCACAAGGCACCCCGTCGCTCCCCGGCTGTCGTGTCCGCGTTGGTCGCGGGCACCGCGGGGAGCGGGAGAACGCTAAGGCTTCATCGTCGCCGGGTCGAGCGTCGTCGTGAGCAGCATCGTGCGATCGGTCGCGTCGCGGGCAATCGCCACCCGATAGCTGCCGCCGCGAACGCGCCAGCCGGGCATGCTGGTGTCATAATCGGCAAGGATGCGCGGTTCGGCGATTAGCGTGATGCGGCGCGTCTCGCCGGGCTTCAGCTCGACGCGCTTGAAAGCGGCGAGGCGCATCGGAATGTTCGACCCTTCGCGCGTCACATAGACCTGTGGCACGTCGGCGCCCGAACGCTTGCCGGTATTAGTGACGTCGAACGACACGGTCAGGCGCTTGCCGCCGGTGACGCTTGGCTTGCCATAGGCGAAGCTGGTGTAGCTGAGGCCATGACCGAAGGCGAAGAGCGGCTTGTGTCCTTTCTTCTCGTACCAGCGATAGCCGACGTCGCTGCCCTCCACATAGTCGACCGGGAAGCTCTTGAGTTCATAGGCGCCGGGGTTTGCCGGGTTCGCCGCGGCCGCTGCCTGAAGTGAAGTGAAGGTATCGAGACCGACGGGGGCGGGGCGGGGCGCCTGTCCCTCATGCGCCGGGAACGTGATCGGCAGACGGCCCGACGGGTTGACCTTGCCGGTCAGGATATTGGCGATCGCCTCACCACCGCGCTGACCGGGGTACCACGCCTGAATCACTGCCGGCACGCGATCGAGCCAGGGCATCGTCACCGGGCCGCCGGTGGTGAGGACGGCCACCGTCTTCGGTTGTGCGGCGGCGACCGCGGCGATCAGCGCATCCTGATGGTTCTGGAGCTTGAGGTCGGGCACGTCCTCCGCCTCGGTCGTCCATTGCGTGCCGAACACGATCGCGAGGTCGGCCGCCTTCGCCGCGTCGACGGTGGCGTTGAGGTTGCGTCCGTCGACAAAGCTGACCTGCGCGCCCGGCAGCGCCTTGCGCAGCGCGTCGAGCGGGGAGGAGGCGTGATAGGTCACGCGCACGAACGACGATGCCGGGCCGTGGGCGAGCGGAATCTCGATCGGCGCGCCACCGACCGACCGCACCTGGCTCGATCCGCCGCCCGACAGCACGCCCACATCGGCGCCGCCACCGATCACAACGATCTTCTTCGCGGTGGCGGCGAGGGGGAGGATGCCGTCCTGATTCTTGAGCAGCACGATCCCCGCCTCGGCCGCGCGCTGCGCGACCAGCGCGTTTGCGGCATAGTCGGGCGTCTGCGCCGCAGCGGGCATCGGCGCGTCATAGGCACCGCTCTCGATCAGTCCGGTGAGATAGCGCGCGACCATGTCGTCGAGCCGTGCCGTCGGCACCTCGCCCTTCTCGACCGCAGCCTTGAGCGGTTCGGCGAAGTACAACGCACGGTCGAGCTCCTGTCCCGATTGCTGGTCCAGCCCCGCCTTCGCTGCCTTTCCGGTCGAATGCACGCCGCCCCAGTCGCTCATCACCCAGCCGCGATAGCCCCAGTCGCGCTTGAGCACCTGATTGAGCAGGAAGTCGTTCTCGCACGCCCAGTCGCCATTGACCTTGTTGTATGCGCACATGACCGAGGCCGGCTTGCCCTTCTCGATCGCGATCTGGAAGGCGAGCAGGTCGCTCTCGCGCAGCGCCGCCTCGCCGATCCGCGCGTCGAGCACCATGCGGCCGGTTTCCTGCGAATTGAGTGCGAAGTGCTTGATGGTCGAGACGATGTGGTTGGACTGGACGCCCGCGATATGTGCGCCGCCCAGTTCACCCGCGAGCAGCGGGTCCTCACCCAGATATTCGAAATTGCGCCCGCCCCAGGGATCGCGGTTGAGGTTCACGCCGCCCGCAAGCAGCACGTTGAAGCGCTTGGCGCGCGCCTCGGCCCCGATCATCGCGCCGCCAGCCCGCGCGATCTCCGGATCGAAGGTCGCGGCGGTGGCGAGGCTGGAGGGCAGGGCGGTGGCGACGTCGCCCTTGCGCTGTTCGACCTGATTGGCGACGCCGAGCGACGCGTCGCTCTCCCGCACCAGCGGCACGCCGAGTCGCGGTACGCCGTCGATATGACCAGCCGACGGGATCAGTTCGTTCTGCGTCTTGCCCTTGCCGAAGGGCGGGAAGATGCCGTGGACCAGCGCGATCTTCTCGTCGAGCGTCATCCGCGCGACGATCGAATCGGCGCGGGCGCGGGCGTCGGCCGCCTTGGCAGGAGCCTGCTGCGCGACGCCCGAAGTGGCTGTGAATACTGTGATCGCGCTGGCCGCGAGCAACGCGGCGATGGTCCTGCTCATGCGTATTCCTCTCCTGAAGTCCGGCATGTCCGGCCTGATTGTTTGCAAGCACGACAGCATAAATTGAGAACGTTCACAATAGCGGTTTTCCGCCATTCTAGAAATGCCGTATACCGAATGGGCGGTGCTTGACAACGTTGTACAATGGGTTCAAGTGAACGTTCTCAACGAGTGCGGATCCACCGCGCCGCTGAAGGGGAGGATGAAGATGCGGGGCACGACTCGCTCAAATGCACGTCTGGCGATTCGACTGGCGATCGGAGCTTCGACGCTGGCGATGGCCGCGACTCCGGCACTGGCACAGGATGCGCAGGACGCGCCGCCGCCGACCGGGGAAGCGGAAGAGGTCCTCGTCACCGGCATCCGCGCCAGCCTTGCGCAGGCGATGACGATCAAGCGCGACGCGCAGGGCGTCGTCGACGCGATCTCCGCCGAGGATATCGGCAAGTTCCCCGACACCAATCTGGCTGAGTCTCTTCAGCGCATCACCGGCGTGTCGATCGACCGCTCGAACGGCGAGGGGTCGTTCGTCACCGTCCGCGGCTTTGGCCCTGAGTTCAACCTGGTGACGCTCAATGGCCGCCAGATGCCGACTTCGGGTCTGGGCGACGGCGCCAGCGCACCGGCGACGCGTTCGTTCGACTTTGCCAACCTGGCTTCGGAAGGCGTTGCCGGGGTGGAGGTCTACAAGACCGGCCGCGCCGCGATCCCGTCCGGCGGCATCGGTTCGTCGATCAACATCAAGACGCCGCGCCCGCTCGACCGGCCCGGCATGCGCGGCAGCATCGCGGTCAAGGGTGTGCTCGACACCTCGTACAACCAGGGGGATGAGATCACGCCCGAAGTGTCGGGCATCTTCAGCACGACGCTGGCCGACGACAAGATCGGCATCCTGCTCGCGGGTTCGTACCAGAAGCGCAAGGCCAGCAACAACGACTACAAGACCGACTGGCGCGACGGCTATCTGGGCAGCGAGAATAACTGGGGTTCGCTCGCGCAGCCCGGCGACCCGCGCTACGCCAACATCACCAACCGGCCCGACGCGAACGACGTCTACGAAGTGCCGCAGAACGGATCGTACAACCTCAACGATATCGAGCGCGAGCGGATCAACGGGCAGCTGGTGCTGCAATTCCGTCCGATCGAGTCGCTGACCGCGACGTTCGATTACACCTATTCGCGCAACACGGTTGAGGTCCGCACGAGCAGCGTCGGCATCTGGTTCAACCACAACAACACGTCGAGCTCGTGGACTGACGGCCCCGTCGCCGGGCCGGTCTTCTACTCGGAAGCCTTCGGCGCGGCCGAGCGCAAGGACCTTTCCTATAGCGGCGCGCTCACCGCGAACCGCAGCGAGAACCACTCGTTCGGCGGCAACCTGACCTGGGAGGCGCCGGGCGGAGTCACCGCGCAGCTCGACTTCCACCATTCGACCGCGACGTCGAAGCCGACCAACAAATACGGCACCAGCGTGTCGGTGGGCAATGCGGTGGTCGGCCTGTCGAGCCAGGGGATCAACTTCGACACCTATCTGCCGGTCATTTCCACGGCCTTCCATCCGGGCTTCAACCCGCTCGATGCCGGGCAGATCATGCCAACCGGTAACGCGTTCCGGAACGCCTATTTCCGCGACGAGATCAATCAGGCGCAGCTCAAGGCGCGCTACGATCACGAAGGCGGATTGCTCGACAGCATCGATTTCGGCGTCTCGTACATCGAGAACAAGGTGCGGTCGGCCTATGGCTTCCTGCAAAACGAGACGTGGAGCGGCGCCGGGCCGGCGTCGGATATCCCCGACGACATCTTCAAGCTGGTGTCGCTGCCCGACAAGTTCCGGGGGCTGGACGGTGCGGCCAACATCATCCCGAGCCTCTACAGCTTCGATTTCGAGCGGATGGTGGATTTGATCGAGCAGCGCTACGGCACCTGTAGCCGGGCCCAGACCGGCAAGGCGCCGGCAGGCACCTGCCTCGCCGACTACACGATCGACCGCCGCATCACCGAAAAGACGCTGTCGCCCTATGTTCAGGTCGCGGGCAAGTTCAGCGCGTTCGGTAACGACGCGCATGTCGTGGCCGGTGTGCGCTACGAGCATACCAATATCGACTCTTCCGCGCTGGTGCCGATCCCCAACGGCACGTCATGGGATGCGGCGAACGAGTTCTATATCGCCTATTCGGGTCAGTCGGACTTCTCGCGCTTCAAGGGTGACTACGAGGTCTGGCTCCCCGCGATCGACTTCGACATCTCGCCGTTCGACAATGTGAAGCTGCGCGCCTCGTACAGCCACACGATCACCCGTGCGGACTATGCGAGCCTTCAGGGCGGCCTGACGCTCGACACGCAGTTCCGCATCGCTTTCGGCACGGGCAGCCGAGGCAACCCCGGCCTGCTTCCCTACAAGTCGAAGAACATCGATCTGTCGGCGGAGTGGTATTACGGGCCCAGCAGCTACATCTCGGTCGGCTTCTTCAACAAGGATGTCGAGAACTTCATCTCGCAGGACCGGATCACCGAAAGCGCGTTCGGCCTGCGTACCGTCGCGAACGGGCCGCGCTATCAGGCCGCGATCGCGGCGCTGGGCGCCAATGCCAGCGTGCAGGATATCCGCCAGTACATCTTCGTGAACTTCCCCGGATCGACCCAGCGGACCGGTGTGGATCCGGCGGGCTATATCACGGGCAAGATCTTCGCGTTGCCTGAGGATCCGCTGGTGCCGTTCCAGGTGAACACGCCGGTCAACAGCGACCAGACGGCGAACCTCTACGGCTTTGAGTTCGCGGTCCAGCACAGCTTCTGGGAAACCGGCTTCGGCGCCATCCTGAACTATACGGTCGTCCGTGGCGACGCGACCTATGACAACACCAAGCCCTGGTCGGTCACGCAATTCGCGCTGACGGGCTTAAGCGACAGCGCCAACGCGGTACTGTTCTACGACAAGAACGGTCTGCAAGCCCGTGTCGCGTACAACTGGCGTCAGAAGTTCCTCTCCGGAACGGGGGCCAACCCCTTCTATGTCGAGGATTATGGTCAGATCGACGCCAGCGCGAGCTATGAGTTCATGCCGGGGCTGACCGTGTTCGGCGAGGTCATCAACCTGACCGGCGAGAGCCGCCGCGGGCATCGCCGTTCCGATCGCAACGTCTACTTCGCTTCGCCCGGCTATGCCCGCTACGCGGCCGGCGTGCGCTTCAATTTCTGAGCCTCCTCCCCAGCCACCCTCTTCGGAGGGTGGCCTTTTTTTGTTACGGGGTGGAGCTAGGATGGAGAGGCAATGGGCGAAACGGTGACGAGTCACGCAGTGTTGACGGCGGAGGCGCATCGCGAGTTGCGTGTCCGCCGCGAACGCGATGAAGCGCTGGGCGACGGGGTGATGAGCTGCGTGACGATGCCCGCCGAGTTCCGGCGGGTTCAGGCGCATTATCCGATCCTGTTCAGGCGCAATGCGGACCGCGAGGCGTTCACCGCGCTCGCGCTGTTCGGCTTTGAGGACGGGGAGAACCTGTTCCTGAAGGGTGTCGCGTGGGACGCGGACTATGTTCCGCTGGCGATGGCCGTTCAGCCCTTCCTGATCGGCGGCGCGGAGGATGCGCGGCAGGTGCATGTCGACCTGGCCAGCCCGCGGGTCGGCGCGGGCTGGCGCGTGTTCGACGATACCGGGCGCCCAACATCCTATCTGGAGACGGTTGCCGGACAGCTTGGCGAACTGGACGAGGGCTGGCGCGCGTCGGGCGATTTCTTTTCGGCACTGCGGCGCCATGAGCTGCTCGAGCCGCTGACGCTTGAGATCACGCTGGACGACGGGTCGGTCAACCGGCTGGTCGGCTTCCACGTCATCGACGAGGCGCGGCTGAGCGCGCTTGACGCGGCGGCGCTGGGTGCGCTGCATGCCGAGGGGCACCTGATGCCGATCTTCATGGCGGTGGCCTCGATCGGCAATTTCAACGCGCTGATCGCGCGCAAGAACAGACGGCTGGGCGATGGCTGAGGCCGACCCAGGCCCCTTGAGCGGGCTTGCCGCGGTCCCGGAGGTCGCGGTGATGAGCGCCGCGGAGCTCGACCTGCGGCTGCGGGAGGCGCTGGCGCCGTTCGTGGTGCGCGGGCTGGTCGCCGGCTGGCCCTTGGTCGCGGCCGCGAAGCAGTCGGGCAGCGAAGCGCGCGCTTACCTGCTCGGCAAGCATCGCGACGTGCCGTTCACGGTGGCGGTGGGTAATGCGGCGGGCGATGCGCGCATCTTCTACGGCCCTGACATGGCGGTGAATTTCCGCACTCTGCGCGGGCGGCTCGGCGACATCCTTGCCGATATGGATGCGGCGGAGCACGATCCGGCCGCACCGCCCATCTATGTCGCCTCGACCGACGTGCACGATTTCTTCGACGGGCTTCACGCCGACAACCATGTCGATCTCGGCGTCCGGCGGTGCCGGGCGGGCATCTGGATCGGCACGCGCACGCGGATTGCGGCGCATAACGACTTTCCCGACAATCTCGCCTGTGTCGCGGCGGGACGGCGGCGCTTCACGCTGTTTCCGCCTGATCAGTTCCGCAACCTCTATCTCGGCCCGCTCGACAATACGCCCGCCGGGCGCGCGGTGAGCATGGTCGATTTCGCCGCGCCCAACTTCACGACGCATCCCAGGTTTCACGAGGCGCTGGCGCACGCTCAGGTCGCCGAACTGGAGCCGGGCGACGCGATCTTCGTGCCCTCGATGTGGTACCACCATGTCGAGGGGCTGGAGCCGTTCAACGTGCTGATCAACTATTGGTGGCGCGAGACGCCCGGCTGGCTGGGTCAGCCGGAGGATGCGCTGCACCACGCATTGCTCGCGATCCGCGACCTGCCGCTGAATGAGAAGGCGCGGTGGCGAGCGCTGTTCGACCATTATGTCTTTGAGAATGGGGAAGACGTGACGGAACATCTGCCCGAGGGAACACGCAGCATTCTCGACCCGCTGACCCCCGAAACCGCGTCGCGCATCCGCGCCTATCTGCTGCGGCAGCTCAGCCAATGACCGGGAAGCGTCCCACGCGCGTCGTCATTGCGGGCGGCGGAACCTCCGGCTGGATGGCCGCCGCCGCGATCAGCCGGACGATGGGCCATACGATCGACCTCACGCTCGTCGAGTCCGAGCAGATCGGGACGATCGGGGTGGGGGAGTCGACCATCCCGCCTCTGGTCAACTTCAACCGCATCCTTGGCATCGGTGAGGCCGAGTTCATGCGTGCGGCGCAGGCGACCTTCAAGCTCGGCATCCTGTTCGACAACTGGAAGCATGACGGGCACAGCTATTTCCACAGCTTCGGCCTGTCGGGGAAGGATCACTGGTCCGCCGGGTTCCAGCACTTTTGGCTCTACGCCCGATCGCGCGGCTTCCCCGAGCCCTATGACGATTATTGTCTCGAGCTGGCGGCGGCGATGCAGGGCAAGTTCGCGCATCTGCCGCAGGACAGGATGAACTATGCCTATCACGTCGATGCGACGCTGTATGGCCGCTACCTGCGCAAGCTCGCCGAGGAGGCGGGGACGAAGCGGGTCGAGGGCAAGATCCAGCGCGTCGAATTGAACGGCGAGACCGGGGACATCGCCGCGCTGCATCTGGACGGGGAGCGGCGGATCGAGGGCGACATGTTCGTCGATTGCACCGGCTTTCGCGGCCTGTTGATCGAAGGCGCTTTGCACGCCGGGTTCGAGGATTGGGGGCATTGGCTGCCCAATGACAGCGCGATCGCGGTGCAGGCGAAGCATCAGGGACCGCCACAGCCCTATACGCAGGCGATCGCGCATGATGCCGGCTGGCAATGGCGTATCCCCCTCCAGCACCGGATGGGCGCGGGTATTGTGTATAGCAGCGGCTATCTGTCGCGCGACGAGGCGCATCACCGGCTGATCTCGACCGTGGGCGAGCCGCTGATCGAGCCGTTCGACATCAAGTTCCGCGGCGGTGTGCGGCGTAGGCAATGGTACCGCAACTGCGTCGCGATCGGTCTGTCGGGCGGCTTCGTCGAGCCGCTGGAGGCAACCACGGTGCACTTGATCCAGCGCGCCGTGCTGCGCTTCGTGCGGCTGATGCCCAATGGCCGGGTCAGCGAGCGCGATGCCGCCGAGTTCAACGAGCAGCAGCGGCAGGATATCGAGCAGATCCGCGACTTCGTAATCCTGCACTATAAAGCGACCGAGCGACGCGACAGCGCCTTCTGGCGGCATGTCGCCAATATGCCGGTGCCGGATTCGCTGGCGCAGAAGATCGAGCTTTTCCGCGAGACCGGGCGCACCTTCCGCAAGAACGAGGAGCTGTTCGCGGAGAATAGCTGGGTACAGGTGATGATGGGGCAGGGGGTCGATCCGCGCAGCTGGCACCCGATCGCGGAGAAGCTGTCCGACGAGGAACTGAGGCGGCTGATGACCACGCTGCGTGAGGATGTGACGCGGACCGTCGCGACGCTGCCCGAGCATCACGCCTATGTCGCGCAATATTGCGGCGCGGCCGACCCGCTCGCGGCCTGAGAGACAGTAGATGGCACGCCGCAAACAGGCCGTCACGATCCGTCACGTCGCCGCCGATGCCGGCGTTTCGCTCCAGACGGTGAGCCGGGTCATCAACAAGGAGCCGAACGTGCGGCCCGAAATGGCCGAGCGCGTCCGCGCGTCGATCGCCAAGCTCGGCTACGTCCCGTCGATCGCGGCGCAGCGGATGAGCGGGTCGCGTTCCTACCTCATCATGGCGCTCAACGACCGCGAACGCACGATCGATGGCTGGCGCGCGCGCGACGGCACCGACTGGGTCGACCAAATGCTACTCGGTGGCATGCTCACCTGCGCCGAACACGGCTATCGCCTGATCGTCGAGCTGGTCGATACGCATAGCGATCATATCGAACGCGAACTGACCGCGGCGCTTGCGGCGCTGCAGCCCGACGGGGTGATCCTGACCCCGCCGCACTCCGCCAACCCCGCCATTCTGGCACTGCTCGACGATGCGCATATCGGCCTCGCGCGGATCGGGTCGCTCGCGGAAGGGCCGGGGTTCCGGCTGACCATGGGCGACGATATCGCAGCCGGGCTTGCTACCCGGCACCTGATCGAGCTTGGACATGAGCGGATCGGGCTGATCGCCGGGCCGGACGAGTATGAGCTGAGCGGCTGGCGCGTGGATGGCTGGCGCACGGCGATGGCCGGGGCGGGGCTTCCCGTCGAGGGGCTTCTGGCTCAGGGCGACTTCTCGCGTCAGTCGGGCCGTGAGGCCATGCCGCTGCTGCTGAAGGCGGGGGCAACCGCGATCATCGCAAGCAACGATCAGATGACGCTGGGCGCGCTGGAGATCGCGCGCGAGCGCGGGCTGGATGTTCCCGGCGATCTGTCGCTGGTCAGCTTCGACGATACCCCTATCGCGCGGTTCAACCACCCGCCGCTGACCGCGATCACCCAGCCGATCGCCGATGTCACCGCGCGCGCGGTCGAGCTGATCATCGCCGAACGGGGGGGGCAGGAGGCACCGGACGAACCGGTCGTGGTCGTCCCGGCTCTGACGGTACGCCAGTCGACCGGGCCGCGCCGCCGCTGATCGCTGCCTGATGCGCCTGCCGGCGCCTCGGGAATGTCCGCTGGTACGGGCGGGGGGACTTGAACCCCCACGGGCCGAAGCCCAACGGATTTTAAGTCCGGTGCGTCTACCATTCCGCCACGCCCGCGCGTGTCGAACGGCTCTATCGGGTCAGATGGGCAGTGCCAAGCGCGTCAGACGTTCAGACGTCCGCGCATTTCCTTGCCTGGCTTGAAATAGGGCACGCGCTTCGCGTCGACATCGACGGTCTCGCCGGTGCGGGGGTTGCGGCCGGTGCGCGCATCGCGTGAGCGGGTGGAGAAGGCGCCGAAGCCGCGCAACTCGACCCGGCCATCCGAGACCAGACGCGTGGTGATTTCTTCGAAGAAGGTGTCGACGATGCGCTCGATCTCGCGCGCGGACAGGCCGGGATTGTCCGCTGCCAGCATTTGCACGAGTTCCGAACGGATCATCGCGTGTCCCCAACTGTCCCGGTCAATCGTGCCGGGAAAACGTACCTTGCCCTTCGCCAGGGCGCGGCTTGGGCTGATTTTAGGCCCGATTCCTCACCTGCATCAATCGAATCTTGCGGCGGGAATCCCGTTTTTGGAGGCTCGGCAGCGAAGCCCTTGAAATGATTGGCAGGGCGGGCGGCAAAAACCGCCCGCCCTGCGCAAAATCACTTCTTCTCTTCGCGAGCCTTGAGCGCCTCGCCCAGGATGTCGCCCAGCGATGCGCCCGAGTCGGACGAGCCATACTGCGCAACCGCCTGCTTCTCTTCGGCGATCTGCATCGCCTTGACCGAGAAGGTCGGCTTCTTCGAACGATCGAGGCCGGTGACCATCGCGTCGAACTTCTGGCCGACCTGGAAACGCTCCGGACGCTGCTCGTCGCGGTCGCGGCCGAGGTCGGTGCGCTTGATGAAGCCGGTCGCGCCATCGTCGCCGACCTGCACTTCAAGGCCCGCGTCGCGGACTTCGAGGACGGTGACGGTGACGACTTCGTTCTTGTTCACGCGCGCGCCGGCGCCGGCGACAGCCGCGCCGGTGGGCACGCCACCACGCTCAAGTTGCTTCATGCCGAGCGAGATGCGCTCCTTGTCCGACTCGACGGCCAGAACGACGGCCTTGACCATCTCGCCCTTGCGGTGGAGCGCCAGCGCGTCCTCGCCCGAGATGCCCCAAGCGATGTCCGACATGTGCACCATGCCGTCGACGTCGTTGTCGAGGCCGATGAACAGGCCGAATTCGGTGGCGTTCTTGACTTCGCCCTCGACCTCGGTGCCGACCGGATGGGCAGCCGCGAAGGCCTCCCACGGGTTCTGATGGGCCTGCTTGAGGCCCAGCGAGATGCGGCGCTTGTCCTGATCGACCTCGAGCACCACGACATCGACTTCCTGCGAGGTCGAGACGATCTTGCCCGGATGGACGTTCTTCTTGGTCCAGCTCATCTCCGAGACGTGGACGAGGCCTTCGATGCCCGGCTCGAGCTCGACGAACGCGCCGTATTCGGTGATGTTGGTCACGCGGCCCGACAGCTTCGCGCCGATCGGATACTTGGCGCCGGCGCCATCCCACGGATCGCTCTCAAGCTGCTTCATGCCGAGCGAGATGCGCTGGGTGTCGCGGTTGATGCGGATGATCTGCACCTTCACCGTGTCACCGATGTTGAGCATCTCCGACGGGTGGTTGACGCGCTTGTAGCTGAGGTCAGTGACGTGCAGCAGGCCGTCGATGCCGCCGAGGTCAACGAACGCACCGTAATCGGTGATGTTCTTGACGACGCCGTCGATCACCTGACCCTCGGCGAGGCTCAGGATCAGGCCCGAACGCTGCTCGGCGCGGTTCTCTTCGAGGACGGCGCGGCGCGACACGACGATGTTGCCGCGCTTGCGGTCCATCTTAAGGATCTGGAAGGGCTGCGGCAGGTCCATCAGCGGCTGCACGTCGCGCACCGGACGGATATCGACCTGCGAGCCGGGGAGGAACGCCACGGCGCCCGACAGGTCGACGGTGAAGCCGCCCTTGACGCGGCCGAAGATCACGCCCTCGACGCGGTTGCCCTGCGAGAATTCGAGTTCGAGCTTGTCCCAGGCGGCTTCGCGGCGGGCGCGGTCGCGGCTGAGCATCGCTTCGCCGTTCGCGTTCTCGACGCGGTCGACATAGACTTCGACTTCGTCGCCGACCTTCAGCTCGGCGGGCTGGCCCGGCGCTGCGAATTCGCGCAGCGGCACGCGGCCTTCGCTCTTGAGGCCAACGTCGATGATGGCGAGGTCGTTCTCGATGCCGGTGACGGTGCCGATGACGACACGGCCTTCAAAGCTTTCTGCGCCGCCAAGGGTCTGGTCGAGCAGCGCGGCGAAATCGTCGCGCGTGGGGTTTGCCGAAGTGGCCATAAAGGGTTCAGTCCTAACTATCGTTTTTCCGGCC
>Ga0247823_10002025_pt1 | contig 16749 bp, 9 predicted proteins | sample 13C_PalmiticAcid_2_FD_192426 | JGI IMG/M metagenome (GOLD analysis project Ga0247823, IMG submission 192426) | Soil microbial communities from agricultural site in Penn Yan, New York, United States - 13C_PalmiticAcid_Day30 | ecosystem: Environmental > Terrestrial > Soil > Agricultural land...
GTCGGCGCCTGCTGGGCGCCCGCCGCCGCGCCGCGCGCCCAGCAGGCGCCGACCGCCGCGGCCACCGGTGCGACCTCGACCACCGCCGTCGACCGACCCGCCGCGGACCGACCCGAGCTGGACCGGAGCATCGCGATCGTCGGCATGGCCGGTCGGTTCCCCGGGGCGGGCGACGTGGCCGAGTTCTGGCGCAACCTCTGCGGCGGCGTCGAGTCGATCAGCTTCTTCTCCACCGAGGAGCTCATCGCCAGCGGCGTTGACCCCGAACTGGTGGCCAACCCGAACTATGTGCCCGCCCGCCCGGTGCTCGACGACATCACCGGCTTCGACGCGGCCTTCTTCGGCATGAGCCCGCGGATGGCCGCGCTCACCGACCCGCAGCAGCGGCTGTTCCTGGAGGTCTGCTGGGAAGCCTTGGAGCAGTCCGGATACGCCCAGCCGGAGAACCGGGGCCGGGTCGGGGTGTTCGGCGGCACCCACATCAGCACCTACCTGCTCGGCATCCAGCCGGGCCTCGGCGCCGACGTCAGCCAGTTCGAGATCGCCATCGGCAACGAGAAGGACGCGCTGACCACCAACGTGTCCTACCTGTTCGACCTGCACGGACCGAGCGTCGCAGTGCAGACCTTCTGCTCGACGTCGCTGGTCGCCGCGCACCTCGCGGTGCAGAGCCTGCGGGCGGGCGACTGCGAGCTGGCGATGGCGGGCGGGGTGTCCATCCGGGTGCCGGACAAGGTCGGCCACGTCTTCGAGGTCGGCGGCATGGAGTCGCCGGACGGGCACGTGCGCACCTTCGACGCGAAGGCCCGCGGCGCCATGTTCGGCGACGGCGCCACCGTCGTGGTCCTCAAGCGCTTCGCCGACGCCCTGCGCGACGGCGACCACATCTGGGGCGTCATCCGCGGCACCGCGATGAACAACGACGGCGCGCAGAAGGTCGGCTACACCGCGCCAAGCGTGACCGGTCAGGCCGCCGTGGTCGCCGCGGCGATGGCCGACGCCGGGGTGCACGCCGAGGACATCGGCTACATCGAGGCGCACGGCTCGGGCACCCCGCTCGGCGACCCGATCGAGGTGGCGGCGCTGACCCAGGCGTTCGGCCCGACCGCGGACCGCCAGTACTGCCCGATCGGCTCGGTGAAGACCAACGTCGGCCACCTGGACCGGGCGGCGGGCACCACCGGCCTGATCAAGACCACCTTGACCCTGGCGGAGCGGCTGATCCCGCCGACGCTGCACTTCACCACGCCCAACCCGGACATCGACTTCGCGGGCAGCCCCTTCTACGTCAACACCGAACTGCTCAGCTGGCAGCCCGCCGACGGCCGCAAGCGCATCGCCGGGGTCAACTCGCTGGGCATGGGAGGCACCAACGTGCACATGGTCGTCGAGGAACCGCCCGCCAATCGGGACCGGCGGGCCGAGGACGACCCGACCAGCCGCCGCTACCAGGTGCTGCCCGTGTCCGCCCGCACCACCACCGCGGCCGACGCGTCGTGCCTGCGCCTCGGCGCGCACCTCGCCGCGCACCCGGACGCCCGGCTCGCCGACGCGGCCTACACGCTGCAGGTCGGCCGCAAGGTGTTCGAGCACCGCAGGACCGTGGTCGCGTCGAGTGTCCCCGAGGCGGCGTTGATCCTGGGCGGCACGGCCGCCACCGCTCCGCTCGCCCGGGTCGACGCGGTGCGCGGCAGGCCGGTGGCCTTCCTGTTCACCGGCGTCGGCGAGCAGTACCCCGGCCTCGTCGGCGAGCTGTACCGACGCGAGCCCGCGTTCGCCACGCGACTCGACGACTGCCTGCGGCGTCTCACCGCGGCGCTGCCCGATGTCGACGTCGCCGACCTGCTTACCGGCGACCGTCAGGCAGGCGCCAACAGTCTGGCCGCGCTGCTCGGCCGCGGCGGCGGCACCGACGAGCGGACCGCGGCCTTCGAGCGGACCCGGATCGCCCAGCCGCTGCTGTTCGCGGTGAACTACGCGCTGGCCGCCACCCTGATGTCCTGGGGTATCCAGCCGGCCGCGATGCTCGGCTACAGCCTCGGCGAGTACGTCGCGGCCTGTCTCGCGGGCGTGCTGTCGCTCGACGACGCGATCGCCATCGTGGTCAAGCGGGCCGAGCTGATCGAGACGGTCGAGGCCGGTGCCATGGCCGCGGTCGCGCTGAGCGAGGACACGCTGCGAGCCCGCTACGCGCTGGACCGGATGGGGATCGACGTCGCCGCGGTCAACGGCCCGGAGATGACCGTGGTCGCGGGCTCGACCGCCGCGGTGACCGGTCTGCTCGACCAGCTGCGCGCCGCGGAGATCCCGAGCAGGCCGCTGTCCACCACGCACGCGTTCCACTCCCGGATGCTGGCCCCGCTCGCGGCCCCGCTGACCGAGTGGATCACCACGAACATCACCCTGAACGCGCCCGTCCTGCCGTACTTCTCCAACGTGACCGGCGGACTCGCCGACGCCGCGCTGGTATGCGACCCGGGCTACTGGGCCAAGCACATGTGCCAGACCGTGCGGTTCGCCGCGGGCGCCGACGCCATGCTCGCCGACCCGGAGCTGGCCGTGGTCGAGATCGGCCCCGGCCAGTCGCTGGCCGCGCTGATCCGCTCCGCGGGCCTAGCCCCGGCGCGCTGGCCGCTGCTGTCGGCCACCCTGCCCGCCGCGGGCGACCCGCGCCCGGCCGACGGCGTGCTCACCGACTGCGTCGCCCGGCTGTGGTTGGCGGGCGTCGACATCGACTGGGCCGCGTACCACGGACGGACCGGCGAGGACACCGCGGACGCGCCGGGCCGGATCCCGCTGCCGACCTACCCGTTCGAGCGGCAGCGGTACTGGATCGACGGCAAGATGCCCGGCAGTCGCGGAGCCACCGCGCTCGACCCGGCCGAGCCGACCTCGTTCGCCGACATCGACCGCTTCCCCCGGCTCCCCGAGGACGAGTGGCTCTCCCTGCCCGTGTGGCGCCAGACCACGGCGCGTGCCTCGGCCACGACCCAACCGGCGTCCTGGCTGGTCTACGCGGCCGAGCCCGCCGACGGGGTGCTCGCCGCCCTGCGGGTCGAGGCCGGGCGGACCGGCGCGACGGTGACCGTCGTGCGGCCGGGCGACAGCTTCACCGCCGCCCCGGACGGCGCTTACACGGTGCGACCGGGCAACGCCGCCGACGCGCTCGAACTACTGCGTGGGCTCCGCGGCCGCGATGTGCCGCTGGAGCGGGTGGTGCACCTGTGGACGACGGCGGCGGCAGGTGAAAGCAGCACAGTCGAGGGCCGCTCAGTTGAAGACAGAACAGTCGAGCTCGGTCTGCACAGCCTGGTCGCGCTGGCCCGCGCCGCCAGTGAGATCGGCCTTGACGGTTGGGCACTGGACATCGTGACCGTGGGCAGCCAGCAGGTGCTCGACGGCGACGAGATCCGCCCGGCCGCCCGAACCCTGATCGGCCCGGCCCTGGTCGTGCCGCTGGAGTATCCGTCGGTGACCACCCGGCTGATCGACGTCGAGTCGCGGACCGCGCCCGGCGACGTGGTCGCCGAGCTGTGCGCGCCGCGGACCGAACCGACCGTGGCGCTGCGGGGACGCCGCCGCTGGGTCTGCGGCTACGAGACGGTTCCGGCCGTGCCCGCCGCCGCGACCCGGGAAGTGTTGCGGGACAACGGTGTCTACCTGATCACCGGCGGTCTCGGTGGCATCGGCCTGGCCATGGCCGAGCACCTGGCTCGCGACTGTCATGCCCGGCTGGTGCTGTTCGGCCGCCGGGGCTTGCCGCCGCGCTCGGAATGGGCGGCGATCGGCGCGGGCACCGCCGACGTCGACGCGGGCATCCGTGACCGGGTGACGCGGGTCCTGGAGATCATCGCGTTGGGCGCCGAGGTCGAGATCGTCACCGGCGACGTGGCCGACGCGGCCGACGTGCGCCGAGCGGTCGAGACGGCTACCCGACGGTTCGGCGCGCTGCACGGCGTACTGCACGCCGCGGGTGTTCCCGGTACCGGCCTCATGCAGTTCAAGGCGGGCGCGGACCTCGACCGGGTGTTGGCGCCGAAGGTCGCCGGTGCCAGGGCGCTCGACGCCGCGCTGCGGGTCGGCGAACCGGACGAGGTCACGCTCGACTTCCTGGCGCTGTTCAGCTCGATCACCTCGGCGACCGGCGGCGGGCCCGGCCAGGTCGACTACTGCGCGGCCAACGCGTTCCTCGACGGCTACGCGGCCGAACGCGCCGCGAGCGGCAGGCCGACGGTGTCGGTCGGCTGGGGTGAGTGGGCCTACAACGGCTGGGACGACGGGCTGGCGGGCTACGACGAGGAGCTGCGGAAGTTCTTCACCGAGCACCGGGCGAACTTCGGCATCACCTTCGAAGAGGGCTGGCGCGGCCTGCTGCGGGCCGTCGCCACCGCCGAGCCGCACCTGATCGTGTCCACACAAGACTTACCCGCGATGGTCGCGCTCGGCACCCGGTTCACCGTCGAGGCGGCGACCGCGCCGTCGACCGTGCCGGACGGTGAGCGCCACCCGCGACCGGAGATGGTGACGCCGTACCAGGAACCGGTCGGGCCGACCCAGGAGCGGCTGGCCGAGACCTGGTGTCAGACGCTGCGGCTGCAGCGGATCGGCGTCGACGACAGCTTCTTCGACCTCGGCGGCAACTCGCTGCTCGGGATCACGATGCTGGGGGCACTGCGCCGCGTGTTCCCGGGGGCCGAGCTCCCGCCGCACGTGCTGTACGAGGCCCCGACCGTCGCCGCACTGGCCAAGCTCATCGACGGCGACAGTGGAGCGTCCACATCGGACACCCGCGTCGACGCCGCGCACGGGGAACGGCGCCGGGCGGGCCTGAAGGCCGCCGCGGCCCGCAGGCGGGCGGCATGAGCGAGCTTGCGAGCGAATCATCGACACAGTGGCGGGAACGCCACCGAGCGTGCGAGGTGGCTAGGTGACCAACCCACTGAGGCAAGACGAGAACGGAGCTGAGATGAGTGTCATCGGTGTGGTCGGCGCGGGGGTGATGGGCGTCGGAGTCGCCCAGAACTTCGCCCAGTACGGCCACGAGGTCGTCCTGGTGGACCTGACGGAGGAGGTCCTGGCCGAGGCCAGGGCCACGATCAACCGCAACTGCAGGCTCAGCCGGATGATGGGCGGCCCGGCGCTGGACCCCGACGAGATCCTGGCCAGGATCACCACCGCGGTCGGCCTGGACGCACTGGCCAAGGCCGACGCGGTAATCGAGAACGTGCCGGAGGTCTGGGAGACCAAGCGGGAAGTCCACGCGGCACTGGACGAGATCTGCGGGCCGGACACGCTGATCGTCGTCAACACCTCGGCCATCCCGATCACCAAGGTCGCCGCGGTCGGCGCCCACCCCGGACGCGTCGTCGGGGTGCACTTCATGAACCCGGTGCCCGCCAAGCCGGTGGTCGAGCTGATCCCCGGCGTGCACACCACGCCGGAGACCGTCGCCCGCACCAGGGAACTCCTGGCGGGCATCGGCAAGCGGGCAGTGGACGTGAAGGACTCGTCCGGGTTCATCTCCAACCGGCTGTCGCACGTGTTCATGAACGAGGCCGCGTACCTCGTCTACGAGGGCGTCGCGACCGCCGACGCTGTCGACCAGGTGTTCCGGGACTGCTTCGGGCACCCGATGGGTCCGCTGGAGACCGCCGACCTGATCGGCGTCGACACCGTGCTCGACAGCATCGAGGTCATCTTCCAGCACTACGCCGACAGCAAGTACCGGCCGTGTCCGCTGCTCAAGCAGATGACCGACGCCGGTCTGACCGGCCGCAAGAGCGGCCGGGGTTTCCACACCTACAGCGCTTGACCGTCCCTGAGGAGGCAGCCATGTCCGATACCACCAGCCAGATCCTTGGCTTCATCAAGAACCGCTTCCCGCAGGCGGAGATCTCCGAGACCGACGACCTGTTCTCGGTCGGCTACATCAACTCGCTGTTCGCCATGGAGCTGGTGATGTACGTCGAGAAGACCTTCGCCGTCACCATCCCCATCGACGAGCTGCTGATCGACAACTTCCGCACGGCCAAGGCGATGACCGAGCTGATCGGCCGACTCCGGTCCGCCGTCGCGGTGGGGTAGGGGAGCGCCATGACTGAGCTCTACGAGCCGACGTTCGAATCGTCGACACTGCCTGTCCGTGGCCGCGCCGACGCGCGGGCGTTCGTTAACGAGCACATCGTCGCGTACGCCGACATCTGGGACCGGGCGGGTGCCATCCCGGAGGACCTGCTGGCCAAGATCAGCGCGGCGGGCATGTGGGCCCCGTTCCTCCCGGCGGACCTGGGCGGATCGGACATGGACATGGTCACCCTCGGCGAGGTTCACGAGGAGGTCGGCCGAGGCTGCTCCTCGGTGCGCAGCCTGTTGACCGTGCACACGATGCTGTCCTGGGCGATGCACCGCTTCGGCACCGACGCGCAGCGTCAGCGCTGGTGCCCGGACCTCGCCGCCGGGCGGGTGCTTGGCGCGTTCTGCCTGTCCGAGCCGGGCGCGGGCAGCGACACGAGCGGGATCGCCACCGAGGCGGTGCCGATCGCCGACGGCTGGATCCTCAACGGCGGCAAGAAGTGGATCACCAACGGGCAGCGCGCCGACCTGTTCATGGTCTTCGCCCGCGGCCCGGCGAGCACCATCGCGCTGCTGGTGCCGTCGGACGCCCCAGGGGTCACCGTCACACCGATCGACGACATTCTCGGCACTCGCGCGTCGATGCTCGCGGAGGTCTCGTTCACCGATGTGGAGCTGCGCAGCGACGCGCTGCTCGGCCCGAGCGGGTTCGCCTCCGGCATGGTGCTGACCGCGACGCTCGACCTGGGCCGGTACAGCGTCGCCGCGGGTTCGGTCGGCATCATCCAGGGCTGCCTGGACGCCTGCGCGGACTACGCGGACAAGCGCACGGTCGGCGGTGTGCCGCTGCGGGAACTGCCGCTGATCCAGGCGAAGATCTCCGACATGGTCACCGACGTCCGGGCGGCCAGGATGCTGGTGGCCGAGGCGGGCAGGCTGAAGGACCGCGGCGACGCCGCGACGATCATGGCGACCTGGATCGCGAAGTACTTCGCCTCCACCGCCGCGGCCCGGCACGCGAACGAGGCGGTGCAGGTGCACGGCGCCAACGGATGCGGCTCGCACTACCCGGTCGCCCGTTTCTACCGGGACGCGAAGGTCATGGAAATCATCGAGGGCAGCACGGAAATCCAGCGGATGACCATCGCGGCCGAGGCACAGCGAAAGTGGGAGCGGTGACCAGCACGATGGATCGCGCGGCCGAGTTGGCCGCGCCGAAGCAGGGCAAGATCAAGTGTGTCGTGTGGGACCTCGACAACACCGTGTGGGACGGGGTCCTACTGGAGGACGCCGAAGTGCGGCTGCGGCCCGCCGTGGTCGATCACATCCATCGGCTCGACGCGATGGGCGTGCTGCATTCGGTGGCCAGCAAGAACGACCACGACGCGGCGATGGCGAAGCTGGCCGAGTTCGGGCTGGCGGAGATGTTCCTCTACCCGCAGATCTCGTGGAACGCGAAGTCGTCGTCGATCGAGCGGATCGCGACGAAGCTCAACCTGGGACTCGACGCCTTCGCGTTTGTCGACGACCAGGAGTTCGAGCTCGGTGAGGTGGGGCACGCCCTGCCGCTGGTCACCTGTGTCGACGCGGCGGTGATGGACGAGACGTTGGTGCGCAGGGACTTCCGGCCGCGGTTCGTCACCGACGAGTCGGCCGAGCGGCGTGGCATGTACCAGAGTCAGCTGGCCCGCGACGAGCTGGAGACGGAGTTCGTCGGCACCAGCGAGGAGTTCCTCGCCAGTCTGGACATGACGTTCACCATCGCCCCGGCGCGCACCGAGGACCTGCAGCGCGCCGAGGAACTCACCGTGCGCACCAACCAGCTCAACTCGACGGGCAAGACCTACTCCTACGACGAGTTGGACGCCCTGCGCGAGTCGTCCGACCACCTGCTGCTGGTCGCGTCGCTGACCGACAAGTACGGCTCCTACGGCAAGATCGGCGTCGCGCTGGTCGAGAAGGCGAGTCCGGACTGGCGGCTGAACATGATGCTGATGTCCTGCCGGGTCATGTCGCGCGGCGTCGGCACGGTGCTGCTGGGCCACATCATGGGCCTGGCCCGGGCGGCGGGCGCGGGGCTGCGGGCCGACTTCGTCGAGACCGGCCGCAACCGGATGATGCAGATCACCTACGCGTTCAGCGGTTTCCGCGAGGTGGCACGGGACGGCGCGAACACCGTGCTGGCCGCGGACCTTTCGACGGTCCAGGCACCACCCGGCTATGTGACGGTGGAGGTGCTGTCATGACGACCGCGGCGGTGCGCCGCGCGCAGAGCCCATGGCTTCCGTTCAGCGGCGGGCAGGACGGGACGCGCCTGTACTGCCTGACCCACGCGGGCGGCTCGGCGTCGGCCTACCGCTCGTGGGTCGGCCGACTCGGGTCGGCCGCGGTGTGCCCGGTGCAGCTGCCCGGCCGGGAGACCCGGCTCGGTCAGCCGACGCACGCGGACATGGCCGCCCTGGTCGGCGAACTCGCCGACGTGCTGCTCGCCGACCTTGCCGGTGGCGGCGGCCGCTTCGCGGTGTACGGGCACAGCTTCGGCGCGCTGGTCGGTTTCGAGCTGCTGAACGAGCTCGCCCGCCGGGGCGAGCGGGCGCCTGAGCACCTGCTGGTGTCCGGCTGCCCGGCGCCGCAGTCCTGTGAGGATGGTGACCGCCCAGTCGCCGACATGACCGACGCCGAGATCGTGGCCATGCTGCGGGGTCTCGGCGGCACCCCGGAGTCGTTCCTGCGTGACCCGACGGTGCTGCGGATGATCCTACCTCCGTTCCGCGCCGACTTCGCCGTCCGTGACGGCTATCGGTACCACCAGCGCCCGCCGCTGACGGTGCCGGTGACCGCGATCGCCGCGGCGGCGGACCCGCGGGTCGACACCGCTTCGATGGCGGGCTGGCGCGAGGTGACGACCGGGCGGTTCCGCGCGCACACCGTCCCGGGCGGACACTTCGCCGTGCTGGAGAACTCAGCCACCACTTTGGCCTTGATCAGCTCCGCGCTGGGCGGGTGACGGGCAACGCGAATTTCTGCTGAACGCCGAGAGTGGGGCAGGGGCACCCCGCGCTGAGATTTAGCGAACGGTTGTTCCGCCAATAGCGGGCCGATAAGGGACCTTCATAGCGTCTGCGACGTACGGAAACCGAAGGTCCTAATCGGAAGGATTCTCATGTCACCGCTCAGAATCGCCCGTCGCGCAGTCCTGGTCTCCGCGTTCGCGATCGTCATCCCCACCTCGATCGCGCACGCGGGTCCGGCCGACGTCTCCGTCGCCGCCAAGTCGAGCGCCGCGGTCCCGTCGGTCAGCGTGCTCGCCGACACCCCCTGGGGCTAATTGTCACCCCAGCAGTGACTTGAGGTCGCCCGACACCGCCGCGACCCCGGCACGATCCATGATCTGTTCGTGCACCGCCAGTGCCTCCCGGTACGCGGCCTCCGCCTCGACGGCGCGGCCGAGCGCCGCGTTGACCACGCCGAGCCGGTGCAGAATCCGCCCCTCGCCGACGACATCGCGGCCCGCCCTGGCGACCTGGAGCAGTTCGGCCAGCACCTCGGCGGCGGCGGCCAGCCTGCCCTGGTCCACCATCAGCTCGCACAGCCGATAGCGCACCTGGACCTCCACCCGGCGGCTGCCGACCTTCTCGCACAACGCCAACGCTTCCTTCAAATGGCTTTCGGCTGCCTCCGGGGCCCCGGAGATCAGCTCGATGTGGCCGATCTGGCTGAGCACATGGGCGTGACCGATCCGGTCGCCGACGATCGCGAAGTCGGCGAGGGCCGACCGGTAGCGCTCGGCGGCCCGGTCGACCTGACCCCTTGCCAGGTCGAGGAAGGCGAGGTTGCGCACGGTCATCGCCCGGCCGTGCGGGTCACCGAGCTCCTCGAACGTGGCGAGCGCGGGCAGCAGCACGTCCTCGGCCGCCGCGGTCCGATTGCGACTCAGGTACAGCGATCCGAGTGAGCACATCAGCGCCGCGGTGCCCCGGCTGTTGCCCTTGGCCCTGGTCACCTCCAGCGCGCGCAGGTGGGTGAACTCCCACTCCGCCAGGTAGCTGCGCGCCTCGAAGATCACCACGAGGCTCACCGCGAGGTCCCAGCAAAGCTCGTCGAGGCCCAGCTCAGCGGCTTGCTGCACGGCTTCGGACAGGTTGGACCTGGCGGCCTCCAGCCAGCCGAGCGGATCGGCCAGCGCCGTGGCCAGATACGACCGGGGTGGCTCCCACGTCGCCGCGGTGCCGTGCAGCACCGTGTAGTCGCCGCCGTAGACCCGCCGGTGCGCCTCGGTGGTCAGCCGCAGCCAGCCGCCGATCATCCGGCACATTCCGGAGTGGATCACCCCGGGCTGCTCGGTCGCCGCCAGCCGTTCCCTGGCGAACAGGCGGATGATCGCGTGCATCCGGAAGTGCGGGTTGCCGTCGCGGTCGATGGACGCGATCTCCAGCAGGTGCACGTCGACCAGCCGCTCCAGCAGCTCGGTGGTCTGGTCTACGTCGCCGTCGACCAGCGCGGCGGCCGCCCAGGCCGGGAAGCCGTCGGAGTTGATCGCGCCGACCAGTCGGAACAGCCTGCGCGTCGCGGGATCCAGGCCGTCGTAGGACATCGCCAGGCTCGCCCGGACGATCATCTCGCCGTGCGCGAGCTCGTCGAGCCTGCTCCGCTCGTCGGCGAGCCTGCCCACCATGCCCGACAGCGTCCAATGCGGACGCCCGGCCAGCCGTGCCGCGACCACCCGCAGCGCCAGCGGCAGCCCGCCGACCAGTCGGACCAGCGTGCCCGCCGCGTCGGGCTCGGCCGCCACCCGCTCCTCGCCGACCACCTTGCCGAGCAGTTCCAGCGCGGCCGGGTCGTCCATCACGTCGATCGTGGTCACCCAGGCACCGGGCAGCCCTCTCGGTCGGCCCCGGCTGGTCACGATCACCGCGCAGCTGTTGCTGCCCGGCAGCAGCAGGCGCAGCTGGACGCTCGCGTCGGCGTCGTCCAGTACGACCAGCATCCGCTTGCGGGACAACAGGTGCCGGTACAGCTCGGCGCGCTCCTCGGCGTGTTCGGGGATCGCGGCGCCGGGCAGGCCGAGCGCGCGCAGGAACCGCCCGAGCACCTCGGTCGGACACGCGTGTTCAGACGTCGTACCACCCAGGTTGGCGTAGAGCTGGCCGTCCGGGAAGTGCTCGTCGATCATGCGGTGTCCGATGTGCACGGCCAGTGCGCTCTTGCCGACGCCCGGCGAGCCGGTCACCATCACCACCCGGACCGCCCGCTGGTTGTCGCCCGCGACGAGCCTGCGCTGGATCGCGTCGATCTGCTCGGTTCGGCCGGTGAAGTCGGCGATGTCGGCGGGCAATTGGAACGGGCGGACGCCGCGTTCGGCGGCGGCCGACGGCGACGGCTTGTCGGTCTCCAGCCGCAGGCCCTCGCCGCCGGTGAGGATCGCCCGCTGCAACTGGCGCAGTTCGGTGCTCGGTTCCAGCCCGACCTGGTCGACCAGTTGGTCGCGGCCGATCCGGTAGGTGTCGAGCGCCTCGGCCTGGCGGCCCGCCCGGTACAGCGCCAGCATCAGCTGCCCGCGCAGCCGCTCGCGCAGCGGGTACTCGTTGACCAGGGTGCCGATCTCGCTGATCAGCTGGTGGTGTCGACCGAGCCGCAGCTCCAGGTCGGCGTAGGTCTCCACGGCGGCAAGGCGCTTCTCGTCCAGTTGCAGGCCCTTGGTCTGCAGTACCCGGCTGGACGTGCCCGCGAGCGCCGACCCGCGCCACAGCCCGATCGCGGTGCGCAGGTGGCGGGCCGCGTCCTGCGGCTCGTTGTTCCTGATCAGATTCTGGGCGTCGGCGACCAGGGAGCTGAACACCTGTATGTCGAGCCAGCCGGGCGGGACCTGCATGAGGTAGCCGGGCGTCCGGGTGACGATGACGATCGGCAGGCCGATTGTGGACAGACTGGTCCGCAGGCCGGACACGCAGATCTGCACCTGGGTGCGCGCGGTCGCGGGCGGATCGTCGTACCAGATCGCGTCGACGAGGGTGTCCAGGCTGACCACCTGGTTGGCCGCCAGCAGCAGTGAGGCGAGCACGATCTCGCGCCTGCCGGGGGGAACTGGGTGCTGGGTGTCCTCGGTCCAGATCTCGAGGGGCCCGAGGATCCGGAGCGCGGGGACAGCCGGGGCAGGCCGGATCTCGTCAGTGGCCACGGATCATGGCCTCCACGATAACGGTTGTCTGTGGCGGAGTTTGGTCACGATGGCCCCCTTGGCGCATGCGGTTGTCGTAGACCTCGGCGGGCCGCGCCGAGTTCCTCCCATCCCGTGGTCGCCGCAGTGTCCGACTTTGTTTCTGTTGTTGACCGATCATCGACAACATCGACAACGAGGTCGGCCCGATCCGGGCGACTCATTGTCGACGCCGCGGCCGGGATCCGGATCGACCATTAGCGTGGTTCGCCCAGTGAGTCCCTGTGCGCGTGCGACAGTTGGTCCATTCCACTCCGGACAGTGACCGCTCGTGCGCGGACGTGGCATGGTCACGCCGAGTGAGAAGCGCCGATCCGGGCGGCTCGGACAGGATCACCCGCGAGGGTGGGCAGCATGTGGGCGACGGCGGCGGCCAGTTGGGGGTCGACGGCCGGTCCACCTGGTGGGATCGGGATCTCGATGTCGGGGGCGACGCCCGCGTTCTCCAGGGAGCCGCCCGCTTCGCGCAACAGGTAGCGGAACTCGGGCTGGGTGGTGACCGTCCCGTCCACCAGGTGGTGCCGCGGCCAGGTGGCTATGACACCGCCCCAGGTCCTGGTGCCGATCAGCGAACCGAGGCCCGTGACACGGAACATGTGGCTGAAGATCTCGCCGTCGGACCCGGTCTGCTCGTTGATCAAGGCGACCATCGGGCCACGCGGCGCCTCGAGTGGGTACGGCGCCGCCCCACTCCACCGGCCGTGCTCGACGCCGGAGCGCCTGCGGGCCAACCGGTCCAGCAGCAGTGGCGAGACGTGCCCGCCGCCGTTGAACCGGACGTCCACGATCAGGCCGGGGGAGTCCAGCTCGGTGAGGAAGCCGCGGACGAAGTCGGCGTAGCCCGCCGGAAACATGTCCGGCACATGCAAGTAACCGAGCCTGCCGTCCGACGCGGCCCGCACATACCGGCGGTTGGCCGCGACCCAGTCGAGGTAGCGGGCCCGGTCCTCGGTGGCGATCGCCGACACCGCGACCCGCCGCGGTGTCGCACCGGGACGGTCGACGGTCAGCTCGACTTCGTGGTCGGCCCGTCCGACCAGGAGCTCGCCGGGGCCCGCGGCGCCGACCAGGGTGCCGTTGACGGCGGTGATCGCGTCCCCGGGCCGGATGTCGGTTCCTGGCCGATTGCACGGCGATGTCGCGTCTTTCCGCCATGGATCGCCGCGCAGCACCCGCGCCACGCGCCAGGTGCCCGGCTCGGCGCCCGCCCAGTCGAGCCCGAGGAAACCCTGTTTGTGTCGGCCCGCCACGCGGTGGTCGCCACCGCGTTCGTAGGCGTGCGATGTGCCCAGTTCGCCTTGTAGTTCCCACATCAGATCGGACAGTTCCGTCCGGCTCGCGACCAGTTCGGCGAGCGGCGCGTAACGCTCGTACATCGCCGCCCAGTCCACTCCGGACATCTCCGCGTTCCAGAAGCACTCGCGCTGCAGCCGCCAGGCCTCCCGGAACATCTGGCGCCACTCGGCGGCCGGGTGCACCGCGACCGTGACCCGGTCGAGGTCGACCCAGCCGGTGCGCCCGCCGGGGGAGTCCGGCTCGTCGTGCTCGTCGACGGCGTCCTTGTCCGCGCCCGCGGCGACCACCCGCAGCTGCTTGTCGGCGCGGTAGAGCAGCGCGCTCGCGTCCGCGTTGACGTCGAACTCGTCCACCGGGCTCAGGAAGTCCGCTGTCACCTCGCCCGTGCCGAGGTCGACCATCGTGGCGGACCCGTCCGGCTCATCGTCGGGGTCGTCGGCCGGGACGGTCAGCAACAGCACCCTGCCGGGCAGGCCCAGCACGCTCGCGTAGCGCCCCTCGGGCACTGGGAAGGCCACCACCCTGCGGTCGATGTCGACCAGATCGATGTCCACGGCGGCGCCGTCGGCCCGCGGCTCGACGGCGGTGTCGGTGCCGGGCGCGTGCGGCCGGGGAACGAACGGGGACACCTCGTGGGCCCGCAGCGGGACCAGGTACGGCCGGGCGCCGAACGGGAAACCCACCGCGGCCTCGACCTGGTCGAGCCGCGGCGTGACGTCGCGCTGCCCGATGAAGTAGAGATAGCGCCCGCCAGGGTCGAACGCGGGCCGCGAGTCGCGCAGCACCGGTTCGGTCACCTGGAACGCGCGGGCGATGGCCACCTCGGCGACCTTGATCGCCGACGTGCGCGGCGTGTTCGGATAGGTGTAGGCGACCCAGCGGCCGTCCGGCGACCAGGTGAGGTCCTCGATCCGCTCGAACGGACTCGCGTCCAACAGGGTCGGCAGCGGTCGCTCGTCTTCAGTGTTCAGGACCCACAGCTGTTGGCGGTTGGTGGTGAACGCCACCAGCCCGGACACCGGGGAAGCCACGAGTTCGGTGACGCACCCGAGGTCGCCGATGTGCAGATCGGTCTCCGCGGTGCCGCCCTCCGCGTCGAGCAGCACCAGCCGCTCGGTGGGCTGGTCGTCACCGGCGACCGCGACCAGTCGGGTGCCGTCGGCCAGCCAGCGCGGCAGCCGGTAGCGCACGCCGACCGCCTGGCCGTGGTCGCGGACCGGGCCTGCCCAGTGGTCGAAGGTGAACGCCTTGCCTCGGGCGAGCACGGCCAGCCGGGTGCCGTCCGGGCTGACCCTGGCGTCTTCGAGGTGGTCGGCGGCCCGTGCGAACCGGCGCTGCCGCTGGGCGCGCGCCGAGACCAGCTCGACCGGGATCTCCGCGGCGTCTCCCGTCGCCGGGTCGAGCCGGAACAACCGGGCTCCCGCGTGGTAGACGAGCTGAGTGCCGTCGGTGCTGAGGTTGCGGGCGTAGAAGTCCGCGTGCTCGGTGTGCCCGCGGAGGTCGGTGCCGTCCGTCAGACAGGAGTAGACGTTTCCAGTGCCCTCGTGGTCGCTGACGAAGTAGATACGGTCGCCGACCCAACAAGGTCCGGCGAGGTTGCCTGGCAGGTCGAGCAGCCGGGTGAACCGACCGCCGCCGGACGCGTCGATCCACAGGTCGCCCGCCGCGCCGCCGCGATAGCGCTTCCACCGCGCGGGATCGGCGTTGCTGCGGCCCAGGACGACGCCACCGTTCGGGCCGAACGACAGGGCGGTCGCGGCGCCCGGGTCGAGCAGTCGCGGCGCCGAACCCGACGCGGCGACGGCGAACAGCCGGAACCCGAACCCTGCGGCCTGCTCCGCCGTGCTCGCGTAGACGACCTCACCGGTGTCCGGGTGCCAGGTCACCACGACGCAGCGGGTCGCGGCCTGGAAGGTCAACCGGCGGGCCGGACCGCCCGCCATCGGCTGGACGTAGACCTCGGTGTGGCCGTCCTCGGCCGCCGCGAACGCGACCTGGGAGCCGTCCGGCGACAGCCGGGGGTGGCAGGCCTCCGACGCGCACGTCGTCAGCCTGCGGGCGGGTCCGCCGGTCGCGGCCACCGCCCACAGGTCGTCCTCGCAGGCGAACACCACGGTGTCGCGGTGGACGGTCGGGTAGCGCAGGTAGCCGCGTCCGCTCGCGGTCATGACGTCATTGCCGCCTTCGCCCTGATCCGGTCGGCGATCGCGGCCCGCCGGTCGGCGGCCTGGGTCCGCTGCTCGCGCTCGTCGTCCTCGGTCGTGGTCCAGTACAGCGCCTTGCGCCACTCGCCGACGGTGTAGGAGTCGAACGCGCAGCTGACCCGCTGGTTCGTCGCCAGGTGCTCGGCCGACGCGAGCATCGTGTTGTGGTCGAGCACCTGGTTGATCACAACCCGCATGTTCAGCTCGGACCGGATGTAGGCGTGGGCCGCGCCGACCGCGACCACGCCGAGCCCGCCCCGGTAATGCGGCAGCACGCCGAAGGACAGCTCGCAGACCTGGGCGCGCCAGTCGATCGAGGTGATCCAGGAGAAGCCGATCACCGCGCCTTTGGCGCCGCACATGGTGAACATCCGCTTCACGGCGTGTTCGGAGTGGATCGTCTTGCGCTGGTTGGCCGTCAGCGCGTCATCGCCGGTGGAGACCGCGAAGTCGGTGAGGTTGGCCTGGAAGCGCGACTCCCGGAGCAGTTCGCTGCGGATCGGGATGTCGGCCTCGGTGAAGTGCCTGATCGTCACGAGTGGCATGACGGCTTCCCTCCTGCGTAGACCAGCACGTCGTGGTAGCCGCCGGACTGGAAACGGTGCCCGCGCAAGGTGCCGACCTGGCTGAAGCCGCACCCGGTGAACGCGGTGCCTGCCTGGGCGCCCGCGGGCACCATGGCCACGAACGAGGTGCACCGGCGGTAGGCGTCGAGGAAGGCGAGCAGCGCGCGCACCGGCTCGGTCTTGGCCGAGGTCGTCGCGACCTCGCCCTGGCGGGGCTGCCCGGTGTTGGGCACGTAGCCGACGACGGTGTCGCCGTACCGGAACACCATCGCGTTCAGCCGCACCAGTTCGGCGGCCAGCAGCGGCTCGTTCTGGGTGACCGGGTCCAGCCCGAGGAACCCGCGCGCCGCTTTGCCCGCGGCGTGCAGCGCCGTGGCGGCGTCCGTCGGGTCCA
>Ga0247823_10002027_pt1 | contig 16744 bp, 4 predicted proteins | sample 13C_PalmiticAcid_2_FD_192426 | JGI IMG/M metagenome (GOLD analysis project Ga0247823, IMG submission 192426) | Soil microbial communities from agricultural site in Penn Yan, New York, United States - 13C_PalmiticAcid_Day30 | ecosystem: Environmental > Terrestrial > Soil > Agricultural land...
CTCTTCGGGTACGGCTCCGCCAGCCCCTTCCGCAGCCCGCTCGTGTTGCACTCCAACCAACCCCCATACCCCTTCACAAACTCCAGATTCCGCACCACCCTCTCCCACACCCTCCTGTCATCCTTCAACGCCCTCCCGGGCTCCTCACTAAACAACCTCACCAGATCAAAATGCCCCACCACCCTCGGCCGCAACCCCCTCAACATCTCAAACTGCTCGTCAAAATACGCCTCGAACAACCCCCCCTCGATCCCGCCGCACGCCGCCACCGCCTGCGCGTACATGGCGGCGTCGAAATCGATAGGCACGCCGCGCGTGTGGTGGATCGACCCGATGAAGTAGTCGACGGCCGGGTGGGCCGCGAGGGACTGCACGAGGGACCCGTAGGACGGGCGGATCCACTCGCTCTCGAAGGCGATGAGGACGTGGATCTGCGGCGCGTACTTGGCCTGCAGTCGGGCGGCTTCGGCGAGGTAGGCCGTGTGGCGCGGGGCGAGGACCGCGAGGGATTCTTGCGGGGAGGGGGTTAACTGGAAAAGGGGGTGAGTGAGTCATGTGGTGACGGTGAGGGGAGAAGGGGTTGGGAAGGTGTACCTCTTCTGGGTAGAGGTCCGAGATGGCGGTGCGTGGCATGTGTTCTGTCAGGCCGATGGTTTTGTAGCCGATCTTGATGGCGTGCAGGATGATGTCCTCGAGCTGGTCTTTGGCGTGGCCGGGGCAGAACTGGCCCGAGTGGGAGTGCATTGTGAAGGCCATGATGACGAAGGTGAAGGGGTGGTGCGCCTGAGCAGACTTAATTTGGAGAGGGTTGAGGGTTGACTAAAAATAATTGAAGGGAACCCTACTTCTGTGAGTGAGACAGTAGATGTCAAGAAGTGAAGCTCCCCTCCCTTATCGCCGTATTTACCGCAGAGCTCAGTCACCTTTAACACATGCGTGTGGGTCAAGTCTCGGCTCAAGGAACTTGGCAAAACTGTGAACCTGCAGCACGTTCCGCCAGCGGCCGTTTTAGTGGCCCAAGACTGGGTGGGAGCCACTGCACACAATGACCCGCTCCTTTTCTGGGCCTGTCTCAACGCCTCTAGGCACATACACAGTAAGAAGGGAACCAAGGGGTCTCAAGCTCAATCAGTTCACACAAGCACCTTCAAGCACCTCTAATTGTGAACAAGTCTGGCGGACCATACAAGACAAAGACAATGAACCGCAGCCCGAGGCCGGAACTCAGGGGTATCTGACTAGACCTCTGTTCCCCTATCAATCCTCTAGCGAAGCGCAAAACAACAAATTAAAACATCTTAGCCCCAGTCTGGCAGTGTAAACAAATCTATCCCCTCCCTCTCATCTACACACCCATCCACCACCTAGGCCTCGGCCATCAGCGCCTCCCCCTCATCCAACAAATCCGTCACCTTCTTCACGTTCCCAATCAGACTCGTCCCCAGCCCCACCAGCAACAGCTTCTCCGCGTTCGCCGGCAGGCCCAGATACGTAGGCGGCTCGCGCTCCGGCAGCTTCTGGATCCACCCCATAAACTCCTGCAGTGACGTGCCCGACGGCACCACCAGCTCACCCTCGCCCGCCTGCTCCGCCGACGCTGTCACCAACTTGTGCCCAATGTCAAACGCCGCCGGGGTAAGGAACGTGTGCACCAGGCCGTCGAGGACCCGGAAGTCGGCCTCGTCGTCAATCTTGCCGCCGTACGTCTCCGTCACCAGGTAGCGGATCATCTCCCAGGGGATGTTGGCGGGCGCAATGTTGGTGCGGTTCTGCGCCGTGGCGTCGATCCACGTGTCGATGACAAACGCGGAGCATTCATACTACACACACACGAGTCAGCAAGCTGCCTTGGCCCAAAAAAAAACAAACGACAAAACTTACATCGGCATCGTTAAACTCCCAGAACCCCTTCCACCCCAGGTTCGGCGCGTACCGCAACCTCTCCTGCACCACCGCGTGCAGGAACGACAGCAACAGATACAGCCTCGTCCGCTCCACGGGACTCTTGACCGATCTCGTGGACAGCGACGACATCGAGTCCTTCATGTTCGCCCTGACACCCGCAGGCTGCTCGTACATGAGCACCCGCGAGGCGCGCAGCAGGTTGACCGGGATCTTGGGCGACGACTCCATCGACAGGAACAGCCTGAAGTCCTTGTTGGGGTTGAGCGAGTCCATGCGCTTCTCGAGGCTCTGCAGCCACGTCGGCGCCAGGTGGACGTTCTTGATCAGCACCCACGAGCCCGTCTGCGCGGCGTTGCTGATGGCCTTGTCGGCGCTCGCCAGGCCCTCGTTGGAGCCCATGGCGATGTTGGTGCAGCGCACGCGCATGCGCTCCACGAGGCTGTCGACCTTGTACGAGGCGTCGAAGCCGGGCGACGAGACGAGAGCGATGGGGCGCGTGGCGGACACCTGGTCGACCGTCTGCTTGAGGTCCTCGACAATGTCGAAGAGCCCAGCCCCAAACACCAGCGTGACGAAGCGCTCGGCGGCAGGAACGAAGCGGTCGAGACGGAACAGTTTGACAAGCAGAAGCGACATGAGCGCCTGGTCGGCCGGCTCGGCGCTGTCGTCCCAGATCTTGGGCACAAAGTTCTCGGCGAGCTCCTCGGTGAAGAACTTGTCCCACTCTGCAGCGGGAACACGGTCAAGCTTTTCCTTGAGCGCCGCGATCCGGCCGGCACGCACAAACGCCTCGTCCTTGGCCGCGGCGTCGCTCGACACGTCCCTGCCCTCGACCCGCTCATCCAGAATCACATCCAACAAACCCTTGTCCATCTTGTACGGCGAAGCATGCGCAAGAAGGATCGCCAGCGTCACGCGGTCCTTCTGCAGCAGGCCCAGGGCCGTGCGCTTGAACGTCGTCACGAACAGGTCCTTGACAATAATGTCGCGACGCACGTTGTGGTTCATCTCGCCGGCCAGGCGCGGGTTGCCGTGCAGGACCGAGTGGAAGATGTCGAGGAAATACTGGAGCGAGAACTGGTAAAAGTGGTTGAGGTAGTGCAGCTGCTCGAGAACGGCAAACACGGCGCTGCACGACCGCGCAATGACATTGTACTGCAGCGTGATCTCCTCGACCTCGGCCATGACGCCTTCGGTGTTGCTCATCTTGGTCGAGATCTCGGCCGCCTCCGTCTTGAGCGTCTCGAGCGTCTCGATGACGTTGTCGTCGTCGAGGATGTTGCCGCGCGATTCGTTGAGCGCCTGCAGAAGCCGCTTCTCGAGCTGCCGGAGGTGCACCTTGAACTCGCCCTGCAGCTTGATGAGGTTCGAGCGCCGCTCGTCCACGTCCGGCCGCTCCGACTTGAGCACCTCGGCCAGGGACTGCGTCTGCAAGCTGCTCTGCGTGACGGTGAAGTTGACAAAGGTCGTGCGGCTGCAAATGTCGGGCGCAAACGTGGCCGAGGGATCCCGCGTCGACAGGTAGAGCTTGAACGAGGGCGAAAAGTCGATCTGCTGCTTGCCGAGCTGGATGAGCACACGGCCGCCCGTCTTCTGGTACTCCTTGTTGAGCACATGGTTGAGCACAGGATCCAGATGCTCCGCGTCTTGGATGAGGATGGGGTTGCCGAAGCGGAGCGAGCTCTCGAGCTGCTTGGTGAACGAGTCGTCCAAGAAGCTGGTGACTGTGAGCCGCCGGTCCTTGCACTCCCTCTGCAGGAACTCGGTGACGCGCCCGGACGGGTCGATGATGAGCGGGTACCGGTTGAAGCGCTTGAGCACGATGGCGTTTTCCGTGCAGAGGTCGTCGACAGGGAGCGTGTTCTCCTGCCAGCCGAGCCGCTCGTCGGCGGTCGAGAGGTACTCTGTCATCGGGTTGTGTTGCTTGAATTGGATGCCCGAGAGATGCAGCTGGTGAAGCCAGTCCTCCATCATGGACTTGCGGAAGGTCTGGTCGTACAGACCGCTGTAGGCCAAGAACGCAGCGGCAACCAGCACGTCACCCACAAGCGTGCTGATCTGCGTCTCGAATGACTTGCTGCCCTCCTCCCAGCGGGTCCTCTCCGAAGACAGGCTGTCCAGGAGCTTGACGCTGCGGTCCACCTTGAACTGAACGCGCGACATCTCTGCCTTGATCGCCTGCGTCTCGCTGATGAGCGACGCATACTCGGTCTTGTACGTGGCGATGCTGGCCTCGAGATTCACAATCGTCTGCTCGACAGCCTTGGCCTCGGCCTTGGTCTGCAGAGCCTGCTCCTCGAGCAGGTTCACCTCCTCCCTCAGTGGGCCGACGCGGTCCAGGATCTCGGCATAGTTGACCTGCGCCTCGACCCACTGCACGAGCGGACCGCAGGCCTTGCTGGCGCGGTTGACCTTCTCAAAGGTAAACTCCGGGTTCGACAGGAACTCATTGCGCATCTTGATCCGCAGCGCCCTGGTCATCTGCTTCTCGTTGTTGAAGTTGATGATGCTGGCAATGAAGTCATCCTTGCGCACGACGGCCTGGATCTGCTTCCACTCGCTGACCTTGTGGCCGATGAGCGTGCAGACCGAGTCGAGTGCGAGACGGACGCCCTGCGGAGGCGCGCCCATAGACCTCACCTCGGTGAGATGCTGCCGTTTGATGTTGCTGACGGACGCCTTGGCCTCCTCGACGGCGGGCTCGGCGCGGGCGAGATCCGAGAGCACAATCTTCTTGCGCGATGCCACCTCGGCCTCCTGTATCTCGAGCGCTGCCTGGATCTCGAGCGACGTGCTCTTCCTCTGCTCAGCCTCGCGCTGGTCGGCGACCATGCGCTGCAGCTTCTCGTTGGCCTCGGCATCCTTCTGCTCGAGCTGCGCCTTCTTCTCGGCGAGGCTGACGCGGAGATCGCGGACCTTGTCGACCGTGTCGCGCAGCTTCTCCAGACCGACGTTGAGATGGCGCTGCTGCTCTTCGAGATCCTCGCGCTTTTCGTTGTACAACTTGACATACTGCGCCACAAAGTCGAGGAAGTGACGTGGCGTGAGGAAGGTGACCTTGCCCTGCTGCTTGAGAAGCTTGGCGTTGAACCGCTGCAGCGAGTAGTGGATGTAGACCATCGAGTTGACGATAGTTTCCCTGTGCGAGGGAGGCAAGTTGAGACCGCGATATGCCACGGGCAGGGTGTCTGGGGCGCCCCAGTTCGCGCGGTCCAGATCGACAGAGTGAGTGAGCTCGTGGCCGACCTGGAACAGCGCCTGGTCAGACCAGTCGCCGAACCAGTTGAGCACGCAACGGTTGAAGAGCGCGGGCGAGGTCGCGGCCTTGGACGACAAGCCGTCCTCGGGCGGGTTCATCGTGAAGACGACGTGCAGGTTCTTGACGATCTGTCCCGTGAACCACTTGTAGAGCTCCTCCTGCGAGTCCAGCAGCAAGCCCTGCCGCTGCGCGCCCTCCTTGCAAGCAGTCATGAGTGCCGCGAGATCATCGCCCTCAAATAGACCGGGCACCTCCGCGTTGGCCAGCAGCGTGTTCATGCGCTCCAGGAACCCAGAGTCCAGCACGTTCGACTCGTCCATGATGAAGCAAACCTTCTCGCCCTTGCAGCCGCAGCGGCGGAGAACCTCCCTCAGATCCTCGTCAAAGTCCTCCGCCGAGTACTTGCCGTGCACCTTGATCTGGAACACCTTGAGGCCGTTCATCCAAGCCACGAAGCGCGAGAGCGTCGTCTTGCCACTGCCGCTCACACCAATCAAGATCAAATGGCCCTGCGGCTGCCTGAAGACCCGATCAATGCGCAGGACATGCTCCAGGACGTCGTTGAACAAGATAAGCGGCACGTCCACCTCCTCCTCACAGAACGTCCTGAGGCGCGCCTTGACAAAGTCGCGCAGCTGCTCGCGGTCGACGGGCATGTAGTTCTTCGACAGCCAGTTGGAGAAGAGGATGGGCCCGCCGAGCGCCTTTTGGTCGTCAATCGTCGGGAAGTACTCCATCGCGATCCGGCGGACCGCGTCGTCTGTCCACTTGCGCTCGTCCTCGGCCACCAAGCGATCCTGGAAGAGTCGGAGCGCCTCGTGCGCCCAGATACGGATGAGCCCCTCCACAGAGAGCGTCTCGAGCGGCCGGATGGCCTCGTACACGCCGCGCACCCATCTTGTAAGCTCGCGGGGACTGTAGACATAGTGCGGTTGGATCTTGGGCGTGAAGCGCTGCTGCGACTCGAGATAGAAGCGGACCATGGCCTGGGTGAGGGGCTCGGCGTAGCCGCGGAGCGAGGGAATGATCTTGAGCACGGCCGAGTTGAAGGTGCCATAGATCTGCATGAGAGACTGCTCGCCAGGGTAGTCGACCATGATGAGGGGCGCGTGTCGAAGGAAACGGGCGCCCATGGGCGTACGGCCGGCGTCGGTGGGCGGGTTGCAGGCGCCAACGAACTGGATCCTGTCGAGCGTGACCCACGACTTGTCCGACGTGCGCCAGAAGCCGTTGTGCTCGACGAGCTGGCGGAGGAAGGAGATGGCGCGCTGTGTGCCGTATTTGTCAGGGGCAGGCAAGTTGATCTCGTCGCAGAAAATGACGAGCCAGCGACCGATTTGCGTTGGAGAGAGCATGACTCCATTGAGCGTCTTCTTGTACTCGCAGTACTGCTCAAAGGTCTTGATGAGGAGGTCGGGGGTGGTGGCACTGGAAAAGTTGAGACCGACCACCTCCATGTTGGGCAGCTTGCGGAGGGCACTGAACAGCGTCATGGTCTTGCCGGAACCAGGGGGACCGCACAGGAGCAGCGGCTTGTGCTCAGCAAGCCACGAGTACAAAACGTCTTCGTGGCGGACCGTGTCCAGTGTCGGAATAACCACATCAGTCTGCGTGACGGAGTGGGTGTTGACCTCGATCGTCGGCACCTGGCTCTGCCAGGGCGACCATTCAGCACCGGGTAGGGTGACGTCGAAGTCGATAAGGGAGCTGGCGCCGTCCAGCGGCGGCGAGCCAAAGCTGGCCAGGCCAGCGACCTTGTCGCCAAACAGCTTGCGGTCCGAGAGCGGGCAGTCGCCGGTCAACGCCCAGACCATTGCGAGGAGCAGCTTCTTGGCAGTGTATCCCTCGACCTGCTCAGGGTCGAGTGGGAAATCGGTGTGCTGCGAGTTGTACTCGATAATGTTGCGAACCGACTTGTTGAGCAGCGAAAAGAGAGTGTTGAGAACGCGAGAGACCGTAAACTCCATGATGTGAGTGAACCCCTCGGCCTGCTGCAGCGCAAGCAGAATAAAGCTGTCTGTCGTCAAGTAGGCATGCAGGAGATCGGCAACCTGTTTCTGAACCTCCAGGGCCTTGGCGGAGCTCTGGCCCGTCGCAACGGCATCCTCGTCGAGATCCTCAAAGGCGACCGAGCGCAAGGTGTCAAGGTAGTTGGCGACCATCATGTCGGGCGTGACGGTGTCCTCGCTGAACCAGACCATGCCGCAGCGACTGACGGTGGCGAGCGTCGCATACTTGAGATTCTCCACCTCGAACATGATGCGGACGTTGGGCGGCAGGTTGAGACGCTCGCCGTTGGGCAGCGTCAGAAGCTTGTTGTCGTCAAGCACACTGTTCAAGTTCTCAACCCACTCGGGGTCGACATCGCCGTCAAAGACGATCCAGTGGCGCTTGGTGTCCTCGCCACGGAGGTTATCGACAATCTTGCGCAGGATGCTCGTGAACAAACCATCCGTCCACTCTCGCGTCGTCGAGTCGAGGTTGCCATACAGCGCCTCCTTGGACATGACCTTGCTGTCGATGACGTGCGACACGCCCTCGACATTCTCGACCTGCTGCAGGGCGTCCAGCAGCAGCCTCCAAGCGGCAGACTTGCCTGAGCCCGAGTTGCCCACCATCATGACACCATGATGAATTTTCTGGATTTGGTACAGCTGAAGCACCTTGGTCATCCAGAGCTCGTTGACCACCAGATGCCTCTCAGCCGCGAGGCGGCGGATCGCGTCCTCCAGCTTGACCAGGTTGGCGGGCACATACTTGACGCCGGGGAAGCAGACCTCCTCGATGTCCATCATGACGTCGACATCCGACTTGATGAGCTTGGGCGCGATGGTCTCGCGGATGCTCTGGACAATGATCTCGGGCTCGACAACCTCCTCGGCGCCGATGCTGCCGTCGCTGTTGGTCAAACGGGCGCGCTTCAGCCCACCCGAGCTGACCAGCACACTCTTGAGCGCACGCAGACCAAAGTCGTAGTGGGCCTGCTTCGACAGCTTGGCCGAGCACTGATCGAAGAAGGGCACCGTGTGCTTGGACAGTTGCTTGGCCTGGTTGAAGCCCTGCGAGTAGAGCATGACCTCGGCAATGAGCTCCTTGTCGGGCTTGGACATGGCCACACTGCGGAACAGCTTCTTCAAATTGTCCGGCAGGTTGGAACGGCCGGCATAGCCAGGGTTCATGGTGATGAAGATGCCCGTGTTGGAATTGACATGGAGTTGGCGGCCAACGAGCTCAATCTGGGCCTTGTCGTCTTCAGCGCCCTGCTTCAGGCCGAGCTGGATATTCTGGATCTGCTGAGAGACCGCAGACAGAATCCTCTCCTCGAGACGGTTGAACTCGTCGAAGCAGCCCCAGGCGCCCACCTGGCAGATACCAAGGAAGATGCGGCCCATGGCCTGGAAGTCGAACGTGTCGTCACAGCAGAAGACGAGGGTAAAGCGGCCGAGCTGGACACCAAGAGCCTTGACTGACTCTGTCTTGCCGGTACCGGCAGGGCCGTAGGGAGAGCCACCGAGGCGCTGGCAAAGGGCCTGGGTGAGGGTGAGGAAGCAGCGGTCCGTGAGAGGCGTCCGGACCAGTCTCTCGGGCACGCCGAGGTACTCGAAGCCGTAGTTGAGCTTGGCGTTGGCCATCTTGATATGCAGCCGCTGCAGGAAATCGGCCTCGGGCGTGTAGACGTAGCGCATCTGAAGCAGCCACAGGTAGTGGGTGTTGGAGCGGGCATTGGCCTTGATGAGCTTCTCAATGACGTCCCGCTGGTGGACGCACTCGGTGATGAGCTGCTCGCACTTCTTCCGCATGAGCACGTCGAGGTCGCCCAGGACTGTGCTCGCAATGACACGAAGCACTTGCACCTCGCGGTCGAACAACGCTTGCAAGTTTCCGCCGCCGTCAGTCAGCGCCTGTTCGACTGCCGTAGTCCAGACGGCCTGGGTAGCGAGCACGACGATCTGGCTGGGATACGCCTCCATGAATTTGTTGAGAGCTTCGAGGTCGATAGTTTCGCTGGCGAAAATCGGGCCAAACTCCTCAACCGCCTCGGCCAAGAGTTCAGCGAGGGTCGCCTTCATCCCGTTCTCCAAGAGCGCCAGCCAGTCGTTGATCCGCGGCGTCTTGACCAGGTTGATCTCCTTCTTGAGCCGGACCACCTCGCCCTCCTTGGAAGTGAACCCGGTGATGACCGACTCCTCGTCCATCACCAGCCCAGTGAGACCAGCAAACATCTTCTTGAAGTGCTTAGCAATGCGCATGGTGTCGTTGCTGTTGCCAATCATCTCGAGCAGATCCTCGTCACCAACAAAGTAGAAGCGCGGGAAAGATACACGCTCCTTCTCGAGGTACTCTCCGAGGGCCTTCTGGATCTTGTTGAGAAGCTCGGCCAGGCGCTCGAGCGACTTCTGGACGTTGGGAATGTTCAAGACGTCCAGCACGTTGGGCTGCTTGTACACCTTCTTCATCACGGCGGAGAACTCGCTGTTGATATTTTGGAAGCGCGACGATTCGATAGGGAGCAGGTGCTTGATGTCGACGTTGCCGGTGAAGACGCCCTCGAGGTAGACCCACTGGCGCTGCACGTCAATCCACACATCAAAGAGGACATGGACGCGGTTGAGCTTGTCCTCCCAGGCAGAAGCCTCCTCCTCGAACTCTTTGTAGTAAGGCGAATGCCTCATGGCCTGCAGCGAGTTGAGGTTCTCGCTGCACTTGGCAAAGAGGTCGTCCCAGCCACGAATGAGACGGCACTTGTTCTGGTAATTGACCAGCTCGAGGCCGTAGCCGGTCCACGTCTCGCGCACTTGCTTGAGGAACTCCTCGAGGGCCATTTCACCCTGTGCCTGCATGATGATATCCTTGACGATGACTTCGGTGGCAACCAGATTGAGGTCCCAGACATCTCCCAGTGTCATGGAAACAGGCGAGTAGCGCTTGCCGGGCTTGATCTGCTTGTAGATCTTGGTCCAGTGCCGGTCGCGGACGGCCTCCGACTTGAGCTCGGCGAGCATGGGGTTGACCTTCATGAGCTGCCGCAGAACGTTCTGGATGTGCTCGAAGGCGGCATATTGGCGCATCCTGCTCGGCATCTCCTTGGTCAACTTGATGAGATTGTCGATGGACGACCGAATCTTCCTCGGCTGGACGCTGTTCCAGAGGATCTCACGGAGCTCGTTCAGGTTGTTCCAGATGGTGGACAACGAAGCCCACACCGACTTGAAGTCCTGGACCTCTTCAAGAATGACACCAAGAGAGCTTTCGGGAGTCGGCTGGAGATCCAGCGCCTCCTTGGCCTTGGCGACCATGGCAGACTCCTCCTGAAGTCTGGTGATTTTGGTCTCAAAGTCGCTGAGCGTAGCAGACGCGACGTCAGGCGCGATGGTGCCGGAGACGGGCTTCTCTTCGTTCCACAGCTGCGCAATCTCGCTGATCTTGTCAAGGATGACCTTGTCCTCGGCGATGATTTTAGCACGCAGCGCGTCGGTTTGGTCCTGCACAACCTTGGCCTTGCGGGCGAGCGCTTCATTCAGGGCATCCCACGCTCCGTCAACCTGCTCGACGTGGAGCCAGTCGTTGGGGAACTGGTACCGCTGCCTCACGAGAGTCGACTCGCCCTGCCGGAAAGTCTCGACCTCGGGTGCCCACAGCTTCACTTGGCGCTTGCAAGTCTGCACGGTGGTGATGAACTGCACAGCCTGCGCGGTTGAGTTGGCCTCGATCGCCTGGCCTTCGATATCCCTGCGAGCCTTCTCGATCTCAGCATGCACTTCCCGCATGCGTGTGCCGAGACGGCTGGCGAACTTGATGAGGATATCGTGCTGCCACTGGTCGTACTTGGCATTGACCTTGGTCTGGACCTGGTCGTAGTCGATGGTGATGTGGCCAAACGAGCGGCTGACCTCGGTGGTGTCAAAGGTCTGGCGCGTCTTCCTGAGTTCCTGAAGAAGCTGCAGCCACCTAGACAACTGGTCGCCGAGAACATCGTAGACATGCTCAGATTGCAGATCCCAGAGCGACTGGAACTGGAGCCACTTGTCGACGTACGCACCAATCTCCTGGATCTTCTTTTCGACAGATGTCTGCACCCGCAAGAGAGCCGAGGTGCACTCGCTCGGCAAGTCGTTGAAGCGCGGCTCATCGTAGACCGTGGTGCTAATGGACATCTGATAACGCGTGGCCTTGATCCTCTTCAGGTTGCAGATGACACCAATCCAGTCCTGGAGCTGTGAAAACCAGCTGGCCCTGGCGAACTCGAGCGGAGGGTCGAGGTAAATGACCTGGTTGCGCATCGTGATCTCGTGGACGAGCTTCTTTACCACTGGCACGTCGCCTTTGGCTCCGTCAGCGGAAGATTCGAGAGCCCGCTTGCGGTCGCTCGCCCTCTCGAGATACTCGTCCTCGAACGCCTCGATCCAGGCCTGGATGGCATGCTGCAGACGAGCGAGCAAGACGACCTTGATTTGCGTGTTCATGCCCTCCACCCAGTAGCCGAGGTTGACGTATTGTTCCAGATTAAGCTGGTCGACAGCACTCTGGATGATCTCCAGACGGGACTCGAACGCCGAGGCCTCGTAGGGGCACTTCTCGAGCTCGGTCAGCGCCTTTTGCACTGTGGCGTGGATGTTGGCCAGCGTAATGGTCTTGGATTGCAGAAGGGACACAGACGCAGCAAACTCGCGGATGAACATGACGTGTTTGCTCTCTGCGTTCTTGCCAATGTGGTCGAGGCCGCCGTTCGCCGTGTAATTCTTGAAGTGCACCTCGTAGGTGTTCACAAACGACTCCCACTTCAAGGGAACGCCCTTGGCGATAAGGGTGTAGACTTCATCGCGGTGGCCGCTGAGAAGCACAGCAACTTCGGACATGTCGGAGATCTGGCGGTTGGTCTGGGCAAATGTCCTGACGCTCTCCATCAAACTGACGGCGTACGGGTACACGCGCTTGGCCTCCTTCGCCACGTTGTTGACCGAATGGGGGACGGGGAAGTTGAGCCACACCAAGTTCCGTGTTTCCTTGAACAGCGCAATCACCTGCGCGTCAAAGTTGACGGCGAGCTCCAGCACGTTTCCGGCGGACCGAATGCGGCTGATGTTGAACAGCAGGCCGGAGATCGAGATCTGCTTCCTCTGCACGTCATGCAGCCACGCCTCGAAGATGGGCCGCGTGTCGAGCTTCTTGCGGAACAAGTCGCTTTCGCTCTGCAGTCTCTGGCCCTCGGTATGGATGGTCCAGTCGGCGCCCAGCACGTCCTCGACCTTCTTCATGTACCCGTCGAGCTGCCGCTCGATCTGGCGCGCCCAGATGATGGCGCCTGACACTGGGGGGAGATCGTGCAGCTGAGCCATGGCGTGGGCCTCGGAATGGCCGTATTGCTGCTTGAACCGCTCGTGCAGCGCAGTAATGGCTTGCTTGACGTTGTCGATGAGCTGGGTCTGGTACTCGGCAATGGCGCCACGAATCTTGGGGCGCACAAAGAGCGCGTTGAATTTGGAGAAGACGCGGAACATCTCATTGGCATTTTTGGCCGTTGCCAGACGGTCTCGCAACCGCGCAATGATCGAGTTCTCCACACGCGAGGTCCGCTCGTTGTAGGTGTTCTCGGCGCGCGCCCAGTTCTGCGTGCCCTCGGGAGTGACATCAAGGAGGTCGACATCCTTCAACCCCTCCCAGGCTTGTTTGACCTCCTCAACGGCATCAACGTCGCCAATCTCCTCGACGACGGCTATGCCATTCACGGCCGAGCCCTCGGCAATCCCGTTAATCGTGGCCTTGGGGCCGAGGACGTTGACAATGGTTCGTTGGAGCTGCTCGTGGTTGTCGCGGAAGTTGCCGACATATTTCAAGCGGGCCTGCAGCTCGCCGTGCCTCGGGTTGATCTTGATCGGGATGAACCGCTCGTTTCGGCGGCGGGTGACCTCGCGGGCAACGTTTGTGAACTCCTTGATGTTCTCGTCCCAAGTCCTGAAGATGTCATCGGCCTGCTTCATGACCCGGCGGAAATCCTGATAGTCAAGTTTGACGAGCTCGGTGCCCGGCAGGAGCCGGTGCAGCACCTCGTCCAGGTCCCCGGAAATAGTCTCAACCAGGGGGAGCGCACGACGGATGGGATAAGGGCATATCCTCAGCTTCTTGTTGAGATGGGAAAATATCTGCCCGATCGAGTCCTTGACCTTGGGCAGGGTGGTGGCCGAAAGCAGCTCGTCGAGCGGGAAGTCGCGCATGAGTTGGTTGTACTTTTGGACCTTTTCCATGGCTTCCTTCAACCCCGTATCCGCGGTGAAACTGACAGTGGCCTGGAAACGCTTCGCGTGCTTCAGGATCTCGAGCGTGAGCATAACACCCTCGCTCCTGAGCTGGTTCTCGATACCCTCAAGTGCGGACTCCATCGAGAGCCAGAAATTGATCTCCTGGTTTGCCGTGCCGGTGGTGGGGTCCCTTGTCATTTTGGTGATGACCTGAATCGACTTGATCCAGTTGTTGACGGTCGCCTGGAGGTTGTTGAGGAACGTGCTGTCCTGCAGAACGGCGGGTGGAATGAGATCAAGCGTCGGCTTTGTCTGCCTCGCAACTGCCTCGTCGAGAGCTGTTTGCACGATAGGGTGGAAAGGAAGTGACACCTCCGGGATCTCGACGTTCTGCTGCAGGTGGGTGAGACTGAGCTCGAGCTCTGTCCACCGCTTCTTGGTAACCGGGATGCCGGTCTTTGCATCCACATCCGTCCGCCCTCTCCCGCCGCTCAGCATCTGCTGGCTCTTGGTGCTGGCATCGAAGTATGGCGCTAGGCCGTTGTGGAGGCAGAGTTGGAGGATCTCGTAGGGCGACCCGGTTGGGCCTTGCTCGCCGGCGGTAGCGGAAAGGTATGCCGGGCCGGGCAGGTTGAGCATCTGGATTTGCGACGTGATGGGGATGCTGGGGTCGAGAGGCTGGGGTCGCTTGAGAAGGACGAGGAAGGCCACCGTTGTCGTCGACGATAAGAAGTCGGAGGAGATGGTGTACACGTGCGACGGCGCATCTGGGGCGTGTTAGTTGTGTGCATAACCACTGAAAGAATATCTGGACGGCCTCCTACTCTCGTCTGTGTCCCCATTTTCCAGCCTATTTGTCGGAGCCAGGTCTTTCTGGATGTAGAGGGCGACCTGGGTATCCACGGCAAAGCGGGTGCACCGTTGGAGCGTGTCGGGGTACCGAGTCTTGGAGAGCAAGCTGCCGGGCGCCTCGAGCTCGGTCCGGGTTGCGCCCAGGGCGGCTTCGAGGAGCACGGCGAGATGGTCGACGACACGGCTCGGGTCAACGGCAGCGAAGGGGGCGGTCGCAACGCCGTTCGTCCCCGGGCTCGTGGCCGGGGGAGGCGCGACCGCTTCCATGGTGGAAGAGTGGGTTGAGGAGCGGGATATCGAGACGACGGTTCGAGATCACGGTTCGGGCGATGTCATGTCTCTCAAGAGACTCCCCGGTACGGTTTCGGAGGATTATTAGGTGGAATCGCGCAGTCGTGGCACCGCCAGTGATCGCGCAAAAAAAGTATTAGTCGGCAGCAAAATAGTAGCAGCCGAGAACAGAATGGCCAAAGGGCGCTGGGATGGGTATCTCGGGTATCACGGTGTGTGGTTTCCTCTCCAAGCCGGTCCTGAAGGGGATGCGAAGTCTGGAAATGTGAAATGCAGGTTCACTTTGATTGCTCCTGAACGGGAAAGCTGCCCTGCACGATTCCTGACCACGCCTGGGCCTGACGCGACTGCCGGATCCCTGTCGCGGAAGGCATGCATCAGGGGCCATGTCGCCCACTCGTGGGTCGGTCTCTGATTGGACAACAGCCCGGCTCACCCCCTGTTGCAGGATGCCGACGGGAGCATCTGCGAACCGTTTCACACGCAGGGATGGGGAACTGTGAGGTTCACAAAAAAGCATAATCACGAGATTCTGAGCCAAGAATCTGGGAGTAATCAGGTAACGTTGGTTATCCCGACCATGAGACAAGGTGGCGGCTTGACCAAGACTCCCGCGGGCCGTCGCAGCTTCGGCAAGCCCCGTCCGTCGACAAGGACACCTCGGGTCGTGGACAAAGCAAGGTGTGTGTGGGTGGCCTTGCGCGTGGTTGGCTCAAACCACATCTCCATAAGGGGTGAGCTTAACCAATCCAGCATCGAGGGTTCCACAGTCAATCAACAAACCCCGTCCTGAGCCACGAACAAAGGATGCGATCTTGGCCCAGCGACCTTGGAGGGACGCTGACTGCATGCTACGCCATTGATATTTCGAATATCTACAACACCTGCAATGCCCTAAAAGAACCCAACCCAACCCAAAACGCCCATGCTTCATGAGATAAAAACAAACGCCGTTCCGCATCCCTACCATACCCATTTCCACCTAGCAACCGGTCAAGGGCCCGCCTCTTAAACGCTCCAGTTCACCTCCCCAGCACGCCGGTCTCGACCATGACACGGCCTCATCAGGAAGCAGGCGCGCCCCCTGCTCGGTTGTCGTCCTTGTTCAGGCTGACCATGACCCGTTGGTTGCAGATGTCGATAAACTGCTCAAACTTCTCGATGATCTTGTCCTTCTCTCGCAACTTCGACTTCAGCTCGTCAATCTCCTTGTCGCTGTCCTTCTTGAGTTTATCGAGCTCCTCCCGCACTGTCGCAAGCTCCCGACGAAGGTCCGCTCGGATGCGCTCCTCGGCCGACGGGTGCGGCTTGCTGTAGATGGCTGGCCGGTTCTCGGCCAAACCGGTCGCCACCTTTTGCGGGTTGCGGTTGATGGCCGCCCGGGCGTTGTAAATGTCGCGAGGAAGGAGAGGCACATGCGGGTTTTCGCTCTGCAAGATCTCCAGCGTCTGGCTTACGCCCACACCTAATAACCATAAGTTAGCCAAAGCAGCCCGAACTGAAATACTTTGCTTACACGTACCATCGTCCTTCAGCTTCTTGACGGCAGCAACCATCTTGCTGTCCAGCTTTCTCGCTGCAGGGTGTAGCAAGGGGCTTTCGCTCGGGCCGTGGTTGTGCTGTAGGTGAATATCGTCTGGCCGGTACCGGACGGTCCACTGTGTCCTCTGCTCAATGGCGAAGAAGCCGAACTGACAGTCGCACTTGCGGGACGTGGTCTTGCGCTTGCGCATCTCGGGGCTGACGCGCCTGGGCGGTTTACCGGCGCGATCACAGACAAAGAGCACCTTCTTCAACCCAGGAACCGTCTTCTTGGACCGGCCAATGACCACAGCATACCCGACAGACGTGCAGTAGCTCAACACGTGCTTGTGGACGGCGTCCAGCGTTGGGAAGCTCCCGCCCTCCGGGGGCGCAGACATCATGGGGCCCATGGGCTGGCGGGGGACAAAAGGCGAGTTCTCAATCAACTTGGGTTCAAGGGACGAGTCCCCTTCGCCCTCGTCATGGCTGCCCACGCTCATGTCAGCCTCCTGGTGGTTCTCCTGCGCGGGTTCCACTGGCTCGGCTTGCCGAGGGGGCGGCTGTTGCTGGGCGGGCTGCACCTGCTGGGCCTGCGAGACCTGAGGGAGCTGCTGCACCTGCGGGACCTTCTGCACCTTCTGCACCTGGGGCGTGGGCGGTTGGGCGGGAGGAAGGG
>Ga0247823_10002030_pt1 | contig 16730 bp, 12 predicted proteins | sample 13C_PalmiticAcid_2_FD_192426 | JGI IMG/M metagenome (GOLD analysis project Ga0247823, IMG submission 192426) | Soil microbial communities from agricultural site in Penn Yan, New York, United States - 13C_PalmiticAcid_Day30 | ecosystem: Environmental > Terrestrial > Soil > Agricultural land...
CGGCGGAGTTGGCGTACGGGAAGTTGATGCCGTACCCGCCGTGGCCGAGGGCGTTCGAGGCGCCGTGTCCTTCCGAAGGCCCGGTCTGCGAGCCGACGAAGTGGAGCAGGCCGGCGCTCGAAATAATCGGCTGCCCGGCCGAGAAGTACTGCCAGGCGCGTTCGCCGAGGAGGATCGAGTTGCTGGTTCCATCCGACATGTCGCGGAATTTCACGGATGAATTCGCGTTGAACGGGCCTTCGCACCAGGTGGCAATCGTCATCTGCTCCCAGCGGTCGACGGCGCAGCAGGTCCGGGCGTCACGGCCGCGGCCAACGTTTCCAACGTAGTTCTGAAACGCGATGTTGTAGGCATCCGGGCCGGCGACGCCGGGGCTGGTCACCGTGCGGAGCTGGACCTTCAGTTCGCGGCGCGTACCGGTGGAGTTGGTGGTCGCCGGGATGGAATCGCTGGGGCAGAGGAAGGCCTTCATCGGCAGCGAGGCGACTTCCTGGACGACGGGGTCGGTGAGGGCGATTGCGGCCGGGCGGCTGCCGCTGACTCCCATTCGCTGATAAGCCGGCGCCTGGTCGACGAACGGCAGCGTCATGGCAATCCAGGACCAGTCGGCGAGGCCGAGCGTGCTGGGGATGGCCCCGGGGCCAGCGACCTGCGCGCCTGACGAGCCCGTGTAATGGGTGGGCGTTGTCTCCCACCGTCCGTACCAACCGGTGAAGCCGGGAGGCAGAACACGATACGTGCTTTCGTAGTTATGCACCGCCAGGGCGAGCTGCTTGAGGTTGTTGCGGCACTGGGTTCTGCGGGCGGCCTCGCGGGCCTGCTGAACGGCGGGGAGGAGCAGTGCAATCAGGACCGCGATGATGGCGATCACAACCAGGAGTTCGATGAGTGTGAATCCCCTCGAGAGACGAGGGTTGATCAGACGGGAGCGCGACATGACAGCCTCAGGAATGACAGGAAGAGAAGTCACCTCCAGAAAAACGCCGCAGCAGCTATGGGAAATCTTACTGAGATCTCAGTCGGTTTGCCAAGTCTGATGGCCGCCAGCCTGACGGATTTGGAGGGGAGCGAGCTCTCCCCTAAGCAAGCGCCCACCTCTTGAAAGCCCGGTGCCCCGCGCACGTCAAATGCCCACGGCAGCACCATTCTCTCAAGACTGGCCCCAAGAACGGCAAGCAGGGCGCGTGAAGCCCCCTGTGCCGATTCAGAAAAAGACACAACCTAGGCGGGCAGGCAGGGCCTGCCCGACCGGTTGAATGTCACCCCGGAATCTCAGATGCGAATCGCCGCCAGGGGCGGCGCCGAATCCGATACGGCCTGGCTGTCGCCGCCAACCAGCGAGTCGATCCGCGAGCGCCAGAACTCGAGGTAGTTCGCAAACTCTTCGACCGCTGCTGTGAGGTTCCCGCCGGCGACATCGAAGGCGCGGGTCAGCACGACGTCCTCCGTCAGCGGATCGAGGGAGAGCGCGGCGGCCCCGGTTCCCTGGCCGTTGTAGTTCGCCTTGAGGAGGGCCGTCGCGACCGACGCCCGGTCGCCGACCGGGAAGGAACTGACCGTGCCCGACAGCTGCAGGCGGGTTGCATCAGGATCGCCCGAGATGAGCACGCTGAGATCGTCGCCGATCACCAGTTCGCAGGCTTCGCCGGCAGAGATCTCAAGGGGCAGGCCAAGGGACTGGCCGAGCTGACGGATGGCCGTGGTGTTGTTCATGAGGAGGAAAGGGATCGAGGATCAGGGGAGAGTCCGAACAGCTTCGCCAATGGCTCAGACGTCCGTGCGGGCCAGGACTGTGTCGCGGAACGTCGTCAGTGTGGCGGCATGGTTATCCATGAAGGTCTGCAACGACTGGAGGTTCTCGGTCGACAGGCCTGCCATCTTCTTGTCGATGCCGTCCGACTGGTTGAGCGTGAACGTGACGACCTGTGAGAAGACTTTCATGATGGCCGCGTGCTGCTCGGTCTGTCCCGGCTGGGCATTCGTGAGGCTGGCGGTGAGCGACCGCAGGAACAGGGTTCCGACAAAGGCGTTCTCGCGGGCCGTCATGTCGCCGTTGAGGTGCTGATTGACCTGCTGGTCCTGCACCTGCAGCAGTCGCACGACGTTCGGGGCAAGCTCGTTGGCGGCACGGCGAGCGCCTTCGTCGGTCGCGCCTCCCATCATCGATTCCAGGAGTTTCTCCGAACCGTTCAGGATCTCGTTGAACTGCTTCGTGCTGATCTTCGACAGATCGAGCTTGCCGTAGGAGCCGATCTCCATTTCGCCCGTCTTGCGGCCGGTGCTCTTCGCGACGTCGATCGTCTGCTGCTTCATCGACTCGATCGCATGACCGTTCGTGGAACTGAGGTGCTTGCCCATCGCCTTGGTGACGGGGGCGTCGGTCCGGAACATCAGCTGCGCCGTCATCTCCTGCGACGTGAAGTACGTCGTCAGGTCGTTGTCGATCTGGTTCCGCTCGGCCGTGAAGGCTGTGTTGCCCTGGTTCTGCATGCGGTCGAGGATGCGGCCTGCGAGGAGTTCAGTGGCCGACGGACCGGTCGCCAGCACCGGTGCATTTCCACCGACGAGACCGGTGTCGTGCAGGGCCTGGGAAACGAGGTTGCTCTTTTCCCGGGCGGCCCGGCCCGATTCCGTCAGCAGGTTCTTGAGCATCCCGTAGTTGCCGTTCAGCAACGTGTTCTTCTGCGGGTCGGTCAGCCCCTGCAGCTTGTTCTCCAGGAAGTCGACGGCTTTCGCCTCGGGGTCGCCCGGGTCGAGCTTGGCGGACTTGTCGCAGAGCGTCAGCAATTCGCTGAGCACCTTCCGCTCCGACACGTTCGGGCGGAGCAGGGTGTCGAGGAACTTCCCGGCGCTCTTGTCAGCCGCCTTCGTCCGCGCCTTTTCGACGTTGGACTCATGGTGGGCCTGGATCCGCTCGCCGATGCCCTTGAAAAAGCCTTTGACTTCCGAGAAGGCTTCCTGCAAAGCGCGGCGGATCGTCTGGCCGGGGCCGAGATTGACCGCCTGGCCGTTGAGACCCCGGGGTGCGTTCTGGACGCCCTGGGGTTGATTGCCGTGGATCTGGCCGACGCCGACGCCTTGCAGGGGGGGCATATGAATCTCCGGGGAGCAATTTCAACAGAGTGTGCGATTTTGGGCAGCAGAGTAAAGCGGCCCGTTGATGAAAATTGATACGGACTGGAAACGGCCGTTCTGCGCCGGTCCCGCCGGGAAAAAACGGAACACGCACTGCCGGTGCGGGCCGTGAAATCCGCCCCCTGAGGGGCGATCCACGACGAAGTCCTGCAGTTTCTGCTGACGCCGCCGGCCTGCGGGGAGTCCGGAGGATTCGTCGTCCGCAAATCGGCCGGCGTAGTGCTATGGTCCTGAACTGCCCGCGGTGGCTCCCCGGCGGGCGGCTCCGCCCTCCTTCCCTCCGCCTGCACTCACGGCCCACCGATGACTGCAACCCGGTTCACAGGAGCAAGGCGGCTGGTGGCGCTGTGCTTCCTCGCGGCGGGCTGCGCCGGGGCTCCCTATCGGTTCGGAGCGTCCGACACTCGCGGAATCAATTCCTCTGCGGGACGCCTGGTGTCGCAAGGTGCGGAGTCGCCGCGGCTGGACCGGCTGGAACGCGTGCTCGAATCGCCCTCGCGGCTGCCGCTGATTCCCGATCCGCCCCCTGATGCACCAGGCGTGGAAACGCTGGCGGCGCTCGAGGAGTATCTCGACCGCAACGGGATCGGCGACCTGCACATCGCCATCGGTGAATATGAACCGCGGCGACACTGGCTGCGGATTCGCGCGAACCGACAGCTCAACGGATTCTGGAAGTACCCGCTGGGATCGATCGGCTGGGTGCTGCAGACGACGATCCCCGACCGGGTCATCGACCGCACGTTCTACAGCCCGTATTCGAACACGCTGGTGATCAACAGCGACGACCTTCCGGAGGTTCTGGCGGCGGCCGCGTATGCCAAGGACATCCGGGCCCGGACCTGGCGAGGGCCATACGCGCTCATGGCCAACCTGCCGTTCGTTTCGATGGTTCACACCGTGGCCTCGACCAGCGACGTCCTGAGCTACGCCAGACATCACGACGACTGGGAACTCGAGCGAGACTCTTACCGCAGGCTGTACCCCGGGTTGGGAGCCGATGCGGCGTCTGCAGTGATCCCGGTTTCCACGATTTTCTTGAATCCGCTCGTGCGCATGGGGGGCGGACTCGTTGGCCGCAGCGTGGCCGAGGTGCAGGTTGCGCGGCTGGAGAAGATGCGGTCGGGACGGATCAACGAAGCCGCCCAGGAGTCGCTGCTGGCAGGGACGGAGGAGGTGCCTGAGCGGCAGAATGACCAACGGGTGACGCCCGTGGATGCGGTCTTACAGGATGAGGACCAATTACGGGCGGTGACATTTCCAGAACAGTGAGGCGCGGCCTGGCATCGTGAAATGGTGTGTGCCACTGGCTCTGCCAGTGCATTTTCAGATGGAGGCCACAACAGAAATCGCACTGGCAGCGCCGGTGTGCCCGCGCTCAGACGCCTGTGCCCGCACGGTCGCTGACGGACTTGAGAATCAGCTCCGCCGCCCTGGGGAGTCCATCGCGGGCCGCCAGTCGCCGGCTGATGTTCTGACAGCGGGCGGCGGCTGATTCGGAATTGAACAGGCGGTCCAGGGTGACACGCAGGGCGCGAACCGTGAACCTTGACGCCGGGATTCCGGCGCCGGCTTCCAACCGCTCGACACGCACCGCGTTGTCGAACTGGTCGTGGGCCAGCGGCATGAGGATCTGCGGAATGCCGGCCAGGAAGGCTTGCGAGGTGGAGCCGATGCCGCCGTGATGGACGAACGCGGCCGAGCGCGGCAGCAGTCGATCGAGAGGCACGTAGCGCTCGAAGCGGATCGTCGGCGGAAGGTTCGCGGGAACCTGTTCGGGATGCTGCGTGAGCAGGACGGCACGACGGTTGAGTTGCCGGCAGGCTTCAACGGCCGTCTCGAAGAACCGCTGCCCGTGGATGTTGGCGGTCCCGGGCGTGAAGACGATCGGCGGCGGGCCGGCGCTCAGGAACTCGTCGAGGGCTGGCGAAAGCGGGTCGTCAGATCCCTGGTTCCATAGCGGGAAGTCCGTCTGGGACACGTTCGACGGCCAGTCGGGCTGGATCGGACAGTACCAGTCCGGAAACAGGCAGACGATCTGAAACGGGGAGTTCCACCAGCGGGTGATGCGGCGGACCGGCGGGAGTCCGAGTTCGGCTCGCCAGCCGTTGAGGAACGGACAGACGACCGGGTCGATCACGAACCGCTCCCCCATCCCATACATGAAGCTCTTGAACCAGTTCGGGCCGATGACGCCGGGAATGGTCGGCGGCGAGACACGGCTCCACATCACCGAGGGCTGCAGATGCACGGTGATGGCCGGGATGCCGAGCTTCTCCTGCGCGAGCAGAGCCCCGAAGCCGAAGACATTGATGACCGAGACAGCGTCTTTGCCGGCCGCGGCAATGATGTCGTACTGCCGCCGCAGGATCGGGCTTAGCGACCGGAAGATATGCGGGAACGCCTTCCGCGGGCTCCACAGGTCGGGGTTCCGGATCGTCGCCTGGTAGTCGGCCTCGGAGCCGAGCGGCTCGAAGCACAGGCCGTGCTTCTCGATGAGCGATTCGAAGTGGCCGTTGGTCGCGAAGGTGATCGAGTGGCCGCGGCTCCTGAGTTCGAGCGCGAGGCCAAGAAATGGAAACACATCGCCGGCACTTCCGAGCGTGGAGACGATGAAATGCACGTGGAGAGGTCCTGCGGAGGGAGGGCTGCCTTCAGCCGGCCAGATAGCGCCGGCGGAAGAACACGTTCGCCAGAATCGCCAGTCCGACCGCCATCGTGAACTGAACGCCGATCGCCGTGAGGACGCGGGGATGAGTCCAGGAGAGCTGGTCCCACAGCAGTGCATGAAAGCCGGACATCGCCCAGTACGTGGGAGTCGATTTCACGATGAGTTGGCCGATCGTTCCCAGCGCATCAATCTGAATGGGAAACCAGCAGCCGCCGAGCGCCGCGAACACGAGAATCAGGACTGTCGAAAGTCCTTCACCCTGCTTGGCCGTGCGGGCCCAGGCAGCGACGGCCATGCCGAACGTCGTCGCGGTCACCACCCAGGCGATGGTCAGGACGGCCAGCGTGAACGGGTCGCGGAAGGCGCCGACGCGAAACATGACTTCACCGTAGATCAGCAGCACGGCGAACTGCAGCAGTCCGATAACGCCGGCGTAGAAAAACTTGCCGAGCAGGATGCTGTGACGCGGAACGGCGAGACTGACGAGCCGCCGCATCGCCCCGCTGTCGCGTTCGACGAGCAGCATCGAACTGCAGGCGGTGATGCCGAACATCAGCATCATGACGCTGATGCCGCTGACATTCTGCGCGAGCATGTAGGTCACGCTCTTCGGTCGCCTGGGGGGCGAAACGTCTTCGTTCCGGATCGGCAGGAAGCTCTCGAGTACGGCGGTTTCGTCAAGCTTCTTGATCGTGGCGGGCTTCGAATCAGCCGCCCGCGAGGCAGCGGCCTTTTCGAAGGCGTTCTGGATCTGGCCCGTGGCCAGGTTCAGGATCGCCAGTTCAGGTCCGCTCATCCCGAACTTCTCGCCGAGACCTGCCAGGGACGACTGCCAATGCGTCGGCCCCGATTCGAGGATCGCCCGCATCAGGCCGAAACGGATGACCTGGTCTTCCATCTGCCGGCCGGGATCGCGGATCAGGACGAGATCGGGAGGCTTCCCCGAGTTGCTGGCGGCCGCGTACCCCTCGGGGATCACCAGGATGTGATGGGCTGCGCCGTCGGCGACCTGTCCGCGGGCCTGCTCCTCGGTCGCCGGAGGTTTCGCGTCGTCGATTTTCGCCTGCAGCATCGTCGAAGCTTTGAGCGACTCGACGAGCTTCTGGCTGGCCGGGGTCTGGTCGCGATCGATGACATTCAAAGTCACCTTGGGCATACCGCCCGATCCGCCGAAGGCCGCCTTCATGACAAACCCGAACGCGGTGATGAGCACGACCGGCAGCAGAAAGCCGAGCATCATGCCGGTGCGGTCCCGGAAGTATCCGGTGAGGTCTTTGCGGGCGATCGTCCAGGCGATGGCAAGCAGGTTCATTCGTCCCTCAGGCTGCGACCGGTCAGGTGCAGGAAGACCTGTTCGAGATTGGCGTTCGGTGTTCCCGCCGCGATAGCGAGTTCGGCGGCGGAACCGACGGCGACGACCTGCCCGTCATTCATGATCGCGATGCGATCGCACAACCGCTGCACTTCCTCCATGTAGTGCGTCGTATACAAGAGCGTCCGGCCCGACTCGCGGAGCTTCAGCAGCGTTTCGAAGATATGATTCCGCGACTGCGGGTCGACCCCGACCGTCGGCTCATCGAGCATCAACAGCGAGGGTGAATGCAGGTTGCCGATGACAAGATTCAGCCGCCGCTTCATGCCGCCCGAGTAGGTCGAGGCCAGGTCATCCGCGCGGTCCGTCAGGCCGGCGAGTTCAAGGGCCGCGGCGACGGCGGAATCGCGTGCGGCGCCGGCCAATCCCGACAGCGTAGCGAAGAAGTTGAGGTTCTCGCGGGCCGTCAGCGATTCATAGATGGCCAGATCCTGTGGGACGACTCCGAACAGTCGGCGATCTTCCAGGTTCGTGGCCGGGCGAAACGGCTGGCCGCGAAATGACATCTCACCGGTGTAGTTTCCCAGGACGCCCGCGAGACAGGAAATCGCGGTCGACTTGCCGGCGCCGTTGGGACCGAGGAATCCGAGGATCTCGCCTTCGCGAATCTCGAAGGAGAGCCCGCGGACGGCGACGCGCTCGCCGTAGCTGTAGCGCAGGCCGCTGACCTGGACGAGGACTGGAGACGCCATCACGGTAGCAGGAACGTGGAGGAGACAGGCGGAGTGAGCGACGGCGACTGAGACGAAGCGGCCGGGGAATGAGATCAAAAAAAGTACGACGCTGATAGGATGAGGCCTCGTTCGCGGGCGGCGTCCGGGAGAGGACCGGCGCCCGGCCTGGTCTCATTCCCCTGTTGTTTCGCCCCGAGCTGGGCCATGCCGGAGGTTTCCCGATGAGAACCGTTCGAGTGTTGACCCTGCTGGGCCTGTTGTCGACGACCGCCCTGGTGTGGCCGCTTGTGGCCGCCGATCCGCCGGCCGCGAAGCCGAAGCAGTTCGCCTACATGCTGAAGCTGACGCCGCGATTGCACGACAAGGCGGCCTGGACAAAGGACGACATTGCGGCCGGCCAGAAGCACTTTGCCTATTTGAAGGCGGCCACGGAGAAGGGGCAGGTGATTTTCGCGGGACGCTCGAACGAGCCGGAAGACAAGACGTTTGGAATCGTCGTCTTCGAAGCCGCGGATGAAGCCGCCGCGAAGGAGTTCATGAACGGCGATGAGGCGGTGAAATCCGGCATCATGACGGCGGAACTGCATCCGTTCATGGTGGCCTTGCAGCGGAAGCCGGCGGGCTGAGATGGTGCGAGGCTGCACTCTGGACCTGCATGCCGTGAGCGCGCGAAGAAAGAACCGCAAATGTCTGCACGCGATGCGGCTTCCCCAAAAGGCCGTTGGTGGAGTTTCGTTGACACCTGGGCTCGCGACGCCTTCGCGCTCATCGCCGTTGGCCTGGCGGTCCTGACGCTGGTGACTCCGCTGCTGGCGGCCGAGCCGGCGCGGCGGATCGGCGTGTTCCTGGTGATGGCGGCGTTCCTGGAAGCGGTCCACGGCCTTCGCCGGGCGACCGCCGCGGGTCAACAGGAAGCGTGGTCCGGAGCCTTCATTACGCTCTGCATGGGCCTCCTCCTGTTCACGTCGCCGTTTCTGGCGTCCTCCGCCCTGGTGCTGTTTCTTTCCGGCTGGTTCGCGCTGGCGGCCGTGCGGTCATTAACGGCGGCGTGGCGCGGAGGCGGTCCGCAACGGTCGGCCGGTGGATTCGTGCTGCGGGCGGCGATCGATCTCGCGGCGGCGGCGGCGCTGCTTCTCTTCCGAGGGACGTTTCTCGAATGGCTGCTGGCGGCAACCGCCGCCTACCAGATCCTGGAGACGGCCTGGGAGATCCGGACCTCCGTCGTGGTGACGTCCCGGGATTCGGGAAGCGTCGTCCTCGAGACGCTGGGGCTGACGGACTCTCCCGAGCTCTCCGCCATCGCCAATGAAATGGCCAACGAGGAACTGTCCAGGTCGGCGATCGACCGCGGGTGGATCCTCGGGTTCATCGCGACGCTGTTCGCCATTCATGTCGGACGAATGGGTTTCGATCGCAGCTTCCTGGGGATCGTGTCCCCCGTGGTGGCAGTGGCCGGCGACGTCATGGTGGCGATGCTGCTTGCGTTCGCGATCGTGATCCCGGTCAGCATGACGTGGCGGCGGATGACGCGGCCGGTCGAGCGCCGCGTCTGGAACTGGTATCTCGCTGGTGGAAGCCAGCAACGCTCCTGGGGGCGACGTCTGGTTCGCTTCGGGCTGGGCTACCGGCTGAGGCGGTCCATCCGCCTGCAGCATGCGCAGTCGTCGGCCCGGATGGCGCTCAGCCGGGCCCTGCAGATCGGGCTGCCGTTGTCGGCCATCATCGCGGCGACCACCCCGGTGTGGGGGATGAGCTGGTACTTCGATACTGAGAATTGGGCAGCCGGTGTGTGGAACTCGTGGGCGGCCGAGCGGACGGACGTCTGGCGGGAGGCGATGGTCCGGCCGCTGTGGCCGGCCGAAGAAGCGAAAGAGGACTCCCGAAAGCTGGCGATCGACGCCGGTTCGTTCGATCACAATGCGGATTTCTCGTTTCTCGTGATCGGCGACCCCGGCGAAGGGGATGCGTCCCAGCATGTGCTGCGGGCACAGCTGCTGGAACTGGTCCGCCGGGATGACGTGAAGTTCGTCATCATTTCATCGGACGTTGTGTACCCGACGGGAGCGATGCGGAATTATGAGACGGGATTCTGGCTGCCGTTCATGGGGACGACGAAGCCGGTCTTTGCGATCCCCGGAAACCACGACTGGTATGACGCGCTCGACGCCTTCGCCGCGACGTTCTACGAACCCGATGCGGCCCGGGTGGCGATCCGCGGTCGTGTGGAGGCGGACGCCGGTGTATCGAGCACGACCGAGGCCCGCATCGAAGAGCTGATCTCCATCGCCGGGCGGCTGCAGTCGGAATACGAGGTGCCGGTGCAGCGGCAGCGGGCGTCCTACTTCCAGTTCCAGACGCCGACCTTCGCGCTGTTCACCGTCGATACCGGCGTCGAACGGACGCTGGATCCGCTGCAGTGGGAGTGGCTTGAGAAGGCGCTCGTTTCGGCGGCCGGGAAAACCAAGATGGCGATCCTCGGGCATCCGTTCTACGCCGGCGGGCATTACATCCCCGAGGCGGATACCGAGTTCCTGCGACTCCACGAACTGCTCAAGAAGCATGACGTGGCGATCGTGATGGCGGGCGATACGCACGACCTCGAGTTCTATGAAGAATCGCCCGGCCCGAGCGGTCGGCCGACGCTGCACTTCGTGAATGGAGGCGGGGGCGCGTATCTCAGTTTCGGGACGGCGCTCGCCTGGCCGAAGGATCCGCCGACTGAGAAGTGGGATTACTACCCCGGACGCCAACAGGTGCATGACAAGATTGAGCTCACGACGCCGGCATGGAAGCTGCCGGCCTGGTGGTGGACGAAGTATTTCGGCGCCTGGCCGTTTTCCGCGGAAGGGCTGTCGGCCGCCTTCGACGTGAACACGGCTCCGTTCATGCAGAGCCTCGTGGAAGTGCGGATCGAGCCGTCGCAGAATCGGATCCGACTCATTCCCTATGGAATCCACGGGCAGCTGAGATGGAAGGACTTTGATCGGTCTGCTTCAGGTTCAGACCCGGAAGAGCTTGCTGAATGGACGGTGCCGCTGGCACGCAGGCCGTGAACGATCGCCCCACTGCAATGCAGTGTGCCACTGGCTTTGCCAGTGCATCTGAGATTGGAGCCACAGGGTACATTGCACTGGCTGAGCCAATGGCACCCAACGCCGATCACGTTTGCCGGTTGCCCTGCTCAGTTGTCGAACCCCGAGAACTGATCCAGACGAGACCGAGGCCGATGATCAATCCCGTCGCCGCAGTCGCAAGCCAGGCGGTCGGCAGGTGCTGCTTGTCCGAGACATCCCAGCCTTTGTCTTTGAGCAGTTGCTCGTACTCCGCCAGCGTGACGATCGCGGCGTTGTTCAGGATGTGGAAAGCCATCCCGGGAAAGACGCTCCCCGTTCGAATGGCGATCCAGCCGAGCACGATGCCGAGCAGCGTACTCGGGGCCAGCCGTTCGATGGCGAGCGTTCCTCCGACAAGAATGTGAAAGAAGCCGAACGCGGCGGCACTGACCAGGATGGCCAGCCACGGCGACGTTCTGCGGCGGAGCGAGCCGAGCAGGAAGCCCCGGAAACAAAGCTCTTCGAAGATCGCCGGAACGACTGCGATCGACATGACGCGAATGACATACGGGACGTTCTTCCAGGCCTCGAGGATGCCGCGGGCCCGTTCCATCTGCTCCGAGCCCAGCGAGATCGCGCCGAATTTCGCGGACAGGAGCACCACTTCGTGAATCAGCGGCCAAGCGGCCGCGCCGGCGATGGCAGCGCCGGCCAGGGCCAACACCGAAGGCCTGCGTAACTGGAAGGCCCCCGTAATCGAGATCTTTCGCCACAGGGAAACGAGCAGCGGCACGCCGCCGAACATCGCCGCGGTCAGGACGGCATTCGCCAGCAGCCGCCATTCAATCGACAGATCGGCCATGCGTCCCACGAGGCTGCCGGACAGGAAGAACACGGGGAAGATCACGGCCACCGTTCCCGCCGCGAGTTCCGGCTTGATGAACCGCGATCGCTCTTCGGGACGGCGGAACAGGTCGGCCCAGCCCCCGGTGCTTCCGGACAGGACGGCGTCGCTGCCGAACCAGTGGGCCGCCAGCGCCAGGGCTGCAATGCCATAAAGGATCGTTGAACCGACGACGACCGCCGCCAGGCCGAACGTGGCCGTCCCGAGAACGGTTTCCTTCGCCAGCAGCACCATGTTGAGCAGCGGGACGACAGAGAACGTCGATCCCAGTTCCACTCCCGGCACGAGACTGGCGACGCCGGGCGCCAGTGACAGCAGCATCAGCGGAATCAGGTAGGCCTGCGCCTCCTTGAAGCTGCGGGCGATGCTTGTCAGGCAGAGCAGCACGGCCGAGAAGAAAGTCGCGAACACACACAACAGGCCGAACAGCCCGCAGATCGACTTCAGGGTAATACCGGCGTCGCCGAAGATCGCCTTCTCGAGACCGACGGCCTGCATCGTCAGCAGCATGGCGATCACATTGACGGTCGCCGTGAGCACCGCCACCGTGACGACCGCCACGTACTTGGCGAACAGGATGCTGATGCGAGAGACCGGAGCGGCGATCAGCGTTTCGAGAGTGTGGCGTTCCCGCTCGCCGGCGGTGAGGTCGATGGCCGGATAGACGGCCCCGGTCACGGTCATGAGCAGCAGCACCAGGGGCACGAGGCTCGCGAGGAACGCGCTCGAGCCGGTGGCTGCGGGGAGCGTGGTCACCGAGATGCGATTGACGCCCGTCGGCTTCCCCGCGGACCGCGCCATGTCCCGAAGGTAGCTGTTGTTCAGTGCTTCCAGCCGTTCGAGCATGAAGCGGTACGCTTCCATGCTGCGGGGAAGGCGGTCGACGTAAACCAGGCGCAGCCGTCCGGGGCTAGGGGGCTCGGCGCTCAGCATCGGAGGCGTTTCGATCACGACGCCGACATCGATCAGCCCCTGCGCCAGGAGTTGCTCGACGTCGACGACCAGGTCATCACGCTCGGGGTGACGCGACGTAAGGATCGGCTCCGAGGAACCGGTGGAGACCGCGGCCCGCGGGTCGACGGATGGCTCGGCCCTGGATTGATCGGCTTCCGGCTGCTGCGGACTCGACGGACGCGGCCGCCGGCGAATGTTCTCGCGCTGTTGCCAGGCGCTCAGCGAATGCGACCAGATCGACTCGAACTGGGCGTTCTGCTCGACCGACGGAAAACCGACGATGTACTCCGGGGCCCCGGTCGTCGCCACCTGCGCCAACAGCAGCCGCTGAAACGCCACGCCCAGGAGCGGGTACGCCAGGACCGGCATGAGGAGCAGCGTGAGAATCGTCCGGCGATCGCGGAGGGTCTCACGCAGTTCCTTGAGGATCAGTCGCCCGCGACGGGCCCAGCTCGAGGACGAATGCCGGGGCGCGGCGATCTCGGGAGCGTCCTCGCTCATGCGGGGCTCCCGGCCGCGGTGCGGTCCCGCAGCATCTCGACGAACATTTCAACCAGCCCCGGCTGCCCGGTCTGAGTTCGCAGTTCGTCGAGCGTTCCCTCGTAACGCAGGTGACCGTGATACAGGAGGCCGAAGCGATCGCAAAGTCGACCGGCCTCATCGAGGTGGTGGGTCGAGACAACGACGGCCCGTTTCTGCGACCGGAGCAGGTCGACATAATCGAACACGACCTGGCTGCCGACGACATCCAGTCCCAGCGTCGGCTCATCCATCAGGACAACCGGAGGATCGTGGATGAGCGCCCGTGCCAGATTGACTCGCTGCTTCTGACCCGTGCTGAGCGTGGCCGAGCGCTGGTTCAGGAACCGCTTGAGGTCGAGCATCTCCGACAGTTCGCGGATCCGGCGGTCGGCGATGTCCCGCGGAATGGCGTAGACATCGGCGAAGTAATCAAGGATTTCGCGGGGGGACAGCCACTGGTACAGCCCGGCGCTGGCGGAGACGAGGCCGATCCGCTGCTTGATCGCCTGCGGTTTTTCGGAGACGCGGAAGCCGTCGACGATGACGTCGCCGGAGGAAGGCTCCAGGAGGCCGAGGATGCAGCGGAGCGTCGTCGTTTTTCCGGCGCCGTTGGGACCGAGCAGACCGTAGACTTCGCCCGTTTCGACCCGGAAGGTGAGTTGGTCGACCGCGGCAAAATCGCGCCCGTCGCGCTGGAAGCTCTTCGACAGGCGATCGACAATCAGCATGCCGCGGCGATTTTTTTCGAAAGGCGAGAAAGAGGCAAACCCAGCCTAGCCTAACCGCAACAGGGGAAAGGATGAAGGATGAAAGCGGAAGGATGAAAACGCTGCCCCCCTGCATCGCGAATCGCGCTTCCTGACATATCCTTCGGCCTTCGGCCTTCCGCCTTTCCAGCCTGCCATGATCGAAGTCGAACTCAAATACCGCCTCGACGATCCGGAATCGCTCCTCGCGGCCCTCGTCGCCCGCGGGGCTTCGCCCGGATCGGAATCGACCGAGCGCGACCTCTACTTTAATCACCCGGCCCGCGACTTCGCGTCGACCGATGAAGCTCTGCGGCTGCGATGGGATGGCAAACAGGCGACCGTGACCTACAAGGGGCCACTGCTCGACCGGGTTTCCAAGAGCCGCGAGGAACTGGAGTTCGACCTCGAGGGAGAAGCTGCCTTGGAAACCGCGCGGCAGATTCTGTCGCGGCTGGGATTCCGGGAAGTCCGGGAGGTCGAGAAGAGGCGGCGGAAGTTCCCGCTCATTCATGCCGGGCAGCCGCTGCTCGTGACGATTGACGACGTCACGGGCGTCGGGCTGTTCGCCGAATTGGAGGCGTCGGCGGAGGAATCCGAGTATGTCACCGTCCGCGATCGTCTGCTGGGGTTTGCCGGGTTGCTGGCGCTGACCCGGGCCGAGCGCCGGTCGTATCTGCAGCTGCTGATGGAGCAAGCGGACGCCGGGGGGTGATCCGACCGGCGGCGAGTGCCGACCGCTCACTCGAGGAAGTGGAGCTGCCTGTCGCCACACGGGGAACCGCTATTCGCCAGTGACCGCCACGACGACGTTCTCGATCCGCAGCGCCGGCTTCTCGTCATCGCCGCGAGTTCCAGTCTCGAGCAGCCACAGCTTGTCCTTGTGAACCTGGAACGACAGCCGGTAGTCCTGGCCCTCAGTCTGGATTCTCATGACCCGGGGAGCGAAGCCTTCGCCGACGGCGACGTAGTCGCTGAAGGTCTCGACCGCTTCCTCCTCGAGCGGCCCGCTCATCAGGCGGTGCTCGAGGACCGTCGCGTTCTTCACTTCGATCACCACCTTGCCGGCCGAGAAGCTTCGCTGAAAGAAACCATTCCAGCGCGGTCCGACACCGAGTCCCGCCGCGAAGCCCCGGCGCTCCTTGAGCTGATAGGTCAGCACCGCCCGTTCGTCGCCGATCTCGACGCCGTGGAACACGACTTTGTCCGGCTGCGAGAACAGCCACCTCAGGGGCGGCATGTAGGCAAACCCGCGGAGCCGGGAGATGTCGTTCCACGCCGGACCGGTTGGAGAATCCTTGTCGATGCGGATGTGCGTCTTCTCACCGTCCGCGGCGACGGCGTCGTACTCGTAGGACTCAACTGCCTTCGAGGGCCGCGCGTTCCATGGGGCGGCGGCTTTCTGCACCCGTTTGAGAAGCTCCAGCGCCTGCTCGCGGGCCGCTCCTTCAACTGCCGGACCGTAGAGCGGATCGGCGACGAGCAGATCGTGGGTGCGATCGGCGTCGACGGCATCCTGGATCTTCTCGATGACCACGGCGGCCTTGTCCTGCCCGGCGCCTTGTTCGACCCTGGCGTGGATCGAGTACCGCTGCACGTCAACCAGTCGGAAGGGGGCGGAGATCGACTCCACCCGGCTGCGCCAGTTCTTGCGGTTCTGCTTTTCGTCCTCCTGCACGTCGCCCGTCGACGGGAGAATCGGCTGCCGGATGACGACGAGATGCAGGCTTTCATTTCGCGGCAGGACGTTGAAGCTCGCGTACGTCCGGTCGCCGCCGGAACCATGAATGTCGTATCGGTGGACCCTGGCGTCGCGGCCCGCGCGCAGCTGGAACGTTTGAGTCCAGCCCCTGGGCGGGTCGCCCTTCAGGAAGACGGTCGCGGCCGCAGGGACCCCCAGCACAAAATCGGTGCGTCGCGGAACGTCTGTCTCCGGCTGCTCCAGCGCCGGGCCGGTCACGCGACGCGACACTTCGTAGCGCCCCGGAAGATCGACGGTCACCAGCGACGCATTCGCGAACGGCCTCGTCTCGAACCGGTATCCCCCGTCCGCGTTCGTCAGGATGGTCTTTCCGCCAAGGCAGGTGCCCAGGCAACTCCAGACCTTGACCGCAGCCCCCGGGATCGGCCGGCCTTCTTCATCGAGAACGGTCCCCTCGAGAAACGGAGCCGCCGATGCCGTCGCCGCGACGGAGACGAGTAGAACCGAGACACAGGCCAGAGTCTTCATACGCCCACTCCTTTGCCAGAATCGCCGGACATCAGTTGACGATGTCGACGACGCGGCGCGAAGTGGAGTTTCCACGAATCACTTCGATTTCGGCGCGTTCAGCGATTCCCGGTATTTCTGCTCGGCCGCCTTGTACTCCCGCGGAACGTGCTTCCTGGCCGCACCGAAACCGACGCCGGCCGGACCGGTCCCTTCGCCGACGGACCTTTGATTCGTCTTCGTCTCGAGATTGATGCCTTTCAGCAGCGACTCGAACTGACGGCGACGAGCCTGGGCCTCCGGCGAGTTGTCGTCGCCGTTGTCGGCCAGGCGTTCCTGCAGACGGTCCATGAAGGAGCGGAGCTCCTCATCGGAGAAGCCGAGCTCTTTCTGCAGTTCCGGATCTAATTCGCCCCGTTCGAGCGTCTCCTGCAGCCGTTTGAGCGCCAGATTGGTCGCCTTCTTACGGTGTTCGAGGTTCACGGGATCC
>Ga0247823_10002031_pt1 | contig 16728 bp, 19 predicted proteins | sample 13C_PalmiticAcid_2_FD_192426 | JGI IMG/M metagenome (GOLD analysis project Ga0247823, IMG submission 192426) | Soil microbial communities from agricultural site in Penn Yan, New York, United States - 13C_PalmiticAcid_Day30 | ecosystem: Environmental > Terrestrial > Soil > Agricultural land...
ACCACTTCGTGTGCGAGGGGTCGATGCGGCTGCAGGTGGACGGCGATTCGCAGCCCATCGAACTGCGCGCGGGCGACCTGGCGATCCTGCCGCGCAACCACCGCCACCGCCTGGGCAGCGACATGGCAGTGCCGCCACTGCCGGTGGAGCAACTCGAGCACCGCGCCGGCGGGCACGGCGTGCTGCACCTGGTGCACCCGGGTCAGCGCGTGGGCGCCCGCTTCTTCTGCGGCTACCTGGGGCACGACAACGTGAACGATCCGCTGCTGACGGCGCTGCCACAGGTGCTGCACCTGCACCTGGGCGACCCGGCGTCGGCGCAGTGGGTCGAGAGTTCGTTGCGCTTCGCGGCGCAGCCCGGCGGCGCGCAACACGGCCTCACGCCCAGCGTGCTGAGTCGGCTGGCCGAGTTGCTGTTCGCCGATGCGGTGCGCCAGTACCTGGCCCGCCAGCCCGAGGGCAACGGCGGCTGGCTCGCGGGCCTGCGCGACGCCCGGGTCGGCCGCGCGCTGGCGCTGCTGCACGGCGACTGCCAGCGAGCCTGGACCACGGAAGAACTGGCCCAGCGGGTGGGTGCCTCGCGATCGGCCTTCGCGGAGCGCTTCACCGCCCTGGTGGGCGAACCACCCATGCGCTACCTGGCGCAGCAGCGCATGCGCGTGGCGGCGCAGCGCCTGCGCGAAACCGGCGAGCCCATTGCGCGCATTGCCGAGACGGCGGGCTACGAGAGCGAGCCCGCGTTTCACCGGGCGTTCAAGCGCGCCTTCAACGAATCGCCCGCGGCCTGGCGGCGGCGCCAGGCGGGCGTGTCCACGCTGGCGCCCTGAATCAGGCCTTGAGCGAAAACCCCGCGATGCGCTTGTAGTTCTCGGAGATCTCGCGCAACGCCTCCTGGCTGATCAGGTCGTCGATGTGGGTGAAGGGTTGGCCGCCGCTGAGTTCGTCGGCCTTCATGATGATGAAGTCCGGCGGCAGGGTGCGGTTCGTCTCCACCACCCTCGCGGTCGCGGGCAGGCGCACGGCTTCGTAGCGGCGCAGCGCGGCCTCGGGGTCGTCCGGCGTGGCCGCCAGTTCATCGGCCAGTGTCCGCGCGTCGATCAGCGCCTGCGCCGAGCCGTTGGAGCCGCGCGGGTACATCGGGTGCGCGGCGTCGCCCAGCAGGGTCACGCGGCCTTCGCCCCAATGCGGCAGGGCGTTCTTGTCGACCATGGGGTACTCGAAGATCTGCTGCGCGCTGGTGATCAGTGCCGGCACGTCCAGCCAGTCGAAGCGCCAGGCCTCGAAGATCGGCAGGAAGTCTTCCACGCGGCCGGGCTTGTTCCAGTCGTTCATGGGCGCACGCGGGTCGCGGATCTCGGCCACCCAGTTGATGAGCTGGCGCCCTTCGCCGTCCACGTTGTCGACGATGGGGTAGATCACCATCTTGCCGGTGTCGATGCTGCCGATGCGGATGTAGCTCTTGCCGTCCAGGATGGGCCTGTGCACGCTGACGCCACGCCAGGTGTTGATGCCGGCGTAGCAGACCTGGTCACGCGGATGCAGGTGCCGGCGGATCACCGAGTTGACGCCATCGCAGGCGACCACGATGTCCGCGCGCACCGAGGCACCGTTGTCGAAGCGCAGCGTCGCGCCCGCCGCATCGGGTTCGATGGCCACGCAGCGATGGCCGGTGTGCAAGTGCGCGCCGCCCAGGCGCTGCACTGCGGCGCGCCACAGCACGCCGTGCAGCTTGCCGCGGTGGACGCCCAGCTCGGGCAGCGGGTAGCCCGCATGGCGGCCGCGCGGCTCGCTGTAGACGAACTGCCCCCAGCGGTTGAAGAACACGCTCTCGCGGTTCTCGATCGCGATGGCCTCCAGCTCGGCCGTCAGGCCCAGCGCGTCGAGTTCGCGCATGGCGTGCGGCAGCAGCGTGATGCCGACACCCAGCTCCTTCACCTCCGCCACGCCCTCGTACACGTCGCAGTCCAGCCCGCGCTGCTTCAGGTCCAGCGCGAACGCCAGGCCGCCGATGCCGCCCCCCACCACCGCGATCTTCATCGTCGTGCCCTGCTTCATTCGGCCTTGATGCCCTGCGCCTTGATCAGCGCGGCCCAACGGTCCGCGTCCTGGCTCACGAGCTTCGCGAAGCCATCGGGCGTGTCGCTCGCCGGGTCCATGCCCTGGCCTTCGAAGGCCTTCTTCACGTCCTCGCTGCGCAGGATGTCGTTGATCTCGCGGTTGAGCGCGGCCACCTGCGCGGCGGGCATGCCCTTGGGCGCGAAGATGCCGTACCACATGTCCACGTTCACCTCGCCGGCCTTGGCCTCGCTCAGCGTGGGCAGGTCAGGCAGCAAGGGGTGGCGCTTGTCGCTGCCGATGCCCAGCGCCACCAGCCGGCCGCTGCGCACCTGCGGCAGCGCCACGTGGATGGGCAGGAACATGGCGTCCACCTGACCGCCGATCATGTCGGTGACGGCCGGGCCGGTGCCGCGGTAGGGGATATGGGTGAGGAAGACCTTGGCGGTGTTCTTGAACAGCTCCATCGACAGGTGGTGCGGCGTGCCCACGCCCGGCGAGGCGTAGTTGAGCTTGCCGGGCGCCTTCTTCGCGGCGTCGATCAGCTCGGCCGCCGTCTTGAAACCCGAGCGCGGGTGCGTCACCAGGATGAGCTGGCCCCAGCTCGTCAGGCTCACCGGCTGCAGGTCGCGCACCGGGTCGAAGGGCATCTGCGGGTACAGGCTGCGGTTCATCACCAGCGTGTTCACGCTCACCAGCAAGGTGCTGCCATCGGGCGCAGCGCGCACCACGGCCTCGGTGCCGATGTTGCCGGAGGCGCCCGCGCGGTTTTCCACCACCACCGGGCGCTTGAGGCGCTCGGACAGCTTGGGGCCCACGGTGCGGGCGATGAGGTCGATGCCGGTACCCGGCGTGAAGGGCACGATGAGGCGCAGCGGGCCCTCCTGCGCGGCGCTCAGGCCCGCCGAGGCGAGCAGTGCGGCGGCGACGAGGCCCCGGCGGGTGAGCGGGAAGCGGATATTCATGACGGGTCTCCTATCGTTAGCATGCTTCTCATATTGGCGGCGGTTCGCCATCCGCACATCCGTAGAATCCCGCTCGCCCGACGAACATCATGACCTTGACCGACCTATACCAACGCCCCGGCTTCTTGCTGCGCCGCACGCACCAGATCTCGGCCGCGGTGTTCGAGAACGCCTGCGCGAGCGTGGGGCTCACCCCGGCGCAGTATGGCGTGCTCACCGTGCTGGCGGCCGAGCCGGGGCTCGACCAGACGCGGCTGTCGCGCGCCCTCGCCTTCGACAAGGTGACGGTGATGCGGGTGCTCAAGGGCCTGGAGGAGCGCGGCCTGGTGTCGCGCGAGCGCTCGGCGGTGAGCCGGCGGCAGATGACGGTGAGCCTGACCCCGCAAGGCCATGAACTGCTGGCCGCCGCGCGCGAGCCGGCCGAGCGCGCCTACCAGCGCCTGCTCTCACCCCTTACGCCGGCGCAGCGGCGCCAGTTGATCGAACTGTTGCAAACACTTACCGACGGCCTGGCCGACGAGGCGCGCGCGCCCTTCGTGCCACTGGAAGCCAATGCCGAGGCGGCCCCCGCGCCGCGCACGCGCACGCGCCGCTCCCCCACCTGAGCGCGCGCCAGCCCGAGGCTGGCCCGACGATTGCTATGGCTTGCGGACAGGGATTTGTCGATCCCGCCGTCCGCACCGAAGCGGACGATCACCGCACACGGGAGCCGCTAGCGTGCAAACGATCGAGTCACAAGAACTGGCGACGACCACGGGCCCGCTCGGCGCGGCCCCACTCGCGCCATTGGCGGTGGCGTCGGCGTACCAGGGCGTGTGGGCCCGCACCTTGCTCGAAACACCGGCGGGCCGCGACACCACGAGCTGGGTGCGCTGGGTACAGACCGGCCACTGGCACGGCGCCCTGAGCGACCCGGACGAGACGTTGGGCCCGCGCGGCGGCCCGGGCGCTGAACACAGCGTGTTCCAGACACCCGATCGCATCGTGCAGACCGCGCTGCGCGAACGCCAGTTGGCGGTGTGGGAGCGCCTGCCGGCGTCGCACGGGCGTCGCATCGCGCTCGCGCGGCGCGACGCGCAGGGGCTGCCCACACAGGAGCGCTTGCTGATTTGCGGGGACTACCTGCTTCACTTCAGGCCCGCCACCCACGGCGCGGCCGACCTGGCCTTCGGCCGACTGGACGAAACAGGCACGCACTGGTGCGTCGAACGTGCGAACCAGGCACCAGCGGATGGACGCGAACGCGCCTGGCGCCTTCAGCGCCTGGGCATGGACCTGGCCACCGTGAATGGCGACGAGCCACTCGCGGGCACCTGGGAGGTGCTGGAGTGGCTCGAGATGTGAGCGCCGCCGCGCAGCGCTGATCGAATGGACCGGGCGCTGGGGCTCAGCGGTCGCGGCGACCGCCGCGCGGACCACCGGTGCGGTCACCGAAGCCACCGCCACGCGGGCCGCCGAAGCCGCCTTCGCGCGAACCGAAGCCACCTTCACGCGCGCCGCCGTTGGGGCGCTGGCCCCAGCCACGGGACGGGGCCGGACGGTCTTCACCGCGCGAGAAACGCACGTCGCCGCGCGGGGCATCGCCACGCGGGGCACGGGCTTCGCCGTTGAAGGGCGCTCGCGGCTCGTGGGTGTACGGTGCACGCGCCTCGCCACGCGCGGGGCGTGCATCGCCGTGGGGCGCACGGTTCTCCCCGCGGAAAGGACGCGCCTCGCCGTAGGGCGCGCGGGCCTCGCCACGCGGCGCGCCCCAACCCTCGCCCCGGCCAGCAGGACGGCCACCCGGGCGGCCACCGCCACCGCGACGATCCTGCGACCAGGCCTCACGGCGCGGCGCCGGCGGGCGCTCGCGCGGCTCCAGGCCCGGCACCACTTCGGCCTTGAAGCGCTGCTGCGTGTAGGCCTCGATGTCGCTGATGCGGCGACGGTCGCGGAACTCGGCGAAGGTGACGGCAAGGCCATCACGGCCCGCGCGGCCAGTGCGGCCGATGCGGTGCGTGTAGTCCTCGGCCTTCATCGGCAGGCCGAAGTTGAAGACGTGGGTGATGGTCGGCACGTCGATGCCGCGCGCGGCCACGTCGGTGGCCACGAGAATCTGCACCTGGCCGTTGCGCAGCGCCATGAGACGGCGGTTGCGCAGGCCCTGGCTCAGCGCGCCATGCAGCGCCACGGCCGCGAAGCCGGCCTGCTGCAGTTCGGTGGCCAGGCCGTCGCATTCGATCTGCGTGCTGGCGAACACGATGGCCTGGTTGATCGAGGCGTCGCGCAGCCAGTGGTCGAGCAGCTTGCGCTTGTGGTCGGCGTGGTCGGCCCAGAACAGCACCTGCTTGATGTTGGCGTGCTGTTCCTGCGGGCTGTCGATCTGCACCTTCTGCACGTGCTTGCCGTTGTCGTGCATCACGCGCATGGCGAGCTGCTGGATGCGCGGCGCGAAGGTGGCGCTGAACATCATGGTCTGGCGACGCTGGGCGGTCAGGGCGTTGATCTCGGCGAGATCGTCGGAGAAGCCCAGGTCGAGCATGCGGTCGGCTTCGTCGACCACCAGGAACTGCACCTGGTCGAGCTTGAGCTGCATGGAGCGCTGCAGGTCGAGCAGGCGGCCGGGCGTGGCCACCACGAGGTCGGCGTTCTGCAGCTTGGCGATCTGCAGTTGGTAGGGCATGCCGCCCACCACGCTGGCGATGCGCAGGCCACGGCAGTGGCGCACGAGTTCGATGGCGTCGTGCGCGACCTGCTGGGCGAGCTCGCGCGTGGGGCACAGCACCAGCGCGCCCGGCGTGGCGGCACTGAAGTTGCGCGGCAGCAGCGGGTTCTTGCGCTTGGGGCCCTTGGGCGGCTGCTCGCCGCGGGCAATGGCCTCGGCGGACAGGCGCTCGCGCTCGGCGCGCTCGGCCGCTTCACGTGCGGCCTGCTGCTGGATGAGGGTGTGCAGCACGGGCAGCAGGAAGGCCGCGGTCTTGCCGCTGCCCGTCTGGCTGGAGACCATCAGGTCGGCGTAGCGCGCGGCGCCCTCGGCCTTCATGGCCAGTGGCATCACGCGCGCCTGCACGGCCGTGGGCTGGGTGTAGCCAAGGTCGGCCACTGCCGACACCAGTTCGGGCGACAGGCCCAGCGCGGCGAAGGCGCTGGCGTCCACTGGGCCCTGCGGTTGTTGTTCGGGAGAGATCGCGGGCGAGGTTTCGCCGCGCGCTTCAAAAGCGTCGCTCATGTTCGTTCCTGCGCCCACGCAAAAGAAAGGGGCGCCAATGACCGAATGCCGCGCGAAGGGGAATATCAAGCCCCGGGGCGTCGGATCCGTTCGTGGTTACACAACATCAACCACAAACGGTCCGCCCGGAAGCGGTGGTCCCTGCTCGCCCACGCTGACTTGGCGGGCGGTGTTCAGGGGCCGGGTGTGTGAGGCCAATGCACAAAGGGCTTCGCCGTTGCCAGCGAAGCCCGTGATTCTCGCACAGATTCGGGAAAACCCCAAGGCCTGATCAGGCCATGACCGCAGCCACCAGGTGGAACAGCAGCGCGGCCAGCACCGCCGAGGCGGGCACGGTGACGATCCAGGCGGCCACGATGCGAATGACCACCGAGCGCTTGACGATTTCCTTCTTGTAGGCCTTCTTGAAGGCCTTGCGCTCGCTCTTGTCGAACACCGCGCCGTCCAGGCCGCGCACCTTGGCGCGCTGCTTCATGTCGGCCAGTATCTGCTTCTTCTCCTGCACCTCGGCGGCCTCGAAGCGCTGCATGTAGGCCTCGACCTCCTCACGGTCGGCGCCCTGGTGGCCGGCGCGCACCACGGCCTCCATCTTGGCGTAGTTGACCTTGAGCAGCTCGCGCAGGAACCCCACGCCGAACACGGCGCCGATGGAGATGTGCGTGGTCGACACCGGCATGCCCAGTTGCGAGGCCACGATCACGGTGAGAGTGGCGGCCATGGCGATGGAGTACGCCCGCATCTGGTCAAGCTCGGTGATCTCCTTGCCCACGGTGCGGATGAGCTTGGCGCCATACAGCCCCAGGCCCACCGACAGGCCAAGCGCACCCAGCACCATGATCCACATCGGCGTACCCGCCGTGGTGGCGATGGCGCCTTCCTTCACGGCCTCGTAGATGGCGGCCAGCGGGCCCACGGCGTTGGCCACATCGTTGGCGCCGTGCGCGAAGCTCAGCAACGCGGCCGAGCAGATCAGCGGCCAGGTGAAGAGCTGGTTCACGCCGTCCTTGGAGTTCTCCTGGCGCAGCGCAGCGCGCTCCAGGGGCTTGCGGATCAGGGCCCACACCACCGCAGCCGCGACCAGACCGGCCAGCAGCGCGACGACGAAGCTCACGTCCACCACCTGGTTCACGCCCTTGAGCAGCATGTAGGTGGTGTAGGTCCACACCATCAGCGCGATCAGGACGGGCACCACGCGCGCGGCGGCCTCGGTCTTCTCGGTACGGTAGGTCACGCTGCGCTTGATGGCGTAAAGAAACACCGCGGCGATCAGCGCACCGGACAGCGGCGAGATCACCCAACTGGCCACGATCGCGCCGATGGTCGACCAGTTCACCATGCCCCAACCGCCGGCCGCGATGCCCGAGCCCATGACGGCGCCGATGATGGAGTGCGTGGTGGAGACAGGCGCACCGAGCGCCGTGGCCAGATTGAGCCAGAGCGCGCTGGCCAGCAGCGCCGCGAACATCACCCAGGCGAACAGCGTGGGGTCGGCAATGTCCGCCGGATTGATGATGCCGCCCTTGATGGTGCCCACCACGTCACCGCCAGCGACGATGGCGCCCAGGGCCTCGAACACCGCAGCCACCAGGATGGCCCAGCCCATGGTCATGGCACCCGAACCCACCGCCGGGCCCATGTTGTTGGCCACGTCGTTGGCGCCGATGTTCATGGCCATGTAGGCGCCGACCGCCGCCGAAATGATCAGCAGCCACACCGCCGTGCGGCTCAGCCCCGCATCGGACGCGCCGGTAAGCGAGGCGTACAGCCCCACCAGCAAGAGAAAGGCCACCGCGGTGGCCAGTTGCAGCGCCTCGAAGTGGCGCTCGACGAAGGGACGGGATTTCTTCTTCATGTGAAATCGGTGTGAATGTCGCCGCATTGTCACGCAACAGCCGCCCAGTACCCCGGCGGGGGCCGAGGAGCGCCTCAGCGCAGGAACTGCGCGCGGTAGTGTTCGAGCTCGTCGATGGACTCGTGAACGTCGGCCAGCGCGGTGTGCATCTGGCGCTTCTTGAAGGCGTCCACCACCTCCGGGCGCCAGCGCTTGGCCAGTTCCTTCAGCGTGCTGACGTCGACGTTGCGGTAGTGCAGGTAGGCCTCGAGCCGGGGCATGTACTTCACGAGGAAGCGGCGGTCCTGCCCGATGGTGTTGCCGCACAGCGGCGAGGCCTGCTTGGGCACGTAGCGCGCGATGAAGTCGATGAGTTGCTGCTCGGCCTCGGCCTCGCTCACGGCGCTGGCGCGCACCTTGTCGATGAGACCGCTGCGGCCGTGGGTGCCCTTGTTCCAGGCGTCCATGGCGTTGAGCACCGCGTCGCTCTGGTGAACCACGATGACGGGGCCTTCGATGCGCGGCGTGAGCTGGGGACCGGTGATCACCACTGCGATCTCCAGCAACCGCTCCTTCTCGGGGTCCAGGCCGCTCATCTCGCAGTCGATCCAGACCAGGTTCTGGTCGTTCTTGGCGAGCGTGGGCACTTCGGGGGCGGTGATGTCGGCGGGATTCGAACTCATCCCGCGATTCTCCGTCATCCGCCCGGGTCGGCGCTCGTGCATGGGCGCCGGTAGACTGGCGCCTTCATGGACACCGCTTCCCTTGCCTTCACCGCCGTTTTCTGCGCCTTGCTGGTGCTGGGCCTGCTCACGCGCTTCGCGCTGGCCAGCCGGCAGATCCGCCACGTGGCGCGCCACCGCGACCAAGTGCCCGCGCCCTTCGACGCAACCATTGGGCTTGACGCGCACCGCAAGGCCGCCGACTACACCATCGCCAAGGCGCGCTTCGGCCTGCTGGGCACCGCCTTCGAAACCGCCGTGCTCATCGGCTGGACGCTGCTCGGCGGCCTGAACGCCCTCAACCTCGCGCTGCTGGACCTCATGGGCCCGGGGCTGTGGCAGCAGCTCGCGCTGATCACCGCCTTCGCCCTCATCGGCGGCGTGCTGGGCCTGCCCTTCTCCTGGTACGCCACCTTCCGGCTTGAAGAGCGCTTCGGCTTCAACAAGACCAGCCTGGGCCTGTGGATCGCCGACGGCCTCAAGGGCAGCCTGCTGGGCGCGGCCATCGGTCTGCCCCTGGCTGCGCTGGTGCTCTGGCTCATGGGTACGGCCGGCGACACCTGGTGGCTGTGGGCCTGGGGCGTGTGGATGGTGTTCAACCTGCTCGCGCTGGTGCTCTACCCCACGCTCATCGCGCCGCTGTTCAACAAGTTCGAGCCGCTCGCCGACGAGGCCGTGAAGCACCGCGTGAACGCGCTCATGGCGCGCTGCGGGTTCTCGGCCCAGGGCCTGTTCGTCATGGACGGCAGCAAGCGCAGCGCCCACGCCAACGCCTACTTCACGGGCTTCGGCGCGGCCAAGCGCGTGGTGTTCTTCGACACCTTGCTGCAGCAGCTCTCGCCAGAAGAGATCGACGCCGTCCTGGCGCACGAACTCGGCCACTACCGCCTGCGCCACATCACGCAGCGCGTGGTGATGCTGTTCGCGCTGAGCTTCGTGGGCTTCGCGGCGCTGGGCTGGGCGGCCTCGCAGGCCTGGTTCTACACCGGCCTCGGCGTGGAGCCCGACCTGGGCGCGCCCAACGACGCACTCGCGCTGATCCTGTTCCTGCTGGCGGTGCCCCTGTTCACCTACTTCCTGTCGCCGCTGGCCGCGCAACTGTCGCGCAAGCACGAGTTCGAGGCCGACGCCTTCGCGAAAGAGAAGACGCGCGGCGCCGACCTCGCCAGCGCCCTGCTCAAGCTCTACAAGGACAACGCCAGCACGCTCACGCCCGACCCGCTGTACGCGCGCTTCTACTATTCCCATCCTCCCGCCAGCGAACGCCTCGCCCGACTGCAAACCGCCTGAGAGCGCCTGACCATGAACCCCATCCACCAGAACCGCCGCGCGCTCAACGCCACCGAAATCGTCACCCAGCTCAGCCAGCTCAATGGCAGCGACGCCGATGGCTGGAAGCTCATCGACGGCTCGATCGAGCGCACGTTCAAGTTCGCCAATTACCACGAGACCATGGCCTTCGTGAACGCCATGGCCTGGATCGCCCATCGCGAGGACCACCACCCCGACGCGACCTTCGGCTACAACCGCTGCACCCTGCGCTTCAACACCCACGACGTGAACGGCATCTCGGTCAGCGACTTCCATTGCGCGGCGGCGGTCAACGCCTTGCTTGCGTCCTGATGAGCGGCACGCGTCCCGCTCGTGTGGTGGCGGCCCATGGCCGCCACTGCCTGGTGGAGGGCGAAGACGGGCAGCGCACGCTGTGCCACCCACGCGGCAAGAAGAGCGCGGTGGTGGTGGGCGACATCGTCGCCTGGCAGCCCACGGGTGACGAGGGCAGCATCGAGCGCATCGAGACGCGGCGCAACCTGTTCTACCGACAGGACGAAATGCGCACCAAGGCCTTCGCGGCCAACCTCGATCAGGTGCTGATCCTGCTGGCGGCCGAACCCGTGTTCTCCGAAAGCCAGCTCACGCGCGCCCTGCTCGCGGCCGAAGCCGAAGGCATCAGCGCCTTCATCGTGCTCAACAAGCAGGATCTCGGCGAGGCCTTCGCCCAGGCCTGGGCCAGGCTCGACGCCTACCGGCGCATGGGCACTGCCGTGCTGCCGCTGGGACTGCAACAGGGCCAGGGCCTGGACGCCCTGCGCGAGCGCCTGGCGGGCCGCCACACGCTGGTGCTGGGCCCCTCAGGCGTGGGCAAAAGCACCCTGGTGAACCGCCTGGTGCCCGAGGCCGGTGCCCAGACCGGCGAGATCTCGCGCGCGCTCAACACCGGCCGCCACACCACCACCAGCACCACCTGGTACTGGCTCGACGCCGCGCGGGAAAGCGCGCTCATCGATTCGCCGGGCTTCCAGGAATTCGGACTGCACCACCTGGAGGCCGAGCGCCTGGCGCAGCTCATGCCCGACCTGCGCGCCACCCTGGGCGACTGCCGCTTCTACAACTGCACGCACCGGCACGAGCCGGGCTGCGGCGTGCGATCGCACGTGGGCGCCGATCCGGCGAGCGACCCTCTGGCCATCGACGAAGGGCGTTACCGGCTCTACAACGAGTTGTTCGACGAACTGGCGAACAAGCGCCTGTATTGACCGCCCCACCCCCGCCGCGCTTCGCGCGACCCCCTCAAGGGGGCGGCACCTGCGGCCCGTCCTGAGCTTGTAGAAGGGCGGTTCCGCGGTGCCTGGGCGCTGTTCCTACACTCTGGCGAGCGTCAACAGCGCCAGCAGCAGCATCCACAGCACCACCGCGCGCCACACCAGGCCAACCACGCTGCTCAGGTGGGCCAGTTGAGGTTCGGGCCTCGCGGCGGGGTCGGTCTCGTCGACCAGCGGGTCCGTGGGGTCCTGCGGGGTCAGTCGCACGTTGATGGCCCCCGAGGTGGCCGCAAGCACCACGCCGTCGCTGCCGGGCGCGAAGCGCTCGGCGTCGGCGCGCCAACTCGCCACCGCTTCCTCGAAGTTGCCCACCACCGCGAAACCCAGCGCCGTGATGCGCGCGGGCACGTGGTCGATCCAGCGCCACGCGGTGGCCGAAGCCCGGCGCAGGGACTCACTGGGCGTGCCGTCGGCGCGCTCGCGCCAGTTGCGCGACAGGTACTCGGCCAGGCGGTAAACCACGGCACCCGCCGGGCCCAGACCGATCACCCAGAACACCAGGAAACACACGAACACCCCGAACACGTGGCGGTGCGCCGCCAGCACCGAGTGCTCGATCACCTGGCGCAGCAGTTCGGTGCGGGGCAAGGCGCTCGCGTCCACGCGCAGCCATTGCGCCAGTTGCTCACGCGCGGCGCGCTCGTCGCCGTCCTCCAGGCTGCGGCGGATCTCGCTGAAGTGGTGGCTGAACTGGCGAAACCCGAGCGTCACGTAGAGCACGGCCACCGTCCACACGAAGGCCAGCACGCCGCTCAGCTCCCACAGGGCGTGGTAGATCAGCGCGGCCAGCGCCGCCGGCACCCCGACGGCGAGCAGCCAAGCCAGCCAGCCGTGCGAGGACTGACCGGCGTCGAGGTTGCGGCGCACACCACGGCCCCAGGCACGCAGCCCGGCGTGCACGGGGTTGTTGAACGACAGGGGACGCGCCTGCTCGATGAGCAGCGCCAGCAGAATGGCCAGGAAACCCATGGGGCCGATGATAGTGGGCACCGGGCCCCTACCCTCAGCGCACGCGACTCAGGCCGCGGATCAGGCCGTGAGGAGGCGGTACAGGTTGCGCAGCATGCCAGCCGTGGCACCCCAGATGAAGCGCTCGTGCTGACCGTCGTGCCAGGGCATGGAATACCACTCGCGCACGGTGCCGTTGAAGTTCATAAGGTGACGGCGGTGGTGGCGCGGGTCCATCAGGAAGCGCAGCGGCACCTCGAAGACGTCGTCCACCTCGTGCGGGTTGGGCCGGAGCGTGAAGCCCGGCTGCACCAAGGCCACCACGGGCGTCACGTGAAAGGCCGTGCCCGTGATGTAGACCGGCAGGGTGCCCAGCACCTCGACGTTCTGCGGCGGCAGGCCGATCTCCTCATCGGCCTCGCGCAGGGCGGCGGCGATGGCGTCGGCGTCCTCCGGATCGACCTTGCCGCCTGGAAAGGCGATCTGGCCGGAATGGGTGGACAGGGTGGACGTGCGCTGGGTGAGCAGCAGCTTCAGCTCGTCGCGCACCACCAGCGGCAGCAGCACGGCCGCGTCGGCCGGCTCACGATCCGCGAAGCGCCTCTCGCGGACGAATTCGGGTGTCCAGATCGGCGGCGCCTCGAACAGCGAGCGCAAGCCGTCGGGGGTGAGCCGGTGCGCGGCCGCTGGCGCCAAACCCTCGCTCGCGCCCGTGGCCACCACGGGCACTGTGCGCGGATCGAAGGGCGGGAGGCGGACGACGGGTTCGGTCATGGGCGAAGGGGTGACCCGGCGACAAAAAAGCCGCTCCGGGGAGCGGCTTTTTCCGGGGTGCTGGATCAGGCGCCCAGCTTTTCCTTGATACGCGCCGACTTGCCGCTGCGCTGGCGCAGGTAGTACAGCTTGGCGCGGCGCACGTCGCCACGGCGCTTGACCTCGATCTTGGCGATCAGGGGGCTGTACAGCGGGAATGTCCGCTCCACGCCTTCGCCGCTGGAGATCTTGCGGACGATGAAGCTGGAGTTGAGGCCACGATTGCGGCGGGCGATCACGACGCCTTCGTAGGCTTGCACACGCTTGCGGGTGCCTTCGATGACGTTGACGCTGACGATCACGGTGTCGCCGGGGGCGAAAGGCGGGATGGTCTTGCCGAGGCGGGCAATCTCTTCCTGCTCGAGGGTCTGGATGAGGTTCATGGTTCCTGTTCCACGATCATGGCCGCGCTGCACTGAAGGCCGCGAATCCGTGAAGTCAGAACTGTTCAGAACTGACTTGTGCAACGGTCGCGGCGGCCGGCCAGAGGATCGAAAAGCCCGCCATTATAGCCAGACCAGCCCTGTCCGGCGAACCCGGGCTGGCGGCTCAGCCCAGGCCGCGCAGGAAGCGCTCGTCGTCAGGGGCCAGGCGACCCTCGGCCCGGGCCTTGGCGATCAAGTCCGGTCGCTGGCGCAAGGTCAGGGCCAGGCGCTGCTCGCGTCGGTGGCGCTCGATGCGTTCGTGGTGGCCACCCAGCAGCACCGGCGGCACGCCCAGGGGGCCTTCGGGACCCTGCCAGACCTCGGGGCGGGTGAAGTGCGGGCTGTCGAGCAGGCCGTCGAGGGCCGGGTTGAAGCTGTCCTGCTGGTGGCTGCCCTCGTCGCCCAGCACCCCGGGCTGCAGCCGCGCCACGGCATCCAGCAGGGCCATGGCCGGGATCTCGCCGCCCGAGAGCACGAAGTCGCCCAGGCTGAGCTGCACGTCCACGCAGGCCTCGATGAAGCGTTGGTCGATGCCCTCGTAACGCCCGCAGACCAGCACCGCGCCCTGCGGCCCGCGAGCCCACCCCTCGACGCCCGCGTGGTCCAGCCGATCGCCCACGGGCGAGAACAACACCACCGGAGCCCGTCCGCCCTCCGGTTCGGCACGCTCGGCCCGGATCGCCTGCAGGCAGCGCCAGAGCGGCTCGGCCATCATGACCATGCCCGGCCCACCGCCAAACGGTCGATCGTCCACGCGCCGGTAGTTGCCCTCCGCGAAGTCGCGCGGGTTCCACAGGCGCACGTCGACCTGCTTCGACTCGAAGGCGCGGCGGTTGATGCCGTGCGTGAGGAAGGGCTCGAAAAGCTCGGGGAACAGGGTGATGACGTCGAAGCGCATACCGGCGCCCGGGTCAGTAGTCTTTTTGCCAGTCGGCGGTGATGCGGCGCGCCGTGCGGTCCACGTCGTCGATGTACGCGGCCACGAAGGGAATCATCCGCTCCGCGCTGCGCTCTTCGCCGTCGACGGTCTCGAGGTACTCGAGCACCAGCACCGAGGTCGGCCCGGTGCTCATGAGGTCGCGCACGACGCCGAGGTCCTCGCCCTCGCGGTTGACCACCGCGAGGCCGATCAGGTCGACCCAGTAGTACTCGCCGACCTCGGGCTCGGGAAAGGCACTGCGCGGCAGGCTGATGCGACAGCCCTTGAGCGACTCAGCCAGGCTGCGGTCGTCAATGCCTTCGAGGCGGGCCACCAGGCCATCGGCATGGGCCTTGAGCTCGGCCACGCGCAGGGCCACGCAGCCCGCAAAAACGGAAAAGCCGCGCGCGAAGCGGGCTTCGGGCGGCTGAAGGAACCAGTCTTGACTGGCGAACAGCGCGTCGGTGTCGGCGCTGTAGGGCTGGATGCGGACCCAGCCCTTGATGCCCCAGGCGTCCTGGATGCGACCCAGCTCGACGGCATCGGCTGGCAGGGCCGACGCGACCAGGGCCGCAGGCATGGCGCGATCAGGCGGCCGGCGCGGCGGCCTTGGCTTCCTTGACCAGGCGCGCGACCGTGTCGGACGGGGTGGCGCCCACGCCGATCCAGTAGTTCAGGCGGTCGCTGGCGATGCGCAGCTTCTCTTCGCCGCCTTTGGCGTTGGGGTTGTAGAAACCCAGGCGTTCGATGAAGTTGCCATCACGACGCGAGCGCTTGTCGGCGGCGACGATGGTGTAGAACGGACGGGCTTTGGCACCGCCGCGGGAAAGTCGGATGACGACCATGATTTATCCTTGGGTGGTTGGGCACACACCGGGCCTTCCGGGGTGCCGCCGGATCTTTCGATCCGCTGCTTTTCAGCGATTCCCGCGGTGCCTGAGACACACGACTGACCACCCGGCCAGCGAAACACCGCAAAGCCGGCCATTATAGCCCGCCGCCCGTCACGCCACACTCCCCTTCTTCCGGCTTCCGCCCATGCCCCTGATCCGCCCCAGCACCGACGACGACGTCGCCGCCATCACCCGCATCTACGCCCACCACGTGCTGCACGGCACCGGCACCTTCGAAACCGCCCCACCCACCGAGCCCGAGATGGCCCAGCGTCGCGCTGACGCACTGGGCAAGGGCCTGCCCTGGCTGGTGGTGGAGGAAGACGGCCAGGTGCTGGGCTACGCCTACGGCAACTGGTTCAAGCCGCGCCCGGCCTACCGTTTCTCGGTTGAGGATTCGATCTATCTGGCGCCCGAGGCGGGCGGCAAGGGCCTGGGCCGGCTGCTGCTGGCCGAACTGCTCGCCGTGCTGCAGCGCGCGGGCATCCGCAAGGTCATGGCGGTGATCGGCGATTCGGCCAATGCGGGCTCCATCGGCGTGCACCGCGCGCTGGGCTTCACGCCGGTGGGCACGGTGCAGGCCTGCGGCTGGAAGTTCGGTCGCTGGCTGGACATCGTGATCATGGAAAAGCCCCTGGGTGAGGCGCACCACGCGCCACCGGCGGAGGGCTGAGCGTGTCCGGACGCAAGCGCAACAAGAACAAGACGCTGGCCGTCTGGCTGGCCCTTATCGGCGGCGCGCTGGGCCTGCACCGCTTCTACCTGCGCGGCCTGAGCGACTGGGTGGGCTGGTTGCACCCGCTGCCCACCGCGCTGGGCTGGTACGGCGTGGAGCGCGTGCTGGCCCACGGACAGGACGACAAGCTCTCGTGGGTGCTGATTCCGCTGCTGGGCGTGAGCATCGCCGCGGCCTGCCTCACGGGCATCGTCTACGCCCTGGCCGACGCAGAGAAATGGGACCGCTGGTTCAACCCCGCCCATCCCGGTGGAACGGGCAGCCGCACCAACTGGCTCACCGTCATCGCGCTGGTGCTCTCGCTGCTCGTGGGCACCATCGCCTTCATGGGCAGCCTGGCCTTCGGCTTCCAGCGCTACTTCGAGTACCAGGTGGAAGAAGCTCGCAAGATCAGCCAGTGATCAGCCGCCCAGCGGGTTGAGCCAGGTCATCACCGTCATCACCAGGCTCAGGGTGAACAGGGCCATCACTGTGGTGAGGCCGGTGGCGGCGATGGTGAGCGCCTGCGCCGTGTCGTAGCGCTGGGCGAACAGGAAGACGTTGGCGCCCACCGGCAGCGCCGCGGCCACCACCATCACGGTGAGCGGCAGGCCACCGATGCCAAGACCCC
>Ga0247823_10002032_pt1 | contig 16724 bp, 16 predicted proteins | sample 13C_PalmiticAcid_2_FD_192426 | JGI IMG/M metagenome (GOLD analysis project Ga0247823, IMG submission 192426) | Soil microbial communities from agricultural site in Penn Yan, New York, United States - 13C_PalmiticAcid_Day30 | ecosystem: Environmental > Terrestrial > Soil > Agricultural land...
CCACGCGCTGCAGTTCGGCGGTGGCGTCGGTCAGCTTGCACTTCGCGCGCAGCACGAACATCGACAGGCGCTTGAGCGTGGCCGGCAGCACGTCGGCGCTGCACAGCAGCTGCACCTCCTCGGGCGAGGTCTTCCAGGCGATGAAGCTCGCGAGCAGGCGGCCCTTGGCCGAGCAGTAGCCCGCGAGGCGCGCGCGCGCCGTGTCGAGCAGGGCGACGTCGCTCGTGAGCTGGCCGTGCAGGAAGGTGGCCGCGTCGGCGCCGGCGGCGCGGATCAGGCCGAGGTGGGCGAGGGGTGCCGCGCCGTCGAGGGTGTAGTGGCTGGTCATGTGGCGATTATGATCACGGCCCCGACCTCGTATCGCCCCCGGGGTCTCCCACCTCCTGCCGTCCCGTGAAGTTCCTGCGCCGCTGCCTGTTGCTGATCGTGTTCGCCGCCCTCGCGGCTGGGGGCGCGGCCGTGTGGTGGCTGCAGGCGCCGCTCGCGCTGGCGGCCGATTCCATCGAGGTCTCGATCGAGCCCGGCACGTCGCCCCGCGAAGTGGCCAACCTGTGGGCGCAGGCGGGCGTGCGGTCCAACACGTTCCTGTTGTACGAATGGTTCCGCTGGTCGGGCCAGGCGCGCAAGATCCGTGCGGGCAGCTACCAGATCGGGCAGGGTGTCACGCCCCGTTCGCTGCTCGACAAGATGGTGCGGGGCGACGAGGTGCTCGCCACCGTGCGCCTGATCGACGGCTGGACCTTCCGCCAGTTCCGCGCCGAACTCGCGAAGGCACCCGACCTGAAGCAGACCACCGCCGCGATGACCGAGGCCGACCTGATGGCCGCCATCGGCGCGCCGCCGGGCCAGCGTGCCGAAGGCCGCTTCTTCCCCGACACCTACGCGTTCAGCAAGGGCGCGAGCGACGTGGCCGTGCTGAAGCGCGCCCACCGCGCGATGCAGCGGCAGCTCGAGGCCGCGTGGGCCGAACGGGCGTCCAACACGCCGCTGAAGTCGCTCGACGAGGCGCTCACGCTCGCATCCATCGTCGAGAAGGAAACCGGGGCGGCCTCCGAACGCGGGCTGGTCGCCGGCGTGTTCGTCAACCGCCTGCGCATCGGCATGCCGCTGCAGACCGACCCGACCATCATCTACGGCCTCGGCGCCGCCTTCGACGGCAACCTGCGCAAGCGCGACCTGCTCGCCGATGGTCCGTACAACACCTACCTGCGCGCCGGTCTGCCGCCCACACCCATCTCGATGCCGGGCAAGGCCTCGCTGCTGGCGGCGGTGCGGCCCGACGCCACCAAGGCGCTCTACTTCGTCGCGAAGGGCAATGGCGCGAGCCACTTCAGCGACAACCTCGCCGACCACAACCGCGCGGTCAACCAGTACCAGCGCTGAAGGAAACCACCGTGGGCGGACGATTCATCAGCTTCGAAGGCATCGACGGCGCGGGCAAGTCCACGCACATCGACGCGCTCGCCGAGCGCTGGCGCGCCGCTGGCCACGAGGTCGTGCTGACGCGCGAGCCCGGCGGCACCGACCTCGCCGAACGCCTGCGCGAGCAGGTGCTGCACACCGCCATGGACGCGCTCACCGAGGCGCTGCTGGTGTTCGCCGCCCGGCGCGACCACCTCCGCCAGGTCATCCGCCCGGCGCTCGAGGCGGGCCACGTGGTGCTGTGCGACCGCTTCACCGACGCCACCTTCGCCTACCAGGGCGGCGGCCGCGGCTTCGATCCGCACGTGCTCGCCACGCTGGAAGGCTGGGTGCAGGAAGGCCTGCAGCCCGTGCTGACCGTCTGGTTCGACCTGCCGGCGGCCGTCGCGGCCGAACGCCGGGCCGCCGCGCGGTCGCCCGACCGGTTCGAGAGCCAGGACACCCATTTCTTCGAACGCGTGCGCGCGGGTTACGAGGCCCGGCGCGAGCAGGACCCCGGCCGGTTCCTGCAGCTCGACGCCTCGCTGACCCGCGAGGCCGTGTGGGCCCAACTGGTCAGCGGCCTGGAGGCGCGCGGATGGTAGACGCCGAAGGCCACCTGCCGCTGCCCTGGCTCGCCGGGCCCCTCGCCGAGGCGCTGCGCACCCAGAAGGGCCATGCGCTGCTCGTGCACGGGCCGCAGGGCATCGGGCAGTTCGAACTCGCGCTGTCGCTCGCGCAGAGCTGGCTGTGCGAAGACCTGACGGGCGGACACGCCTGCGGGCGCTGCGCCAGCTGCCACCTCGTGCAGGCGCGCTCGCATCCCGACCTGCTGGTGCTGCTGCCCGAAGCCCTGGCCGAGGCGCTGGGCTGGACGAACGAGGACACCACGTCCGACAAGGCCTCCAAGGCCAAGCCCAGCAAGGAGCTGAAGGTCGAGGCCATCCGTGCGGCCGTGCTGTTCGCGCAGACCACGTCGGCGCGCGGGCGGGGCAAGGTCGTGCTGGTGCACCCGGCCGAGCGCATGAACATGATCTCGGGCAACACGCTGCTCAAGACGCTCGAGGAGCCGCCGGGCCAGGCCCGCTTCATCCTCAGCTGCGGCGCGCCGCAGGACCTGCTGCCCACGATCCGCAGCCGCTGCCAGGCCGTGCCGCTCGCGCTGCCCGACCCCGAGGTCGCCCGCCGCTGGCTCGCCGACCACCAGGTGGCCCAGCCCGACGTGCTGCTCGCCGCGGCCGGCGGCCAGCCGCTGGAGGCGCTCGCCTGGTCGAAGGACGGGCTCGACGCCGTCGCGTGGACGCGTCTGCCGCGCCAGGTGGTCGCCGGCGACGCCGGCAACCTCGCCACGTGGCCGCTGCCGCGCCTGCTCGACGCGCTGCACAAGCTCTGCCATGACGCGCTGTGTGTTGCCTGCGGCGCGCCACCGCGGTACTTCCCGCCGGCCGCGCTGCCGCAGAAGCCGGCGGCCGTGGCGGCGCTGAACCTGTGGTCGAAGGAACTCGGCACCACGCTTCGCCACGCCGAACACCCGTGGAGCGGGCCGCTGATGGTCGAGTCGCTGGTGCAGCAAGCCCGCAAGGCCCTCGCGCCGCGTGCGAATTAGTACGGAGTCGCACGGGAGCAAGCCCGCCGCGCCTTCGCTACACTCCCGGTCATGAGCGAACCTACCGCCACCCCCCGCCCGCTGGGCAGCACGCTTGCCGCGGCCAACGCGCCCCGGCCGAGCGTCATCCAGCTCGTCTTCCGCGAGAAGGGTGCTCTGTACGCGGCGTACATCCCGGTGTTCACCGACGGCGGGCTGTTCGTGCCCACCACGCGCGAGTACAAGCTCGGCGAGGACATCTACCTGCTGCTGTCCCTCCCCGACGACCCGCAGCGCTACCCGGTGGCCGGCAAGGTCGCCTGGATCACGCCGCCCAACGCGTCCGGCGGCCGCACGCAGGGCGTGGGCGTGCGTTTCCCGAGCGACGAGAAGACCCGCATGCTGCGCGTGAAGATCGAGGAAGTGCTCGGCACGTCGATCGCCTCGTCCAAACCCACCCAGACCATCTGAGCCCCGGGCGCACCCGCGCCATCCCCATGTTCGTCGACTCCCACTGCCACCTCGCCTTCCCCGAACTGAAGGCGAAGCTGCCCGAGATCCGTGCCGCCATGGCCGAGGCCTCGGTCGACCGCGCGCTGTGCATCTGCACCACCCTCGAGGAATTCGACGAGGTGCACGGCCTGGCGGTCGAACACGACAACTTCTGGTCCTCGGTGGGCGTGCACCCGGACAACGAGGACGTGCGCGAGCCCGACGTGGCCACGCTCGTCGAGCTGGCCGCGCGGCCCCGCGTGGTGGCCATCGGCGAGACGGGCCTCGACTACTACCGCCTGAACGGCCGCTCGGTGGCCGACATGGAATGGCAGCGCGAGCGCTTCCGCGTGCACATCCGCGCGTCGAAGGAAACGAAGCTGCCGCTCGTCATCCACACCCGCAGCAGCTCCGACGACACGGTGCGGCTGCTGAAGGAGGAGGGCGCCGAGAGCGGCGTCTTCCACTGCTTCACCGAGACCATGGACGTGGCCCGTGCCGCGCTCGACCTCGGGTTCATGATCTCGTTCTCCGGCATCCTGACGTTCAAGAACGCCGCCGACCTGCGCGAGGTGGCCGCGTTCGTGCCGCTCGACCGCTGCCTGATCGAGACCGACAGCCCGTACCTCGCCCCGGTGCCGTACCGCGGCAAGACGAACAACCCCTCGTACGTGCCTTTCGTGGCGAAGCAGATCGCCGAGCTGAAGGGTGTGCCCGTCGAGGCCATCGCCCAGGCCACCAGCGAGAACTTCGAGCGACTGTTCCCCGTGCGCGAGCGCACCTGAGCACGTGTTCGATGACCTGACCCGGCTCGCCGCGGCGTTGTCGCGCCAGGAAGCCGAGGCGCCGTCGCCCGCGTATGCGCTGTGGCGAACGCTCTGGATCGCCGCCAACGGCCCGCTCGGCCGCAAGAAGGCCGTCGTCCTCGACGGCATCCCCGATCCGTACCGGTACCTGTTCGGCGTGGAGTCCGCGCTGGTGTTCGTCGCGCACGAGTTGGTGGCCGCGTGTGGCGGACGGCTGGCGCCGAGCGCGGCGGCCGGGCTGTTCGAGGGGTGTCGGGCTGCACCGTCGGCCGACACCACCGAGGCCGCCGCGGCCCTCTCCCGGCACCTCGCCTCGCTGACACCCGGCGAACGCCTGGCACTGCTCGCCAGCGACCCGTTCCGCACGCTGTACCACGCGCTGCTGCCCAAGGCGATCCGCCACACGCTCGGTGCCTACCTCAGCCCGCCCGACCTCTGCGCGCACGTGCTCGACGGCATCGCGGTGGACCGGCTCCTCGACACGCCGGACGCGCGCCTCGTCGAACCGAACTGCGGGTTGGGCGCCTTCTTCTCCGCGTTGCTGGCGCGGGGGCTGCCGCGGGCGCACCTGGGGCGCACCTTCGCGCGGCAGGTGTTCGGCGTCGAGAAGAACCTGGGCTCCTGGGCGGTCGCCCGCGCGCTGCACGCGGCCATCGTCGGTGAACTGGGCGGCGAGGCGGCCCCGCACAACGTCGTGTGGGCCGACTCCGTGTTCGTCGACGAGGCGGCCATTGCCGCCGTGCTCGGCACGGACCAGCCCGAGGGCGGACGCGTGCTGGTGCCCGGCTCTCTCAAGGTGACCCTGCCGGCCGACCGGGTGACCCCGGCCGCGCTCGCCGACACCGGCGAGGTGCTCGAAGCCTTCGACGGCGTGTCGTGGCAGCCGGTGGACCGGCCGCTGCGGGCGTGGCTCGCCGAGCAGCCGCCCCTGACGCAGGGGGTGCTGCGGGAGGCGCTCGACGGTGCGGCCCGGCTGGAATCGATGGGGGGCTTCGAGTTCATCGCCGGCAACCCGCCCTGGGTCAACTGGGAGAACCTGGACCCGGCCTACAAGGCGCTGATCCTGCCGTCGTGGCCGCCGCTGGGCCTGTTCGCGAGGGTCGGGCGCGACCGGGCCTTCGCCAAGGAGGACCTGAGCGTGCTGGCCACGTACGCCGCGTGCCTGCGCTTCGGGCGGGCCGGCACGCGCGTCGGGCTGCTGCTGCCGCAGGGGCTGTTCCAGTCGCGCAAGAACGCGAAGGGTTTCCGCCGGTTCCGGCTCGGAGGCAGCGGCATCCACCTGCGGGTCGACGGCGTCACGGACTTCTCCGCCTACGCCGCCTTCGGCGATGCCAAGAACCGCACCGCGGCGTTCTTCTGCACGCTGGGCGGCGAGCCCGCCACGTACCCCGTGCCCTACCGGCGCTTCGTGCCCGGCGGTGCCTTCGAGGGGCTGCGCGCCGTGCCGTCCGCCCCGGACGATCCGACGTCCAACTGGGCGCTGTACGCCGAGCACGAGTCCACCGGACCCGCCACGGCGGTCACCCGCACCTACCGCGCCCGCACCGGCGTCTTCACCGGCGGGGCCAACGCGGTGTTCTACCTGCGGGTGCTGGACGGGGAGGGGCCGCTGCTGCGGGTCGAGAACGACACCGACCGGGCCAAGGTGAAGGTCGAGCGCGTGGAGGTGCCGCTCGAGCCCGACTGGCTGTACCCGTTCGCCAAGGGCCGGGACCTGGGCCCGTGGACCGTCGACCGTCCCCCTGGCAACGCCATCGTCGTGCCCCACACCGCGGAAACGAAGATGCGCCCGGTGCCGCCCGACACGCTGGGCCGCACCGCCCCCCGCACGCTCGCCTACCTCGCCCGGCACGAGGCCCTGCTGCGCGTGCGCCCGAGCCTCACCGGCATGGACAAGGCCAGCGTGGCCGAGGGCTTCTACGCGCTGCTGCGGGTGGGCGACTACACCTTCGCGCCGTACAAGGTGGCCTGGAAGTACATCTCGCGCACGTTCTGCTGCGCCGTGGTGGGCCCGTCGCCGCTGGCCGGGGTGCTGCGGCCCACGGTGCTTCAGGAGAAGCTGATCTCGATCGCGTTCGACGACGAGGCCGAGGCCCACTACGTCTGCGCCTTCCTGAGCACGACTGCCGTGCGCCGGGACGTGGAGCGCCGCATCGTGGGCACCCAGGTGTCGGTGCACGTCATCGAGGACATCCACATCCCCCTGTACGACCCTGCCGACCCCGTCCACCGGGCGCTGGCCGCGGTGTGCCGGGACGGGCACGCGGACGGGGGCCTGACCCCCGCCCGGCAGGCCCTTCTGGACGAGCTGCACGGGTCGATGGCCGCCGGGGTAGGAAGACACCCTTGTCAGTGAACTTCTGACACGGGCTTTGGCGCGGGGACGACTTATCGGAAACGGCCCCGATCCCTACAGTTCATGCATCGACTTCCCCTGTTCACTGGAGAATTCACATGCAGACCCAAGACCTCGTCGCGAACCCCTTTGCCCTGATGCTGAACCCGGCCGAAGTGATCCAGGCCATGGAACGCTCGGACCGCCTGGATCGCCTGCAGCGCCGGGTCTGCCGCCCGCTCGACAAGCCGCTGATCGCCCACGTGCCGGCCGCCTTCGACGACTACGACCACGCGATCGACGCCGAACCCGAGAGCGACCTCGGCGAGTGATTTCCTGACGCGAGGGGAAACCCTCGCCGCGGCCTGACCCCGGCGCCTCCGCGCCGTGGGGCAGAATCCAGGCCGCCATGCTGACCTTCCACGACCTCGCCTGCGCCAAGGGCGAACGCCTCCTCTTCAAGGGCGTGCACTGCACGCTCGAACGCGGCGCATGGCTCCACGTGGCCGGTGCCAACGGCATCGGCAAGACGAGCCTGCTGCGCCTGCTGTGCGGCCTGTCCCCGCCCGCCACCGGCGAGATCCGCTGGGACGGCACGCCCATCCGCACCCTCGGCGACGCCTGGCGCCGCCAGCTCCTCTACATCGGCCACGACAGTGGCCTGCAGGGCATGCTCAGCGCCCGCGAGAACCTGCGCGTCCTGTCGCAGCTGGCCGGCTTCCACCCCTCCGACACGCAGCTGGCCGACGCCCTCGGACAGCTGGGGCTGGCCGCCCGCGCCGAACTCCCCACCCGGTTCCTGTCCCAGGGCCAGAAGCGCCGCGTGGCGCTCGCCCGCCTCGTCTTCAGCGCCGCCCCGGTGTGGGTGCTCGACGAACCCTTCGTCGCGATCGACGGCGGCGCGCTCAAGCTGCTGTCCTCCCTGATCTCCGGCCACCTGGACCGTGGCGGGCTGGCCGTGCTGACGAGCCACCAGCCCGTGGAGATCGGCGTCCACCCCGGCCGCACGCTGGAGCTGACCCGGTGAGCGGCGACCTGGGGGTCTTCTTCGCCGTGCTGCGGCGCGACCTGCAGATCGCGATGCGGCAGAAGAGCGACGTGCTGATGTCGCTGGTGTTCTTCGTCATGGTGGCCAGCTTGTTCCCCTTGGCCATCGGGCCCGAGACGGCATTGCTGCGCCGCATCGCGCCCGGCGTGCTGTGGGTGGGCGCGCTGCTGGCGGCCGTGCTGTCGCTGCAGCGCATGTTCGCGAGCGACCATGCCGACGGCAGCCTGGAGCAGATGGTGCTGTCCCCCACGCCGCTCGTGGTGACGGCGCTGGCCAAGACGCTGGCGCACTGGCTGCTGGCCGGGTTGCCGCTGGTGCTGGTGGCCCCGGTGCTCGGGCTGCAGTTCGACCTCGACGCCCGGGCGCTGGGCCTGCTGACCCTGTCCCTGCTGCTGGGCACGCCGGTGCTGAGCCTGGTCGGGTCGGTGGGGGCGGCGCTGACCCTGGGCGTGCGCGGCGGCGGGGTGCTGCTCGCGCTGCTGATCCTGCCGCTGTACGTGCCGGTGCTGATCTTCGGCGCCGGGGCGGTCGAGGCCGACGCCGCCGGGATCGACCCGTCCGGCCACCTGATGCTGCTGGGGGCGATGTTCGCCCTGGGCGGGTTTTTCGCCCCCTGGGCGACCACCGCCGCGCTGCGCATCTCGTTGGAATAGACGATCACGCTTGCTCGGGGTCAACTGTTATAAGTTGAAACCCCGACGAATCGGCCTCTCGGGGCGCGCGCCCGCACAGTACATTCCGAGGCTGATTTTTCCGAACGACCGTTCTCAGGCAGCCGAATGTCTTCCGCCACCAAGATCAACTGGTTCCGGTTCGCGTCCCCCCCGGCCTTCTACCCGCTGGCCGGACAGCTGTGGACCCTGTTCACCGTGCTGGCCGTCGGCTTCGCCGCGGTGGGCCTCTGGATCTCCTTTTTCGTGGCCCCCACCGACGCCCAGCAGGGCGAGGGCTACCGCATCATCTTCATCCACGTGCCCGCGGCCTGGATGGCGATGTTCCTCTACGTCGTGATGGCGTTCTGGTCCGCGGTGGGGCTCGTGTTCAACCTGCGCCTGGCGAGCATGATGGCGTCGGCCATCGCGCCCACCGGGGCGCTGTTCGCGCTGCTGTCGCTCTGGACCGGTGCCCTCTGGGGCAAGCCGATGTGGGGCGCCTGGTGGGTGTGGGACGCGCGGCTCACGTCCACGCTGATCCTGTTCTTCCTGTACCTCGGGTTCCTGGCCCTGCAGGCCGCCATCGACGACCCCCGCCGGGCCGACCGCGCCGGCGCCGTGATCGCGCTGGTGGGCGTGGTGAACGTGCCCATCATCTATTTTTCGGTGAAATGGTGGAACACATTGCACCAGGGCGCCTCTGTATCAGTGACACGATCTCCGTCAATGGCCAGCCTGATGCTCTGGGGCATGCTGCTGATGGTGATGGCGTGCTGGATGTACGCGGCAGCCGCCGCCATGTCGAGGGTGAGAAGCATCATCCTCGAACGGGAACGACACGCGGATTGGGTGAAAGATGCAGTGGCACAGTCTCGGTGAGTTTTTCGCGATGGGCGGGTACGCCGTCTACGTGTGGGGCAGCTTCGGCGCGACCCTGGTCGCGCTCGTGGCGGAGGCCGTGCTGCTGCGCGGGCGCCGCCGCAAGGCGCTGCGCGTCGCCGCCCTGCCGCAGGACCTGATGCCATGACGCCACGCCAGAAACGCCTCGCGTTCATCGTGGGCGGGGTCGCGAGCCTCGGCATCGCCACCGCGCTCGTGCTCAACGCCTTCCAGAGCAACCTGGTCTTCTTCTTCACGCCGTCACAGATCGCCGCGGGCGAGGCGCCGAAGGACCGCACCTTCCGCATCGGCGGCATGGTCAAGGCCGGCAGCGTGCAGCGCAAGGACCTCACCGTGAACTTCGTCGTCACCGACACCGTGCGCGAGACCCCGGTCACCTACACCGGCATCCTGCCCGACCTGTTCCGCGAGGCGAAGGGCGTGGTGGCCCAGGGCCGGCTGAACGCCGAGGGCCTGTTCGTGGCCAACGAGGTGCTCGCCAAGCACGACGAGAACTACATGCCGCCGGAAGCGCAACATGCGGTGGACCAGGCCCAGAAGGCCGCGAAGACGCTGAAGCCATGATTCCAGAACTCGGTCACTTCGCGCTGATCCTGGCGCTGCTCGTCTCCATCGTGCAGGGCACGTTCCCCCTCGTGGGCGCCCACCGCCAGCGGGCCGACTGGGTCGCGCTCGCGCGGCCGGCGGCGCAGCTGGTCTTCGTCCTGTCGGCGGTCTCGTTCGGCTGCCTCGCGTGGTCGTTCATGGCGAACGACTACTCGGTGCTGTACGTGGCCCAGCACTCCAACTCGAAGCTGCCCGACATGTACCGCTTCGCCGCGGTGTGGGGCGGCCACGAAGGCTCGCTGCTGCTGTGGGTGCTGATGAGCTCCATCTGGGGCCTCGGCGTCGCCACGTTCTCGCGCCAGTTGCCCGACGACATGGTCGCCCGCGTGCTCGGCGTGCTGGGCCTGCTCGCCATCGGCTTCCTGCTGTTCATCCTCGCCACGTCCAACCCGTTCACGCGCCTCGTGCCGGCCGCGGCCGACGGGCGCGACCTGAACCCGCTGCTGCAGGACCCGGGCCTCGTGTTCCACCCGCCCATGCTCTACATGGGCTACGTGGGCTTCTCGGTGGCCTTCGCGTTCGCCATCTCGGCGCTGCTGTCGGGCCGGCTGGACGCCGCCTGGGCGCGCTGGTCGCGCCCCTGGACCACGGCCGCCTGGATCTTCCTCACCTTCGGCATCGCCCTCGGCTCCTGGTGGGCGTACTACGAGCTGGGCTGGGGCGGCTGGTGGTTCTGGGACCCGGTCGAGAACGCCTCGTTCATGCCGTGGCTCGTGGGCACCGCGCTGATCCACTCGCTGGCCGTGACCGAGAAACGCGGCACGTTCAAGAACTGGACCATCATCCTCGCGATCAGCGCCTTCTCGCTGTCGCTGCTGGGCACGTTCCTCGTGCGCTCCGGCGTGCTGACCTCGGTGCACGCGTTCGCCACCGACCCCGCCCGCGGCGTCTTCATCCTGATCTTCCTGTGCGTGGTGGTGGGCGGCTCGCTTGGCCTGTTCGCGTGGCGGGCGGGGTCGGTCAGCACCGGCGGACACTTCGCGGTGGTTTCGCGCGAGGCGCTGCTGCTGCTCAACAACGTGCTGCTGATGGCCGCGGCCGCCAGCGTGCTGCTGGGCACGCTGTACCCGCTGATCGTCGATGCGCTGAACCTCGGCAAGATCTCCGTGGGGCCCCCGTACTTCAACAGCGTGTTCGGACCGCTGATGATCCCGCTGCTGATGCTGATGCCGCTCGGGCCGCTCGCGCGCTGGAAGGCGGCCGACTGGCGCGAAGTGATGGCCAAGGTGTCGCCGGCGTTCGTGCTGGCGCTGGTGGCCTTTGTCGCCGTGCCGCTGCTGATGGGCGGCTGGTCGTGGCTGGCCGCGCTGGGCGCTTTCCTCTCCACCTGGATCATCACCAGTTCGGCGCTGCACATCGTGCACCAGACCCGCCGCGGCACCGTCAAGGCGCCCATCTCGTTCTGGGGCATGCACCTCGCGCACTGCGGCATCGCGGTGTTCGTCGTGGGGGCCACGCTCGTGTCCAGCTACCAGACCGAACGCGACGTGCGCATGGCGCCGGGTGACACCGTCTCGGTGGGGGGCTACACCTTCCGCCTCGTGGGCGTGAGCGAGGTGCAGGGGCCCAACTACGTGGCGCAGCGCGGCGACGTCGAACTCTCGCGCGACGGGCAGGTGCTGCGCTCGTTGCACCCCGAGAAGCGCAAGTACCTCTCGTCGTCGATGCCCATGACCGAGGCCGCGATCGACGCCGGCCTCACCGGCGACCGCTACGTCGCGCTCGGCGAGGCGCTCGACGGCGGTGCGGCCTGGAGCCTGCGCGTCTACAGCAAGCCCTTCGTCGACTGGATCTGGGGCGGCTGCCTGCTGATGGGCCTCGGTGGTGTGCTGGCCGCGGCCGACCGCCGCTACCGGCTCGGCAAGGCCCGCGCCGCCGCCGCGGTGGTCCAGGGAGCCCCTGCATGAAAAAGCGCTTCCTCTGGCCGCTGGGCCTCTTCATCGTCCTCGTGGGCTTCCTCGCCGTGGGGCTCAACCGCGACCCGAGCGTGGTGCCATCGCCGCTCGTCGGCAAGCCCGCGCCGGCCTTCGAGTTGCCGCGCCTCGAGGGTGACCAGCGCTTCGCCCCGAAGGACATGCTGGGGCAGGTGTGGATGTTCAACGTGTGGGCGTCCTGGTGCGTGGCGTGCCGCGAGGAGCACCCGGTGCTGGTGGCGCTCGCGCGCGAGAAGCTGCTGCCCATCGTGGGCCTGAACTACAAGGACCAGCCCGCCGACGCGTCGCTGTGGCTGCAGCGGCACGGCAACCCGTACGGCCTGTCCGCGGTGGACGCCGACGGCCGTGTCGGCATCGACTACGGCGTGTACGGCGTGCCCGAGACCTACATCGTCGACAAGGCCGGCGTGATCCGCTTCAAGCAGATCGGGCCGGTGACGCGCGAGGTGCTCGACAAGACGATCCGCCCGCTGGTGCAGGAGCTGCAGCGATGAAGCGGCTCTGGATGGTGCTCGTGCTGTCGCTCGCCTGCAGCTTCGCCGCCGCGAACGAGGCCAAGCCGCTGGCGGAAGACCCGGCGGTGGAGCAGCGGCTGATCCGCATCTCCGAGGACATCCGCTGCCTCGTGTGCCAGAACGAATCGCTCGCCGGTTCGCGCGCCGACCTCGCGAACGACCTGCGCCGCGAGATCCGCAAGCTGATCCGCGAAGGCAAGACCGACGCCGAGATCACCGACTTCCTGGTGAGCCGCTACGGGGACTTCGTGCTGTACCGCCCGCCGGTCAAGCCGCTGACCTGGGTGCTGTGGTTCGGCCCCTTCCTGCTGCTGCTGGGCGGGGTCGTGTTCCTGATCCGGTTCCTGCGGCAACGCCAGCAGGCCCACGCCGCGGTGGCCGAGACACCGCTCTCCGACGAAGAACGCCGCCGGGCGAAAGCCTTGCTCGATGCCACGGAAAACTGACCGATGACCGCCTTCCTGTCGATCGCCGCCGTCCTGACCCTGCTGGTCGTCGTGCGCCTGCTGTGGCCGCTCTGGCGCGGCACGCGGCGCGACACGCTGACCGTCTCGCAGCTCAACTCGAAGGTCTACCGCGACCAGCTGCAGGAACTCGAACGCGACCTGGCCCGCGGCCAGCTGACCGAGGCCACGTACGGCGAGGCCCGCGACGAACTGCAGCGCCGCCTGCTGCAGGACGTGGCGCCCGGCGCCGACAAGCCGGCGGCCGCCGCGCCGGCGGGCCGCTGGACCGCCGTGCTGCTGGCCGTGCTGGTGCCGCTGGGCGCCGCCGGCCTCTACACCCGCGTGGGCAACGCCGCCGCCATCGACGCGGCCACCCGTCCCGCCGCGCCCGAGAACGTGCTGGCCGCCGTGGCCAACCTCGCCGAGGCGCTGCGCAAGAACCCCGACAACCCGCAGGGCTGGCTGCTGCTGGCCCGGTCGTACCGCAAGATGGAGCGGTTCGGCGAGTCGGCCGCGGCCTACGACCACGCGAAGGCGCTGGTCGAGCAGGACCCCGACCTGCTCGTGGAACAGGCCGACACGCTGGCCGCCGCCTCGGGCGACAACATCGAGGGCCGCCCGATGGAACTCGTGCACCAGGCCCTCGCGCTCGAACCCAAGCACCCGATGAGCCTGATGCTGATGGGCATGTCGGCCTACCGCAAGGGCGACTTCGCCGGCGCCATCGGCCAGTGGCAGGTGCTGATGACCGTGCTGCCGGAAGGTTCGCCCGAGGCGCAGCAGGTGCAGGCCAACATCGACCAGGCGCGCCAGGAGGGGGGGCTCCCCGCCCAGGCCTCGGCCGCGCCCGCCGTGAAGCAGGCCCCCGCGGCCCAGGACACTCCGGCACCGTCCGCGCCGGTGCAGGCGTCGGGTGACGGCCGCGTGACGGGCGAGGTGACGCTGTCGCCTGCGCTTGCCGCCCAGCTGCGTCCCGACGACGTGCTGTTCGTGATCGCCCGTCCCGACGACGGCTCGCGCGCCCCGCTCGCCGTGCTGCGCAAGCGCGCCGGCGACCTGCCGCTGCAGTTCACGCTCGACGACACGCTTGCGATGATGCCCGACCGCACCATCTCGAAGGCCAAGGGCGTGATCCTCGTCGCCCGCATCTCGAAGTCCGGCCAGCCCATCCCGCAGCCGGGCGACCTGACGAGCGAGGCCTCCACCCCGGTGCCCCCGGGCACCACCGGCATCCGGCTGGTCATCGACCGCCAGCTGTGATGTGGTTCACGAATCCCGTAGCACACGGGCGTGTCATTGGGTAGGTGGGGCCACTAGGGATAAGCGCCAATCCGCGGAAATGAACGCTGGTGCAGCATTGACGCGCCAGCGATCGCGGGGTTTGCCCTCGTGTCAAAGCCAGCGACGCATGGCGGTCGTCTTCGGACGATCACACAAAACACACGTTGCTGGACAACGAGGAGACAAACCATGAAGTTCCCCAGAGGAGCCGCCTTCCGGCGGCTCGTCGGCTCAGTCTCGTGCGCGGGATTGGGCCTGTGCGCCCTGGTCGCGCCGGCCCATGCCGCCACCATCTACCAACAGAGTTTCGCGGGCGGCCTCGGCACGTTCACGTCCGCCGGCACGGTGGCCACGAGCAGCGCCGGCGCCCGCCTGACGGCGGCGCTGCTCAGCACCGACGGCGCCATCACGTCGGCGGCCATCAGCACCGTGGGCTACACCAACGTCACCGTGTCCTATGACCGCGTGACCGTGGGCCTCGAATCCACCGAGGGCGGCATCGCCGAGTTCTCGGTGAACGGCGGCACCACCTACAGCCAGCTCGAATCCACCCGCGACACGGCCAGTGCCCGCGTCACCTTCGCGCTGCCCAGCACCGCGTGGGGCCTGGCCAACGTGCGATTGCGCTTCCGCGTCAACGCCAACAGCGCCACCGAGACCTACACCGTCAACAACGTCTCGGTGGACGGCACGGGCGGCGGCACCGACCCCGGCAACCCGGGCACCCCCGGCACGCCGCCCACCATCGGCGAGTTCGTGACCTTCGAGAGCGGGCACGTGCGCCCCATGGCGCTGTCCAGCAACGGGCTGCGCCTGTTCGTCGTCAACACGCCGGACAACCGCGTCGAGGTCTACAACACCGCGTCGGGCACGCCGGTGCTGACCGAGTCGATCCCCGTGGGCCTGGAGCCGGTGTCCGTCGCGCTCGCGAACGACAACCAGCTGTGGGTCGTCAACCACCTGTCCGACAGCGTCAGCGTCGTCGACGTCTCCACCACCCCGGCGCGTGTGGTCAACACGCTGCTGGTCGGTGACGAGCCGCGCGACATCGTGTTCGCGGGCACGGGCAACAAGTGGGCGTTCATCACCGCCGCCCACCGCGGCCAGAACGCCAAGTTCGATCCGCAGCTGACCACCGCGGGCGTGGGCCGCGCCGACGTGTGGGTGTTCAACACCGCCACGCCGGGCACCGCGCTCGGCGGCACGCCGGTCACCGTGCTGAACATGTTCGGCGACACGCTGCGTGCCCTGGCGAAGAACGCCGCCGGCACGCGCGTGTACGCCGCGGTGTTCAACTCGGGCAACAAGTCCACGGTGCTCACCGACGACATCGGGGAGGGCGGCATCACCAAGGCGCCGCCCACCACGGCCGCCGACGGCACCACGCAGCCGCAGACCGGCCTCATCGTGCAGAAGAACGCTGCCGGCAACTGGGTGGACAGCGGGGATCCGAAGACGAACACCGCTGCACGCACCTGGAACACCCGCGTCAAGCTGAACCTGCCCGACTACGACGTGTTCACCATCGACACGAGCGGTTCAGCCCCCACCGTCACGTCCACGCGCGTGACGGGCGTGGGCACCACGCTGTTCAACATCGCGGTGAACCCGTCCTCGGGCAAGCTGTACGTGAGCAACCAGGAGGCGCTGAACCTCACGCGCTTCGAGGGACCGGGCACCCGTTCGTCCACCGTGCGCGGCCACTTCGTCGAGAGCCGCATCACGGTGGTCGACGGCACCACCGCATCGCCGCGCCACCTGAACAAGCACATCACGAGCTACGCGGCCGCCACCGGCACCGCCGCCGAGAAGGCCGCGTCGCTCGCCACGCCGCTCGAGATGGCCGTCTCGCCCGACGGCGCCACGCTGTACGTGGCCGCGATGGGTTCCAACAAGCTGGGCCGCTTCAGCACGTCGGCGCTCGAGGGCAACACCTTCACGCCGTCGGCCAGCAGCCATGTCACGCTCACCGGCGGCCTGCCCACCGGCGTGGTCCTGGATGCGGCGCGCAACCTGGCCTTCGTGACCACACGCGGTGACAACGGCCTGTCCGTCGTCAACACGTCCACGTTCACCGAACAGGCTCACGTGAAGATGAACAACCCGGAACCGGCCTCCGTGGTCGCGGGCCGCAAGTTCCTGTTCGATGCGTCGCTGACCTCGAGCCGCGGCGATTCGTCGTGCTCGGGCTGCCACGTCTTCGGCGACCTCGACCAGCTCGCCTGGGACCTGGGCAACCCGGATGAGCGCCGCGTGCAGAACCCGGGGGCCTACAACGTGAACATCCCGCGCCTGGGCCGCAACACCAACCTGCACCCGATGAAGGGCCCGATGACCACGCAGAGCCTGCGCGGCCTGAAGGGCAACGGCCCGATGCACTGGCGCGGCGACCGCACGGGCGCCACGCGCAGCACGGGCGAGACGCTCGAGCAGCAGGCGTTCCAGGACTTCAACGTCGCGTTCACCGGCCTGCTGGGCAATGCCACGCAGCTGTCCGACGCCGACATGGCCGCGTTCACGAACTACGCGCTGCAGCTGACGTACCCGCCGAGCCCGATCCTGGCCCTCGACCTGTCGCTCACCACGGCACAGGCGCAGGGGCAGAACATCTACAACACGGTGACGTCCGACACGCTGACCACCTGCAACGGCTGCCACGTGGTCAACGCGGTGGCCAACCGCTTCGGCACCGACGGCACGCTCGCGATCGAGGGCGGCGGCG
>Ga0247823_10002033_pt1 | contig 16721 bp, 13 predicted proteins | sample 13C_PalmiticAcid_2_FD_192426 | JGI IMG/M metagenome (GOLD analysis project Ga0247823, IMG submission 192426) | Soil microbial communities from agricultural site in Penn Yan, New York, United States - 13C_PalmiticAcid_Day30 | ecosystem: Environmental > Terrestrial > Soil > Agricultural land...
TCGCGCTGTTGCCGGCGACGCGCTGCGTGGTGCCGAGGCTGGTATAGTCGAGGCGCGAGAAGTCGCGGCCGTCATTCTCGACCACGCCTTCGTTGACGTAGCCGCCATAGACCATGATGTTGCCGCGCCCGTCGGCGAAGTTCGCGCCATAGGTCAGGTTGGCGACGAACTGGCGGTCATCGCCGCGCTCGGAAATGCCGCCCTGAACGTTGAGCTGAAGGCCCTCGTATTTCTTCTTGTAGATGAAGTTGACGACACCCGCGACCGCGTCCGAACCGTAGACCGCCGAGGCGCCGCCGGTGAGCACGTCGACGCGCTCGATGAACGGGGTCGGGATCATCGACAGGTCGACCTGAGCGGTGCCGGGAACGCCGGCGACCGAGCGGCGGCCGTCGATCAGCACCAGCGTGCGGTCGGCGCCGAGGTTGCGCAGGTTGACCGTGGCGAGGCCCGGATTGGTGCTCGCGCCGTTGGTCGTGCGGCTCTGGCCGGGGATGCCGACGGCGGGGTTCTGCTGCAGCGCTTCCTGCACGTTGACGACGCCCTGATTCTCGAGCGCCTGCGCGGTCACCACCTGAAGCGGGCTCGGCGAGGTCAGCGCGGGCGAGGCGATGCGGCTGCCCGTGACGACGACTTCCTGCTCGGCTTCAGCGGCCGGCTGGCTCTCGGGCACCGTGTCCTGCGCGTGTGCGGCCGTGGCGGCGAGCAGCGTGAGCGCGCTCGCGCCGGTCATCAGCAGCCCGTGGCGGGCGCCGCGTGACAGATTGGTTCCTGCAACTTTCATTTCCCCACTCCTTCCCTTGTTTGAACGGGCCTGGGTTCGGCCCAAATCACCGGGCGGTCGTCCGCCTCTCTGTCGTGCGTTCCTGCGATCTCAGCCGGGCGGTGCGCGGTTGGCGCGGGTCACCACATCGCCGACGCTCTCGCGCCAGTTGCGGCGGATCGCGTCGCGCGCATCGGTGGCGATCTTCGGTTCGAAAGTGTCGGCGGCGGCGCCGCCGCTCGCGCCGGACAGGCCCAGCGCATGCGCGGCCATGCGCGCGACGCCGAGCGCGCTCGCTTCGGCGATCTCGGGGCGCACCACGGTGCGGCCGGTGAGGTCCGCGAGCAGCTGCGCGAGCAGGGCGTTGCGCGCGGCACCGCCGTCGATCGACAACTCGGGCAGATCGATGCCGAGATCGGCGGCGATCGCGTCGAGCACGTCGCCGATCTGAAGCGCGATCGCCTCCAGCGTCGCGCGGGCGACGTGTGCGGGACGCGTGGCGAGCGTCATGCCGCTGATCGTGCCGCGTGCGCCGGTCTGCCAGTGGGGCGCGCCAAGGCCGGCGAGCGCGGGGACGAACACCACGCCCGCGCTGTCCTCGACGCTGGCCGCGAGATCGGTGAGCGCCGTTTCGTCGGCGAGGCCAAGCAACGCGGTCGCGAAAGCGGCGGCGTGGCCGGAGACCGAGATGTTGCCCTCGATCGCGTGCTGCGCGCCGCCGTCGGCGCGGCTCCACGCGATCGTGCTCGACAGGCCGTGCGATGAGCGCACCGGTCCGGCGGTGGCGGCCATCAGCGAGCTGCCGGTGCCGATCGTCGCCTTGACGCGGCCCGGCGCATGGATGCCGTGCGCGAACAACGCTGCGTGGCTGTCGCCGAGCAGCACCTGCACCGGCGTGCCCGCGGGAAGCGCGGTAAGGCCGGGCGCGACCGCGCCGAAGCCGCTGTCCGACGGCGCGATGCGCGGCAGGATGTTCAGCGGCACATCGAAGATGCGCGCCAGCTCCGGATCCCAGTCGAGCGTGTCGAGGTTGAACAGCTGGGTGCGCGAGGCGTTGCTGTGATCGGTCGCATGGACCTGCCCGCCGGTGAGGTTCCACAACAGCCAGCTGTCGATCGTGCCGACCTTGATCTCACCCGCCGCCGCGCGGTCGCGCGCGCCCGGGATCGAGTCGAGCAGCCAGCCGATCTTGGCGGCGGGGAAGAGCGGATCGATGCCGAGACCGCTGCGCGAGACGATCGCGTCCTCGAGCCCCGCGGCGCGCAAGGCGGCGCAGCGTTCGGCCGAGCGCGCGCACTGCCAGATCACCGCGGGCGCGATCGGACGGCCGGTCGCGGTTTCCCACAGCACCACCGTTTCGCGCTGGTTGGAGATGGCGAGCGCGGCGATCCGCGCGTCGGGCGCGGCGGCGACCAGCTCGGCGATCAGCGCGGCGACCGCTTCCCAGATGTCGGACGCCGACTGTTCGGCCCAGCCCGGCTGCGGATAGGTCACCTGCATCGGCCGCGAACGCGACAGCAGCACCGACCCGTCGGGCGCGACGAGCAGCGCCTTGGTGTTGGTGGTGCCCTGATCGATGGCAAGGATGACCGGGCCGGACATCAGGCGGCCTTCGTTCCCAGCAGCTCGCGCGCGGCGGCGGCGATACCGTCGGCGGAGAGACCGTAGCGGTCCATCAGCCACGCCGCCGAACCGGTCGGCAGGAAGCCCGGGAAGCCGAGCATCCGCATCCGCACCGGATCATGCTGCGCGCAATATTCGGCGATCGCGCCGCCAAGGCCGCCTTGCGCAAGTCCTTCCTCGGCGGTGACGATCGCCCCGGTCTGCGCCGCGGCAGCGATCAGATCGGTATCGAGCGGCGACACGGTCGCCATGTTGATGACGCGCGCGGCGATGCCCTCGGCGGCGAGCGCCTGTGCCGCGGCGATCGCGTGGTGCGTGAGCGTGCCGTTGGTGACGATGGCGATATCGCCGCCCTCGCGCAGCACTTCGCCCTTGCCGATCGCGAAGGCCGCGCCTTCGGGACGCTCCAGCGCGGGCACCGGCATCCGGCTGATCTTGATATAGACCGGGCCGTCATGCGCGGCGGCGGCTTTGATCGCCTCGGCGGTCTCCCACGGGTCGGCGGGGACGATCACGGTGAGCTTGTCGATCGCGCGCAGCCAGGCGACGTCCTCGATGCTGTGGTGCGTCGCGCCGAGTTCGCCATAGGCAACGCCCGAGGAGATGCCGCACAGTTTCACATTCTGCTGGCTGTAGGCGCAGTCGGCCTTGATCTGCTCCATCGCGCGCGCGGTCAGGAAGCAGCCGGCGCCGCTGACGAACGGGATCTTGCCGCCATTGGCCAGACCGGCACCGACGCCGACCATATTCTGTTCGGCGATGCCGACATTGATCAGGCGGTCGGGGAAGCGCTCACGGAACTTGCCGAGCTTGGACGAGCCGACCGAATCGTTGACCACCGCGACGATGCGGCTGTCATTGACGGCGAGTTCCTCGACGGTGCGGACATAGGCGTCGCGGCAGTCGAACATGCCGGCGGGGGCAGCTGCGGCGGCCATCAGTTCATCTCCGCTTCGAGTTCGGCAATCGCTTGCGCGTATTGCTCAGGGTTGGGCACGCCATGGTGCCAGCCTGCCTGATCGCGCATGAAGCTGACGCCCTGGCCCTTGTGCGTGTCGGCGATGATGACGAGCGGCTTGCTGCGCGGCTCGGCTGCGCGGTCGAAGGTTTCGAGCAAGGCGGCGTGGTCATGGCCGTCGACACCGGCGACGTCCCAGCCAAAGGCGCGCCATTTGTCGGCGAGCGGCTCGAGGCTGTTGGTGTCCTCGGTCCCCGCGCCCTGCTGAAGCCGGTTGCGGTCGACGATGACGGTCAAATTGCCAAGACCGCGATGCCCGGCGAACATCGCCGCTTCCCACATGCTGCCTTCCTGCAGCTCGCCGTCGCCGGTGAGCGCGAAGACGCGATAGTCCGCTTTGTCGATCTGCCCCGCGACGGCGATGCCGACCGCGACCGGCAGGCCGTGGCCCAGCGGCCCGGTGTTGGTCTCGACGCCCGGCAAATAGGTGCGGTTGGGGTGACCGTTGAGCCGCGATTCGGGCTTCAGATACGTATCGAGCTCCGCCTCCGCGAAGAAACCCGCCCCGGCCAGCGCCGTGTAGAGCGCGCCGGTGCAGTGACCTTTGCTCATCACGAAACGGTCGCGGTCCGGGGCGGTAGGGGAGGACCCGTCGATACGAAGAATGTCGAAATAAAGGGAGGCGATGACGTCGGCAGACGAAAGGTCGCCGCCGGGATGGCCCTGGCCAGCGTCAACGATCATGCGGAGCAGGCGGCGGCGCATCCAGTTGGCGCGCTCGCGGACGTGAGCAGCGCGCGTTTCCAGCGTACGCGCAGCCGAGTCCCGACTCTCCAAACCGACTCTGTTCATTAACCTCTCCTGCCCGCCGAATAGCGGATGTTGAATCCGAACGCAATAAAAGTCATATTATATGGGTATCGATCGAAGTTTCGAATTTTTGCGTTTTCTAGTTTTGAGTCGCAAAATTGACAAGAGCCGAAAGGCCGCGTTAGGAAAGGGAGAGGGCCGAATGGTCCCGAACGGGCACCAAATCAGGCAGATAGGCAGGAGCAGGGATGTCGGATTCGTCCAGCTGGCGGACGCCTTTCCGCGGCGCATTTCACGTCGAGGGTGGCGCATGAGCGGCGAGCGGCGGGCGCGGATGCTCGGCGAGGCGCGCCGGAACAAGATTCTCGAATGGCTTCAGGAAGAAGGCAGCGCGCGCGTGCGCAGTCTGGCCGAAGCGTTCGGCGTGTCCGAGGTCACGGTGCGTCAGGATCTCGAGAAGCTCGAGTCGGACGGCCATATCGTGCGCGAGCATGGCGGCGCCTTCCTGAAGTCGGTGACTCAGCAAGTGCGCGCGATGGCGCTTCAGCATCATGAGAATATGGACGCCAAGCAGCGCATCGGCCGCGCCGCGGCGGCGCTGGTCGGCGATGGCGAGACGATCATCCTCGATTCGGGATCGACCACGACCGAGGTCGCGGCGCAGCTGAGCGGCCGCCACGACATGACCGTGATCACCAATGCGCTCAACATCGCGCTGATGCTGGGCGCGGAGCCGGGCTTCGACATTCATATGACCGGCGGCCATTTCAAGGCCCCGACGCTGTCGCTGTCGGGGGACCGCAGCGCCGACTATTTCCGCGGGCTGTTCGTCCAGAAGCTGTTCCTGGCGACAGCGGCGATCGATCTGGAGGCTGGCCTCACCTATCCGGCGCTGTCCGACATTCCGGTCAAGCGCGCGATGATCGAGGCGGCGGAGAAGGTCATTCTCGTCGCGGATTCGAGCAAGATCGGGCTGCGCTCCTTCACCGCGCTGGGCGGGATCGAGCTCGTCCATTTGCTGGTGACCGACACCGGCATTCGCGACGAGGACCGCGCGGCGATTGAGGCGGCGGGGGTCGAGGTGATGGTCGCCTGAAATTTTCCGGCGCCGCCGGGCGCCGCACTTCTATTAGGATGAGGATCTAAAGCGTGAGCAATCAGAAATACGGCGCCGGCATCTGGCACTTCGCGACCTTCGTCGATCGCTACGCGACCGATGGCTACGGCCCCGCGCGGTCGCTGATCGAGATGATCGACATCGCCGGACAGGTCGACGATCTGTCGGTGGTCGACATCAACTACCCGTTCGTCGATCCCAGCCTGTCGCTCGACACGGTCGAGGAAGCGCTCAAGCGCAACAACCTCTCGGTCATCGGCATCACGCCGGAAATCTACACGCGCCAGTTTTCGAAGGGCGCCTTCACCAATCCGGATGCGGGCATCCGCCGTCTCGCCAACGAGATGTGCAACGACGCCGCCAATGTCGTGCGCCGCTTCGGCGCCGACTATGTGAAGCTGTGGCCGGGGCAGGACGGCTGGGACTATCCGTTCCAGGTCGATCACAAGAAGCTGTGGCAGATGAGCGTCGAGGGCATCGGCGAGCTGGCCAGCCAGAACCCCGACCTCAAATTCGTGATCGAGTACAAGCCGCGCGAACCGCGTTGCCACATGAGCTACGACAGCGTGTCGCGTACGCTGCTCGGCATCGAGCGGATGGGCCTGCCCAATGTCGGCATCCTGCTCGACTTCGGCCACGCGTTGTACGGCGGCGAGAGCCCGGCGGATTCGGCTCAGCTCGCGATCGATCACGGGCGCCTGTTCGGCATGGACGTGAACGACAATTTCCGCGGCTGGGACGACGATCTGATGGCCGGATCGGTCCATCCGATCGAGCTGTTCGAGTTCTTCTACACGCTGCGCAAGAACAAGTGGGAGGGCGTGTGGCAGCTCGACCAGTTCCCGTTCCGCGAGGATTCCATCGCGGTCGCCAATGGCGCGATCAGCTTCCTGAAGGGCATCGAGCGTGCACTCGACAAGCTCGACTTCGAAGCGATGCAGGACGCGCAGGACCGGCAGGACGCCGTCACCGCGCTGCGGCTGGCGCGCGAAGCGCTGTTCACCTCCTTCTGATCCGTCGGCCGTGCGCTTCCTTTCCCGTCTTGCCGTGACTGGCGCGCTGCTCGCCGGTCCGGCCTTCGCGCAGAGCGAGATCCCCAAGGTGCCCGCGTTTCCGGGCGCCGAGGGGGCCGGGCGCTTTTCCGAAGGCGGGCGCGGCGGGCGGGTGATCGCGGTCACCAATCTCGACGATTCCGGGCCGGGCAGTCTGCGCGCGGCGCTGGAGGCGGATCGCCCGCGCACGGTGGTGTTCCATGTCTCGGGCACGATCGCGCTCAAGTCCGACATCACCGTCACCAACGGGCGGCTGACGATCGCCGGGCAGACCGCGCCCGGCGACGGCATCACGATCCGCGACCGCTCGCTCAACATCGCGGCGAACGATGTCGTGGTACGCTACATCCGCGCGCGGCTGGGCGCCGCGTCGGGCACGCAGCAGGACGCGATCAGCGTGACGAAGGGGCGGCGGATCATCCTCGACCATGTCTCGGCCAGCTGGTCGATCGACGAGACGCTGTCCGCCTCCACCCATTACGACAAGCCGGGCGACGGGGTATGGGACCTGACCGTGCAATGGTCGATCATCGCCAACTCGCTGCGCAAGTCGAACCACGACAAGGGCGAGCATGGCTTCGGCAGCCTGATCCGCGCGGCGCGCGGGGCAAGGATCAGCTGGCACCATAATCTCTGGGCCAACCATCTCGACCGCATGCCGCGTCCCGGCAATTACTCGCTGCCGAGCGAGGACGACCAGGGCGCGCTGTTCGAGTTCCGCTCCAACGTCTTCTACAATTGGGGCAAGGATCGCGCCGGCTACAATTACGACGTCTCGACCCACGCCCGGTACAACTTCATCGACAACGCCTATATCGCCGGGCCGGACAGCAAGGGCAGCGTCGCGTTCGAGGAGCAGAACCAGCTCGCGCGCGCCTTCTGGTCGGGCAACAGCATGAACGGGACGATCCCCGCCGACCAGAAGGCGCTGGTCAAGGGCAACATCCCGGTCGGCTACTGGCTCGACGCGCCGCTCGACGTCGGCACGGTCGCGAGCGATCCGGCGCCGCGCGCGTTCGAACGCGTGCTCGCGGGTGCGGGGGCTTCGCTGGTGCGCGATGCGGTTGACCTGAAGGTCGTCGCGGGGGTGCGCGGCAAGACCGGGCGGATCATCGATAACGAGGCGCAGGACGGCGGCTGGCCCGCACTGCGCTCCGGCGCCGCGCCGGTCGACAGCGACAATGACGGGATGCCTGACGCGTGGGAGCGCGCGCGGGGGCTGGACCCGGCGCGCGCCGACGGGGCTGCGGACCGGAACCGCGACGGTTACAGCAATCTGGAAGAATATCTGAACGAGCTTGCCGCCGGAAAGGGCGCCGCGTGATCATCTCCTCCGCCAATGACTTTCGCGAGGCCGCGCGCCGCCGCGTGCCGCGCTTCCTGTTCGATTACGCCGACGGCGGCGCCTATGCCGAGGAGACGCTGCGCCGGAACGTGAGCGACCTGTCGGGCATCGCGCTGCGCCAGCGCGTGCTCAAGGACGTCGCGAACATCGACCTCAAGACGACCCTGTTCGGTCGCGAGGTGGCGCTGCCGGTCGCGCTCGGCCCGGTCGGGATCAGCGGCATGTATGCGCGCCGCGGCGAGTTGCAGGCGGCGCGCGCGGCCCGGGCGGCGGGCATCCCGACCTGTCTGTCGACCGTGTCGATCTGCTCGATCGAGGAGGTGTCTCAGGTCGCCGATCCGTTCTGGTTCCAGCTCTATGTGATCCGCGACCGCGCCTTCATGCGCGACCTGATCGCGCGGGCGAAGGCGGCGCGCGCGGAGGCGCTGGTGTTCACCGTCGACATGCCCGTCCCCGGCGCGCGCTATCGCGACGCGCATGCCGGCATGTCCGGTCCGAACGCGCCGCTGCGCCGGATGCTGCAGGCCATGGGAAGGCCGCGCTGGGCATGGGACGTCGGCCTGTGGGGCCGTCCGCACATGCTGGGCAACCTGCTTCCGGTGCTGGGCAAGGACAGCGGGCTCAACGACTATATGGGCTGGCTGGCGAAGAACTTCGATCCGTCGATCCGGTGGAAGGATCTCGACTGGATCCGCGCCGAATGGGACGGGCCGCTGATCATCAAGGGCATCCTCGACCCTGAGGATGCGCGCGAGGCGGCGGCGATCGGCGCGAACGGCATCGTCGTCTCCAACCATGGCGGACGCCAGCTCGACGGCGTGCTGTCGAGCGCGCGGGCGCTGCCCGCCATCGCCGACGCGGTGGGCGACAAGCTGACCGTGCTCGCCGATGGCGGGGTGCGCAACGGGCTCGACGTGGTGCGGATGCTGGCGCTCGGCGCGCAGGGCGTGCTGCTCGGCCGCGCCTGGGTCTATGCGCTCGCTGCGCAGGGCGAGGCGGGGGTGGCCAAGCTGCTCGAGCTGATCGCGAAGGAAATGACGGTCGCGATGACGCTGACCGGGGTCAACCGGATCGGGGCGATCGACCGCTCGATCCTGGCGGAGGATGTGAAGTGAAGCTTCTCGAAGGCAAGACCGTGCTGGTGACCGGCGGATCGACCGGGATCGGCCGCGCCGCGGCGATCGGCGCCGCCCGGCACGGCGCGAACGTCGCGATCAACTATGCCTCATCCGACGACAAGGCGGCGAGCTGTGTCGCGGAGATCGAGGCGCTGGGCCGGCGCGGCCTCGCGGTGAAGGGCGATGTTGCCCTGCCCGAGACCGCGACCGATTTCGTGAACAAGGCGGTCGAGGCGTTCGGCCGCGTGGACGTGATGGTCTCCAACGCCGGCATCTGCCCGTTCCACGCGTTCCTCGACATGCCGGTCGAGACCGTGGACCGCACCTTCCGCGTCAACCTCCACGGTGCCTATTACATGGTGCAGGCCGCGGCGAACCAGATGGTCAGGCAGGGCGAAGGCGGCGCGATCGTCGCGGTGTCCTCGATTTCGGCGCTCGTCGGCGGCGAGTTCCAGACGCACTACACCCCGACCAAGGCGGGCGTGCATTCGCTGATGCAGTCGGCGGCGATCGCGCTGGGCAAGCACGGCATCCGCTGCAATTCGGTGCTGCCCGGCACGATCCTGACCGAGATCAACAAGGACGATCTCGCCGATCAGGATAAGCGCGACCGCATGACCGCGCGCATCCCGCTCGGGCGGCTGGGCGAGTCCGACGATCTGGCCGGGCCGATCGTCTTCCTCGCCTCCGACATGGCCGCTTATGTCACCGGCGCAGCGCTGCTGGTCGATGGCGGCGCGTTCGTGAACTTGCAGTAGGGCGCCGCCGCGTGTCGCTCGTCATGCCTCCACCCGACGCCGCGACGCTGGCGCGGCGGGCGGAGATCGTGGCGGCGATGCGCAAGATCGTTCCCGGCGAAGGCGTGATCGACGAGATCGAAGCGCTGCGCCCCTACGAGTCCGATGCGCTCACCGCCTATGCGCAAATTCCGTTGCTGGTCGTGCTGCCCGAGACGGTGGAACAGGTCGCCGCGGTGCTGCGCTGGTGCCACGAAAACCGGGTGAAGGTGGTGCCGCGCGGCGCGGGCACCTCGCTGTCGGGCGGCGCGCTGCCGCTTGCCGACGGCGTGCTGCTCGGCATGGCCAAATTCAGCCGCGTGCTGGATATCGACTATGCCGATCGCGTCGCGGTGGTGCAGCCCGGCGTCACCAACCTCGCCATTACGCGAGCCGTCGAGGATGCGGGCTTCTACTACGCCCCCGATCCGTCGAGCCAGATCGCCTGCACGATCGGCGGCAACGTCGCCGAGAATTCGGGCGGGGTGCATTGCCTCAAATACGGGCTGACCACCAACAACGTGCTCGGCGTCGAGCTGGTGACGATCGAGGGTGAGGTGGTTCGGCTCGGCGGACGCGGGCTGGAGCCGTCAGGGCTCGACCTGCTCGGGGTGATCGTCGGCTCGGAAGGACTGCTTGGCGTGGTCACCGAAGTCACCGTGCGCATTCTGCCGCGGCCCGAAACGGCCAAGGCGCTGCTGATCGGCTTTCCCGATGTCGAAAGCGCCGGCGTGTGCGTCGCTCAGGTGATCGCCGCGGGGATCATCCCGGCGGGGATGGAGATGATGGACAAGCCGGCGATCCATGCGGCGGAGGCGTTCGTCAGCGCGGGCTATCCGCTCGATGTCGAGGCATTGCTGATCGTCGAGCTGGACGGGCCGGGCGCTGAATGCGGGCATCTGACCGGTGAGGTCGAGGCCATCGCGCGCGCCAATGGCGCGGTGTCGGTGCAGGCTTCGCGCGACGATGCCGAGCGGGCGCTGTTCTGGGCGGGGCGCAAGGCGGCGTTTCCGGCGGCGGGGCGCATCTCGCCCGATTACTACTGCATGGACGGCACCATCCCGCGCCGCCGCCTGCCCGAAGTGCTGACGCGGATGAAAATGCTGTCGGAGCAATATGGCCTCGGCGTCATCAACGTGTTCCATGCCGGGGACGGCAATCTCCACCCGCTGATCCTCTATGACGCCAACCAGTCCGGCCAGCTCGAACAGGCCGAGGCGTTCGGCGCGGATATCCTGAAGCTCTGCGTCGAGGTCGGCGGCGTGCTGACCGGCGAACATGGCGTCGGGGTCGAGAAGCGCGACCTGATGCACACGATGTTCTCGAAGGCGGATCTCGCGCAGCAGCAGCGGGTGAAATGCGCGTTCGATCCCGAACTGCTGCTCAACCCCGGTAAGATGTTCCCCGAGCTGCACCGCTGCGCCGAGCTGGGCCGGATGCACGTCCATCGCGGGCAGGTACCGTTCCCCGAATTGCCGCGCTTCTGATGGTCGTCGCCCCTATCCCCGCTCCCACCGTCACCCCGGCCTTGTGCCGGGGTCCACTTGGCCGCACCCGATGCGCGTCGTTTCGAACTCCAGTCATCGCCTCGCGGTGGAGCCCGGCACAAGGCCGGGGTGACGAAGGTGTGGGGCGATGACCCGTCCCGCCACCACCGACGACCTGTGCGCACTCATCGCCGACGCTCGCGATGCAGGCACCAGGCTCCGCCTGCGCGGCGGCGGTACCAAGGATGCGATCGGCGCACCGTGTGAGGCCCAGGTCGTCGACATGCGCGGTTTCGCCGGGGTGGTGGACTATGACCCGCCCGAACTCGTACTGACCGTCGGCGCGGGGACGCCGCTGGCGCAGATCGAGGCGCTGGTCGCGGGCGAGGGCCAGATGCTCGCCTTCGATCCGTTCGATCACGCCGCGATGCTCGGCAATGACGGCGGCGCGACGATCGGCGGGGTGATCGCGGCGGGCGTGGCGGGGCCGGCGCGGCTGTCGCGCGGCGGCGCGCGCGACCACCTGCTCGGCTTCACCGCCGTCTCCGGGCGTGGCGAGACCTTCGTCGCGGGGGCGAAGGTGGTCAAGAACGTCACCGGCTACGACGTGCCCAAGCTGATGGCGGGCAGCTGGGGGCGGCTCGCGGCGCTGACCGAGCTGACGCTCAAGGTGCTGCCCGCCCCGCGCACGCGGCTGACGCTGGTGATGCGCGGACTTGATGCGGCAGGCGCGGTCGCGGGAATCGCGCGCGCGATGGGGTCTGCGGCGGAGGTCACTGCCGCGGCACATCTGCCCGACTGGCGGGGCGAGGCGGTGACCGCGCTGCGGCTCGACGGGTTCGCGGAATCGGTTGCGGCGCGCGCGGCGATGCTGCCCGGATTCGAGGCGATCGAGGATGGCGATGCGCTGTGGCTCGCGGTGCGCGACGCCGCGCCGCTGCCCCATGAATGGCCACTGTGGCGGCTGATCGTCGCGCCCGGCAAGGCGCCCGGCGTGGTCGCTTCGCTACCGGACGCCGAGTGGCTGTTCGACTGGGCGGGCGGGCTGATCTGGCTGGCCAGCACCGCCGATCCCGCTGTGATCCGCGCCGCGGCGGAAGCGGCGGGCGGGCACGCCACATTGGTCCGCGCCGGCGAAGCGATGCGCCGCGCGATCCCCGCGCTGCATCCGCAACCTTCAGCGCTTGCCACGATCGAAGAACGGGTGCGCCGCGCCTTCGACCCGGACGGCGTGTTCGAAACAGGGCGCTTCTAACCATGGGAACGGAGACCCCGACTTCCGTTCGCCCTGAGCTTGTCGAAGGGCAGGCTTGGCCCGAACGGTCGATGGACGGAATGGATCGCTAGAGATGCAGACCCGCTTCACTCCCGATCAACTCGCCGATCCGGCGACGGCCGCGTCCGAAGGCGTGATCCGCAAGTGCGTGCATTGCGGCTTCTGCACCGCGACCTGCCCGACCTATGCGCTGCTCGGCGACGAGCTCGATAGCCCGCGCGGACGCATCTATCTGATCAAGGACATGCTGGAAAACCAGCGCAAGCCGGGGCCGGAGACGGTCAAGCATATCGACCGCTGCCTCTCCTGCCTGTCGTGCATGACCACTTGCCCCTCGGGCGTGAACTACATGCACCTGGTCGATCACGCGCGGGCGTACATCCATGAGAATTACCAGCGGCCGTGGCACGAGCGCGCGGTGCGGCGGCTGCTGGCAGCGGTGCTGCCCTATCCCGGCCGGTTCCGTGCCGCGCTCACGCTGGCGAAACTCGGTCGGCCTTTCGCGCCGCTGGTCGCCGGGGTGAAGCCGCTGGCCGCGATGCTGGCGATGGCGCCGAAGCAAGTACCCGCGCCGGTCCCGGCGAAGAGCGCGACCGTGCCGGGCGCGAAGGGCCGCGTGGCGTTGCTTCAGGGCTGCGCCGAACCGGTGCTCAAGCCCGAATATCGCGCTGCCGCGATCCGCTTGCTGGGCCGCGCCGGGTTCGACGTGGTGTTCGCGCCGGGCGAGGGCTGCTGCGGCGCGCTGGTCCATCATATGGGGCGCGAGGCCGACGGGCTCGATGCGGCGCGGCGCAATGTCGACGCGTGGATGCGTGAGGTCGAGGGCGGCGGGCTGGCGGCGATCGTGGTGACCGCATCGGGGTGCGGGACGACGATCAAGGACTATGGCTTCATGCTGCGCGGCGACCCTGCCTATGCCGACAAGGCGGCGCGGGTCTCGGCGCTGGCGAAGGATATCTCCGAACTGCTCGCCGAGGCGGCGCTGCCGCCCGGGGACGGGCGCGGGCTGACCGTCGCCTATCACGCCGCCTGCTCGCTCCAGCACGGACAGAAGGTGATTGATGCGCCCAAGCGCTTGCTGACGGCCGCGGGCTATACGGTGCGCACCCCGGCCGAGGCGCATCTGTGCTGCGGATCGGCCGGCACCTACAATATCCTCCAGCCCGAGATCGCGGGTCAGCTCGGCGCTCGGAAAGCGTCCAATCTGGAGCGGTTGCAGGCGGATGTGATCGCCACCGGCAATGTCGGTTGCGCGATGCAGATCGCGCGGCACGGCGAGACGCCGATCGTCCACACGATCGAGCTGCTCGACTGGGCGACGGGTGGCCCCGCGCCCGCGATTTTCGCGCATCGAGACGCTTGACCAATTAGTACTATTATATTTAAAATGTGCGCATCGGAGCGACGAGTCTCCGTGTGGACGACGATCGCCACTTTCGGGGCGAGTCTGGGAGAGTGCGCGAATGGCTTCGAGATTTCTGCTGGCCGGTCTTGCGGCGTTGCTGGCGACCCCCGCCGTGGCGCAGACGCCCCCGCTCAGCGTCTCGGCCAATCACCGCTATCTCGAAGCGGGCGGCAAGCCGTTCTTCTGGCTGGGCGACACGGCGTGGCTGCTGCTCAGCCGGCTCAACCGCGAAGAGACCGAGCATTATCTGAGCACCCGCCGGCGGCAGGGCTTCAACGTCGTCCAGGTAATGGTGTTGCACACCAACAAGATGACCAATCGCTACGACGCGCCCGCGCTGGTCGAGGGCGATCCGGGACGGCCGCGGACGACGCCGGGCAAGGATCCGGCGAAGGCCGGTGAGTACGACTATTGGGATCATCTCGACTGGGTGGTCGAGCGCGCCGCGGCGCATGGCATCTATGTCGCGATGGTGCCCGCCTGGGGCGACCTCGCGATGGAGCGTCAGCTCAACGAGAAGAATGTCGAGAGCTACGGCCGCTTCATGGCCGAGCGCTATGGCAAGGCGGCCAACGTCATCTGGCTCAACGGCGGCGACACGCGGTCGGAGATGCGCGCGGCGGTTTGGGACAAGCTCGGCACGACGATCAAGGCGATCGCGCCCAGGCAGCTGATGACCTTCCACCCGATCGGCCGCACCACATCGTCGTGGCAATGGCATCAGGCGCCGTGGCTCGACTTCAACATGTTCCAGTCAGGGCACCGCAGCTTTGCGCAGGAAGGTGCCAACGCGATCGGCGAGGACAATTGGCGCTATGTCGAGCAGGATCTTGCTCGCACCCCGCCCAAGCCGACGATCGACGGCGAGCCGAGCTACGAGAATATCCCGCACGGCCTGCACGAACAGAGTCAGCCGCGCTGGCAAGCGGCGGACGTGCGCCGCTATGCGTGGTGGGGCGTGATGGCGGGCGCGTTCGGCCACACCTATGGCGAGAACCACGTCATGCAGATGTTCGTGGCCGGCTCGAAGGACGCCAATTTCGAGCCCAACCAGCGCTGGGACACCTCGCTCACCGCGCCGGGTGCGCCGGGCGCCGATCAGATGCGCCACCTGCGCACGCTGATCGAATCGCGCCCGATGCTTGAGCGCGTGCCCGATCAGGCGATGATCGCCGACAATGGCGTCCGCTACGACCGCGTGCTGGCGAGCCGCGGCAAGAACTACGCCTTCGCCTACACCTATACCGGCCGCCCCTTCACGCTGAAGCTGGGCGCGATCGCGGGGAGCCGGGTCAAGGCGCAATGGTATTCGCCGCGCGACGGCAAGCTCACACCGATCGCGACGTTCGCGAACCGGGGTGAGCAGCGTTTCGATCCGCCGGGTGAGACCGCGGCGGGCAATGACTGGGTGCTGGTGCTGGACGGCACCGCACGATGAGCGAAGGGAAATTCGTGGGTCTTCCGAAGATCAAATATGTCCGCGCCTATACGGTGCGCGGCGGCGGCGCCGACTATCACGATCAGGGCGCGGGCCACTGGATCGACGATCATATCGCGACGCCGATGGCGAAATATCCCGAGTATCGCGCGAGCCGCCAGAGCTTCGGCATCAATGTCCTCGGCACTTTGGTGGTCGAGCTGGAGGCCGAGGACGGCACGATCGGGTTCGCAGTGACGACCGGCGGCGAGCCGGCCTGCTTCATCGTCGAGAAGCATCTGTCGCGCTTCCTGATCGGGCGCGACCCGTCGGACTATGAGACGATCTGGGACCAGATGTACTTTTCGACCCAATATTACGGGCGCAAGGGACTGGTCGTGAACGCGATCTCGGGCGTCGATCTGGCGATCTGGGATCTGCTCGGCAAGCTGCGTCAGGAGCCGGTTTACCACCTGCTCGGCGGCGCGGTGCGCGACGAGATGCAGTTCTACGCCACCGGCGCCCGGCCCGATCTGGCGAAGGAAATGGGCTTTATCGGCGGCAAGTTGCCGCTCCATCACGGCCCCGCCGAAGGCGAGGAAGGGATGGAGAAGAATATCGCGCTGCTCGCCGACATGCGGGCCAGGTGCGGCGACGATTTCTGGCTGATGTACGATTGCTGGATGGCGCTCGACATCGATTACGCCACGCGCCTCGCGCATCGCGCGTGGAACGAATGCGGCCTCAAATGGATCGAGGAAGCGCTCTCGCCCGACGATTACTGGGGTTACGCGCAGCTCAAGAAGAACGCACCCGAGGGGCTGCTCGTCACCACCGGCGAGCATGAATCGACCCGCTGGGGCTTCAAGATGCTGCTCGAGATGGAGTGCTGCGACATCATCCAGCCCGATGTGGGCTGGTGCGGCGGCGTGACCGAGCTGATGAAGATTTCGGACGACGCCGACAAGAAGGGCGTGCTGATGGTCCCGCACGGATCGTCGGTCTACAGCTATCACTTCGTGGTGACGCGCCACAATTCGCCGTTCGCCGAGTTCCTGATGATGCATCCGGGACCGACCGAAGTGGTGCCGATGTTCGCGCCGCAGCTGCTGGGCGAGCCGGTGCCGGTCAACGGCAAGATCCGCGCGAGCGAACTCGACAAGCCGGGCTTCGGTGTCGAGCTGAACCGCGACATCGCGCTCCATCGCCCCTATCCCAACGACTGACATTCAAGACTGAAGGAAGACCCATGAAGCTCTGCCGTTATGGCGCCCCCGGCGCCGAGAAGCCCGGCCTGATCGACGCCGATGGCCGCATCCGCGACCTGTCCAACTATGTCGCCGATATCGACGCGCAGACGCTGTCGAAGGAAACGCTGGCGAAGCTGGCGGGCGTCGACCCGACGACGCTCAAGCTGGTCGAAGGCGAAGTGCGCTATGGCCCGTGTGTCACCGGCACGCGCCAGTTCGTCGCGATCGGCCTCAACTATGCCGACCATGCCGCCGAATCGAACCTGCCGATCCCCGAGGAGCCGGTGGTGTTCAACAAATGGGTGAGCTGCATCCAGGGTCCGA
>Ga0247823_10002034_pt1 | contig 16720 bp, 13 predicted proteins | sample 13C_PalmiticAcid_2_FD_192426 | JGI IMG/M metagenome (GOLD analysis project Ga0247823, IMG submission 192426) | Soil microbial communities from agricultural site in Penn Yan, New York, United States - 13C_PalmiticAcid_Day30 | ecosystem: Environmental > Terrestrial > Soil > Agricultural land...
TTATCAGCCTCACTGGCAGGATGACTCGACGCCCATCGAAGAGCGGATGCGGGCGCTGGAAGACCTCAAGCAGGCCGGCAAGATTCGCGCGATCGGGCTTTCGAATGCCAAGCCGGCCCAGGTCGCCGAATATCGCCGGTACGGGATCGTGGATTCGCTGCAGGACAAGTACTCGATGCTCGATCGCCAGCAGGAACAGATCAACCTGCCGACCTGCGCCCGCGACGGCTTGGCGTTCCTGGCCTACAGCCCTCTGGCGCAAGGCCTACTGACTGGCAAGATCACGCCGGATCGCGAATACGGCGACGGGGACCAGCGGCGGTTCAAGGACCGCTACAAGTCGGAGAACGTTCGCAAGGTGCTTGAGATGCTGGAGCCGATTCGTGCAATTGCGGCGAAGCATCAAGCCGAATTGGCTCAGGTGGTGATCGCCTGGACGCTGGCCCAGCCGGGGTGCTCGCATGTGCTGTGCGGGGCGAGGAGCCCGGAGCAGGCGGTGGGGAATGCGCGAGCAGCGTCACTGGATTTGAACGGCGACGAACTTGCGACCATTACGACTTCGGTTGCGAGGTATGATGGGATTTGAGGCCGGTTGACTGGGCGGGCGACGATGCCAGATGTTGGACGTCCTGGGCGGTAAACGGGTCCATTTTTCAACGGGAAGGCCGCGATGCGAATCGGACTTTCAGTTGTCCTGATGCTGCTTGCCGTGTTGGGCGAAGCCCGTGGCGACGCCAGGATTCGCGGCCGGGTTGTCGATCGGGGCGGCAACCCGGTTGTTGGAGCAAAGGTTTACTGGTTGCAGCCGCCGCCTCCGCACCTGGTGCCGGAAAGCGTGGACGCCGAAACGAACGGACAAGGTGAGTTCGAAGTAATGCTGAAAGGTCCCCGGACCGCGTCCGAAGTGGCGAATGACGGCGTCCTGATTCACGCGGAAGGCTACCTGCTGCGAGGGGCGAAGGTGCTTGAGTTCTCTGCGCCTGCCAACGGTGCATCGACCGCGGTTGAACTGTCTGAACAATCTGGAGTCACAATTCGTGTGGTTGACGCCGAAGGTCATGTGCTCGGCGGCGAGCTTGTCGAACCCTTGCTGTTCACGAATCCTGCTGGCTCCAAGTTGCCGGCCGGATTGGTTCAGTCGCTGGGGCAAATCTCAAACGCGAATGGCGAAGTGAGATTTCCGGCGCTGACGTTTCAGAACCTGAAATCGGTGCGCGTGGTGTCACAAACGTTCGGCAACCAGGAAGTCAGCTTCTATTCCCCTCCCGAGGCGACTGTCACAATCCAGTTACGGCAGACTGGTTCAGTTCACGTGACGTTCGATGCTGCCAACGGCCAGATCGGGAAGTGCAAGCTGCTAGCGTTCACCGACGCGCCGTTCACAGCCGTCACTGTTCCGACGATCCCTCCCCGGCTGCGAGGAGCGTACGCGGAATTCTTCGATGCCCCACGCGAATTCGAGATTCCGGCCCTGGCCGAAGGATCGTTACGTTTCCAGCTCAGCGGCTGCTCGACGAACGAGTCCGTTCTTCCTCATTGGCCGACAAGGTGCGATTTCAAAGCCGGCGAGCGGAAGGAGTTTCGCGTTCCGCTCGAGAAGACCGTCACGATTCGCGGGCGGGTGCTGGAAGCAAATCAGGCGCCCGCGGTCGGCGCGGACGTCTACGTGTATACGCGAAACGCGGGAGGTTCCATTCTCGCTACGTCGGACAAGGAGGGACGCTACCGTGTGAATGTTCTCCAGGGGCCGACGTCGGTGACGGCGATGCGTAATAGCAAATTCGGTCCCGCAGCCACGGGCAGCACGACCACCCAAGAGACGGTCGTGGGGGAGGCCGGGCATGAGTTTCCGGACCTGATGATGAACTCGCGCAGCACTTCGCCATAACTGGCGCGTGCTGTGTCACACCAGCGTCAGGGCAGTCACCACGAGGGTGCAGACGATTCCAAACGGCACCCAGAAAGCGAGGAGCGAGACGATCCCCTTGCCGTACAGGAGATCGAGCACGAAGGGGACTGGCTTCTTCTTCGCCTTCCGTGACTCGACGATATCTTTCAACGACAGAGAAGCGCCGATGAAGGCGCCAAGAACCGCCGCCAGCACAAGAATGAAGACGAGCGCACCGCCTTCGAACGGGATCTGACCGCCGCGCCGCTCGATCCGTCGGATGGCGAAAAACATGATCAGCGGAGTTGCAATGGCGGCACCGCCGATCTTGGCCCAGACGGAAGTTCCCCCACGGAAGAGGTCATCAAAAGCCGTTGCCTGCGGCAGCGCGCGGCGGAGAGAGCGTTTCTGGTCTTCGTCGTAATGCTCCTCCTTGAGACGCACCTTTTTCGGAGGAAGTTTGCCGTTCATCGCGCTGCTCTCGCCCTGAGGGGCACGGCCAGATCCGCCGATACCCCGATCGAACAACAGAATTACGAAGCCTTCGCCTGATCGGCCTTCGTGCAGCGCCCGATCTCTCGCACGGCCTGCCGCAGGCGCTGGCTGTTCTCGACGATTGCCAGCCGCAGGTAGCCTTCGCCTTCCTCGCCGAAACCGCGGCCGGGGCTGACGGCGACGCCGCCTTCTTCGAGCAGCTTCATCGAGAAATCGATCGAGCCCATCTTGTTCCACGGCTCGGGGATCTTGGCCCACACAAACATGCCGGCCTTCGGCTTTTCGACATCCCAGTCGAGACGCTGCAGGCCTTCGACGAGAACGTCGCGGCGCTTCTGATATTCCTTGGCAATGGCGTCGACGGCCGGTTCGGCGTGACGCATGGCGACGATGGCGGCGATCTGGATCGCCTGGAAGATGCCGTAGTCGTAATAGCCCTTGATCGTGGCAAGGGCTCGGACCATTTCCTTATTGCCGCAGCAGAAGCCGATCCGCCAGCCGGCCATGCTGAAGCCCTTCGACATCGTGGTCAGCTCGACGCCGACGTCGATGGCGCCTGGTGTCGAAAGGAAACTCGGGGCCTGGTAGCCGTCGTAGCAGATGTCGGCGTAGGCGAAGTCGCTGATGACGAGGAAGCCGTACTTCTTGGCGAGCTTTACGAGGTCGACGAAGAAGTCCTGCTCGATGCAGGTCGAGCTTGGATTGTGCGGGAAGTTGACGACGACCAGCCGCGGCTTCGGGAACAGGTGCTCGCAGGTGTAGGCGACGTTCTGCAGGAATTTCTGCGGGTCACGAACATCGAGCGCGATCACGTTGCCGGACGCCAGGACGACCGCGTAGCTGTGAATCGGGAACGTCGGCGAAGGAACAATCGCTGTGTCGCCGGGCCCCATCAGGGCCAGGCACATGTGGCTGAAGCCTTCCTTCGAGCCCAGGCAGGCGATGACTTCATCGTCGGGATTCAGACGCACGCCGTACTTGCGGTCGTACCGCTTGGCGACTTCGCGGCGGAGGTTGCCGATGCCGTTGGAGACGGAGTAGCGGTGGTTCCGCGGATCCTTGAGCGCGTCCGCGAGCTTCTCCTGAATCGCAGGATCCGGGGCGTCGGTCGGATTGCCCATTCCGAGGTCGATCACGTCGATCCCGGCCACGCGCTTCTGGTACTTCAGCTTGTTGATCTTGCCGAACAGGTAGGGCGGGAGCCGCTTCAGGCGGTCGGCCACGGGAACCTGGAACGGGTTATCAGCAAACGGGACTTCCGATTCACTTCGCATTGGAACACCGGCAGCGGTCTTGGGCGGCGAAGACCGAACGACAAACCAGCTGCCTCATGCAGCCGGAGAAGACCATTTTTCCGACCCTGAAGTGGAGTTTAGCCCGATTGGCAGATTTGGGCGAGAGCGAGACAGACGGGGAAGGATGAAGGCGAAAGGATGAAGGATGAAAACGGGATTGGCCTGCTGGTGTTCAGCCTTCTGGTTGTTGACGGTTGCTGAGGTTTCGGCCGCTGGTACGTGCGGCATGCTGAAGCATGAACACCAACGAAAAACACCCCGGGCGACTGGTTGGTCGGCCGGGGTGTTTTGACTGCGAGTCGACGCTGGCAGCGTCGACGACGATGACTTACTTCGCGGCGGCGAAGCGCTTGGCGACTTCGGCCCAGTTCACGATGGCCCAGAAAGCCTTGATGTAGTCCGGGCGGCGGTTCTGGTAGTTGAGGTAGTAGGCGTGCTCCCAGACGTCGAGGCCGAGGATCGGGGTCTTGCCCTCGGAGAACGGCGTGTCCTGGTTGGCCGAGCTTTCGATGGAGAGCTTGCCCTTGTCGGAGACGAGCCAGGCCCAGCCGCTGCCGAACCGTTTGGTGGCGGCGTCGCCGAACAGTTCCTGGAACTTCTCGAAGCTGCCGAAGGTGGAGTCGATGGCCGAGGCGAGTTCACCGGTCGGCTTGCCGCCGGCGTTCGGGCCGATGACGGTCCAGAACAGGGTGTGGTTCGAGTGCCCGCCGCCGTTGTTGCGAACGGCCGTGCGGATCGCTTCCGGCACGGAGCTGAGGCCCTTCATCAGCTCATCGATCGGCTTGGCGGCCAGTTCCGGGTGCCCTTCCAGAGCCTTGTTGACGTTGGTGATGTACGCCTGATGGTGCTTCGTGTGGTGAATCTCCATCGTCTTGGCGTCGATATGCGGCTCCAGCGCGTTGTAGGCGTAGGGGAGCTTCGGAAGTTCGTAGGCCATTGTTCATTCACTCCTGGGCGTGCGGGCGAGCTGCAGAGCCGAATGGACGGGACAGCCCGGACCGGGTGAAAAACTCATTGAGACGAATCGCGTCTGGCTGGATTTTAGTCGTCGTGTCCCGGGTCACAAGCGGTGAGCGGCTGGCGTTCAGCCTCGAGGCTGTCCGAGCCCAGGGAACGACGGCTGCCAGACGCTGCGGGCATCAGGGGGCTGACGCCCCCCGCTCGCCTGTCTACTCGCACGAAAAAAGCCCGAGGGTCAGAACCCTCGGGCTTTCGGGCGGGGCGTGTTGTGCAGCTCGAAGAATTACAGCTGCACGTGGTGCTCGAAGTCGATCTCGAAACGTTTCATCTTCTTGTACAGCGTGGTGCGGTTGATCCCGAGGGTCCGGGCCGTCTCCTGGCGGTTCCAGCCGTTGGTCTCGAGGGCTTCGAGGATCAGCTGACGTTCAGGACTGACGAGGGCTGATTTCAGCGTGCCGCTGCCGAACCGGCCGGCCAGCGAGACGTTTTCGCGGGCTTCGATTCGCATATGCTCCGGGAGGTCCGAAGGCGTGATGACTTCCGACTTCGACAGCACGATCGCCCGCTCGATGACGTTCACCAGTTCGCGGACATTGCCCGGCCAGTTGTATCGCTGCAGGAGGTGCAGGGCCGTTTCATCGAACCCGCGGATCTTTTTTCCCGTCTGTTCGTTGAACTCGTGCAGGTAGTGCTCGACCAGGAGCGGGATGTCGCCGATCCGCTCGCGGAGCGGCGGCTGCGTCACGCTGACGACGTTGATGCGGTAGAAGAGGTCCTGGCGGAACTCGCCTTTGCGGACGCGCTCTTCGAGGTTTTCGTTGGTGGCCAGAACCAGGCGAACGTCGACCTTGTGAGTCTTCGTTCCGCCGACCGGCTCGAATTCGCGGTCCTGCAGAACCCGCAGCAGCTTGACCTGCAGGCTGGGGGAGGCGGTGCCGATTTCGTCGAGGAAGATCGTGCCGCCGTCGGCCTGGAGGAACTTGCCGATCTTGTCGTGATTGGCGCCGGTGAAGGCGCCGGCGACGTGGCCGAACAGTTCGGTCTCGAGCAGCGAATCGGGCAGGGCTCCGCAGGCGACTTCCACAAACGGCTGGTCGCGGCGGGTGCTGAGCTGGTGGATCGCCCGGGCGGTGATCGTCTTGCCCGTACCGTTTTCGCCGAGGATCAGGACCGTCGTCCGCGTATCGGCCACGCTTTCGATCAGATCGAACATCCGCGACATCTTGTAATCGCGCCCGATGATGTTCGAGATGCCGAACTTCTGGTCGAGCTGCTTCTTCAGCTTCTTGTTCTCTTCAACGATCCGCTTCTGGCCGAGGGCCCGCTGGATCGCGAGGTTGAGCTCGTCATCGATGACGGGCTTGGTGAGATAGTCGAAGGCCCCGCCCTGGATGGCTTCGACGGCGCTTTCGATCGTGCCGTATCCGGTGAGCAGAATGACCGAGGTATCCGGCTTGTTCTGGGTCACCCACTCGAGGACGTGGAAGCCATCCTGGTCGGGCAGGCAGACGTCCGTGAGAACGGCGTCGAAGTTGTATTCGCGGATGCGGCTGAGCGCATCCTTGCAGTTCATCGCCGTTTCGGTGCGGTGACCAAGCGAGCGGAGGTAATCCGCCATGGCCTCACAGATGTGACGGTCATCGTCAACGACGAGAAGGTTCCCATGGATATTCATCAGAAGCTCGCGGCTCACATCAAACGACCGGCCGGCGCGAGGAGAGCGCATGCGGTCACTGGCGACGTGCGGAGGAGAGCGAAGCGCCTGGACTGTGGCCGGGCGTGACTGGCCTGACGTTGGAGGCCAGCAACGACTCGGACGACAGACGGCTTCGTCAAGGGCGGCGCAATCCACGCCGCGTGCTCGACCGGCACGACTGTTACAACTGGACTTCCGCCAGATGGTGATTCCAATCACCGTCTGGCTGCCGGGAGCTGCAAACTGAGGGTGCGAAAACCTACGTCGCCGTTGCGAGACGTCAACACGATTCACGTGGTTTTTGAGCAACGGTATTGCGGTGAAAGGACTTAAAACCCGCCGACCGTTGAACCTGCGGCGGCGGTAAGATGTCTCTCGACCGCCACAGGGCCACTCTGGACCTCGACCGATGCCTGCAATGCTCAGTTTCTCGGAAGAAGCAGCGACCGACGCACTGGCCATCGACGAGATCGTTGCGGCCGCCTTTGGTCAGCGGGGGGAAGCCGACCTCGTGAAGTCACTGAGGAACAATGGAGGCCTGCTGTTCTCCGGGGTCGCGAGGCTCGATGGCGACGTCGTGGCCCACATCGCCTACAGCCCGGTTTCCATCGGCGGTCTGACCAGCGATCCGCCCGCGCTCGCCCTGGCGCCGGTCGCGGTGTCGCCGACGCATCAGCGGAAGGATTACGGGTCGAGCCTGATTCGCTGGTCGCTGGAACAGCTCGCTGGCCGGGGCTTCCCCGCCGTCATCGTGCTGGGCGAGCCCGGCTTCTATTCCCGGTTCGGTTTCCAGCCGGCGGCGACCTGGGACATCACCTGCCCTTATGACGTGCCGGGGGAATACTTCATGGGGCTGGAGCTTGCGGTGGGGACTCTCGTGGGGCAGTCGGGCGTCTTGGGGTACCGGCCGGAATTTGCGAACGTGAGTTGACGCCCGCGAGGGTCGATCAGCGCGCGGATCCCGCCTGTGAGAGCTCGATCGTGAAATCGTTCTCTCCGTCGGCCGTCACTTCGAGGATGATCTCGCCCTTCTGAACGCACAGCGATTTCATCTGCGCCTTGCGCTCCTTCGCGCGTTCGGCCGCCTTGGCACGCTCTTCCGGCGATCCTTCTGCAGCTGACGTATCCTCCTCGTCGCCGCCTTCGGGGCCGACGTACTGCACGTTGTGTTTGCCGACGATGGCGCCGTCGAATCGATCGTTCGTCGTCAGGATGAAGGTTCCATCCTCCTTGAGCGCCCCGGAGGCAGGCTTGCCGGTCTCAATGCTGCCGGGCGTACCGATCGGCGTGAAGGAGATGGAGCCAATGCCAACCGGCCGTCCGCCGCAGAGCACCTTTCCCTTGGCCGGCCGGATCGGGAACTTGTCCTCGCCGCAGCCGGACGCCAAGAGGCAGACAGCCGCCGCCAGGAAGCTGGCCCGCTGTGCGATCGAAGCGTTCCGGGTTGAGTTGCCCAACATGGTGAATCCTTGTTGCATGATCATCGGCGCTCGGGAGAATGCCGGCGGCGACCCGCACAGGTCGCCGCCGGTTTCGAGACGGAGAGAGACTTCAACAGCGGCCGGCGTCGATCAGAACTCGCCGACGACTTCGCCCTTCGACCGGGTGCTGATGCCCTGGTAAAGGTTCATGTTGATGTTCTGCGAGACGAATCGGACGGAGCCGTCCGTCAACGCGAAGTGGGCGCCGCCAACGTGATAGCTGCCGGCATATTCACCGGTGTTGTTGTAGTAACCGGCGGTATCCCGATGGTTGGCGTTGATCGGATCGTTGAGCTCCATGCCGACCAGGTACTCGGTGATGTCAGTCGGAGGATTATTGTCGCTGCCGGCCGAGAAGCAGTAGCGGCGATCGCTGCCCGGCAGCCGGTTCTCGTTCGGCGCGCCGTTGAGCTCGTCCTGGACTTCCGCGACGATGAACGTGTTCGTGGTGCCGTCGGCCACGTCGCGAATCTTGACGCTGCTGTTCATGAAGAACATGCCGTCGCCGTTGTAGCCGACGTCCGTTTCCGCATCGAGCTGGTCGTCGTTGAAGCACACGCTTCCAGTGACGCCGTTGTACGTGCTCAGCTGATATCCATTCTTCGACGGATTCTGAACCGGCAGATTCGGGTGCGAAGGACACTGGAAGATCGAGATCTTTGTGTCCCGTCCGGCCGAAAGTTGCCGGCTGGAATTCTGGTCGCCTGAATCGGTGCCCATCACTGAGCTGACGTTGTTGAACAGGGGGGCCTGATCCATGTTCGGCAGAATGCGCGCATGCCAGGTCCAGCCGTCGCCCCGCATCAGGCCGTTGTCGGGCCGGACGACGTTGGCTGTCGGGAACATCAGATACACGTCATGGTAGTTGTGCAGGGCCAGCCCGATCTGCTTCAGGTTGTTTTTGCACTGAGTCCGGCGGGCGGCTTCGCGGGCCTGCTGCACGGCTGGGAGCAAGAGGGCGATGAGAATCGCGATAATCGCGATCACGACCAGCAGTTCGATCAGCGTGAAGCCCAGACGAATCTTTCGCGCAGCCATTCCTGCCTCCCCCGAGTGTGGAATGATCGACGACCGCCAGACAGGCTCGGGCGGTCAATTGTTAAGATTTGGTTCAGAACCTACGACTGCCCAAGGCTACCGTCAATCGACATATGCCACACGCGTCTGAAAGATTGTGAATTTTTCGCAAGGTTTCGGGTTTGTTCGGCGGCGTTTTGCCGCGATGGCCCTGCTCCCACTTCCACTTTCGTTCACCTACCATCTGATCCGAATCTTCAGTCTTGGAGACGGATATGCAGCGTTGGACAACGGCGGCAGTATTGATGCTCGGGTTTGGCGGGCTGGCCCGGGCCGCCGAATGGCGAGATTTCCGTGGCCCAACCACACAGGGCCTTTCCGACGCCAAACGACTCCCCACCACGTGGAGCGAGACAGAAAACGTCGTCTGGAAGACCGAGATCCCCGGCCTCGGCTGGTCGACCCCGGTGCTGACGGGCAACCGGATGTACCTCACGACGGCCGTCCCGGAAGCGAACGACACCCAGTCGCTACGGATCGTCTGCGTCCACCAGCAGACGGGCGAGATCCTGTTCAACAACGAACTCTTCCGCACCGAAGGCGCCGTCGAGATCCACAAGAAGAACAGCCATGCGAGCGCGTCGCCGCTCATTGATGACGGGCGCGTCTACGTCCACTTCGGCCCGCACGGCACGGCGGCAATCGACCTGGATGGCAAGCTCCTGTGGAAGTGCAGCGAGCTGAAGTACCTGCCGCAGCATGGCGTCGGCGGTTCCCCTGCCCTGGCGAGCGACCGCCTGGTCGTCAGCTGCGATGGACATGACACGCAGTACGTGGCCGCGCTCGACAAGCTGACCGGCAGCGTCCTGTGGAAGACGCCCCGCGATTCGGGATTCTCGAAGGGGTTTTCGTTCGGGACGCCGCTGGTCGTCGAGATCGACGGCAAGCTGCAGGCGATCTGCCCCGGCAGCGGATTGATTGCCTCGTACGACCCGGCCACCGGCAAGGAACTGTGGCGCGTGCGTCACGGAAACTGGTCGGTCGTGCCGCGCCCGATTTACGCCAGCGGGCTGATCATTGCTGCCACCGGATATGAAAAGGGCAAGGTCGTCGCGATCGATCCCACGGGAGCCGGCGACGTGACCGACACGCATGTGAAGTGGTCGATGGACCGCGGCGTACCTTACAACCCGTCGCCCGTGGTGGTCGGCGACGACGTCTACTTCGTGGCCGATGCTGGAATCATCAGCTGCCTGGACGTGAAGACCGGCAAGCCGCACTGGACGGAACGGGTCGGCGGTAAGTACTCGGCCTCCCTCCTCTATGCCGACGGAAAGATCTACTCCCTGAACGAGGAAGGGAAGGCGATCGTCTTCAAGCCCGGGCATTCGTTCGAGAAGATCGCGGAGAACGAATTCGCCAACGGCCTTCGGACTTATGCCTCGTACGTGCCCGTGGACGGCGCGTTGTTTCTGCGGAGCGAGTCGCATTTGTATCGAGTTGGCGAGAAGGGAAACGTGGCCGCGCGATAAGTGGCACGGGCTTCCAGCGCGTGCAACATTCAACTTGACGCTACATCGACCATCCCACGGCCATGATGGCTGCCAGGATGGCCGTGCCACACTTCTTTGACGATGGCCGTATCTCACGGGGCCCTACAATCCCGGGCCCTGCTCAGGGACATACGGCCCCTGCCTGATCTGGAGTTCTCCGATGCGTTCTTTGTCCGCCCTGTTGACGTTCACCTGCCTGTCGCTGATCCCCTGCTCCGCTCCGGCCGCCGACTGGCCCCAATGGCTGGGCCCCGAACGCAACGGCGTCTGGAATGAATCGGGCGTGATCGATAAGTTCCCCGCAAGCGGGCCCAAGGTGAAATGGCGGGCGAAGATCGCCGGCGGTTACAGCGGTCCGGCCGTCGCGGCGGGCCGGGTCTTCGTCACCGATTACATCCGCAAGTCGGGCGATCCGACTTCCGATCCCGGTGTGAAGAATGTCCTCGAGGGGGAGGAACGGCTCGTCTGCCTCGATGAAAAGACCGGTCAGGAGCTGTGGATCCATTCGTATCCCCGGACGTACGAAATCTCTTATCCGGTCGGCCCGCGGGCGACGCCGACGGTCGATGGCGATCGCGTCTATCTGCTGGGCGCCGAAGGCAATCTCAAGTGCCTCAGCGTCAAGAACGGCGCGGTCCTGTGGGAGAAGGAGTTCAAGAAGGACTACCAGGCCGTCACGCCGATGTGGGGTTTCGCGGCGCACCCGCTCGTTGGTGGGGACCGGCTGTACGTTACGCCGGGCGGGCCGAACGCGTTTGCCGTCTGCCTCAACAAGACGACCGGCCAGGAACTCTGGCGGACGTTGAACGCGAAGGATGCCGGTTACTGCCCGCCGACGATGGTCGACGTCGCCGGGAAGAAGGAACTGGTGCTGTGGACACCCGAGACACTGAACGGCGTCGATCCCGATTCCGGTTCAGTGCACTGGACGATCCCGCTGGAGCCGAACTACGGCATGTCGATCGTGGCGCCGGTACAGGTGGGCGACCAGTTGTTCGCCGGGGGAATCGTCAAGATCGGCGTGATGCTGAAACTGGCGGCTACCGGCATGCCGACCGTGGCCTGGAAGACGGCCGGCAAGGTCGGCATCGGCCCCGTGCACAGCCCGATCCTGGCCGTGGGCGAGACGCTATACGGAGTGGACCGCGAAGGAGAACTGACCGCTTTGGATGCCGCGAGCGGCCGGAAGCTGTGGGAAACCTACGACGCTACCACCGGCGATCGTCGTACCAACTCCGGGACGGCGTTCCTGATCCGCAACGGCGACCGATTCTTTATCTTCAACGAGAAGGGGGACCTCGTGATCGCGAAGCTGACTCCCGAGAAGTTCGAGGAGGTCAGCCGTGCCCACGTGATCGAGCCGACGCAGGATGCCTTCGGCCGAAAGGTGATCTGGAGTTGCCCCGCGTATGCGAACCGGTGTGTGTTCGTGCGGAATGACAGCGAGATTCTCTGTGTGGACCTCGAGGAGTAATTGTTCGGAGTACAGGCTTCAGCCTGCATCGGTCAGAATGAACGGCCCAACGTTCATCGAAACCGCCTGAAGGCGGAACTCCAGCATGCACCGCATCGGCCTCGGCCACGACTGTCACCGCCTCGCCCCCGGCAAGCCGCTCGTCATCGGCGGCGTGACGATTCCGCATGACACCGGTCCCGTCGCTCACAGTGACGGCGACGTCCTGCTGCATGCGCTGACTGATGCGTTGCTCGGCGCCGCTGGAATGGGTGACATCGGCGAGTGGTTTCCCGACAACGACCCGCAATACGCCGGCGCCGATTCCGGGATCCTGCTGGCGAAAGTGCTTGATCGCATCCGCGACGATGGCTGGTCGATCGTGAACATCGACTGCACGGTCCATGCACAGCGGCCGAAGCTGTCGCCCTTCAAGAAGCAGGTGGCGCAGCGGATTGCCGAACTGCTGGAGATCGAGCCGGAGCTGGTCAATGTGAAGGCCAAGACCGGTGAGAAGGTGGGGCCGGTCGGACGGGAAGAAGCGATCACCGCGGACGCCGTCGTTCTGATCGAACGGCATTGAGAAATCGTTGCCGACGCTGGCAGCGTCGGCAACGGGCGCAAAAAAAGAGCACCCGGTCTGCGACGAGTCGCAAACCGGGTGCATTGTTCATCGCTCAAGGGCCCTGGATCTCCCGAAAGAAATCCGTGGGGACCGCATGAGGAGGTGGCTGTCTTGTCCCATCTGGTTTTTAGACCAGCCGAGACGCCACGGTGCTTACGGCCGCCGATTACTCCGCAGCCGCAACTTCAAACCGGGCCGGCGAATCATCCGCCGACGTCCGCTCAGACAGCTGCACCTCGTTGGCTAGTAGTGTGATATTGCACTCGACCACCTCCTTTCTGACAGAACACCCCACCTCCGGTTACTTGCCAAAGAGACCGGAAGGGCGGGCCTGATACCAGCCGGGCAGCGTCCGCCCGGCACCGATGCGATTCTTGCAATTTGTTGCAAACAGGCAAGAGGAGTTTTGCCCTTCCGGCGAAATCATCGAGGTCAGGCCGGCGGCGATTCGCGACCTATTTCTTCGGCGCGGGCTGCCGCGTCCGCAGGTCAAACCGCTCACCATTCTTCACCAGGTACCAGGCGTCCTCTCCTTCGGCCGGCTTGCGCTGCGGGTCGGTGACCACGACGTCGCTGTCGCCAATCACCTCGAACTCGTCCCCCTGCACGACGATGGCCGTGCTCTCATCGATGCCCAGCCCCAGGAGCTCGGGATGCGCCTCGACCACCGGCACCAGGTCGGCCACTCGTTTGCGCTTGATGACGTGCTGATCGATGGCGACGTTCTTCAGGAAGCCGAACCCTTCTTCATGCCCGGGGGACATCATGACCTGATTCCCTTCGACCGCGCCGCGAACGAGGTAGGAGCCCTGGATCGTCGCGCCGGCCGATGAACCGCCGACGACGCCCCCGCGATTGAGAACGTCCTGTACGGCCGCGTGGGTGCGGGTGTTGAGATAGCTGTCGGCCAGGCGCCACTGCCGGCCGCCGCCGAACCACACACCCTTCGCCGTCCGCAGCGGCCGAACGAACTCATCGGAATCGGCCAACTCGCGATCGCGGGTGTGCAGCACCGTGATCTTCCGGGCCCCGGCGTCGCGCAGCATCTTCGATCCGCTCGAGCGGGAGTTGTAGTCGTCGACTTCGCTGGCCGTCGGGATCACGACGAACTCCGCGTCCGCCCCGCCGGCCAGTTCGACGAACCGCCTGTAGATGAGCCCACCCTTGCCGCCGCCTCCGCCGCCGACGATGACCAGCGTCCCCTTCGGCGGACCGATCACCGATTCGGCGTAGACGACGCCGCTCGCGACGAGAGCAACGAGACCGACGAGTCCTGACAACACCTTCGATCGCATGCGACTGGGCCCTTCAATGCAGGTTCACGGCAACGTGCCAGCATTCTCAAATGGAAACGTCGAATCGTAAACCTTCGACCTCACATCGCCCGGATAGCGGCCGGCGCTCGTCGCCGGTGCGATGCCCCCTCAACCTTCAATCGCGCCAAGCCTCAGGCCCCAACAACCACCAACATCCAACGAAAAAGGCCCGGAGTTCTTTCGAACTCCGGGCCTCGACACTCGTTCAGTCAGCCGACGCGATTAGCGGCAGCGACGGCCGCGACGGCAGCAGTCGTAGCCTGAGGCGTAGGCGTAGGTGTTGCCGCAGGGAACCTGGACCGTGATGGTCTTCGGCACCATGTGGCAGACCTGGACCTGGATTTCCTTCTCGACGCAGACCGGAACGCAGACCTTGTAGGTCTCCGTCTTTTCTTCCGGCACCAGCTTGCAGACCTTGAAGGTCCGGGTGCGGGTTTCCGGGTGACAGACGGTCACGTTGTAGGTGTATTCCTGCTCTTCCGACTGCATCTCGCAGACCGTGTAGTTACGGGTGCGGGTTTCGGGATGGCAGGTCGTCACCTGGTACTCGTAGGTCTGTTCTTCCGGCACGCAGCGGACGACCGGAACCTGGCAGGTCCGGGTTTCCGCAACGCAGGTCGTGACCTGGTACTCGTAGGTCTGCTCTTCCGGCACGCAGCGGACGACCGGAACCTGGCAGGTCCGGGTTTCCGGCACGCAGGTCGTGACCTGGTACTCGAACGACTGCTCTTCCGGCACGCAGCGGACGACCGGGACCTGGCAGGTCCGGGTTTCCGGGTGACAGACAGTCACGTTGTAGGTGTATTCCTGCGATTCGCAGACCGTCTTGCAGACGTTGATCGTGCGGGTGCGGGTCTCAGGACGGCAGAGCGTGACCTGGTACTCGTATTCCTGCGGCTCGCAGACCATCTTGCAGACGCTGTAGGTCTGGGTCCGCTTTTCCGGGTGACAGACCGTCACCTGGTACTCGTAAGGAACCTGCTCGCACTCGGTCTTGTAGCAGGTGTACGGGCAATCAATCGTCACCGGCTTCGGGCACCACTGCCGGCGGCAGCAGCACGGGTTGCACGGATCGGCAACGGTGACCCACGAGCCCTGGTCAACACAGACCTGGCGGCTCATCTGGACCGGGACGACCTTCGACACGGTGCGCGTCGCGGTGCGGGTTTCGGTCGACGGAACCATCACGGTGTATTCGCGGGTCAGCTCTTCGGTCACCGGCTTGGCAACCTGCCGGGTGGCCTTGCGGGTCTCCGTGTAGGGGACCATGACCGTGTACTGCTGCTCAACCTGCTCGGTCACCTGGCGGGGGACCATGCGGGTGGCCTTGCGCTCTTCGGTCGAGGGCACCATGACGGTGTACTGCTTCTCAACCTGCTCCGTGACGTACTTGTTCACGGTGCGGCTGCCGGTCTTGGTTTCCGTCTTCGGAACCATGACGGTGTACTGCTTCTCGACCTGTTCCGTGACGTACTTGTTCACGGTGCGGGTGGCCGACTTGGTCTCCGTCTTCGGAACCATGACGGTGTACTGCTTCTCGACCTGCTCCGTGACGTACTTGTTCACGGTGCGGGTGCCCGTCTTGGTTTCCGTCTGCGGAACCATGACGGTGTAGTCCTGGGTCATCTCCTTGGTGACCGGCTTGGCGACCGTGCGCTTGCCCGTGCGCTGCTCGGTCGAGGGGACCATCACCTGGTACTCTTCCGTCTTGTCTTCCCAGACGGTGTTGTTGACGGTGTAGGTCCGGGTGCGCTCTTCTTCGCGCGTCTCGGTGACATTGATCTTGCGGGTCTCGGTCCGCATCTCAGGGCACATGACCGTGCGTTCCTGAGTGATATACTGCGGTCCGCAGGCTTGCGCCGGAGCCGGCGCGGCACAGGGGGTTCCACAGGGGGCAGCTGCCGCCTGCGTCGCACAAGGGCCGCACTGACCTGCGAGCCCCTGAGCAGCCGACAGGGCGAAAGCCACAGCCGGCAACAACAGAAGTTTCTTCATCACGAATCCTCCACTCGATTTCGTTGCCAACATGCGGTGACGCACCGCAATCCCGTCGTTCACCGGCCCCACGGCCCAGCGTTAAAAGAGCAAAGATGCGAGCACTGAAACGACAAGTCGGTCTAGGTAATCTACACAAACAATACCGTGACGCAATAAGCGGTTCTCACGATTTCAACCCCAAGAATGCTGTGCGGAAGTGCACTGGTGGGCAGTTGAAACGAATGCGCTTAACGGCCGGCTTATTCCTGACCATGGGGGCCGTCCTCCTCGCGGCTGATGACCAAAAATCCGTCTACTCGCCTTCAAAAACGGTCATCGTGACCGATCGGGCTGCGCCAATCATGGCGTCCGAGAAAACCCTGGCATCAGTGCCTGCCGGGACCATCCTGGTCTACTCGAAGGAAGAGGGGAACTGGCTCCTCATCCCTCGATTCGGCGGCTGGCTCAAACGGGAAAACTCGCTTCCCATCGAGCAGGGTGAGGAGCATTTCACCCGGCTCATCAAAATGCAACCGACCTCGGCAGCATTTCATCATCGCGGGAACATCCGTCTGACCGTGGGTCAACTGGCGGAAGCCGCCGCGGATTTCTCCGAAGCGGCCAGGTTAGAACCTAAATCGAGTTCGCCGCTCGTCAACCGGGGAATTGCGAAAACTGGCTTGGGAGATCATACCGGAGCGCGAAGGGATTTCGACAGGGCCCTCGAACTTTCGCCGAACGATCCTTTTGCTCTCGTGCACCGGGCCTCGCTGTCGCTCGATGAGAGCAACTTTCCCGCGGCAAAAGCCGATCTGGAAGCACTGCTCAAGGTCGACCCGAATTCGGCTGATGCCTTCAACACCCGCGGCCTGATTCACCTGAAGGAAGGGAAGCTCGACGACGCCATCGCCGACTTTTCGAAGGCGATTGAGATTTTTCCTCAGTACTCCGGCGCCTACCTGAA
>Ga0247823_10002036_pt1 | contig 16714 bp, 19 predicted proteins | sample 13C_PalmiticAcid_2_FD_192426 | JGI IMG/M metagenome (GOLD analysis project Ga0247823, IMG submission 192426) | Soil microbial communities from agricultural site in Penn Yan, New York, United States - 13C_PalmiticAcid_Day30 | ecosystem: Environmental > Terrestrial > Soil > Agricultural land...
CCTGGTCGCGCACATGGCCAATCCGCACGTTCCCGCGGTTCATATGAACACTCGCTTCCTCGTCACGACGAAGCGCTGGTTCGGCGGCGGAGCCGATCTCAATCCGCCGATCCCGGTCGAGGCGGACACCGCCGAGTTCCACGCGGTCCTGCAGGCCGCCTGCGACGCGCATGACCCCGCGCATTATCCGCGCTTCAAGGCCTGGGCCGACGACTATTTCTACATCCCGCACCGCAAGGTCCATCGCGGGGTCGGCGGGATCTTCTACGATCACCTTGAGGGTGATTGGGACGCCAATTTCGCTTTCACGCAGGATGTCGGCCGCGCGTTCCTCGACGCCTTTCCCCGCATCGTCCGCCGACGGATGCATTCGCCCTTCACCGAGGCGGACAAGGCCCGGCAACTCGAATGGCGCGGCCGCTATGCCGAATTCAACCTGATCTACGATCGCGGCACTCTGTTCGGGCTCAAGACCGGCGGCAATGTCGACGCGATCCTGATGAGCCTCCCGCCGATGGCGACATGGGGGTGAAAAGCTCCCCTTCCGCTTGCGAGAGGGGTCGGGGGAGGGCATGATCGTGCGCGATATCGCAATTGGATGGCCCCTCCCCTAACCCCTCCCGCAAGCGGAAGGGGAATTTCCGGGTACACAGTAAGCATGCCTCTGACTCCCGTTCCCGACGACCAGATCGCCACGATCGTCACGTCGCTCGAGATGCGGACCAGGCCGCCGCTGCGCCCCGTGCCGCCCTCGCCGCTCCGCCTCACTCATTGGCCCGCCCCCGCCAGCGACAAATACAAGGCCCTGTTCCGCCGGATCGGCGAGCCGTGGCTGTGGTTCTCGCGGCTGGTGATCCCCGAGGCATCGCTCCGCCGAATCCTCGATGACGCGAAGGTGGAGGTCTATGCCGCCACCGACCGCGCCGGAATCGAACTCGGCATGCTCGAGCTCGACTTCCGCGTCGAAGGCACGTGCGAACTATCCTATGTCGGGCTGGTCCCCGAGCTCACCGGCAAGGGCAATGGCGGCTGGCTGATGGCGCAGGCGCTGGGCCTCGCCTGGCGCAAGGGAGTGAACCGCGTCTGGGTCCACACCTGCACGCTCGATCATCCCGCCGCATTGGGCTTTTACCGCCGCCACGGCTTCCTGCCCTATAAGCGCATCGTCGAGACTTTCGCCGATCCGCGGATCGCCGGGATCCTCGCGCCCGACGCCGCGCCTCACATTCCCTGTCTGGGCACGCTCGCACGATAGGCCGCGACGCGCAGCACCGCGAGCACCGACCAGGCCAGCCCGCCGACCAATGCCGTCACGACATAGCCTATGGTCTCGGCCGCCCTCGGGCTGCCGATCAATACGGCGAGCCCGCCGAGCAGGCCGGTCGACACGACGACCAGCAGCATCGCGCCGAGAAAGGTGAGCCCCGCGGCCGCCAACAGCACGATCCAGCCGAACCCCGCGCTTCGCCGCCAGCCCTGCCGGAACGCCTCGATCACGCCGCGTTCGGGTGCCGCGGCGAATGCCGGCCCCGCCAGCCACGTCCGGGCAAAGGCGAACAGCCCCGGCAGCACGAAAAGCGATGAGCCGAAGCTGAACAGCAAGGCGGCGATGATGTCGATCACCAGAAACGGCAGGAAACGGCGCAGCGCGAGCAACAGCACTTCGCCCAAAGTGCGCCCGCCGCCCTGCAAATACAGGTTGAGCAAGGCAAAGGTGCCGAAATCGATCGTCAGATTGGCGAGCAGGATCGGCAGCAGATTGGCGACGTAAAAGGCCATCACCGCTTCGCGCAGCTTCTCCGGCGCGACCTGGGCGAAGCCATTGTCGGCGAGCAGCAGGACGATGCCGAGCATCGGCACGACGAAGAACATGCCGGCGATCGGCATCAGCAATTCGCGCTCGCTCCGCCAGAGCGCACGAGCATCGGCGAGAACGCCGGCGAGGCCGAGAGTCATGCCGCGGCTTCGCCGTGGCGGAAGCCAGCCTGCGCAGTCAGAGCGAGGTAGAGTTTGGCAGTGAACGCCGGCGGGATCACCATGAACGCCGACTGGACCGCGGCGACCACGATCGAGGTCATCACGGTGGACAGCGTCACGCCCTCCCCGTCACTCCCCGCGACCAGCGCGAAGATGCTGCCGAACACCGTCTTCGCCGCGAGCCCGGCCACCATGCTGACGATCGCGTAGAGCAGGATGACGCCGACGATGCGGAGCGCCGCGCCGCGGGTCAGCGACCAGGACTGGCCGATCGCGCTCAACACCCGGTTCTCGCGAACCACCACCGGGGTGGCGACGATCAGCCGCGCCGCCAGCCACAGGACGAGGATCAGCAGCGCGAGCCCGTAAAGTGCGATGAAGCTGGTCATTCGGGTACTGAGTTCGGCGCTCTGCCCGCTGGCCAGCGCGGTCATGTCATAGCCATTGGCCGCGAGCAGCGCCGGGATCGGCAGCGCGAGCATGGCGATTCCCGCAAAGATCACCAGCGTCACCGCCAGCGCCGGCAGAAACCGCCGCGTCGCGATGTTCGCGGCGCTACGCTCCGAGGCGATGTCGAGCGCCATCGCCGTGATCGCGATCGATCCCCAGACCGACATCAGCGCGAACAGCATCTGCAGCACGGAGAGAAGCGCCTTGAAGCCCGGATCCGCGCCGGTCATCGCCGCGCCGAAATTGCCTTCGATCGAGGCCGGCACGAAGAAGGCGAGCAAGGCGATCGGCAGGATGGCGGCGATGTTGTCGCTCAGGAATTCGGCCGTCCGATCCCAGACGGTTCCCATCTTCACCATGGCAATCTTGTTCCTTCCCGCCGTTGGGCCCGTGTTAGCCGCGCACCCGGACCTTGCCAATGCCTTGGACCCGTGCCCCGGGGCGTTGCCTCGGCACCAATGCTTGCGAAAACCCGCGACCCGGCGCAATCGGCGCGGATGACATCCGATATCGAATGGCGCGTCGAACCCGGCCGGGTCGATTATGCCGAAGCGCTGGCGGAGATGGAGACGCGCACCGCCGCCGTCACCCGCGGCGAGGCGCGCGAGCTGGTCTGGCTGCTCGAGCATCCGCCGGTCTATACCGCGGGCACCAGCGCGACCGACGCCGCCGAATTGCTCGATCCGCGCTTCCCCGTCCACAAGACGGGCCGCGGCGGCCGCTACACCTATCATGGCCCCGGCCAGCGCATCGGCTATGTCGTGCTCGACCTGCGCGAGCGCCGCCGCGACGTGCGCTGCTATGTCCATGCGCTCGAAGGCTGGGTGATCGCCGCGCTGGGCGAATGCGGGATCGAGGGGTTCCGCGCACCCGGCCGGATCGGCATCTGGACGCGCGATGGGGCTGGGAACGAGGCGAAGATCGGCGCGATCGGCGTGCGCATCCGGCAATGGGTGACGCTCCACGGTTTCGCCGTGAACCTCTCGCCCGATCTCAATCACTTCACCGGGATCGTGCCGTGCGGCATCGCCGAATTTCCCGTCACCAGCGCCGCGGCACTCGGCAAGGACGTTACGGCAGAGCGATTCGATTCAGCATTAGCCGCCACATTTTCGCCGTTTTTGAAGGCTCTGAGTGCGTGAAGGTCAAATCGAGTCTTGAGGGCTTGCCCCAAACCGACTAATGTCCAGTCCGGTTTGGGTATTAACGGCGTATCCGCTGTCCAAATCCACTATCTAGGGAGCTTTTACATGCGTGCAGTCCTTTCCAAGATCGTTGCAGGTTCGATGATCGCCGGCGCGGCCCTTCTGGCCTCGGCGTGCACCAGCAACGAAACGTCGACCAACGTGACCAACACCACCGAAGTCGTTCCGGTCGAGAACACCACCGTCACCGACACGATGGTCACCAACATCGACGCGGCTGCTCCGATGGACAACATGGGCGCCGAGGTGAACACCACGACGACCACCACCGAGAACACCACCGGCAACGCGATGTAATCATCGCGCGTCAGCGTGTTTCAAAGGGCCGTCCGGGCGACCGGGCGGCCCTTTTTCGTTGGAGAACACCCCTGCGCGCAGGAGCGGCGAAAAAAGAGCTTGGGCGCGGACTCAAAATTCCTTAACCACCCGTGCAACCAGCCAAAAAGAGGGCGTGATGCTCGTTTCGCGTATCGTATCCGTCATGGCCGTGACCGCCGGCCTGTTCGCCGCCGCACCCGCATCGGCGCAATTCTTCCTCAAATCGCGCGATTTCTCGAGCACCCGGGTGACCGGCGCCGAGCCGGGCATGACCGGTCCGGCCCTTGCCGACGCCACCCCAGCCGAGCTCCGCGCGGCTCTGGTCTGGAACCTGCGCGCCGCGCTCAACGTCGCCGCACTGCAATGCCAGTTCGAGCCGACATTGCTGACGCTGGGAAATTACAACGCAATCCTCAAGGATCACGAAGTCGAACTGCGTGAATCTTACATAACGCTCGAGAAATATTTTACACGTGTGAACAAGACCAAGAAGATCGGCCAAACCGAACTCGACAAGTTCGGCACCCGTGTCTATTCGGGCTTTTCGACTGTCTCGGGCCAGCTGTCCTTTTGCCAGACCGCCGCCACAATCGGCCATGATGCGCTATTCATCCGCCGCGGCGCTTTGGGCGATCTGGCGCAGGAGCGGATGCGCGAACTGCGCGCCAGCCTCGCCACCTGGGGCGAGCAGTTCCGCCGCGGCATCAATTATCAGGCACTGACCTTCGCCGCGCTGCCGCCGTTCGGCAACGACAAATGCTGGCGCAAGGGCACCTATCAGACGAAGAAGTGCGGCGCCTTGCGCATCGCCACGCGCTAGGGCCGCGCATCGCGGCGGAAGAGCAGCCAGATCGCCGAGATCGCGAAATAGAAGGCGCCGAACGCAGCATAAGGCGCGACGTCACCGATGCCGGGCATCGCACTTCCGAGCGACCGGCTGATGAAGAATCCACCGGCCAAGGCCGACTGCGCCCCGCTCAGCACCATCGCCCATTGGGCGCCGGACTTCCACCGCCGCACCCCGGTGACGAGTTGGAGAAGCCCGGCGAGAATGGCCCAGGCGCCGAAAACGCCCAGCACTGCATGCATGCTTCCGATCACCGCTGCGACTGCCGCGGCGGTGACGCCGCTGACTGCGACGTTGAGTGCCTGTGAACGGTTTTGCGCCACGCCGCCGTTGCGCGCCACGTCGGCCAGATTGGCGATCGCATCCCAGGCCGGATAGGCGATCAGAAGCGCCGCGGCGATCGGCGGCGAAGCCCTGCCAAGCGTGAAAGCCGCGCCGACCCACACGGCCGCGACCCCGGCCCGGATGAAATAATAGTTCCGCAATCCGGCGGGGCCGGACACGGGGGCCATCGGAACCCGCGGCGCATGATCGACGATTTCGCTGTGCATGACGACTCACTCTACCATTTAGTAGGTAGGTCGCTAGGCGGTTGCGATCCGTCATGCAAGGAAGTATCTACCTATTGGAAGGTAGAAACATGACCGGATCGACTGCGGAGCGTATCGTCAACGAGGGCCGGCGGCTGATCATGATCCGAGGATATAACGGCTTCAGCTATGCCGACATCGCCGCGGCGATCGGCATCCGCAAGGCGAGCATTCACCACCATTTCGCGGGCAAGAACGATCTGGCGGTCGCGGTCGTCGATCAGTCGCGCGCGATCATCCGGGCACAGACCGAACTATTGGCGCATGCGGAGCCCGACGCCGTCGAGCAGCTTCGCGCTTATGCCGGCTATTGGGAGCGGTGCATCGCCGACGACAGCGCGCCGTTCTGCATCGCCGCGATGCTGGCTGCCGAGCTGCCGAGCCTGCCGGAGGACGTCGCCGCTTCGGTCCGGGCGCATTTCGCCGAATTGTCGGGATGGCTTGCGCACCTTCTTGCCCTGGGCGTCCGCCAGGGGGGCGTCGTGCTGACGGGCGCACCCGAAGACGAGGCCGATGCCTTCATGTCGGCGATCTACGGCGCGATGTTGTCGGCGCGGGCTTTTCAGGATCCCGCGCGTTTCGTTTCGATCACCGAAACCGTGCTCGCCCGGGTCGTTCGCCTCCGTTGATCGTCCGCGCCTCAGCGCAATCCCAGCAATTTGTGAGTCTGCAGCGAGAGCCGCCAGCGCGGCCGCGCCATCGCCAGCGCCACTGCGGCGCGAATATTGGCTTCGCCCTCGGCGCTGTCCATCGGCTGGACGAGGAAATGAGCGAAGTCCCAGCGCTCCAGCGCGTCGACATCGGTCCCCGGCTGCGGCCAGACCAATTTGAGTTCGTCGCCGCTACGCTGGACCACGACGCTCCCCGCCTTGGGACTGATACACACCCAGTCGATCCCCGGATGCGCGGGCAAGGTGCCGTTGCTCTCGATGGCGATGCGGAAGCCGCGGGCGTGGAGCGCATCGACCAGCGCATCGTCGATCTGGAGCATCGGCTCGCCCCCGGTGAGCACCACGAACCGCCGCTCGCCATCCGCCCCCCAATGCCCCGCGACTGCCTCGGCCAGCGCATCGGCATCGGCGAATTTGCCGCCGCCCAGCCCGTCCGTCCCGACGAAATCGGTGTCGCAGAAGCTGCAGATGGCAGTCGCGCGATCCTGTTCGCGGCCCGACCATAGATTGCACCCGGCGAAGCGCACGAACACCGCACGCGCCCCGGCATTCACGCCCTCGCCCTGGAGCGTGAGGAACATCTCCTTGACCGCATAGCTCATGCCAAAATCCTCAGGGCTGGATCGCGTAGCCCGTCGGATCGGGAACGCCGGCCTCTTCGAAGCCCTTCGAACGCAGCCGGCAGCTGTCGCACAGCCCACAATGCACCCCGCCCGGCGCCGGATCGTAGCACGACCAGCTCATCCCCAGATCGAGCCCCAGCCGCATGCCTTCGCGGACGATGTCGGCCTTGGTCATGTCCTGCAGCGGTGCGCGGATCTTGAACGGCGCACCCTCGACACCGGCCTTGGTCGCGACTTCGGCGAGCTTCTCGAACTCGGCGATGAATTCGGGCCGGCAATCGGGATAGCCCGAATAATCGAGCGCATTGACGCCGATATAGATGTCGCGCGCGCCCGCCGCCTCGGCCCAGCCGAGCGCGAGGCTGAGGAAGATCGTGTTGCGCGCCGGAACATAGGTGACCGGGATGTCGTCGCCCACGCCCTCCTTGGGGACGTCGATCTCGGCAGTGAGCGCGGAGCCGCCGAACGCGCGCAGATCGAGCGGCAGCACCACGTGCCGCTCGGCACCGAGCGTCTGGGCGATGCGCCGCGCCGCGGCGAGCTCGACCTGGTGGCGCTGATTATAGTCGATCGAGAGCGCGAGCAGCCGATGCCCATCCTCGCGGGCGCGCGCGGCGGCGATCATCGAATCCAGTCCGCCCGAAATCAGGGCAATCGCAACGCTGTCGGTCATGGATCGGGCCGGTAGCGGTTTTCGTGCCGCGACGCAAAATGGGCCGCGATGAAGCGGCCCAGTTGGAATTTGCCAGAGAGGAAATGCTCCAGGTAGGAGCGAAGTCATTTCTAAACGAGCAGGGTTAACGAAGCGTTAGCGCCACGCTTCAGTTGCAGGTCCCGATCCGCCGCCCCTCGAATCGCTCCGAGAAAGGCGCACCGTTCGCGACGCCCTGGGTCTCGAGATTGATCACCCGCGGCGTATCGACCGAAATCGTGGTGCGGCCATGGCCATGGCTCGGGCAGGTGTAGCGGATCGTCGCCGAGCGCTGGGTATTCTCCATCACGAAATGCTCGCACTGGGTGGCACCGTGCACGATCTGGATCAGCATCGCGGGATTGGCGATACAGAGCTTGCGCAAGCTGCCGTCGACGCTGCGGAGCTGCCACTGGCCATGCTCGATGCCGGTCAGTGCGTTCGGTGTGACGCTGCGCTGGGCGGGCGGTGTGACACTGCGCTGGGCAGGCGCGCCCGCGGCACCGAACAGAATCAACGCCGCCACGATCGCGGGGCGCATCAAACGCTTAAGCACCATACCAACTCCCCACACCGCGCGGCAGCATCCGGCGCCCGAACGAATACCGCGCCTGCGGTCGGGAGTTGATATGGAAAGCCACGCCTCGATTACAACGCCCGATTACAACGGCTGCGAAACAAAATCGCTGAGCTTCAGCGGGAACTTGGTCGAGCAGAACGCGCAGTCGACGCTGATCACGCCGTCCTCGTCCGCCATCGCGGCGCGCTCCTCCGCCGGGAACTTGGCAAGCACCTGGCTGATATAGGCGGTATCGCAGCGGCAGCCGCGCGCGAGATCGGTGCCGCTCGACAGCAGCACCTCGGGCTCCTCGTTGAACAACCGCCAGACGAGGTTCTCGAGCGGGATTCCGGCATCTGCGAGTTCGTCCGCACCCATCGTCGAAGCCAGCGCCTCGACATGCTGCCATTCGGGATGGTCGAGCCGCGTGTGCAGCCGCTCGCGACCCACCTCGCCCTCCGGCAGATGCTGAAGGAAGATGCCGCCGGCGATCAGTTTCCCCTGCGCGTCGCGATGCGTCCCCAGCCGGATCAGGCTGGGGATCTGTTCGGACTGGAGAAAATACTGCTCGGCCGCCGCACCGATCGAACGCGCGTCGAGCGGCACGATGCCCTGATAGCGCTCCCGCGTCACCGCCTGGTCGAAAGTCACCGCGAGATAGCCCTTGGCGCACAGCGCGTTGAGCGTCGGGTTCTTGCCCAGTTGCGACAGCCGCTCGGCATCGAACTGGACGTAGCCGCGGAGCTCGCCGCCTTTATAGTCGCACACCAGCAGATTGACGATCGCCCCCGGCGCCTGCGCCTGGAGCGTCATCTGCCCCTGCGCGTCCTTGAGAGTCGCGCCGAGCAAAGCCGTCAGTGTCAGCGCCTCGGCAAGCAGCCGCTCGATCACCGGCGGATAGGCATGCGCCGAAAGGATCTGGTCGAGCACCGGCCCGAGCCGCGCGACGCGTCCGCGCGCGTGGCGGCCGGGAATAGTGAAGCCGACGATACGGTCGAGATCGGCGGTGGGGGCTGTGTTGATCATCATATCTCTCCACCCGTTCGCCCTGAACCGGTCAAAGGGCGCCACCACCAGCGTCACGCCAGCGACAAGGCACCCTCGACAAGCGCGGGGCGAACGGGGATTTCGGGTTCCGGGGCTAGATAGGAAGCACCTCCGGCAAAACAACTCAGACGGAGCGTCGGCGAGGTCGCGAACGCAATAGAAGCACCGTTCCCCAACCGCCGGAAAGGGTCAATGCGGCCGATAACGACAGCGCGCCGACGAAGGTGATCGCATCGTCGACAGGCTTGAGCAGTTCGATGAAGTTATCAGCCGGAGGAAACAGAAACCGCGTGTAAATCGGACCTGCGGCCAGCACGAGCAGCAAGGCGCCTCCAGATGCAGACAGCCAGAGTCCACGCACCGGCACCTGACCCGATCCCGCGTGCAAGACACGAAGGATCGCGACTGCGTTGAGGATGCTCATAGCAACCAGCACATGCGGGATCGGTGCAACCAGCCCTTCAGCACCGACGAACCAGATTTGCAGCACGATCGCGAGAAGGATTGCGACGCCCCCCTCTACGACAGCGACGACAGCGATCGGCATGCCTGCCTCCTAGATCTGCCCGAAGCACCAGCGCAGGACCGACTTCTGCGCGTGCAGCCGGTTCTCGGCCTCGGGCCAGATCAGCGATTGCGGACCGTCGATCACCGCGCCGACCACTTCCTCGCCGCGATGCGCCGGCAGGCAGTGGAGGAAGCGCGCATCGGGTTTGGCCGAGGCCATCAGCGCTTCGTCGACCTGGAACGGCATCATCGCCGCGAGCTTGGTCTCGGCATGCGCCTGGCCCATCGAGATCCACGTATCGGTGACGACCAGATCGGCGCCCTCGACCGCTTCCTTCGCGCTTCCCACGACGCGCGCCCGGCCCCGACCCCGCGCAACGTCTTCGTCGGTCGGCTGAAAGCCTTGCGGGCAGGCGGCGACCACGTCGAAATCCATCAGCCCGCCGGCCTCCATGATCGAGGCGAGGACATTGTTGCCGTCGCCCAGCCATGCCAGCTTGAGCCCGGGCAGCGTCTTGCCGTTCTCGAGGATCGTCAGCAGATCCGCCATGATCTGGCACGGGTGCGACGCGTCGGTGAGCCCGTTGATCACCGGCACGCCGGCATATTTCGCCATGTCGACCACCTTCTGGTGATCGTCGGTGCGGATCATGATCGCGTCGACATAGCCCGAGAGCACGCGTGCGGTGTCGGCGATGCTCTCGCCGCGGCCGAGCTGCATTTGCCCCGCGTCCATCACGATGCTGGTACCGCCCAATTGCCGGATCGCCATGTCGAACGACACGCGGGTGCGCGTCGAGTTCTTCTCGAAGATCATCGCGAGCGTATGGCCGGCCAGCGGCGCGTCGGCGTCGGCCCGGCCCTTGGGCCAGCCCTTGCGCGCAGTCTTCCGCGCGATCGCATCGTCGAGCATCGCCTGCACGCCTGCGGTGCCGGCATCGGACAGATCGAGGAAATGGCGCATCTTAAATCCTCCCCGGCACGGGGAAGGGGGCCGCGCCACGAAGTGGCGTGGTGGAGGGGGCCCTCCCCACGCGATGAATCCGGCGGAGAGCCCCCTCCGTCAGCGCTTCGCGCTGCCACCTCCCCGTCCCGGGGAGGATCGATTCAATCATCGCTCGGCGGCGCATAGCTCCGCGCGCCGGCGCTCAGCCGCTCGACGCATTCGGCGACATGGCTGTCCTCGATCACCAGGGGCGGCAGCACGCGGAACACGTTCTCGCCCGCCGCCACGGTCAGCAGCCCGTGATTGTCGCGCAGATGCGCCACGAAGTCGCGCGCCACCGCCGGCTCCTTGAGCTTGATCCCGAGCATCAGCCCCTTGCCGCGGATTTCCTCGAACAGGTGATCGTGATTGGGGATCATCTGCTCGAACGCCTGGCGCAGCCGGTCGCCCATCTTGGCGACATGTTCGAAAAAGCCGTCCTCCAGCATCACGTCGAGGATCGCCTGCCCCGCCGCCATGCCGAGCGGATTGCCGCCATAGGTCGAGCCATGGGTGCCGATCACCATGCCCTTCGCGGCTTCCTCGGTGGCGAGGCACGCGCCGAGCGGGAAGCCGCCGCCGATGCCTTTTGCCGCGGTCAGGATGTCGGGGGTGATGCCGTAATGCTCATAGGCCCACATCTTGCCGGTCCGGCCATAGCCGCACTGAATCTCGTCGAGGATCAGCAGCAGGCCATGCTCGTCGCACGCCTTCCGGAGCCCCTGGATGAATTCAGGCGTGCCCGCGGTCATCCCGCCCTCGCCCTGCACCGTCTCGACGAGGAAGCCGGCGGTCTCGTCGTCGATCTTCGCGAGCGCGCCTTCGAGGTCGTTGAACTTCACATAATCGAAGCCCGGGAGCAGCGGCTCGAAGCCGTCGCGCATCTTGGGCTGGTCGGTTGCCGAGATCGCGCCGATCGAACGCCCGTGAAACGCGTTCTTGAAGGTGATCAGTTTATGCCGCTGCGGGTTGCCGTTGACGTAGTGATAGCGGCGCGCGGTCTTGATCGCGCACTCGATCGCCTCGACTCCCGAATTGGTGAAGAACACCGTGTCGGCGAAGCTGTTGTCGACGATCCGCTGCGCCAGCGCTTCGCCCTGCGGCGAGCCGTACAGGTTGGAGACGTGCATCAACGTCGCGGCCTGCTCCTGGATCGCCCTGGTCAGATGCGGGTGGCCATGGCCCAGCGCATTGACCGCGATCCCCGCGGCGAAATCGAGATATTGCTCGCCGCGCTCGCCATAGAGGTACACGCCCTCGCCTCGCACCGGCCGCACACCGCACCGCGGGTAAACGGGCATGAGCGGGGTAATGGGCATGGGAACGGTACCTCCTCGAGAAAAGCTGGTTGAGCTCCAGAAACGCAAAAGGGCGGCCAACCGGACCGCCCGGAGCGGGTGTTTAGAGGCAGCCTCGCACCGTCGTCAATATTCGTTTCGGCGAGGGCCATGCCTCCCGGCCATGACGGCCACACACAAGATCTGTTTGCGAAACGGGGGAACTCCTTCACAGTCTTACAAGTTTTGCGATTGCCGCTTCCCCGGCCTGTGCCTTTCCTCTGGTCGCAATAATGGAAAGACATGCGGATATCGGACGAAGCGAGGGAAGCCTCACACCTGCAGAAAGGATCGAGGCTCGCCCTCGCCTTGACTGGGCTCGCCGGCGTGCTGCCGGCGACGATCCTGCTCGGATGGAGCCTGCAGAATCCGTGGCTGCGCGGCCTCGGCAACCCTGCCGTCGTGTTCCAGCCCTTGCTCAGCTTCGTCTTCCTGTTGATCGTTGGGGGAGGGCTGGTGCTGCTCGCCGGCCACCGCGTCGCCGCGCGCGTCCTCCTGCTGCTCCCCACGGCGTTGGTGGCGCTGGTGCTCGCCCATTATTTCGTCGGCGATTTCGGCATCGGCAGGCTGTTCTTCGGCGATCAGATCGTCGCGCTCCATGTCCGCAATGGCGGCGTCCCCCAGCTCGGCGCGCTTTCGGCGCTCATGATGGAAGTGACCGCTCTCTATCTGCTCAGCGCGCGGCGTAGCGCGTTGCGGCGCTGGGCGGCGCCCTTGGCCAGCGCGACTCTCGCCGCGACCCTGCTGCTCGTCGCTTTCACGCTGACCCACCAGATTCCCCTCGGGTCGCGCTTCGTCGGCCCCTCCGCCCTTTCCGGCGTCCCCGCCTTGCTGCTGTCGGTGGCGATCATCGTCCAGGGCCGTTTCGCCGATCCGGTCCAGCCCTTTACCGATTCGCCATGGGAAACGCTCCAGCGGATCACGCCGGCAATCATCGTCCTGACGATCCTGCCCACATTGATCCTGGTCGGGCTGCGCGAGGCGGGAAAGCTCGACGACAGCGAACTCTATTATTTCATCGCCGACGCCAATCTGCTCGTCGTCGCGATCCTGCTCGTCCATGTCACCGTCCGCGCGACCGAGCAGAACAAGCGCCTTGCAGCGAGACAGGCCGAACTCGATTCGATCCTCACCGCCGTGCCCGACGCGCTGATCGTGACCGGCCATGACCGCGTCATCCGCACCTTCAGCGCAGCCGCGCAACGGCTCTGGCGCTGCGCCGAGGGAGATGCCTGCGGCAGCCGGATCGAGTCGCTGTTCGCGCGCAAAAGCCCCGATTTCCATGCCTTGCTCGCCGGGGATCCCGGCATGGGCAGATCGGAAAGCAGCGTCATCACCACCACCGGGCGCCGCGGCGACGGCAGCGAATTTCCCGCCGAATTGCGAATCGGAGTTGCGCGGCAGGACGGCGAAATAGTCCACGCTGCCTTTGTCCGCGACCTGTCCGAACGCTTCTCGCTCGAGGATCAGGTCGCCGATCTCGGCGTCCGGCTGATGGAACTCTCGCACCAGAACGCGCTCGGCGAGCTCGCCGGCGACATCGCGCACGAGATCAACCAGCCGCTCGCCGCCGCCGCAAATTACGCCTCGGCCGCCGCGATGGTCCTCGAGCAGCGGCAGGATCCTGCAAAGGCCGTCGAATTCCTCAAGGAGATTTCGGTCCATATCCTCCGTGCAGGCGACATCATTCGAAAGCTCCGGAGCTTCCTGACTCACCGCGAAGTCGAGCTGCGGCGCGAGGAACTCGGCGAAGTGGCCAGCGACGCCGTCAATCTGCTCCTCGTCGGATCGCGCAAGCTTCACACCTTGCTGGTCGAGATTCCGGCGTCGATCCCCGCGGTCTATATCGACCGGATTCAGATCCAGCAGGTGCTGGTGAACATCGTGCGCAACGCTTTCGAGGCGTGCGATCAGCGGGAAAGCGAGCCGCTGATCGTGATCCGCGCGCGCGAACTCGACGAAATGGTCGAGGTCGAAGTCACCGACAACGGCCCGGGCCTGCCCCCCGGCTTCGTCGAGCGCCTCGGCCAGCGCTTCGCGTCGAGCAAGGGAATCGCCGGGCTCGGCATCGGCCTCAACATCTCGAAGCGCATCGTCGAGGCCCATGGCGGCACGCTGGCCGCGGCCGATCGTCCCGAGGGCGGCGCGTCCTTCTGCTTCACCATCCCCTCGGCCACGGCGTTCGAGACGCCGGGTCGCGAGGCCCAGGTGCCGGTGGCTAGTTCTTGAGCTTCCAGCCGTTGCGCAGCAGCGCATAGCAGACCAGCCCCAACACCGCGTCGAGCGCGAGGATGATCAGACTGCCGGTGAGAATCGGCGAGTCCGCGACTCCCAGAAAGCCGTAGCGGAAGCCCGAGATGACGTAGAAGAATGGATTGAGGTGGCTGATCGTCTGGAAGAGCGGCGACAATTTGTCGACCGAGTAGAAGGTGCCCGAGAGCAGCGACAACGGCGCCACCACGAAATTGCTCACCGCCGCGGCATGATCGAACTTCTCCGCCCAGATCGAGGTCAGCACACCGAGCAGCGACAGGAACAGAGCGCCGAGCAGGCCGAACCAAAGGACCGCCCAGAAATGCTGGGGAATGACGTTCACGCCCGGCCAGAACAGCATCGCCAGCCACACCGCGCCGCCGACGCAGAACGCCCGCGTCACCGCGCCGCCGCAGAGCCCCGCGAGCAGTTCGCCGGTCGAGAGCGGCGGCATCAGATAATCGACGATCGTCCCCTGGATCTTGCCGACGAGCAGCGAGAAGCTCGAATTGGCGAAGGCATTCTGGAGCATCGCCATCACGATCAGCCCGGGCGCGATGAAATCGGCGAAGTGGATGCTGCGCCCCTGCAGCGCGATCGTGCGCCCGCCGCCGCCCAACGCGACGGTGAAAATCACCAGAAACAGCAAGGTGGTGACCGCGGGCGCCCATATCGTCTGGAGCTGCACCTTGAAGAAACGGCGCACCTCCTTGATATAGAGCGTACGCAGTCCTCCCCAGTTCACGTTGCGAATCACCGGAACACCGGGCTCGGGGAGGCTATGGCTGGTTTTGGGACCTGTTTCCGGGTGGCTGCTCATCGCGTGATCGCGTAAACGCTGCCCGCGCCGCCCGCAAGTTGAAGGAAGTGAAGTGAGCTGGACCGAAGAGCGTATCGATACGCTGAAGAAGATGTGGGACAGCGGAATGACCGCGACCCAGATCGCCGAGGAACTCGGCGGTGTGTCGCGCAATGCCGTGATCGGCAAGGCGCACCGGCTGGGCCTGCAATCGCGCCCCTCGCCGGTCAAGTCCAACGAGCCCAAGGCCGAAGCCGCGGCGCCTGCGCCCCGGCCCGCGCCGGCGGCCACGCCCGCCGCACCGGCTCCCCAGCCGGCTGCGGAACCCGCCCCGCGCGCGACTGCGCCTGCCGCCGCCCCTGCGACTCCGGCCGAGCCGCGCGAGCCCAATGCCCCGGTGCTCCGCTCGGTCGGCCCGGGTGGCTTCGTTCGCCAGAATCCCGGCGAGCAGACTCCGCCGATCGCTCCCGCTCCGCCGCGCCGTCTGGTGCCGGCCAAGCCGAGCGACGCGATCGCCGGCAAGACCGGTCTGCTCGATCTCAACGACCGCATCTGCAAATGGCCGCTCGGCCATCCCGGCGAGCCCGATTTCCATTTCTGCGGCGACAAGGTGAACCCGGGCTTCCCATATTGCGTCGCGCATTGCGGCCACGCCTATCAGGCGCAGCTTCCGCGCCGCGATCGCCGTCCCCCGCCCCCTTTGCCCTTCGGCGGCCCGCGGGTCCGCTGACCGGTCTCTGAAATCGGCATCGCCCCGGAACCCGCTTCCGGGGCGATCGCTTTTGGGGCGATGAGGAACGGGAAGAACGGGATGCTGCGCGCCGGATTTGCACTGATGCTGGCCGCGCCTGTCGCCGCGTCCGCGCAGGCACCCGATTACGGCGCCGATCTCGAGCGCTTCGAATACCCCTATCCGGTGCACTGGTTCGAGACGCGCTCGCAAGGATCCCCCGTGCGGATGGCGTATCTGGACGTGCGCCCGGCCGCCGCGCCGCACGCCACGATCGTGCTGCTCCACGGCAAGAACTTCTGCGCGGCGACCTGGGACGACACGATCCGCGCCCTCGTCGCCCGCGGCTACCGCGTCATCGCGCCCGACCAGATCGGGTTCTGCAAATCCTCCAAGCCTGCCGGCTATCAATACAGCTTTCACGCGCTTGCAACGCTCACGGGGCAACTGCTCGATCAGGCAAATGCCGGTAAGGTGATTCTCCTCGGCCATTCGACGGGCGGCATATTGGCGACTCGTTTCGCGCTGCTCCATCCCGATCGGGTGTCGGGGCTCGTCCTCGTCAACCCGCTCGGCCTCAACGACACCTTGGCCGAAGGCGTGCCCTACACCCCCCTCGACGGGCTCCGGGCCGAGGAGGCGAAGACAGACGCCGCCTCGATCAAGGCCTATCAGCAGCGCACTTACTATAACAGCCAGTGGCGTCCGGCGTACGACCGCTGGGTGGCGATGCTCGCCGGCCAATATGCCAGCGCCCGCGGCGATACGGTGCGCGAGGCGCAGGCCCGCCTCTCCGACATGATCCAGACCCAGCCGGTCGCTGCCGAGCTCGGGCGCGTCCGCACCCCCGTCACGTTGATCGTGGGGCAGCAGGACAAGACCGCCTTCCGGGCCAACACCGCACCCGAGCCCCTCCGCACCAAGGTCCGGACCGTCCCGCAAGCCGCCGAGACCGCTGTGAAGGCTTTTCCCGACGCCCGGCTGATCCGGCTCGAAGGCCTCGGCCATTCGCCGCAGGTCGAGGACCGGGCGCGCTTTCTCGGCGTGCTGACCGAGGCACTCTGGCGTTGGAGCATCACCGCTCGAGAGTGAAAGCCACCTCGTAGAGGCCGGGATGCGCTTCGC
>Ga0247823_10002037_pt1 | contig 16712 bp, 17 predicted proteins | sample 13C_PalmiticAcid_2_FD_192426 | JGI IMG/M metagenome (GOLD analysis project Ga0247823, IMG submission 192426) | Soil microbial communities from agricultural site in Penn Yan, New York, United States - 13C_PalmiticAcid_Day30 | ecosystem: Environmental > Terrestrial > Soil > Agricultural land...
ACCGCGATGGCGAAGCGCGTGCCGCCCGCGCGCACGGCGCGCGCCAGCCGCGCCAGCTTGGCCGGGTCCACCACTTCGTTGCTCACGTAGACGTCCGTCACGCCCGCCGCAGCGAGCGCCAGCGCCTCACCGATTTTCTGGACACACACGCCCACCGCGCCGTGCGCCATCTGCAGCTTCGCCAGCTCGGCGCACTTGTGCATCTTGGCGTGCGGGCGCAGGCGCAGTCCGCGCACCCGGCACCAGTCGGCCATGCGGTGCAGGTTGCGGTCCATGGCGTCCAGGTCGATCACCAGCGCGGGCGTGTCGATGGCGGCCACGCCCTGGCCGACCAGGCCCGCGAAGCGCTCAGGCGTTGCGTTCATCGAGCACTCCCTCCCCTTCCGGCACTTGCAGGTGGCTCACATCCCCCCAGCCCACCAGGGCCAGGCCCTCGGGAGACCACAGCAGGCGGTTGACCGCGCAGTTGACCAGTTGCCAGCTGCGTGGCGCCTGCAGTTCCAGCCGGGTGGCGGCGCGGTACAGCACGTCGAGCACGCCGCCGTGCGCCACCAGGAGGATCTGCTCGCCCGGGTGGCGCGCGGCCAGCTCCAGCGTGGTGCCGACCACGCGCTCGCGCAGTTGCAGCAGGGTCTCGCCGCCGGGCGGCGCGAAGTCGGGCATGCGCTTGCGCCAGGCCAGGGTCTCGGTGGGGTAGCGCAGTTCCAGCTCGTCCCAGGTGTGGCCTTCGAAGCGGCCGAAGCTGCGCTCGCGCAGGCCGATGTGCGCGTGCACCGGCAGCTCGCGCGTGTCGGCCACCCCCTGGGCGGTGATCCGCGCGCGCTTGAGGTCGCTGCTGTAGATGGCGGCGATGGGCTCGTCGCGCAAGGCGTGCGCGAGCCGTTCGGCCTGCCAGCGGCCGTGGTCGTTGAGGTCGATGTCGGTGTGGCCCTGGATGCGCGTGTCGCGGTTCCAGGCGGTCTCACCGTGGCGCACGGCCAGGATGCGGGTGACTTGCAAGCGTATTCCCGGAGAGAGGGGCGGTCGGGATGAAATGTACCGGCCCTTGCGACACAATGCCGCGCATGGCCACGCCCGATGGCGACTTCTCTTCGCTGTTCAATTTCCTGCCGATCGGCGCTTACCGCAGCGCCACCGACGGCCGGATGATCCGGGCCAATGAGGCGCTGGTGCGCTTCAACGGCTATGAGCGCGAGGCCGAACTCATCGGCGGTGTGGGCAACATCGCCACCGAGTGGTATGTCGACTACCGACGCCGCGACGACTTTCGCCACCTGCTCGAACGCGACGGCCACGTGCGGGGCTTCGTGTCCGAGGTGTACCGCCACAAGACCCGCGAGCGCGCCTGGATCAGCGAGAACGCGCACATCGTGCGCGACGCCGATGGTCGGGTGCTGTTCTACGAAGGCACGGTGGAGGACATCACCGAGCGCGTGGCGCAGCAGCGCGACATCCGCGAGCAGCAGGACCGCATGCAGGCCCTGGCCGACCAGATCCCCGGCATGGTGTTTTCGCTGGTCGTGCACCTCGACGGTACGCGCCGCTACCGCTACGTGAGCTCGGGCGCGCGCGAACTGCTGGGCGTGTCGCCGGACGTCTTCCTGCAGGACCCGACCGTGATCGCTCGCCTGTTGCATCCCGACGAGCGCCCGCGCCTGCAGGCCGAAACGCAGGCCCTGCTGGCCGGCAAGGCCGTTCTCTCGGGCGAGTTCCGCATCGTGACGCCGGACGGCCAACTGAAATGGGTGCACAACCGCTCCTGCGAGGCGTACCGCGACAAGGAAGGCATTCACCGCGTGGGCGTGCTGCTCGACATCACCGAACCCAAGCGCATGGAAGAGGCACTGCACCGCAGCGAGGCGCTGTGGAAGATGGCGCTGGAAAGCGCGGGCGACGGCGTGTGGGACTGGAACCTGGCGACGGGCGAGGAGTACCTGTCCGACAGCCTGCTCACGATGTATGGCTATACGCGCGACGATGTTCAGGGACTGGCCGCCGACCTGGACGAGCGCACCCATCCCGACGATCTGGCTGGCATGGTCGCCGCGCGCCAGGCGCATTTCGAGGGGCGCACGCCCGCCTACCGCAACGAGCACCGCATCCGCACGCGCGACGGGCGCTGGATCTGGGTGCTCACGCGCGGTGCCGCGGTCCAGCGCGACGCCCAGGGCCGCCCGCTGCGCCTGGTGGGCACGCACACCGACATCACCGAGATCAAGCAGGCCGAGGAGCAACAGCGCACGCTGGAGGCGCAACTGCGCGAGCGCCAGAAGATGGAGGCCATCGGTACCCTGGCCGGTGGCGTCGCGCACGACTTCAACAACCTGCTGGCCGCCATCCTGGGCAACCTGGTGCTGGCGCGCGAGGACGTGGGCCCCGACCACCCCGCGCAGGAAAGCCTCATCGAGATCAACCGCGCGGCGATTCGCGCGCGTCAGCTCGTGCAGCAGATCCTCACCTTCAGCCGGCGCGATGCCCAGACGATGGAACGCCGCCTGCTGCGCCCGCTGATGGAAGAGGCCCTGCGCCTGATGCGCACCCTGCTGCCGGCGGGTGTGCGGCTCAGCCTGCGCCTGGACGCGGCGCCGCTGCCCGTGATGGCCGACGGCACGCAACTGCAGCAGGTGCTGATGAACCTGTGCACCAACGCCTGGCAGGCCTTTGACGGCCGCGCCGGCGAGATCACCGTGGCGCTGCACGAAGAGCCTCTCGACGCCGCGAAGGCGCTGCAACTCGGTGGCCTGAGCCCCGGGACTTACGCGTGCCTGAGCGTGGCCGACAACGGGCCGGGCATGGACGCCGAAACGCAGCGGCGCGTGTTCGAACCCTTCTTCACCACCAAGGCCCCTGGGGTCGGCACGGGCCTGGGGCTGGCCGTGGTGCACGGCATCGTCAAGGCGCACAAAGGCGCCATCGCGCTGGACAGCGCGCCGGGACGGGGCACGCGGTTCGACGTGTACCTGCCGCTGGCGCCCGATGGCGCGTCGGCGGACGAGCCCGAGGCCGCCCCCGAGGTGGCAGCCCTGCCCGCGCTCGACGGGCGACACCTGGTGTACGTGGACGACTACGAGGCGCTGGTGTTCCTGGTGCGGCGCCTGCTGACCAAGCGCGGTGCGCGCGTCACCACCTTCGACTCGGGCCAGGCCGCGATCGACTGGCTGGCCGGGCACGGCGACGAACCGATCGACCTGCTGGTGACCGATCAGAACATGCCGGGGCTGTCGGGGCTGGATGTGGCGCGCGCCGCGCTCGCCCGGCGCCCGGCGCTGGCGGTGGCCATCGTCTCCGGCCACGTGACCGAGGCGCTGGTGGCCGAGGCCGAGACCCTGGGTGTGCGGGAGGTGCTGCCCAAGCAGGACAACATGGACGCGCTGGGGCAGGCCATCGGCGCGCTGCTGGAGTCCGCAGACCGCGGGCGTTTGACCGCCTGAACGGTCTGCGCCGGGGCACGCGCCTCAGCGCGGCACTTCGATGTTGACCTGCCGCACGCCCGTGGGCGGCGCGGGGAAGCCCTGCAGGGCGGCGTCGAGCATGGCGGTCCACAGCTCGGGCGTGCTGTTCCAGCGGCCGTCGTGCGCGGCGCGCGTTTCGTACACCACGCGCCCGCTCGCGGCGTCGCGAATCACCAGCGACACGGTGCGCTGGTAGTACGGCGTCTCGTAGCGCGGCGCCATCATGGGAAAGAACACCACCTGGCCGGAGCCGGTGACGACGTAGTCGCGCCCGGGCATGGCGAAGGGGTGACCGAAGGGGCCCCAGCCATAGTCCCAGGGGTCTTCCCAGGGCGCGCGCGGCAGGCGCACGTTGTTGGCGCCCACCTGCACCGCCCAGGGCGCGGGCACGTTGGCGGCCGCGCGCGTCCAGCCCAGCTTGGCCAGCGAGGCCTCGGCGTAGCGCTCCAGTTCTTCCTGGCCGCGCCCGCCGCGTTGTTCCTGCTGTTGCGACGGCAGGCGCTCGAACCGGTAGACCTGCGGCGCGGCGGGCACCGCCGCATTGGCGGGGCGGTCCTGCCAGCGCGGGAAGCTCTCCACCTGGTTGTCGACCAGGATGACGGATGCGCAGCCCGACAGCAGCAGCGCGGCCAGGGCGGGGATGAGAAGGCGGATCGAGGGCATGGACGTCTCCTGCGTTGAAGCCCCTCGTGGCTGGCGCTCAGCTGGCTTCGGTGGTGGCGATGGGTATGACCGCGCGCGCCTGCGCCGGGTTCCCCGCCACGGCCGGTTCGGCGGCGGGTGCCGGCAGCGGTTCGTCGTCGAAGGCCTTGTCGCCGTTGTCGTCCGGCACACCGCTCGCCCGCAGCGTTTCAAAAGGAAACAGCGCGCGGTCCATCAGGTGGCTGGGCACCACGTTCTGCAACGCGCTGGCCATGTTCTCCACGCGCCCGGGGTACTTCTTCTCCCATTCGCGCAGCAGGTTGCCCACCTGCTTGCGCTGCAGGTTCTCCTGGCTGCCGCACAGGGTGCAGGGAATGATGGGGAACTGCCGGAGATCGGCCCAGCGCGTGAGGTCCTTCTCGGGCACGTAGGCCAGGGGACGGATCACCACGTGCTTGCCGTCGTCGCTCACCAGCTTGGCCGGCATGCCCTTGAGCTTGGCGCCGAAGAACATGTTCAGCAGCAGGGTCTGCAACATGTCGTCGCGGTGGTGGCCGAGCGCGATCTTGGTGGCGCCGAGTTCGTCGGCCACGCGGTAGAGGATGCCGCGGCGCAGCCGGCTGCACAGGCTGCACAGCGTCTTGCCCTCGGGGATCACGCGCTTGACGATGGAGTAGGTGTCCTGGTTCTCGATGTGGAACTTCACGCCGAGCTTCGTCAGGTACTCGGGCAGCACGTGCTCGGGGAAACCGGGCTGCTTCTGGTCGAGGTTGACCGCGATCAGCTCGAAGTTGATCGGCGCGCGCTGCTGCAGCTTCATGAGGATGTCGAGCAGGCCGTAGCTGTCCTTGCCGCCGGACACGCAGACCATCACGCGGTCGCCTTCCTCGATCATGTTGTAGTCGACGATCGCGCGCCCGACCTCACGGCACAGGCGCTTTTCGAGCTTGTGGTTTTCCAGATCCATGTTCATTGCGATTCCTTCAGGGTCACCATTGACCGCTTTCCATGCGGATCGCGACTTCGCAGTCCTCGAAGATCTCCAGCTTGGCGATCTTCACGCGCACGCCGATCACGCCGGGCAACTGCATCAACCGGCGCGTGAGCTTGCCGATCAGGCTCTCGAGCAGGTTCACGTGCTCGGCGGTGCACTCGTCGATGATGATCTGACGCACCTTGCGGTAGTCGAGCACGTGGGTGATGTCGTCGTCCTTGGGCAGCAGGGGCTGCGTGCCCTGGTTCAGTTCGGCGTCCACCTGGATGGGCTGCGGCGCGTGTTTCTCGCGGTCGAGGATGCCCAGGTTGGCGTCGAAGCGCAGCCCGGTGAGGGTGAGGATCTGGGTGGCGGCGGTCGTGGGGATCATGCGGTCCTCACATGAGGGAGAAGTCGCGCTCGAAGCGCATCAGGTGCTGGCCACCGTCCACCAGCAGCGTGGTGCCGGTGATGGAGCCGTTGTCCAGCGCGAAGGCCACGGCGGCGGCCACGTCGGCCGGGGTGGAAGAGCGGCCCAGTGGCGACTGCTGGTGCAGTTGCTGGAATTTTTCATCCGTCAGCAGGTGGCTGGTGAGCGTGAGGCCCGGCGCCACGCCCACCACGCGCACCCGCGGGGCCAAGGCCAGCGCCAGCATCGTGTTGGCTGCTTCCAGCGCCGCCTTGGACAGGGTGTAGCTGAAGAAGTCCGGGTTCATGTTCCACAGCTTCTGGTCGAGCAGGTTCACCACGGCGCCACGCGCGTCGCGCTCGCTCAGGTGCGTGTGCAGGGCCTGCGCCAGCAGCACGGGCGCGCCGGTGTTGGCGCGCAGGTGGGCTTCCAGGGTGGCGAAGTCGAAGCTGCCGGCGCTGTCGTGCTCGAAGGTGGAGGCGCTGTTGACCACGGCGTCCACCGCGCCGAAGCGCGCCGCCACGGCGGGCAGCAGGGCGCGCACGCTGGCCTCGTCGGACAGGTCGGCGAAGAAGGTGTGGGCGCTGCCGGTGCGTCCGCTGGCAGCCTCGCAGTCGGCGGCGGTCTGGCGCGCCTCGTGCAGCGAATGGCGGTGGTGCACGGCCACGTTCCAGCCGGCCCGCGCCAGGGTGATGGCGATCTCCCGGCCCAGGCGCCGGCCAGCGCCGGTGACCAGCGCGGTGCGGGGCGTTTGAGGGGAGGGCATGGGTGACAATCGGCGCGTGAACGCCCCATTCGTGAACCAGCCCGGGAGTGTAGCCAGCCCCCTGACGGCCCGCATCCTGGCGGCCATCGACGCGGCGGGTGGCCACCTGTCCTTCGAGCGCTTCATGGGCCTGGCGCTGTACGAGCCGGGATCCGGCTACTACGCATCGGGCACACCCAAATTCGGGCACTTTCCGTCGCAGGGCAGCGATTTCGTCACCGCGCCCGAACTCACACCGCTGTTCGCGCGAGCGCTGGCCCGCCAGGTGGCGCAGGCCCTGGGGGCCACGGGCACGCAGGAGGTGTGGGAATTCGGCGCCGGCAGCGGCGCGCTGGCGGCCGAGCTCATCGCCGCGCTCGACGCGATCGGCCAGCCGGTCGCGCGCTACACCATCGTCGACTTGCCGGGCGAGTTGCGCGCGCGCCAGCGCGAGCGGTTGGCGGCCTGCGGCGAGCGCGTGCGCTGGGTGGAGGTGCTGCCCGAGCGCCTGGAGGGCGTGGTGCTGGGCAACGAGGTCCTCGACGCCATGCCCGTGACGCCGCTGGCGCGCCGGGGGGGCGTCTGGCACGAGCGCGTGGTGGTGCGGGATGGCGACGGCTTCGCCTGGGCAGACCGGCCGACCGAGCTGCGTCCGCCGATGGAGGTGCCGGGCGAACACGACTACTGCACCGAGGTGCACCCGCAGGCCGAGGCCTTCATCCGCACCATCGCCGATCGGCTGGTGCGGGGCGTGGCCCTGTTCATCGACTACGGCTTCCCCGAGGCCGAGTACTACCACCCGCAGCGCCACATGGGCACGCTGGTGGCGCACCGCGCGCACCAGATGGACGACGACGTGCTGGAGCGCCCCGGCGAGAAGGACATCACCGCGCACGTGAACTTCACCGGTGTGGCGCTGGCGGCGCAGGACGCGGGGCTGGACGTCATCGGCTACACCAGCCAGGGGCGTTTCCTCATCAACCTGGGCCTGGTCGAACTCTCTCAGGGCGCCGACCCGCGCGAGCGCTCGCGCATGCAGATGCTGGTGCACGAGCACGAGATGGGCGAGCTGTTCAAGGTCATCGCGCTGGCGCCATCGGGCGGCGGGGCTGGCTGGACGCCGATCGGCTTCGCCCATGGCGACCGCACCCACCGGCTCTGAGAAGGCCTGGACATGATCCGCTGGATGATCGTCATCTTCCTGGCCCTGCTGCTCATCAGTTGGGCCACACCGCTGCTGCGGCGCCTGGGCCTGGGGCGCCTGCCGGGCGACTTCCACTTCCGCGCCTTCGGCCGCGAATGGTTCCTGCCGTTCGCCAGCACGGTATTGCTGAGCTTCGTGGCCAGCCTGATCGGCTACCTGATCTGAATCCCCTCCCCCCGTGCCGGCCGGGCTGCGGCGGGGCTTGCAATTCGCGCCGATGACCAGCATCTGGGCGGCATGCCGCGTGATGGCGCCGCAGTTCGAAGCGGCGGCGCGAGAACTCGAGCCGCGCGTTCGGCTCGTCAAGCTCAACACCGAAGAGGCGCCTTCGCTGTCGGCGGCCATGAACATCCGCAGCATTCCCACGCTGGCGCTGTTCGCGGGTGGTCGCGAAATTGCCCGCCAGCCTGGCGCAATGGGCTCGGCGGACATCGTGCGCTGGGCGCGCGCCCACCTGCCGCGCTGAGGCCGGCCGGTGACGCTCGGCCTATCATCCGTCGCCATGAGCGACACCCCTGCACCCACGGGCGGCCGCCTGCTGGCCGACATCGGCGGCACCAACGCCCGCTTTGCCTTCCAGTCCGCGCCCGACGAGCCCTTGAGCGACATCCGTGTGCTGCCCGTGGCCGACTACCCCGGCGTGCAGGAGGCGTTGCACGCCTACCTCGCGGACCTGGCGCCGCGCACCGTGCGCGCGGCGGCCATCGCCATCGCCAACCCCGTCACCGGCGACGAGGTGCGCATGACCAACCACCACTGGGCCTTCTCCCAGCGCGCGCTGCGCGAGGCGATGGGCTGGGAGCGCCTGCGCGTGCTCAACGACTTCACCGCGCTGGCACTGGCCTTGCCGGTGCTGCCGGCCGCCGACCTGCGCCAGGTGGGCGGCGGCCAGGCCGTGCCGCGCGCCGCGCGCGCCTTGCTGGGCGCCGGCACCGGCCTGGGCGTGTCGGGCCTGCTGCCCTGCGGCGAAGACGGCTGGGCGCCCCTGCAGGGCGAGGGCGGTCATGTCACGCTGCCGGCGGCCACGCCGCGCGAGCGCCTGCTCATGGACGCGCTGGCGGCCCGCTACGGCCGCGCTTCGGCCGAGCGTGTGTGCTCCGGCACCGGCCTGCTCGACAGCTTTCGCATCCTGTGCGAGGCCGATGGCGTTGCCGTGCAGGGCATCGAGCGCGCCGCCGATGTGACCGAGGCCGCACTGCGGCACGGCCAGCCGCAGGCGCTGGAGGCGCTCAACCTGTTTTGCGCGCTGCTGGGCTCGGTGGCCGGCAACCTGGCGCTCACGCTGGGCGCGCGCGGCGGCGTGTACCTGGGCGGCGGCATCGTGCCGCGCCTGGGCACCTGGTTCGACAGCTCCCCGTTTCGTGAACGCTTCGAGGACAAGGGCCGCTTCGGCGACTACCTGCGCGCCATGCCGGTGTGGGTGATCACCGCGCGCGAATCGCCCGCGCTGCTGGGCGCGGCCCGCAGCCTCGATGGCTTGGACTGAGCCGCCGCTTGCGCTAACCTGATCACTCGTATGCCGCGCCCACAGGAGACCCCATGACCACCCCACTCAGAACCGTGCTCGTCTTCACCCCCGAGGACCAGGCCTGGCTGCGGCGCATGCAACTGGTGGTGCCCGACTACTGGCGCGGTCACGGCGCCGCGCCCATCCCGGGGGATGTTTTCCGCGTTGGCGGGCGCCAGTTCACCATCCAGGGGCGCCTGTGGGAACACGACCTGCAGGGGCCGATGCTGCGCGTGTTCGTGGGCTCGGCCCACGCCGAGAGCGACTCGGTGTTCGCCGGTATGTGAGGACGCGGCGTCAGCCGTCGTCCACATCCCATTCGAATTCGCAGCGCTTGCAGCACACCGGCACCAAGCGCCGCTCACCTTCGCCTTGCCGCGTGGGCCGCTGCGACAGGCGCAACTGCCCATAGGCGTGGCAGCGGGGGCAGTTGGCCTGGTTGGCCACCTCCTCCGCGTGCATCAGCAGGTAGACGTAGCGCTGGAGCGCCCACAGCGTGACGCCGGCGGTGAGCACCACGAAGGCGGTGTTCAGGAGTCTCTCGCCCGCGCTGGCGCCCTTGAAGGCCTCGAAGCTGGCCAGCATGGCCACGGCCGCCAGTACCGCCAGCGCCATGTGCGCGTGGCTGGAGAGCAGCTCACGCTCGTACCACTTGCGAAACCCCAGGCGCCGGATGCCCTCGGCGAGTGGTGGGTTGAGCGGATTGGGTGAGGACATGGCGGCCTCCGGCGGTGCGGGAAGCCATGTTGGCACCAGGCGCGTCGCCCGCCAACGCCGTTCGGCAATCCTGCGTGCCGCGCTCGGGCAATCGCACCTTGGCGGGGCAAGGGCCCCGCTCCCGGTCTGGCGTGGGCCTCAGCGCGTGGCTGCTGCGGCGGCCGCCTCGCGCAGGCTGGCCGCGTTGGCGGCCTCGGCGTCGGCGTGCACCGTGAGGTTGGGGTAGGGCAGGCGGATGCCGCGCGCAACAAAGGCGCCCTTGAGCCTGCGCAGGAATTCGCGCTTGACCCCCCACTGCTCGATGGGCAGCGTGCGAAAGCGGCAGCGGATCACCACCGAGGCGTTGTCCCAGCGCTCCACGCCGGCCACCTCCAGGTCGGCCAGAATGCGCGCGCCGAAAGCCTCGTCGGCCCGCAGCTCGGCCGCCACTTCGCGGATCACCCGGACCACGGCGTCCACGTCCTCGTGCACCGAGACGGCGATGTCGCACACCGCCTGGCTGAAGCCGCGCGTCATGTTGATCACCGTGGTGATGTGGCCGTTGGGTACGTAGTGCACGTTGCCGTCGTAGTCGCGCAGTTGCACGTAGCGCAGCGTCACCTCCTCGACCACGCCCGAGTGGCTGCCGAGTTGCACCACGTCGCCCTGGCGGATCTGGTTCTCCAGCAGCAGAAAGAACCCGGTGAAGTAGTCCTTTACCAGGCTCTGCGCGCCGAAGCCCACGGCCAGGCCGACGACACCGGCCGCGCCAAGGATGGGCGCGACCGACACGCCCAGCTCGCCCAGAATCAGCATGCCGGTGATAAGGCTCACCACCACCACCACGAGGTAGCGGAACACGCGGCTGAGTGTCTGTGCGCGCTTGATCGCTTCGCGGTCGTCGTCGAGCTGGCCGGCGACGCGGTCGCGCAGCAGGCGGATGGCGCGCCCGGCGACGCCGACCACGACCCAGGCCATGACCAGTATGAGCACGATGCGCAGGCCGCTGGTGGCCAGGCTGCCCAGACCCTGCCACCAGCCGGTGGCGACGTCGATGAGGTTCTCGTTCATGGTGCTTTCTCCGGTTCCTGTGTCTCCGATTCCTGTGTCGCATGCAAGGCGCGCAGAAAGCTCTCGCGCCACCAGTGCACGTCCTGGGCCCGCAGGCGCGCCAATAGGGCCTGGTGGCGCTGCTGGCGCTCGGCCAGCGGCATCTGCAGCGCGCGTTGAATGGTCTCGGCCGTGCGCGCCGTGTCGTAGGGATTGACCAACAGGGCTTCTTTCATCTGCTCGGCGGCGCCCGCGAAGCGCGAGAGCACCAGCACGCCGGGGTCATCGGGATCCTGCGCGGCGACGTACTCCTTGGCCACCAGGTTCATGCCGTCTCGCAGAGGGGTGACCAGCGCCACCGCCGCCGCCCGGTACAGCCCGGGTAGCCGCTTGCGCGCCACGTTGCGGTGGATGTAGCGCAGCGGCATCCAGTCGAGCTCGCCGTGTTCACCGTTGATGGCGCCCGAGAGGCTTTCCAGTTCGGCGCGCAGCGCGGCGTAGGCGTCCACCGACTCGCGGCTCGGCGAGGCGATCTGGATCAGCGTGGCGCTGCCCTGGTTTTCGGGGTAGTTCTGCAGCAGGGTGCGAAAGGCCTTGAGCCGCTGTGGCAGGCCTTTGGAATAGTCCATGCGCTCCACGCCCACGAGCAGGCGGCGGCGTGCATAGTCGCTGCGCAACTGCGTGAGCATGTCTCGCGCGTCCTTGCCTTCGGTCAGGGCCTGGAACTCGTCCACATCGATGCCGATGGGGAAGGCCTGCACCTGCAGTGTCTTGCCGAAGGCGCGCCATCCGTGCTGCCCCACCCACTGCGCCTGCAGTTCGTCGCTGGCGTAGCGCTCGAAGTGCGTCACGTCGGCCTGGCTCTGGAATCCCACGAGGTCGTAGGCGAAGAGCGAGCGCATGAGCCAGTCGTGCTCCGGCAGCGCGGCCAGAATCAGCGGCGGCGGCAGCGGCACGTGCAGGAAGAAGCCGATGCGCTGCTCGCAGCCCATGGCGCGCAACTCCGCCGCCAGGGGGATCAGGTGGTAGTCGTGCACCCAGACGATGTCGTCGGGCCGCAGCAGGGCCTTGAGCTTTTGGGCGAAGAGCTGGTTCACGCGCCGGTAGCCATTGATGCCGCCGCTGTCGAAGTCGGCCAGGTCCAGGCGGTAGTGCAGCACCGGCCACAAGACACCACTGCTGTAGTTCAGGTAGTAGCTGTCGTGGTCCTCGCGGCTGAGGTCCAGCGTGACCAGTTGCACCGCGCCAGCCTGCTGCTGGCTCACTTCGCCCTGCCCTGGCGTGCCGTCCTCCACGATGCGCCCGCTCCAGCCGAACCACAGGCCACCGCTGGCCTCCAGTGCCTGGCCCAGCGCCACGGCCAGGCCACCCGCCGCGGTCTTGCGCGGGTCGGCGATTCGATTGGAGACGACGACCAGCCGGCTCATACCACGCTGTCCCAATGAGCGGAGAGGCGTACGGCGGCGTTGATCAGTCCCACCATCGAATAGGTCTGGGGGAAATTGCCCCACATCTCGCCGGTGGTGGCGTGCGTGTCTTCCGACAGCAGACCCAGCGGGTTGCGCACCGCCAGCATCGCCTCGAACACCTCGCGCGCTTCGCGCACGCGGCCGGTGCGCGAGAGCGCGTCGATGCGCCAGAAGGTGCAGATGTTGAAGGCCACCTCGGGCTTGCCGAAGTCGTCGGGTGCCTCGTAGCGGCGCATGTACGGGCCGTCACACAGGTGGGTCTCCAGCGCGTGCAGTGTGGAGAGGAAACGCGGGTCCTTCGGGTCGATGAACCCGACCTCGGCCATCAGCAGCACGCTGGCGTCCAGGTCGCGCCCACCAAAGCTTTCGGCAAAGGCCTGGCGCTCCTCGCTCCAGGATTCGTTCAGGATGCGTTCGCGCATGAGCTGTGCGTGGCCGGCCCAGTAGGCCGCGCGCTCCGGCAGGTGCAGGGTACGCGCGATCTTGGCCAGGCGGTCGCAGGCGGCCCAGTTCATCAGCGCGGACGAGGTGTGCACGCGCGCGCGGGTGCGCAGCTCCCACATGCCCGCGTCGGGCTGGTCGAATACGCGACGTGCGTGCTCGCCCACGGCTTCCAGCCGTTCGAACTCGGCCCGCCCCGGCGGGTGCAGCAGCCGGTGGTCATGAAAGGCCTGCGAGGACGCGAGAACGATGTTGCCGTACACGTCGTGTTGAAAGTGTTCCTGCGCCTGGTTGCCCACGCGCACGGGGCCCATGCCACGGTAGCCGGGCAGGGTGTCGACGATGCGTTCCGGCAAATGGCGTTCCAGCCCCACGCCGAAGAGCGGCTGCACGTGGCCGCTGCTGTCCTGGCGCGCGCTGCCCACCACCACGTCGGAGAGCCAGCGCAGGTAGTCCTCCATGGTGCCGATCTCGGACAGGCTGTTGAGCGCGCGCACCACGAAGAAGGCGTCGCGCAGCCAGCAATAGCGGTAGTCCCAGTTGCGCTGGGTGTGCGCGGCCTCGGGGATGCTGGTGGTCATGGCGGCGACGATGGCGCCGGTGTCCTCGAACAGCGAGAGCTTGAGCGTGATGGCCGCTCGGATCACCGCGTCTTGCCATTCCAGCGGTAGCGCCAGGCGCTGGCTCCAGGTGCGCCAGTAGGCGCGCGTTTCCTGCTCGAAGTGGCGCGCCACGTCGCTCACGCTGCCGGCGATGGTCTCGTCGGGGCCCAGCAGGAAGTTGTGCTCGTGCACCAGCAGGAAGGGCTCGCCCGAGAGCACGTGGCTGATGGGCGCGTCGGTGTACAGGCGCAGCGTCAGGTGGTCGCCCACGTAGCGCACGTGGTTGCTGCCCGAGGTGATGGTCGGCGTCTGCGCGCCCCATTCGAAGCGCGGCGCCAGGTGCACGCGGATGCGGGGCGTGCCCTTGAGCGCGCGCACGCGCCGCGTGATCTGCATCGGGCGAAAGAAGCGCCCGCGCGAGGCGAAGCGCGGCGCGAAGTCGGTGACCTGCAGACCCTGGCCGTGGCGGTCCCACAGCTCGGTCACGAGCACGGCGGTGTTGGGCTCGTAGCGCTGGCGCGTCTCGGCCAGGTCCTCGAGTTCGATGGCCCAGGAGCCGCTGGCGCCATCGGCGCCGCCCAGCAGGGAGCAGAACACCGGGTCGGCGTCGAAGCGCGGCATGCAGCTCCACACGATGCGCGCGCGCGAGTCGATCAGCGCGCTGATGGTGCAGTTGCCGATCACGCCCATGTGCAGCGAGGCCGGCTCGGGCGATGCGAATCCGCTGGCGGGGGTCATGGTTTCACCTCTTCGGTTTGTTGTCGCAACCAGTCGCGCAAGGCTTGCGGGCTGTCGCAGCGCAGGCGCGCGATGCTCGGCCCATTGCCCACTTTCACGCCCTCGCCGCCGTGCGATTGCACCACCGCGAAGCCGTCCTCGTCCGTCACGTCGTCGCCCGCGAACACGGGCCGGCGGCCCGCGAACGGCGGCTCGCGCATGAAGCAGTCGATGGCCGCGCCCTTGCTGGTGTGCGCGGCCTTCACCTCGACCACCGCTTTGCCGTGCAGCAGCCGCAGGCCGGGGTGTTCGGCCACTGCCTGCTCGAGCAGGTCCACGCAGGCCTGGCCCAGTTCGGGCGCCAGGCGGTAGTGCAGGGCCAGCGCGGTCTGTTTGACCTCCAGCAGCAGCGCCGGGTGGCGGGCGGCGAAGGGCTGCACAGCCATCACCACCGGGCCCAGGTCGGGCGTCACGGCGAGGCGATCGACGCCATCGGCGCCCACGCGCAGCGCGCCGTGCTCGAAGGCGCCAGGCCAATGCTGCACCGGCAGCCAGCGCTGCAGGTCGATGCGGGCGCGGCCGGTGACCAGCGCGAGCGCACCCCCCAGCCGCTCGTGCAGGGCATCGAGCAGGTTCGGCAAATCGGGAGGGATCCGCACCGCATCGGGTCGGCTGGCCAGTTCGGCCAGGGTGCCGTCGAAGTCCAGAAACAGTGCCGACCCGTGGGCCGACAGAGTGGGCAGCGTCGTCATCAGCCCAACACCGTACCGCAGGCAGGGTCTTCGCAGCAAGCGGCGCGCCCATTTGTCCCCGCCGGCCGGTGCGGGACTGGCTTCTCGCTTGACGAGCGCGCCTTCAGTCGTTCCATATGTGGCAGTGCAGCAAATGCTGCAGTCGAGCGGTGTGTAGGCGCTCACCTATCTGCTCGCCCTGCGCGCCATCGGCCTGGGCCTGGCGCACCGCGCCGGCGGAATCGAAGGCCAGCAGGGCCTGCAGCGCGCGCTCCAGGCGCCGGGTGCTGCGCTGCACCGTCGCGCCGCCATCGGCATCGCCCAGGGCCTCGCCGTCGATCACCTGGAGCAGCTCGCGGCAGCGCGCGGGCTTGCGCAGCGCGTCGCAGCGCTGCAGGCGCCGCAGTGCCTCGGCGGCGTCCAGCGCCTCGGGCGCGGGCCAGTCGGCGCGTTCGCGCTGCGCGAGTTGGGCCAGTTCCTGCAGGGTGTTGGGCACGCGCCAGTGCGCGCCCAGGGCCTGCTGCGCCGGGCTGTCCAGCCGCGCCACGAGCCAGGCCCAGCGCACCGGCAGCGGAGCCGTGGCGAACAGCGGGTGGCCATCGGTTTCGCCGGGCAGGCCGGGCGGCAGGGCGTCGGCCTGCGCGCGCACGGCCGGCGGCAGCAGACGGGCCAGGGCGCCGCAGTCGCGCAGCGTCTCGACCATGCGGCCGGGCCGCGCTTCCATCAGGCCGCGCGAGAGCTCTTGCCACACGCGCTCCGGCACCAGGTGATCGACCTCACCGCGCTCGACCATGGCGCGCATCAAAGCCTCTGTTTCGGGCGCGATGCCAAAGCTGGGCCAGCGCGCGCGAAAGCGCGCCAGCCGCAGGATGCGCACCGGGTCCTCGGCGAAGGCCTCGGTGACGTGGCGCAGCGTGCGCGCGCGCAGGTCGGCCAGGCCGCCCCAGGGGTCGATCAGCGGGGCGCTTTCCGGGTGGGCGGCGTCTTCGGCGGCCACCGCCATGGCGTTGATGGTGAGGTCGCGGCGCGCCAGGTCCTGCTCCAGCGTGACCTCGGGCGCGGCGTGAAAGGCGAAGCCGTGGTAGCCGGGCGCGGTCTTGCGCTCGGTGCGCGCCAGCGCGTGTTCCTCGCGCGTCTGCGGGTGCAGGAAGACGGGGAAGTCGCGCCCCACGGGCTCGTAGCCTTCAGCCGCCATGGCCTCGGGCGTGGCGCCGACGACGACCCAGTCGCGGTCGGCTTGCGCGGGCGCCGGCAAGCCCAGCTCACGCGCCATCAGCGCGTCGCGCACCGCACCGCCCACCAGATAGATCTGCATGCGACGAGTGTAGGTGGCGGGGTGTGCCCGCCGCGCCGCGCGGGCGGCTGTTTCGTATCAGCGTGTCGCCGGACGCAAGCGGTAGGGCTCGTCGAAGTCGATGAAGTCGCGCTCCGCGAGCGCGTCGTCGATCCAGGCCTTCACGCCCGGGAGCGCGAGCACACGATCGACATAGGCGCGCACGGGGGCGGACACCGGCAGAGCGTAGGTGCGGATGCGCGTGCACACCGGCGCGAAAAAGGCGTCGGCAATGGTGAACTGGCCGAACAGCAGACCGTCCGCGGGCTGCGCGGCGAGCAGCTCGCCCCACATGGACTCGAGGCGGGCCACGTCGGCCCGCAGGCTGGCCTGGTCGCGCCAGAGCAGGGCGCCGGTGTCGGGCAACGAGGCCTCGATGTTCATGGGGCAGTGGTTGCGCAGCGCCGAAAAGCCGCTGTGCATCTCGGCGCAGACGCTGCGCGCGCGGGCGCGCTGGCGAGCGTCGGTAGGCCAGAGCTGCTTCTCGGGGAAGTGCTCGGCCAGGTACTCGGCAATGGCCAGCGAGTCCCAGACCGCGAAGCCCTCGTCGACCAGGGCCGGCACCTTGCCGAGGGGGTTGACGGCTTTGGCGCGCTGCTTGAACACCGAGTCCGCTTCGAAGGAGTCGAAGCGGATCAGGACCTCTTCGAAGGGGATGCCGGCCTGGCGCATGAGCACCCAGGGGCGCATGGACCAGGACGAGTAATTCTTGTTGCCGATGAACAGTTGCAGGGGCATGGG
>Ga0247823_10002038_pt1 | contig 16710 bp, 14 predicted proteins | sample 13C_PalmiticAcid_2_FD_192426 | JGI IMG/M metagenome (GOLD analysis project Ga0247823, IMG submission 192426) | Soil microbial communities from agricultural site in Penn Yan, New York, United States - 13C_PalmiticAcid_Day30 | ecosystem: Environmental > Terrestrial > Soil > Agricultural land...
ATCAACCGCGACGGCAAGCTGGTGCGCCCGAAGCGCCTGCCCTCCAACCTTTATCAGTTCCGCTCGGGAACCGGCGAGGATCGCTGCGTCATGGACTGCATCGCAAGCCTGCAGAACGGCGCCGACCTCTTGTGGATCGAAACCGAAAAGCCGCACATCGAACAGATCGCCGGCATGGTCGACCGCATCCGCGAAGTCGTTCCCAATGCGAAGCTCGCGTACAATAACTCGCCGAGCTTCAACTGGACGCTGAACTTCCGCCAGCAGGTGTTCGACGCTTGGGAAAAGGACGGCAAGGACGTCAGCGCCTATGACCGCGCCAAGCTGATGAGCGTCGATTATGACGGCACCGCGCTCGGCGACGAAGCCGACAACCGCATCCGCACCTTCCAGCGCGATTCGGCGAAGCGGGCTGGCATCTTCCACCACCTGATCACGCTGCCGACCTATCACACCGCGGCGCTCAGCACCGACAATCTCGCCAAGGAATATTTCGGCGACGAAGCGATGCTCGGGTACGTGAAGGGGGTGCAGCGCGCCGAAATTCGTCAGGGCATCGCCTGCGTGAAGCACCAGAACATGTCGGGCAGCGACATCGGCGACGATCACAAGGAATATTTCGCCGGCGAAGCGGCCCTGAAGGCCGCGGGCAAGGACAATACGATGAATCAGTTCGCCGCGTAACGAGTTAGGCGCGAGGGGCCCGTTGCAACCCCTCGCGTCACCCGGTTTGGCGCGGGGCCAGCGACCCGCCCCGCGCCTCCCGAGCTTTCCTGGGGAGGAAAGCCTGTCCGTCGGAAGCCCTTGCGCTTCCGGCGGACATTTTTATCGCGGCAGCGCAGGTTCCTCGCCGCGCGTCTTGACCAGCGACCAGATGATGCCGCCGGCGATCAGCGCAACGGTCACGCCAAGGCTCACCAAGGGCGGGAACTTGTCGCCGCCGAGGATGAAATCGGCGACGAATATCTTCGAGCCGATGAAGACGAGCACCAGCGCGAGCGCATATTTGAGGTAGTGGAAGCGGTGCACCATCGCCGACAGCGCGAAATAGAGCGCGCGCAGGCCAAGGATCGCCATGATGTTCGACGTGTAGACGATGAACGTATCGGTGGTGATCGCGAAGATCGCCGGCACGCTGTCGACCGCGAACACAAGGTCGGCGAGGTTGATCACGACGAGCGCTAGGAACAGCGGCGTCGCGGCGAGTACGATCTTGCCGGTCTTGCCGTCGGACACGCGCACGAAGAATTTCTCGCCATGCAGTTCGTCGGTGATCGGCATCCGGCGCGACAGCCATTTGACGACCGGGTTGCCCTTCACGTCCATCGGCTTTTCGCTCGCGAACAGCATCTTCACGCCCGTGAACACGAGGAATGCGGCGAAAATATAGAGCACCCAGCCATATTCGGTGACCAGCGCCGCGCCGCCCGCGATCATGATGCCGCGCAGCACGATCACCGCGACGATGCCCCAGAGGAGCGCGCGATACTGGTATCGGGCCGGGATCGCGAAGGTCGTGAAGATCAGCGAGATGACAAAGATATTGTCGATCGACAGCGCCTTCTCGATGAAGAAGCCGGTATAATATTGCAGCCCCGCTTCGCCGCCTTTCGCGGCCCAGACCCACGCGCCGAACGCGGTCGCGATGCCGATGTAGAGCGCCGAGAGCTTCAAACTTTCGCCGATCCCCATCTCCTTGTTCTCCTTGTTGAGGATGCCAAGGTCGAAGGCGGTGAGCGCGATGACGAGCGCGAGGAACGACAGCCAGAACCAGGCCGGGGTCCCCAGCCAGTCGGCAAACAGAAATTCCATGATATTTTCCCTGGATGTGCCGAGCGCGCCGCCTTTCGGCAGCGCACCCGATCATCGATTATGACGGATTAGAGGGCGAACGCCGGGCGCAGCGCGGGGCGCCGCGTCAGCGCGGCGAGCCGCTTCTTCACCGCGAGCTTCAGTGTTTTCAGGCGCAGCAGGCGAAAGGGGTCGGCGCCGCGGCGACGCACTTCGCGGCGCTCGGCATCGTCGAGCTGGCGATGCAGCACGGTCAGGCGATAAAGATTGGGATTCAAAGTCATACAGGGCCTCCTGATCGAAAAATCAAGCAGGTGACGCCGATGCCGGGACCCCGGGAAACAGGGGGGAGATAGGGCCAGAGCATCGGGGTCACCCGATGCGGTCCGACATCACGTGGCGGGAAATGTCCCGCCGACGCCAGAGGGGCCCGGCCCGCATTTCTTTTATGTAGGGTGTCCGCCCCCGGCTTGCAAGTCCCACCGCCCCACGCCACGCTGCAAGCAGCGGAGGAGAGGATCGATGAGTGTAAAGCTGGCGAAGGATGGACCTGTCACGATCGTCACGATCGATCGCCCCGAAAAGCGCAATGCAGTCGATCCGGCGACCGCTATTGCGCTGCGTGATGCCTTTGCGGTCTTCGCCGCCGACGATGATGCGAAGGTTGCGATCCTGACCGGCAGCGACGGCCATTTCTGCGCCGGCTTCGACCTCGGCGCGGTGGGCACGTCGCGCTATGACCCCGACGGCCCCGGTCCGATGGGACCGACGCGGATGCTGATCGAGAAGCCGGTGATCGCAGCGGTCGAGGGTCACGCCGTCGCCGGCGGGCTCGAACTCGCGCTCTGGTGCGACCTGCGCGTCGCGGCCGCCAGCGCGGTCTTCGGCGTCTATTGCCGCCGTTGGGGCGTGCCGCTGATCGACGGCGGCACCGTCCGCCTGCCGCGTATCGTCGGACAGGGCCGCGCGCTCGACATGATCCTGACCGGCCGTCCCGTTGCCGCCGACGAAGCGCATCGGATTGGCCTTGCCGACCGGGTCGTTCCCGATGGCGAAGCGCTCGGCGCCGCAATCGAGCTGGCGAAACAGATCGCCGCCTTCCCGCAAATCTGCATGAACAGCGACCGCCTCAGCGCCTATCGTCAGTGGGATTTCGACATCGAAGACGCGCTCGCGCACGAAGCGCATGCCGGGGTCGCGCCACTCCGGGAAGGCGCGGCGGCGGGCGCCAAACGTTTTACCGAAGGCGCCGGACGCGGCGGCAGCTTTACGAACGGGGGAGAGTGAAATGAGGATATGGATTGCCGCTGCGGTAATGGTCGCCCTGCCCTTGCCCGCGTTCGGGGCAGGCCCGGCCGATATTCCAGCCGCCATCTATACCGACCCGCCCGCCGACAAGGCGCATCCGGCGGCGATGGAGGTCGTCCATATCCCCAGCGGCAAGGTCGCGATCAACGGCATCGTCTATATCGCCCAAGGCGCCGGACCGCACCCGACCGTCATCCTGTGCCACGGCCTTCCCGGCAATGAAAAGAGCCTCGACCTTGCGCAGGCGATGCGCCGCGCGGGCTGGACCGTCGTCACCTTCAACTATCGCGGATCGTGGGGCAGCCCCGGCGACTATCGCTTTTCGCAGAATCTGGAGGATGCGGACGCAGTGCTCGCCTTCGCGCGTGACCCCGCCAATGCGGTGAAGCTGCGGATCGATCCGAAACGTCTTGTCATCATGGGTCACAGCATGGGCGGCTGGGTCACCGCGCTCACCGCCGCGCACGACAAGGCCTTACTCGGCGCCGCGATGATCTCGGCGGGCAATATGGGCTGGCTCGGCAAACTGCCGCGCGATCAGGCGGTGAAGGCGCTGGGCAGCAACGGGATGGAGGCGCTCGCCGGGACGACGCCGGAGCTCATGGCCGATGAAATCATCGCCAACACCGACAGCTTCGATTTCGTGAAGGCCGCGCCGCAGCTCATGGGAACCAATCTTTTCATCCTCACCTCCGACGACGGTCTCGCTCCGATGAGTAATGCGCTTTCGACCGCGATTGCGAAGGCCGGAGGGAGCGGGATGAAGACGATGCATGTCGCGACCGACCATAGCTGGTCGGATGCGCGGATAAGATTGCAGGCCGAGATTTTGAGATGGCTGGCAACGCTGGCCCCGCAAAATTAGATCGTCGGCCGCGCTGCTGCGCTTCCGCAACCGCGCGGCTGATTATCGCGAGCAGCCGCATCGCGAAAAGGACAAGGCGGCCCCCGGGGGCAAGCCCGGGGTGCCGAAGTTGGGAGGGGCGTTGTTGGCGAGCGGGCGAAGTCCGCGACTCTGTGCCGAGCGTGAGGGCTGATTGCTATGTTAGCGCCACGCGATGCCGGCGATGGAAATCGGTCTGCGATCAACCAATGCGATTGAAATGGGTCGTTTCCAGCTTTTGAAGCTTGTCGCTGGACCAGACGATCGTTTCGGTCATGGATTTGAGATCCTTGGCAACCGTATAGACTCGCGTCGACACCCGGCTGCCGGCCTTCCCCAATGTCATGACCAACGTGTCTGGCGCCGGCTGACGCAGGGCGACACTGTCGATGAAATCCATATTGCCGGTGATCGGCACGGGGACGCCATCGAGCGCCGCGGTCGATTCCGAATGACTGCTGGAGCCGTCCGGCGCGACGATTTCGACACGCGTCGTCCATTTGCCGTCTTGCGATGCGCGGAAAGTCATCGTCACCCGTTGAGGACGCTCTTTCTCGGGCATCTGCGATGCGTCCAGCGACCAGCTTCCGACCAGCGGCAACTGACCGGATGCCGCGCTGTAAACCGCGCCCGGTGTTCCGGCCTGATCCGTGGGAGGAGCGGCTGCGAGCATTAATCCGGCGGCGGCCATGGGTATTGCGATGAACATGACGATCATTCCTTTCGAACCGCGAACCCCGACGGTTGCGGTGTGCGCCAAGTCCTTCACGGTGAGGCGCTGTCCCGAAAGATCGATATTTTCGTCACAAGTTTTTTGGAGGTCGAGAAGGCGCGCCAGTTCGCGGCTGCTGCCAACACCCGTTTTGCGGCGAGCGGAGCGCAAACGCTCGTTAATCGAGGTTTCCGAGCGGCCCAGACGCGCTGCGATGGTCTTTACGGTATGCCCGGTGACCAGCAGGCGCAGAATTTCCAATTCCCGGTCGGTGAGGCATGCGGACAAGCCGGAAGCAGGTTCATTGGACGACATGTCCTTTGCTCACCACAGCCGCACGAACAGGTCCATCCCAATTTATTTGGAAGGGCAGCACGGTAAGACAATGACGGCGGGGTTGGCGATCCCCGCCGGGTTCCGCGTCTCCGGCTACTTCTTCGCCATCAGCTTCATCGTCATCGCGGTCAGCGCCTCGGTCGCGGTCGAGATCACCGCGGGCGCGTCAGGCGCCCAGAAGGGCGAATGGAGGCTGGGCAGTGTCCGCCCTTCCTTCTTCGCGGCGTCATATTCGGCTTGGGGTACGCCGCCGACCCAGATGATCAGACTCTTGATGCTCTTGTCTTCGCGCCAGAAGCGGCTGAAATCCTCGCCGCCCATCACCGGCGGCATCTGCACGACGCGTGTCTCGCCGAAGCTCGTCTTGAGATACGCCGCCATCTCTTCGGTGAATTCGGGCGTGTTGAAGGTCGACGGTGTATATTCATTCTTGTCGACGCTCACGACGGGCATCTTGTCGTCGGGCATCCCCGCGGCGATCGCTTCGCCTTTCGCGATTCGCGCGATCCCGTCGAGCAGATGATCGCGCACTTCGTCGCTGTAGCTGCGAACAGTAAGCTGCAGCTTCGCCTCGTCCGAAATGATATTATGCTTCGCCCCGGCATGGAAGCTGCCGACGGTCACCACAGCGCTGTCGAGCGGGCTGATCTCGCGCGAGACGAGCGTCTGGAGTGCGCCGACGATGCGGCTCGCGAGCACGATCGGATCCTTCGTCGTCTGCGGATAGGCGCCGTGACCGCCGACGCCCTTCACGGTTATGTCGACGCTATCGACGTTGGCGAGTGCATAACCCGGCGTATAGCCGATCTTCCCCGCCGGGAACTGCGCCGCATCGTGGAACGCCAGCGCATATTGCGGCTTCGGAAAGCGCGTATAAAGCCCGTCGGCGAGCATCATGCGCGCGCCCGCGCCGCGTTCCTCGGCGGGCTGACCGATCATCACGAGCGTGCCCGACCATTTCGCCTTGTTTGCGGCCATCAGCCGCGCGACGCCGATCCATGCGGTCATATGCGTGTCGTGGCCGCACGCATGCATCACGCCGGTTTCGACGCCTTCCTTCGTTGTCACGCGTATCTTCGACGCGCCGGGCAGGCCCGTCTGTTCGGTCACGGGCAGGCCATCCATGTCGGCGCGCACAAGAACGACCGGGCCGGGGCCATTTTCCATCACCGCGACGATGCCGGTGCCGCCGACCTTTTCGGTGACCTTGAACCCCAGCTTGCGTGCCTCGGCGGCAAGGATGCCCGCCGAGCGCACTTCCATGAAGCTGAGTTCGGGATTGGCGTGCAGATCCTTGTAGATCGCCATCAGCGACGGCATCTGCTTTTCGACCTCGCCGCCCAGCGTTTGCGCCGCGGCAGGCGCAGCAAAAGCCAGCGCCGCAGCGCTCATCAACAAAATACGCATGCCAATTCCCCTGTTGTTCCTGTCAGCCCGCCGGGACCAGTTCGATTACGTCGAGCAAGGATTCATAGGCCGGTGCGGGCAGCACGAGCCGCCAGCGATTGTCGCCGATCCGTTCGATCAGCCCCGCCATGTCGCGCATCCGGTCACTGCCGTAATTGACCGGCATCTTCTCGTCGCCAAGCTCGAGTGTGCCGAGAAAAATCTGGCGCTTCAGATTGTCGGGAAAGATGAGGCCCACGGGCCGCTGCGACCCCGAAATTTTGGTCAGGCTCGAGAGCCCCTGTTCGGGCGCGACGCGGCACCGGAACCAGCCATAGGCGACATAGGACAGGCCGCTGCGTCCCTGCGCACCGATCTTGATCGTCCGGCACCGGTAATCGCCCGCGGGCAAATGCGGGTTGGGCAACGCCGCCGTCGGCTGCAGCAGCACAGCCTCACGGTCGACATCGGCGCCGAAGCCTTTCGTCCGCGCGTCGGTCAGTGCCGCCTGCCAGCTGCTGTACCAGCCGCGAATACGCTCCTTGTCGGCATCGGTTGCCGTCGCACGCCATGTGCCCGTCTCCGGCGGCGCATCGGCCGCCGACGGAGGCACCGGCGGCACCACCGACTTGCACGCGCCAAGGGTGACGCCGAGCGCCACCGCCAAAACCCAAATGGTGCGACCCATGATTCTCCGCTTCTCCCCGACCCCTCGATGGTTAACCTTAGGAGGCCCAAGGAGAATGCTCAAGGGGCCCAGCGGGTCAGGCTGCGGTCCAGCCGCCGTCGACACTGAGGTTCGCGCCAGTGATGTTCGCCGCCTCGTCGCGCGTCAGGAAGGACGCGACCGCCGCGACCTGCTCGACCGTCACGAACTGCTTCGTCGGCTGCCCCGCTAGCAACACGTCGTTGATCACCTGTTCGCGCGTCATGCCCCGCGCCTTCATCGTGTCGGGAATCTGGTTCTCGACCAGCGGCGTCCACACATAGCCGGGGCTGATGCAATTCACCGTGATGCCCGCATCGGCGACTTCGAGCGCGACGGTCTTGGTGAGGCCCGCAAGGCCGTGCTTCGCGGTGACATAGGCCGATTTGAACGGCGAGGCGACGAGCGAGTGCGCCGACGCGGTAGCGATGATCCGTCCCCATTTCTTCCTGCGCATTACCGGCACGGCATGGCGGATCGTATGGAACGCCGCGGTCAGGTTGAGCGCGATGATCATGTCCCATTTCTCGACCGGGAAATCCTCGACCGGCGAGACGAACTGCATCCCGGCATTGTTGACGAGAATATCGATCCCGCCGAAATCCTTGTCGGCGCGCTGGAACATATCTTCGATCTGGTCCGGTTTGGTCAGGTCGGCGCCATCATAGGCGGCCTTTCCGCCGCTGGTCGCTTCCAGTCCCTTGCGCTCGGTCTCGATCGCGTCGGCCTCGCCGAAGCCGTTGATGATGATGTTCGCCCCCTCGGCGGCAAAAGCCTTGGCGATGCCGAGCCCGATGCCCGACGTCGATCCGGTGACGAGGGCGGTCTTTCCTGTGAGGCGCATGAATTGGGTCCTTTCGGTAGGGAGAGTTTCAGGAAACGTCCGGTTCGGCCTTTGGTCGCAATGCATTCGATTGCACCGCAAAACTGTCCGACCGCCCTTCGGCGATGCTGTCGGCGAGGAGGTGGCCGTCCTTCATCGCGGCCTCGACCGCATCGCGGCCGAGCGCCCAATTGACCTCCATCGTCGAGCGCGAAAACTCGAAATCGCGCGCGCCGGTCTGCCAGGCGGGGGGCTGATGGATCAACTGGACAAGATTGAGCGCCTTGCAGTCGACCATCTTCCGCACGGCCTTGACCTCGGGCAGATCGGCGTATTCCGCGGGCAGTTTTTCCAGCATCCGGTCGATAAGCCGATGCTCCTTGCGGCGGCGCATCAGCCCGTCGGAAATCCGCCGCGTGCGGCTGGAATAGCGGATGTCCTTTTCGCGCGACCAGGCTTCTTCCATGTCGTGCGGGCGATCGCCGCGCGCGGGGAACAGATCGACCTGAAAAACGAGCATGTCTTTGTTCGCCGTCTCGACGACATGCTCAAGCGGTGTGTTCGACACGAGGCCGCCGTCCCAATACCAGTTTCCGTCGATCTCCACCGGCGGAAGGCCCGGCGGCAGTGCGCCGGATGCCAATATGTGCCGCGCGTCGATCGTGTCGCATTGCGTGTCGAAATAGCGGAAATTGCCGGTCTCGACCGCAACCGCACCGACCGACAGCCGCACCTTGCCGTTGTTCACGCGGTCCCAGTCGACCAGCCGGTCGAGCGTGGCGACCAGCGGCGCGGTATCGTAGAAACTGACCGCTTCGGGCGTCTGTCGCTCGGCAAAGGCAGGCGGCGGGAAACGCGGGATGAAGAAGCCGGGCACGCCAAAGGCCGCGACCTGTCCCGCGGCCGCCATATGCGTCCATTCGCGCGCCCAGTCGTTGTCGACCACCGGCAGCGAGGGCAGCGCCGACGAAACGCCTTCCCAGAACTCGCGCATCTTGCCGACGGCCTGATCGCGTTCGTTTCCCGCGATGATCGCGGCATTGACCGCACCGATCGAAATCCCTGCGACCCAGTCGAGTTCGATGCCCAGATCGATCAGCGCCTCATACACCCCCGCCTGAAACGCACCGAGCGCGCCGCCGCCCTGCAGGACGAGCACGACAAGGTCGGGAAGCGGAAGAGCGGCACGGGCGGCGCGGCGGGGCATGGACTCGGGCGATCCTTATCGGGAGTGCGCCGGATTTGTGCACCGCAACACAAGCTATTGCAATGGTTCGAATATGCGAAGCCCCTTCCAATTGCCCGGCGCTGCTGTAACTACCGGGGGAAGACGACCATTTTACGGTGGAGAAGCCCGATGCGCCTCGACGATTATGATCCCGGCGACGATATCCGCGACCTTGGCCGCGGCGGTGGCGGCGGATTTGGTGGCGGCGGTGGCGGCGGCCTCGGCGGACTTCTCATCGGTTTTCTGCCGATGCTGCTCGGGCGCAAGATGGGCTGCGGTACAATCCTGCTGATCGGTGCGGCCGCCTTTTTCCTGCTCGGCCCCGGCGCCAATATGCTCAGCAGCGGCGGGGGCACCGCCGATCCGGCAGCCGATAGTCGCGGCGCCGCCAATGTCGCGTGCGATACCGAAAGCGAACGTTTCGCCTGCAACGTCTTCGGATCGACGCACACTGTGTGGGAAAGCCTGGTCAGCGGCTATCGCAAACCGACGCTCAATTTCTTTACCGAATCCAATCGTTCGGGTTGCGGCGCTGCCCAATCGGCGATGGGCCCCTTCTATTGCCCCGCCGATCAGGGCGTCTATCTCGACACCAGCTTCTTCCGCGAGCTCGAACAAAAGTTCGGTGCAGCAGGCGACGCGGCGCAGGCCTATGTCATCGCGCACGAGGTCGGCCACCATATCCAGACGATCAGCGGCATTTCGGATCAGGTCCGTCGCGCACAACAACGCGCTTCGCAGGCTGAGGGCAATGCGCTGCAGGTCCGCATGGAGCTGCAGGCCGATTGCTACGCCGGCGTCTGGGCCGCACGCGCCAGAAACAGCGCGGGCCAGCCGGTCATGGAAGCGGGCGACATGGAAGAGGCGATGCGCGCCGCCAATGCGATCGGCGACGACACGCTGATGCGCTCGGCAGGCCAGCGGCCGGTGCCCGAAAGCTTTACCCACGGCACGAGCGAGCAACGCATGAGCTGGCTGCGCCGCGGCCTGCAATCGGGGGATCCGCGCCAATGCGACGCTTTCGGTACGAATATCTGACGGCGGCGCTGGCGGCGGCCATCGTCGCAGCGCCCGTTTCGGCCGAAACACTCTACATAAAGACCGGGCGGCTGATCGACGGCGTGTCGAATGAGGTCCGCACCGGCCAGTGCGTTACCGTCGAGGCTGAGCATATCAAGGCGGTTAAGCCTTGCGGAAAGGCGCCCGATGGCGCCACCCTGCTCGACTGGTCGGGTTTCACAGTGCTGCCCGGTCTGATCGACCTCCACACGCATCTCGCCGACCTCGGCCAGAGCGCCGATCTGGCCGCGCCGATGAAGGCATCTCCCGCCGAAACCGCGCTCGTCGGCGCCCGTAATGCGCGAGTCACGCTCGACGCCGGTTTTACCAGCGTTCGCGACGTTGGCACCTATCGCGGCCTGACCGACGTCACGTTGCGCAATGCGATCGAGCGCGGCGACGTGCCCGGGCCGCGCATGTGGGTCGCGGGTGCCTATCTTACCGTTCCGAAAGGCGGCGGCGAGCTGAACGGCGTGGTTCCGAACGAGCAGCTACCGCCCGACATGCGCCTCGGCGTCGCCGCGACGCCCGAGGAAGCCGCGGCGAAAACGACTTACCTGCTCGATCATGGCGCCGACTTCATCAAGACGATCGCGACCGGCGCGGTTCTCGCGATCGGCACCGAGCCCGGAGCGCCCGAACTGACCGTCGAGCAGCTGCTCGCGATCGTCAAGGTCGCGCATGCCCGCGGCAAGAAAGTCACCGCACACGCCCACGGCGCGATCGGCATCCAGAATGCGATCAACGCGGGTGTCGACAGCATCGAGCATGCGAGCCTGGCCGACGAGGCGACGCTGCAGCTTGCAAAGAAGCACGGCACATGGCTCGCGATGGACATCTATAACGGCACCTACATCGACGAGGTCGGAACCAGGGAAGGCTGGCCCGCGGAATATCTGCGCAAGAATCGCGAAACGACCGACGCGCAGCGCGCCGCTTTCCGCCGCGCGGTCGAGCTTGGTGTCAATATCGGTTATGCCACCGACGCAGGCGTCTATCCGCACGGTCTCAACGCGCGCCAGTTCCGCAATATGGTCAAATATGGGATGACGCCGATGCAGGCGATTCAATCCGCCACCGGGCGCGCTGCGATCGAAATGGGCCGCGACGATGTGGGCGCCATCCTTCCCGGCCGCTATGCCGATTTCGTCGCGGTAAAGGCCGATCCGCTTGCCGACGTCGCCACCCTCGAAAAAATCGATCATGTGATGAAGGGCGGCGCGCTCGTTCGTTAGCGGCCGGAATCGATTATGTCGTTCGTCGCCCCGGACTTGATCGGGGATCCATCGGGCGTCGTGCAAGTGGACGCCGGATCAAGTCCGGGATGACGACAAGAAGAGATGGCCATCGACTAGGACGGTACGACCTCGCGCGCACCCTTCCTTCGGCGGACCTTCTTGACCGCTTCGAGCTGAGCCCCGCCGATCCGCGACGCTGCATGTATCTCCGCTCGCGCCAGCAGTAGCGCCAGATCCTCGCGGCCGATGTCGAACGTCTCACCCAGATCGTCGAGCGCGGCGTCGATGTCGTCCATCAGCAGCCCCGCCGAGGCGGCCGCGACCGCAGGTTTGCCTTCGACCGGCGCTGCGCGGTGCGGATAACTGTGCCCCGAAAAACGGTGAAACACCCAGCCGGCCGCGACGAGGATCAGCGAATTGACGAGCATCGGCAGCAACAGGTGCGCGGCGTGTCCCGATTGCAGCGTGTGGCCGCCGATCACCGCGCTGAGCGCTGCGGCGCCGCCCGGCGGATGCAGACAGCGCAGCAGCGACATGACGAGGATCGCGCCGCCGACCGCGAGCGCGGCAGCCAGCGCCGGCTGCGGCATCAGCCCGGCGACGAGGACCCCGAACGCCGCTGATGCGACATTGCCGCCGACGATTGACCAGGGCTGCGCGAGCGGACTCGCCGGGACCGCGAACAGCAGCACCGCCGACGCGCCGACGGGCGCCACGATCCACGGCGTCGCCGAGGGAAAGAAGAGCACGCAAAGGACGCCGGCGATCGCGATCCCTATCAGCGCGCCGACACTGCCGATCGCACGGTCGCGCAGGCTCGCGCCCGCCAGCAGCGGCACAAACAGGCGGATGGTGGTGGTCGACAGCGCGCGAAACAAGCGATTCTCCTCTTCGGGCGGCGCAAATGGACCATTACGGCGCCTCGATCCAGACAGCTTTGATTTGAAAAGACGAAGCTCGATTTCGCACTCGGGCCTTGAACGGGCTCGCGGCCGCGTTAAACCCCCGCCATGCGTAACCTGCTCCTCACCAGCGCGATCGCGCTCACCGCCGCCCTTTCCTCCCCCGCCCTCGCCCGTCCGATGACCGAGGTCGACCTTGCGACGCTGAAGCGCGTCGCAGCGCCGACTGCGTCGCCCGACGGCCGCTGGGTCGTCTTCCAGATGACCGAGACCGAGGCCGGGACCTACAAGCGCTCGACCGGCCTGTGGCTCGTCGACCGCAATGCCAAAAATGCAAAGCCCGGCCAGATCGCCGACACCCCGGGCAAGAATGAAACCTCGCCCGCCTTCGACAAGGACGGCAATCTCTTCTTCATCTCGAACGCGTCAGGCGGCGATCAGGTCTGGCGCATCGATCCGAAGGCGAACACCCCCGCGACGCAGGTCACCAGCGCCAAGGCCGAAGTCGCCGGGTTCAAAATCTCGCCCGACGGTACGAAGCTGCTCGTCTGGGGCGATGTGCCGCGCGAATGCACCAGCTTCGGCTGCGATGCGAAGGACAAGGGCGCGCTCGTCGGCCCGGGTAACGGCCGCCTGTACAAGGATGGCGCGGGTTTCGTGCGTCATTGGGATAGCTGGGAAACCCCCGGCACCTACAGCCGTCCGTTCGTCTTCAACCTCATAGATGGCAAGGCGACCGCGGACCGCGCGGTGGACGGCAGCCTGATCGGCGACAGCCCTTCAAAACCCTTTGGCGACGGCAGCGAACTGGCATGGGGGCCCGACAGCCGGACGATCTATTTCACGCTCCGCAAGGCGGACAAGGACGAGCCGACCTCGACCAACCTCGATATCTATAGCTGGCTGCTCGACAGCCGGATGATGCCGACAAATCTGACGCAGGACAATCAGGCGACCGACACCCTCCCCGCTCCGTCGCCTGACGGCAAATGGCTTGCCTATGCCGCGATGGCGCGGCCGAGCTACGAGGCCGACCGGCAGGTGCTGATGCTGCGCAACCTCGAAAGCGGCGAGACGCGCAAGCTGACGGATGCGTGGGATCGCTCGGTCGCGTCAATCGCGTGGGCGGCCGACGGCAAGTCGCTCTATGTCACCGCGCAGGACACGCTCGAACATCCTGTGTTCCGCGTCGACGCCGCAAGCGGCAAGGTCGAGAAGCTGAAGGCGACGACCGAAGCGTTCGAGGGCAATATTGGTGACGTCACACCGCTTCCAGGCGGCGCTTTGCTCTATTCGCGTAACACCGCACTGGCCCCGACTGACCTCTATGTCCGCGATGCCAAGGGCAAGGTCAGCCAGATCACCGCGGTCAACGCAGCAACGCTCGCACAGTTCGATCCCGTCGAAATGGACCGCATCCAGTTTGCGGGTGCCAATGGCGACAAGGTGTGGGGCATCATCCTGAAGCCCGTCAGCCCGGTCCAGAAACTGCCGGTCGCCTTCATCGTCCATGGCGGCCCGCAGGGCAGCTTCGGCAACGCCTGGTCGACCCGCTGGAACCCGCGCCTGTTTGCGCAGCAGGGCTACGGCGTTGTCAGCATCGATTTCCACGGCTCGACCGGTTACGGCCAGGCCTTCACCGACAGCATCAACAAAGACTGGGGCGGCAAGCCGCTCGAAGACCTCCGTCTCGGCCTCGCCGCCGCGGGCAAGCAGGATGCCCAGCTTGACCTCAATAACGCCTGCGCGCTCGGCGCCTCCTATGGCGGCTATATGATGAACTGGATCGCGGGCCAGTGGACCGACGGTTTCAAATGCCTCGTCCAGCACGACGGCGTCTTCGACGCGCGCGCGATGGCGTATGAAACCGAGGAACTCTGGTTCGACGAATGGGAGCATGGCGGCCCCTATTTTCAGGTTCCCGAAGAATATGAAAAATGGAACCCGGTGAACCATGTGACCAAATGGAAGACCCCGATGCTGGTGATCACCAGCGAGAAGGATTTCCGCATTCCCTATACGCAGGGCCTCGCCGCCTTCACCGCGCTCCAGCGCCGGAACATTCCGTCGCAGCTTCTCGTCTTTCCCGACGAAAATCACTGGGTGCTGAAGGGCGCGAACAGCGTCCAGTGGCACCAGACGGTGTTCAACTGGCTGGACAGCTACCTGAAGAAATAGGCCTTGGCGGGCGGCGGGTCACTCGACGATCTCGCCGCCCATCTTGCCGTAGAAGATCCGCCACAGCGCCAGATCGTCACTGAAATCGGCATAATGATGCTCAACCCCGGCCGCGACGAACAGCAGGTCGCCTGCTGAGAAGGCCGTGCGTTTGCCTCCGTGGATCAGCACACCTTCACCGCGTATGACGGCATAGAGTTCGTCCTGCTCGTGCGGCGTCTGTCGGTTCCTGTGCCGCCGAACCGACAGACGGACGTCGAGCGTGCCGCGTTTTAGCGCGAGCACCGACCGTTCGCCCTCGGGCGTCGGTACCTTTGCCGCATAGTCGGCAAAACGGATAACCCCGCCGCGTATCGCATCGTCCATCACCCTGCTCCTGCAAGCCTGCGACAATCTAGTCTCTGCCGATCCGGCTTGCCAGTCCGCACCCCGGCTGGCAAAGGCGCCCGGCTATGCCGATGGAAAAAAATTTCGATCCCGCCGCTATCGAGGCGAAATGGGCCCATGAATGGGAAAGCCGTGGACTCTTCCGTCCCGCGCGTCCCGACGCGACACCCTTCACGATCGTCAACCCGCCGCCGAACGTTACTGGCGCGCTGCACATCGGCCATGCGCTCGACAACACGCTGCAGGACGTGCTCGTCCGCTACGAACGCCTGCGCGGCAAGGATGCGTTGTGGGTGGTCGGTATGGACCATGCCGGCATCGCGACACAGATGGTCGTCGAGCGCCAGATGGAAGAGCGGCAAGACAAGCGCTCCAATTACAGCCGCGAAGATTTCATCGACAAGGTCTGGCAGTGGAAGGCGGAGAGCGGCGGCCAGATCACCGGTCAGCTCCGTCGCCTAGGCTGCTCGATGGACTGGTCGCGCGAGCAGTTCACGATGGACCCGCATTTCACGCAGGCCGTGGTCAAGGTGTTCGTCGACCTGCACAAAAAGGGCCTGATCTACCGCGACAAGCGGCTGGTGAACTGGGACCCGAAGCTCAAGACAGCGATTTCGGACCTTGAGGTCGAGACGCACGAGATCCAAGGCGGCTTCTGGCACTTCAAATATCCGCTTGCCGACGGCGTGACGCTCGACGATGGCCGCGACTATATCGTGGTTGCGACGACGCGCCCCGAAACGATGCTCGCCGACATGGCGGTTGCGGTGCATCCTGATGATGCGCGCTATAAAAGCGTGATCGGCAAGGAAATCCTCCAACCGATCACCGGCCGCCGCTTCAAAATCGTCGCCGACGAACATGCCGATCCCGAGCTTGGGTCGGGCGCGGTGAAGATCACGCCGGGGCACGACTTCAACGACTTCGACGTCGGCAAGCGCGCGGGGTTCAAGCCCGCCGAGATGCTCAACATGCTCGACGGCGACGCGAACGTCATCCAGACCGCCGACGGGCTGATCCCGGAAGAATATCTGGGGCTCCACCGCTTCAAGCGCGACGGCAAGGACGGCGCGCGCGAGCTGGTCGTGGCGCGGATGAAGGAGCAAGGTTTCCTCATTCCGCACACCGACAAGGACGGCGGCGAGCATGACGCCGAGCCGCGCACGATCCAGACGCCGTTCGGCGACCGCGGCGGCGTGGTAATCGAGCCCTGGCTTACCGACCAATGGTATGTCGACGCCGAGACGCTGGCGCAGCCGCCGATGGCCGCGGTGCGCGACGGGCGCATAAACATCGTCCCCAAAACGTGGGAAAAGACCTTCTTCAACTGGATGGAGAATATCCAGCCCTGGTGCGTCTCGCGCCAGCTGTGGTGGGGGCACCGGATTCCGGCGTGGTATGGGCCGGCGAGATTGCCCGATGGTGGCACCGAAGCGCGGATTGAAACAGTTCCTACAGGCGGGAATGCTGCTCGCTTGGAAGTTAAGCTGGATCAGGTTTTTGTTGCCGAATCCGAAACGGCGGCATTTGAACAAGCTGCAGCATTTTATGGCGTATCAATCGAAGAAATTCGTCAAAACAACGCCGACCCCCAGGCGCCTGCTTGGGCACCGCGTGCCATTCAGGACCCCGACGTCCTCGACACGTGGTTCTCGTCCGCGCTGTGGCCCTTCGCCACGCTCGGCTGGCCCGAGAATAGCGACCTGCTCAAGCGCCATTACCCCAACGACGTCCTCATCTCCGGCTTCGACATCCTCTTCTTCTGGGATGCGC
>Ga0247823_10002039_pt1 | contig 16710 bp, 18 predicted proteins | sample 13C_PalmiticAcid_2_FD_192426 | JGI IMG/M metagenome (GOLD analysis project Ga0247823, IMG submission 192426) | Soil microbial communities from agricultural site in Penn Yan, New York, United States - 13C_PalmiticAcid_Day30 | ecosystem: Environmental > Terrestrial > Soil > Agricultural land...
GCTGCGCGGCGCCGGCGACGGCGCCGCGCAGGGGCGTCGCCGGGTCGTACCGGCTGTTGAGGACCAGGATCGGGGCGGCGGTGTCGCGATTCCAGGGACCGGTGTAGCGGTCGACGTCGCGGGCAGGCCAGAAGGCGCAGGGCAGGGCGTTGAAGACGGCGGTGCGGCCGAAATACGGGACGCGCAGGTCTTCGAGGGCACCGGCCCGGCTGTAGACGGCGGGGTCGGTCGGGACGGCGCTGTCGGCGCACTGGATCGAATAGAACGCCTCGACGCGATTGCCCGGCTGCTCTTTCGCGAAGACCGCGTCGTGCGTCACGGTCGGAACCAGCGCGGTGCCCGCGTCGAAGAGTTGCTGCAACAGCAGCGCCAGGTCGGGATAGGTTTCCGGGCGCGCGAGGCTGCCCGCGGCCGCGACGAGCTGCCCGTACGTCCACGGGGTGCCGTCGACGACGATGGGCGCCAGGCGCGCGCGTTCGGCGAGTGCGATCCATTTGAGTTTCGGCTCGCCCGCCGAGAACGCGCAGTCCGGGCCCGCGGCCGAGCAGGCGCGCAGGAACGCGTCGAAGGTCTCGGCGACGGCGTCGGCCACGCCCTGCCTGGTGTCCAGCGGCAGGGTCGCGCCGTCGGTGCCGTGTCCGTTCGCATTGCCCTCGAAGTCCAGCGACCCGTCCAGTGCCATCGCCCGCACCCGGCCCGGGAACATGTTGGCGTAGACCGCGCCGACCTGGGTGCCGTAGGAGATGCCGTGATAGCTCAGCGCGGCATCGCCGACCGCACGGCGCAGCAACTCCAGGTCGCGGGCGGTGTTCGCGGTCGAGGCGTGCGCCAGGATCGGGCCCGCGGACTCCGCGCAGCGGCCCGCGATATCGGCGGAGCGGTCGAAGAACTCCGGCTCCTCGGCGGGGTTCGACGGTGTGCCAGGGAAGGTCGCGAAGTAGGCCTGCTGCTCGTCGGACGAGGGAAAACAGCTGGTCGGGGCGCTGCGTGCGACCGAGCGCGGGTCCCACGACACCAGATCGAACCGGGCCCGCAGCTCCTCGGAGAACAACCACGGCCACCGCGCCCGCTCCCGCAGCCGATCGACACCGGACGGTCCGGGCCCGCCGAAGTTCACGAACAGGGTGCCGATGCGCCGGTCGGGATCGGTCGCGGGCAGCTTGATCACCGCCAGGTCGATCTGCTCGCCCTGCGGACTGCGGTAGTCCAGCGGCACCTGCGCCCAGGCGCAGGAGAAGCCGTCCTCGCAATCCGACCACCGCAGGTCGGGAGTGCCGGCGGCCTCGGCGAGCGGGTCGACGTACGGATCGGCGGCGCGGGCGGGCGCGGGGATGGTGAGGGCGCCGAGACCGAGCAGAACAGCGAGAACGCGAGTCCAGCTACGGCGAGTTCCACGGCGCCCAGAGCGCGAATACAACTGCCGAGCCTCCTGCACAGATCGGGCGAACCTCGCGAAGCTATCACATGCTTTCCTCAGGAAACTAGTTGGCGGCGAACGGAATTCGCCGAGCGCACCCCCGTCCGGCCTGGTCCGGACCGCCCGCGCGGGAATTTGTTTCGAATTGTTCGGTGAACGTGAGGTTAAATATCTCGAGGTCAATTCTGTGTTTTTCCCGATAATCGTGAAATCGCGGTGGCCGACCCTCTGATCCATCGCTAGGGTCGGGATGGTCGCGCGGAAATGTGGCGCGACCGGGTGTCAAAGACGATCCCTAATTCCAGGACAACCGGAGGAGTGGGATGGTGACGACAACCACAGAGAAAACCGGGCGTGACCTGGCCCACCGGGCGCCGCTACGCGGGATTCCCGCGGGCGCGATGCCGATGGTCGCCTTTCTTTCGATATTGGCCGGATTCATCGGCGCGGCCGCCTATACGCATTCCGCCGGATATTTCGTGACATTCATGACCGGAAATACCGAGCGGGCCGTTCTCGGCTGGTTCGACAATGATCAGCTGCTGGCCGTCGGTGCCATCACGCTGCTCTTCTCGTTCGGGCTCGGCGTGTTCGTCGCCTCGCTGCTGCGCAGGCGGTGGTGGCGCGACAGCCGCCACGGCGCCGCGGTGGTGACCACCGCGGCGCTGGTGGTGGCCGCGGTCGTCGACTTCGCCCTCGACCGCACCGGCGGTCAGGAGGTGGGGTTCATCCCCATCGCGTTCGTCGCCTTCGCGGTCGGCGCGCTCAACACCGCGTTCGTGAAGAACGGCGAGACCAGCGTCCCGCTGAGCTATGCCACCGGGACCGTCGTGAAGCTGAGCCAGGGGATCGAAAGCCATGTCAGCGGCGGTAGCGCTCGCGACTGGCTCGGCTACGGCGGGCAGTACGCGGCCTTCGCGGTCGGCGCCTTCCTCGGTGGTGTGATGAGCCTGGTCGTCGGTGGCGAGCTGATGCTCATCGTGGCCGCCGCCGTCTCGGCCGCCGCGGCGATGCTCACCGCCAAGGCGGCGCGCGCGGTCGCGGCCTGACGCATCCGGCCGCGCGAACCGACCCCGATTTGGTCCTGACCACGGCGTTGCCTACACTAGAGCGGTTGCCTGGGCACCTCTGTGTCCGCTGGCGCCTCGCTGATGTGTGTAAGCGGGCGGACGGTCCAGGCGCCGAGAGCTCGTTAAGAGAACTCATCCGGTCGGTAAGTGCCGTCCGGACCAGCCGAATTGTTGTAGGCCCACGGTCGGCGTGTGTGAGCGCGCCGATGCTGCATGGGAACCGCAGCGAGAAAGGTGTCGAGGTCTAACCATGACCATGACTGATCCGATCGCAGACTTCTTGACGCGTCTGCGCAACGCCAACTCGGCGTACCACGATCAGGTGAAGGCGCCCCACTCCAAGCTCAAGGCGAACATCGCCGAGATCTTGAAGCGTGAGGGCTACATCGCCGATTACCGCACCGAAGACGCGCCGGTGGGCAAGGCCCTCGTCGTCGATCTGAAGTACGGCCCCAGCCGTGAGCGCAGCCTGCAGGGCCTGCGTCGCGTCTCGAAGCCGGGTCTGCGTGTGTACGCGAAGTCCACCAACCTGCCCAAGGTCCTCGGCGGCCTCGGCGTGGCGATCATTTCCACGTCGACCGGTCTGCTCACCGACCGTCAGGCGGCCAAGCAGGGCGTGGGCGGCGAAGTCCTCGCCTACGTCTGGTAAGGGAGGTCAGGACTAATGTCGCGTATTGGTAAGAAGCCCATCGAGATTCCGGCCGGCGTCGACGTCACCATCGACGGCCAGGTCGTCACGGTGAAGGGGCCCAAGGGCACCCTGTCGCACACCGTGGCCGAGCCGATCACCGTCACCAAGGGTGAAGGTAACGAGCTGGAGGTGGCCCGTCCCAACGACGAGCGCGCCAACCGTTCGCTGCACGGCCTGTCCCGCACCCTGATCGCCAACATGATCGAGGGTGTCACCAAGGGCTACGAGAAGAAGATGGAAATCTTCGGTGTCGGTTACCGTGTGGCCGCCAAGGGCTCGAACCTCGAGTTCGCCCTGGGCTACAGCCACCCGGTGCCGATCGAGGCCCCGGAGGGCATCACCTTCGCGGTGGAATCGCCCACCAAGTTCTCTGTGTCCGGCATCGACAAGCAGAAGGTCGGCCAGATCTCCGCTGTCATCCACGGACTGCGTAAGCCCGACCCGTACAAGGGCAAGGGCATCCGCTACGCCGGCGAGGTCGTTCGCCGCAAGGTCGGAAAGACGGGTAAGTGATCATGGCGCAAACTGCTAACCAGAAGGCCAAGCGGATTCCGCTGGGCAAGGACAACTCGACCAAGCGTCGGCTGTCCAAGACCCGCCGTCACTTCCGTCTGCGCAAGAAGGTCGTCGGCACCACCGAGCGTCCGCGCCTGGTGGTCAACCGCTCCTCGCGGCACCTGCACGCTCAGCTCGTCGACGACTCGGTGGGCAAGACCATTGCCGCCGCGTCCTCGATCGAGGCCGATGTGCGCGCGCTGGAGGGCGACAAGTCCGCCAAGGGCGCCAAGGTCGGTCAGCTGATCGCCGAGCGCGCCAAGGCTGCCGGTATCGAGTCGGTCGTGTTCGACCGTGGTGGTCACGACTACCACGGCCGCATCGCGGCGCTGGCCGATGCCGCTCGTGAAGGCGGGTTGAAGTTCTGATGACTGTTATTTCGAACGGAAGGAACGTCTGATGCCGGGACGTCAGCGGCGTGACGGCGGCAACGGACCCGCCGGACAGAACAGCAATGCCCCCGAGGGCAACCGTGGCGACCGCCGCGGTGGTGGCGATCGTCGCGGTGGCGGCGACCGCCGCGACAACGCTGCCGAGAAGAACCAGCTCGAGCGCGTAGTCGCGATCAACCGTGTCTCCAAGGTCGTGAAGGGTGGTCGTCGCTTCAGCTTCACCGCCCTCGTGATCGTCGGTGACGGCAACGGCCTGGTCGGCGTCGGCTACGGCAAGGCCAAGGAAGTTCCCGCGGCCATCCAGAAGGGTGTCGAGGAGGCTCGTAAGGGCTTCTTCCGCGTCCCGATGATCGGCTCGACCATCACCCACCCGGTTCAGGGTGAGGCGGCGGCCGGCGTCGTCATGCTGCGTCCGGCTTCGCCCGGTACCGGTGTGATCGCCGGTGGCGCGGCGCGTGCCGTGCTCGAATGCGCCGGCATTCACGACATTCTGGCCAAGTCGCTCGGTAGCGACAATGCGATCAACGTCGTTCACGCGACGGTTGCCGCGCTCAAGATGCTCCAGCGTCCCGAAGAGGTTGCCGCGCGTCGCGGTCTGCCGATCGAGGATGTCGCTCCGGCGGGCATGCTGCGTGCGCGTGCGGGACAGGGAGCCTGACCATGGCTGATCTCAAGGTGACCCAGATCAAGAGCACCATCGGCGCCAAGGCGAATCAGAAGGACTCCCTGCGTACGCTGGGCCTTCGCAAGATCCGTCAGAGTGTTGTCCGCGAGGACAACGCTCAGAACCGCGGTCTGATCAACGTCGTGCGCCACCTCGTAACTGTTGAGGAGGTCTGACATGACCATCAAATTGCACCACCTGCGTCCTGCGCCGGGTTCCAAGACCGAGAAGACCCGTGTGGGTCGCGGTGAGGGTTCCAAGGGCAAGACCGCCGGTCGCGGTACCAAGGGCACCAAGGCCCGCAAGAACGTCTCCCCGGCGTTCGAGGGTGGCCAGATGCCGCTGCACATGCGCCTGCCGAAGCTGAAGGGCTTCACCAACCGCTTCCGCGTGGAGTACCAGGTTGTGAACGTGGGCCGCATCGCGGAGCTGTTCCCCGAGGGCGGCACGGTCGGTAAGGCCGAGCTCGTCGCGGCCGGCGCCGTTCGCAAGAACGAGCTGGTCAAGGTTCTCGGCGACGGTGAGATCGGCGTGGCGGTCCAGGTGACCGCCGACAAGGTGACCGGCTCCGCCAAGGAGAAGATCGCCGCAGCCGGTGGCACTGTCACCGAACTGGCCTGACGGTACTGTTAGTCAGCAGTGGACACCGGACGAGTCGCGAGCTCGTCCGGTGTCACTGTTAGAGTTCAAGTGTTGTCTGCCAAGCTCGTCATCGGCTGACGTTTCCGTAGAACCGAAGTCGCATGGCATGACCATGTCGTTCGCCAGGAGGATCTGTGCTTTCCGCCTTCGTATCGGCCTTCCGGACTCCGGACTTACGGCGGAAGATTCTCTTCACGCTGGGGTTGATCGCGCTGTACCGGTTGGGTGCCGCGCTGCCGTCCCCCGGCGTCGACTACCGCGCGGTCCAGGACTGCGTGAAGCTGGTCTCCGGCGGTGATTCCGCCGGTATCTACCAGCTCATCAATCTCTTCTCCGGTGGTGCGCTACTGCAGCTGTCGGTGTTCGCGATCGGCATCATGCCGTACATCACCGCGAGCATCATCATCCAGCTGCTGACCGTCGTCATCCCGCGGTTCGAGGAACTGCGCAAGGAAGGCCAAGCAGGCCAGACCAAGATGACGCAGTACACCCGGTACCTGTCGATCGCGCTGGCGATCCTGCAGGCCACGGGTCTCGTCGCGCTCGCCGCGCGCGGTCAGCTGCTGCAGGGCTGCACCGAGCCCATCCTCGCCGACACCAGCATCTTCGGCATGATCATCATCGTCCTGGTGATGACCGCCGGTGCCGCGCTGGTCATGTGGTTCGGTGAGCAGATCACCGAGCGCGGTGTCGGTAACGGCATGTCGCTGCTCATCTTCGCCGGTATCGCCGCCCGCCTGCCGATCGACGGCAAGCGGATCCTCGACTCCGACGGTGGCCTGATCTTCGGCCTCGTGTGTGCCGCCGTCCTGGTGATCCTGGTGGCCGTGATCTTCGTCGAGCAGGGCCAGCGCCGGATTCCGGTGCAGTACGCCAAGCGCGTCGTCGGTCGCAAGATGTACGGCGGTTCCTCGACCTACCTGCCCTTGAAGGTCAACCAGGCCGGCGTCATCCCGGTGATCTTCGCGTCCTCGCTGCTCTACCTGCCGAACCTGATCGCGCAGCTGACCGGGTCCAGCACGGCGACGGAGCCGAGCTGGTGGCAGGAGATCATCCAGAAGTACCTGGTGAACCCGGGCAACCCGGTCTACATCGCGATCTACTTCGGTCTGATCGTGTTCTTCACCTACTTCTACGTCGCGATCACCTTCAACCCGGAGGAGCGCGCGGATGAGATGAAGAAGTTCGGCGGCTTCATTCCCGGTTACCGTCCGGGCAAGCCGACCGCCGACTATCTCAACTACGTTCTGAGCCGCATCACCCTGCCTGGCTCGATCTACCTCGGTCTGGTCGCCGTCCTCCCGAACCTGTTCCTGGACATGGGCTCGACCGGTGGAGCGGCGAACCTGCCGTTCGGCGGTACTGCGGTCCTCATCATGGTCAGCGTGGGTCTCGACACGGTCAAACAGATCGAGAGCCAGCTGATGAATCGAAATTACGAAGGGTTCCTCAAGTGAGAGTTGTTCTGCTCGGTCCGCCGGGTGCCGGCAAGGGTACTCAGGCCGTCCTGCTGTCGGAAAAGCTGGGCGTTCCGCACATCTCCACCGGAGACCTCTTCCGCGCGAACATCAGCCAGCAGACCGCCCTCGGTCGCGAAGCGCAGAAGTACATGGACGCGGGTGACCTCGTCCCGAGCGACGTCACCAACCGCATGGTCGAGGCCCGCGTCGGTGAGCCGGACGCGGCGAACGGCTTCGTCCTCGACGGGTACCCGCGCACGACCGACCAGGCCGATGCGCTGAAGAAGATCCTCGAGCACAACGGCACCGCGCTCGACGCCGTGCTGTGCTTCGTGGTCGCCGAGGACACCGTGGTCGAGCGCATGCTCGCCCGTGGGCGCGCCGACGACACCGAGGACGTCATCCGCAACCGGCTGCGGGTCTACCGTGAGGAGACCGAGCCGCTGCTCGAGTACTACGACGGTCTGGTCGTGACCGTCGACGGTATCGGCGAGGTCGACGAAGTCAACGCACGGGCGCTGAAGGCGCTCGGTCAGTAACCACCGATCGGAGTACTGAGGCCGGATGGTCTTCAACCGTAAGAAGAAGGTCGTGCCGTTCCGTTCGGCGGGCGAGCTGGATGCCATGGCGGCAGCCGGCGCGATCGTCGGGCGGGCGCTCGTCGCCGTCCGCGCCGCGGCCAAGCCCGGCGTCTCGACGCTGGAGCTGGACGAGGTCGCCGAGCAGGTGATCCGTGACGCGGGCGCCGTCCCGTCGTTCAAGGGCTACCACGGCTTCCCCGGCTCGATCTGTTCTTCGGTCAACGACCGTGTGGTCCATGGGATCCCCTCGGCGAAGGAAATCCTCACCGAGGGCGATCTCGTCTCCATCGACTGCGGTGCCATCCTCGACGGCTGGCACGGTGACTCGGCGTGGACGTTCGGCGTCGGCACCATCATCGAGGCCGACGCGCTGCTGAGCGAGGCGACCAAGTTGTCGATGGAAGCGGGCATCGCCGCGATGCTGCCGGACAACCGCCTCACCGACGTCTCGCATGCCATCGAGCTCGGCACCCGCGCCGCCGAGCGCGAGCACGGCCGGGCCTACGGCATCGTCGACGGCTACGGCGGTCACGCCATCGGCCGCGAGATGCACATGGACCCGTTCCTGCCGAACGAGGGCGCCCCCGGCAAGGGCCCGCGCCTGGTCGTCGGTTCGGTCCTGGCGATCGAGCCGATGCTCACCCTGGGCACCACCGAGACCAAGACCCTCGACGACGAGTGGACCGTGGTCACCACCGACGGCACCCGTGCCGCGCACTGGGAGCACAGCGTCGCCGTCACCGAGGACGGTCCGCGCATTCTCACCCTGCGCCCGGAGTAGTCGGCGCGCAGCAGGTTTCGAACGACGGCCCGGTCAGCCTTCCAGCAGGATGGTGACCGGGCCGTCGTTCGTCAGCTCGATGCGCATGTGCGCGCCGAAGTGCCCGGTGGCCACGGTCGCGCCGAGTTCGCGCAGGGTATCGGCGAAGGTGTCGACGAGAGGTTCGGCATGTTCCCCCGGGGCGGCCGCGTTCCAGGACGGTCGCCTGCCCTTGGCGGTATTGGCGTAGAGGGTGAACTGGCTGACCACCAGGATGGGCGCGTTCAGGTCCGCGGCGGAGCGCTCACCGTCGAGAATCCGCAGCCGCCACGCCTTGTCCGCCAGGGCTTTCGCGGTCGCCTCGGTATCGGTATGGGTGGCCCCGACCAGGGCGAGCAGCCCGTGCGGCACCCCCGCGCCGGCCGGGTCGATCCGGCCGACCACCTCGTCGTCGACGCTCACCTGGGCACTGGTCACCCGCTGCAGCAGTACTCGCACAAGCACCGATCATGCCAGGCGCCGACGACGGGTCAGGGCTTGCCGAAGAACAGGATATCGGTGCCGTACTCGGTGAGCGGGCGACTCTCCGCGGCCTGCCGGATGCCGCTGCCGGGCAGCTCGGTGACCTTGGCGAACATCGGCGCGTTGCCGAAGGCCGCGCGGACCTGCGTTTCGGAGGCGTAGTCGGCGCCGTAGTCGGCCAGGGTCGCGAAGTCCAGGGGCGCCAGTGGCGCGTCGAGCGGGGCCTGTCCGGCGGGCCTGCCGAGCGCGGCGTACTGGGTGGCGACGCCGTTGTCGTAGAGGCACAGCTCGTAGGAGATGTTCTCGATGGTGGCGACGGTCAGGACCGGCCACTTCTCCGAGAGCCGCACGGCGAGCGGATGCTTGCCGAGCGCGCCGATCTCCCAGTTCAGGCTCTTCACCGAAATCCAGCTGCCGGAGGACTTCTCGACCAGCACCACATCGGCGGACAGCTCTACGGCCGGGTTGGTGACGGGTTCCTTGACCCCCCAGTGCTTTTCGTGCACCCCGGCGAATCGTCCCGCGTCCACCGGCTCGACACCGTCGCGCGCGAAGGCCGCCACGATCGCCGCCCGCACCTGCTCGAGCGCGTCCGGCGCCGAGCAGCGCACCGCGAGCGCGCCGTAGGTCGCCGAGATCTCCACCGGCCGCGACGGCGGTTCCGGCATCGCGCCCGCCGCGAGCGGCTTGAGCCCGACCAGCGCCAGCCGCCAATTGATCTCGTCGATGGTGGCCAGGTCGCCACCCGACTGGTAGAGGATCTGCTGCTGGGTGAGCCGCCCGGCCCGCTCCAGCGTCGGCGCGCCCAGCTTGATCAGCGCCTGGGTGGTCTTGACGGTGAGATCGAGTTCTTCGACCCGGGTCTCGCGCAATCGCGCGGTGCTCGCCGCGGAGGTGACCTCGGAATACAGCGTGCGATAGCTCGCGATGGCCTGCTTGCGTGAGCGGCCGACCATCATCGTGCGCAGCAGTGTGCTCAGGCTGGCCAGATACTTGCCGGGCTGTTCGCAGGTGCGCGCGTACATCGCGGCGCGGATCCGCACCGCGTCCTCGGTGGCCGCCACCGCGGCGTCGTGATCGAGCCGCATCAACCACACGCCGCACTTGGACAGCCCGTCGGCGCACATCGGCTGCACATCCGGATAGTCCTGCGCGACCTGGCGATACGCCTGGCACGCGCTGCGAATGGTGTTGGTGGCCAGCTGCCGATGTCCGACCAGCCGCGTCGCCTGCTCGAACAGCCGCAGCGAATCCTGCAGCGCACCGGCGTATTCGTAGCTGACGTAGCCGCCGACCAGCCAGTGCAGCCGGATGGCGACCGCCTCCTGGGCCGGTTCCAGCGCCTCGGCGGTGCGATCGCGACCCGACGGATCATCCCGGGTGGCGAGTAGGCCCTGGGCCAGCTCGGCGAGGGAGCCGGCCAGCCGCAGGTAGTCGGCGGGGGCCTGGCTCCTGGTCGCGGTACGGTCGGCCGCTACGCGCCGTTCGAGGCCGCTCACATCGGTCATGAGCAATTCCATCGCGACGTCAATCCTGGCCTCATCCATCGTTCGAGCACGGCCACTGGGCGGCCGTTCAGTGTGTCGTCCGAGTTTGGCACAGATCGGCGGTGGCTGCCGGACCGTCCGGCGAACCCGGATGTTCATCCACGAGGGAGTCCGGTGTTTCCCTGTGGCTGTGCATATTTCGCATTGCTTACTAGAATGCATGCGATCGAGCCGACTGCGCGAGGGTCGTCGGTGGGGCGCTGCGAGGAGCGGTTGGCGTGGGAGATTCTCCCTACGAGGGGTTGGCGGGCAAGGCCAAGATCAAGGTGGAGACGGGCGCCGCGCTCGAAGCCGCCAAGGCGTGTAGCTCGGCGATCGAGATATTCAAGGGCTGTCAGAACCTGATTCGCGACCACGATCTCAACAACTACGACGAGTCGAAGCTCGGCGGCAGCCAGGTCGACGCGGGTCCACCACTGCGGACCAAGTTCATCACCGAGGCCACCCAGGCCAAGGACCTCATCGGGCGCTACATCGATTCGCTCGAGGACCTGGTGACCATGTTCAAGGCCGCGGGCGAGTCCTACACCGAGACCGACAAGGGCTCGGGCGACAATATCGCCGCGCTCAAGGGGCAGCTGAAGGATGTGAATTCCGCGCCCGGAGCCAAGGACCTGAAGGGCGAGGTCACCGAGGCCGGTGGCTACAAGCCGGCGCACTGGGAAGTCGATGTCAAGGTGCGACAGGGCACCGGCATGGAAATCAAGATGGAGAAGCACAACTACGACATCGAGACCGCCAACGTGCCCAAGCACGCGGGTACCGCGACCGCGGAGTCGGTGGGGGTGCGGATTCCGGTGCGGGCGGCGGACAACATGTCCTGGCGCGATATGTACGACCTCGGTCAGCGCATCTCTTGGCAGGAAGTGGCCAACGACGCCCCGATCTGGGAGGCGATGGCCAACGCTGTGCACGGCGCCGCCTACGACCTCGACCAGAAGCTCGCCTCGATCACCGCCGATCGGTGGCAGAGCCAGGGCGGCGACACCGCGCGGGCGGCGATCGCCACTTTCGGCCAATCCGCGATGGTGGCCAGCGATTCCTTCAGGATGATGCAGTCGAACCTCGAGTACACCGCGAACTGGCTGTACGCGACCAAGGTCTGCATGCCGATCGAGACCGAGGACAAGTGCGACGACGATCTGCAGGAGAACCGCGATCGGTACGAGCGTCACTACGTCAACGGGGTGATGAACACCGAGAAGTTGTTCCCGGCGGCGGCCGAACCCGCGGCGCCCAAGGGCCCGGTGACGACGCCGAACAAAAATAATAACAACAACGGCAACAACAACAACGGCGGCAACAACAACGCCGGCAACAACAACAACGGCGGCGGCAACAACGGCGGCGGCAACAACTCCGGTGGCGGAAGCAACAACTCCGGTGGCGGTTCCCAGCAGACGGCTGCCAGCCAGGCCGCCCAGCAGGCGGCGTTGCAGGCCGCCCAGCAGGCGCAGTCCGCGTTGCAGCAGAACGGGACCAAGGGCACCCAGAGTGGCACCGGGCAGACCGGGTCGACCGGTCAGACCGGCTCGACCGGCTCGGTCGCGGGGTCGGGCGGGTCGACCGGCTCGAGCAGTGGTTCGGGCTCGGGCGATATGTCGAGCATCCTGTCCTCGGTGATGTCGGCGGTCACCTCCGCCGTCAGTTCCCTGACGCAGGCGCTGCCCTCGCTGGCCACTGCGCTGCAACAGATCTCGGCCGACACGACCGGCTCGACCACCGCGTCGGGCCTACCCGACTTCAGCCAGCTCGGCAACCTCCTCGGTCAGTTCCCCGACCTGAAGGAGATCCTCGCGCAGTCGCCCGAGCTCACCGGGCTGATCGCGGGCAACCCCGCGCTGTCGCCGCTGGCCGAACTGCTCGGCGTCGAAACCGCGACCTCCGATCCCGACGGCGCCGGCGTGCCCGGGGAGACGACGGGAACCGCCACGGCTTCGCGGGCGTCGCTGCCCGACTTCTCCAACCTGCTGTCCGGCCTGGACGAGATCGTCGCCCCCATCACCGGCCTGGTCGCGGAGTCGCTGTCGACCGAGGCGCCCGCCCAGGTGGTCGAGGGCGCCGAAGCGTCGGTCCCGGTGCTCGAGCTGCCCGACCAGGCGTTCTCGATGCCCGACCAGGAGTTCCACGCGCCGATTGCACCACTCGACGACACTGATCCCGGAACGATCACCCGTGCGCGTCCGGAGGTCGGCGCGTGAGCCAGCGCTGGGAACTCACCGACATCGAATTCCGGGTGCTGTGGCAGCGCTTCGTCGGCACCGATCTGCCACGCCCACTGACCTTCCAGTCCACGACGCGTCTGCACGAGGACTACGAGGCCGAGAAGTACCAGGTCTGGCAGCGGCTACAGCACACCGCCGATCCGGCGCTGCGCACGGTCTTCGACGTGCTCGAACGGCCGGAAGCGTATGTGCGCCTGCGCGGTTGGAAGGACGACGCGCGCAGCAACGCCGAGTACTGGCTCAAGGCGCGCGCCGCCCGGGCCGGTGCCAGCGGGTATCTGATCTACCAGCTTCCGGGTGAAACCCCCACCCACAGTGGCGGTTACGTCGTCGTCGACATCGGGCCGTACGGGCTCGCCGACGCGATCGTCGACCTCATGCCCGCCACCGGCGCGGGGCGCGGGGGCATCATCCCGCTGGTCACCGGCACCGGCCGCGACGACGACCAGCAGCGACAGACCTCGATGTTCTTCGAGGAAGCCGACACCTCGATCGTCGATCGCAGTGCCGAATTCCTGAATCGGCCCGCCGAGCGCACCGGCACGATCAACATCCTGCAGAACCAGTCGATGTTCGGCTCCCGTGGCATGCACCGCGACATCCTGGTCTGGCGCGACCTGCCCGACGACGGCCGCTACGTCATCGGCCTGCCGAACGAGAACCCGCTCGCCACACCGATGTCCAGATCCGATCTGGTCGACGCGGTCAACAGCTCGATCGAGCGAATGATGTCGCGGGTGGAGTCCCATTGGGAGGCGAACGCCTAGGTACCGGACGTTCACGGCGGCGTCACGCGAGGTTCGCTCCGCCGTGTGAGACTGTTGCGCAGGCGAAGGACTTGTGGTGTGCTCGGTGCTACCACTCGTGGAGGGATGAGGGCGATGACGTTCGAATACGACGCCGACAACTTCCGGACCGCGGCGGGCAAGTCGCGCAATGTCGGAACCCAGCTCACCAACATCATCAACACCCTGAACAGCTCGCTGAACGGGCGCGGAAACGTCTGGGGCAACGACAAACTCGGCCAGAGCTTCAACGACGGCCCCGGCGGCAACGACGGCTACGACTCCTCCTGGACCAACACCAGCGACAACGTCAAGACCATGGCGAAGTCCATGGGCGACTTCGCGGACGGCCAGACCGAGAGCGCCGACTACATCGACAAGATGGAACAGGGCAACCGCAACGGGTTGACGTAGGAGGCGAACTCGACGCGCTCGGTCCGGCCGCTACTGCATCGACTGACGGCTCAGGCCCAGCGTGGGCAGGTCGAGATCGGGGTGGCCGGCGCGGTCCGTCCAGGCGTCGTAGACGAGCCCGGCGGGGCTGGTGATGTCGTACCCGTCGCGGAGTCCGGCGACGGCGAGCTCGGCGGCGCGGCGACGGTCGTCGCCCGTGATCGGCGCGTCGAAGTCGACCCACCACAGATGAGCGTTGTCCACGTCGGGCTGGTTCCAGCCGGCGTCGGTGATCGCCCGGTACCCGGCAGGGTCGGGCCGCCGGCTCTCGTCGAGGAACCGGTCACCGATCAGCTGAGCCGACAGCACGTCTTCGTCGCGAGCGAACTGGACGAAGCGGCGGATGCGGGCGGGTTCGGGTTCGAAGACGATCACCCGTGCGCCGAGCGGAAGGGCTTCGAGCTCGGCGGCCAGATGTTCGGCGAACGTGGTCCAATCGGTCACAGCTGCCCCTGTCGGGAGAGCTCGACGCCTTCGTCGAAGAGTTCCAGCCATTCGTTGGACGCCAGGGTGAGGGTGATCGAGCGGGGGAGCGCCGCGAGGATCAGTGTCGAGGCGGAGCCGGTCCAGCGCAGCTGGGGACTACCGTCGGTGATCCGGGCGCTCGGCGCGCCCAGCGTCGCCTCGAGTCGCGCGGCCATCGCGGTGTAGGCCTGCTGGACGAGGGTGTGGGTCTGGTCGGTGTCGGGGCCGATGGTGCTGGCGCTGACCTGGATCTGTTCGACGTCGCCGTCGTCGGCGAAGACCTTTCCGCTGGCCGAGCCGAGGCCGGTATCGAGCATGGCCCAGTCGTCGTCTTCCGAAGTGGCGACGACGCGCCAGCCGAATCGTTCGGCGATCTGGGGTATTTCGGCGAGCTGCCAGGACCAGTCGAGTGCGCGCAGTCGACTGCCCAGCTCGGCGACCTCGTCGGGGGTCCGGGTTCGGAAGTCGGTCAACGGTTTCTCCTCTTGGCTCGCGACAGGCAAGGACGGCACGGTCAGAAGTACGACAGGAACGCCGCGTCGAAATCGGGGTCGCGGGTGTCGAAGTTCTGCGGGGTGTAGTCGAGGGCGCGGACATGGTCGACGAACTCGGCCGGGAGGACGAGGGGCTGGTCGGCGAGGTACTTCAGGGAGTCCTCGCGCCAGATCCAGACGCCGTCGGAGTAGAGGGAGGGGCCGCCCTCGATGTCGGTGCCGGGGATGAACAGGTCGGGTGCTTCGCCCATGACATCGAAGATCGCGCGGACCTTGCGCATGTAGTTCAGGATTCGCTCGCGGTCGGCTTCGACGGCGCCGGTGGGCGCGTCGTGTACCGAGGGCAGCTCGTCGTGCGCGCCCTCATACATCTCGCGGTACATGGCCACGGGCTTCAATTCCATTGCGTGCGTCCTGCTCTCGGTGTTCTGGAGTTCGTGCCCGGCTCTCGTGCTCGTCGGTCCGTGCTGGTCGGTCGAGCCCGCGCTTCGGCGAGCCGCCGACCTCGATCCTTCGCGTGCGCAACCGGGTCGTCAAGTTCATCCGTACCGACCGGTGGATGGCGGCGCCGGGGGCACGTTCCGGCCGCCTCTCGTTCATTCTGTCGTCACCGGTGATTCGCCGGTGCCTGCGACTCTGTTGCGCAGGCGAACGACTTGTGGTGTGCTCGACTCGGCACCACTGCGGAGGGATGAGGGGCGATGGCGACGTTCACGGACTCGAGCTGGTGACGTAGCCCTCCATGATCGATCTGCCGTCCGGGCTGCACTGGCTCTCGATCCTCGCTGGCATGGAATGGCCAGAAGGCAACGAAGACGAGATGTGGGCCATGGCCGAGGACTGGCGCACGGCCGCCGACAGTCTTCGTGGTCTCGTCGACGACATCGATGCCGCCAAAGACGCTGCGTTCAAGGCGTATCCGCAGGGTGAGGGCGTCGATGAGATGCTCAAGGCCTTCGAGGGAATGGCCCGCGGCGACCAATCGGTGACCAAGCTCGCCGAATTGTTCGACATTCTCGGCGATTCGGTCTATCAGACCGGTACCGAGATCGAATACACGAAGATCATGTTCCTGTCGTCGCTCGGACTGCTGGCGCTGGAAATCGCTGCGGCGTGGATCTTTCCGCCGACAGCGCCCGCGGTGGAGGCGGCCGCGATCGCGGCGACCCGGGTCGTGGCGCGCACCATCTTCGGCCGGGTGCTGGCCGCGATCCTGCGCCACGGCGCGAAGGCCGTGATCACCCGGGTGCTGAAGTTCGCCGCCCAGCACGTGGCGATCGACACCGCGCTCGGCACCCTGCAGGAACTCGGTGTCCAGCAGTGGCAGGTGGATCAGGGCCACCGCAAGGAGATCGACTGGAACCAGGTGAAGGCCGCGGCGGTCAGCTCCGCCGCGGGTGGTCTGGCGGCCGGTCCGTTCGGCAACTTCCTCGGCAAGCGGCTCGGCGACGGAATGTCGCCGTGGCTCAAGGGCGCGATCACCGGCACCGGCGCCGGTCTGGTCGGCGCGGGCGGCGGCATGCTCGGCCAGTTCGCCTACGACGGCTTCACCCAGGGCTGGGACAAGGCCTGGGACAACCTCAAGACCGCGGCCGCCGATCCGCTCATGTGGAGCGCGGGCGCGACCAACGGCGGTATCTCCGGCCTGAACAAGGCAGGCGCCAACGCCGCGTGGTCCAAGATGAACCCCGGCCTGTTCGAGCGCCCGAGCTTCAGTTCCCGGATCCGCGAGGCCATGGGGCCCGGCTACGACCTCGGGACCTTCGGGCAGGACAGCAACACCGCCGGTGGTGACGGTTCGACCAACCGCCCCGGTGCAGACGGTGAGAATCGGGCGGGCGCCGACGACGGTGCGACCGGTGTGGGCGGCGACGACGGCGTGCGCGCCGGTGCGGGCGACGACACCATGGGCGACGAAGGCTCGGGTGAGGCGCGGGCAGGCGCGGGCGACGACAGCCAGTCCATGCGCCCCGCCGGCGTGGTCCCG
>Ga0247823_10002040_pt1 | contig 16697 bp, 13 predicted proteins | sample 13C_PalmiticAcid_2_FD_192426 | JGI IMG/M metagenome (GOLD analysis project Ga0247823, IMG submission 192426) | Soil microbial communities from agricultural site in Penn Yan, New York, United States - 13C_PalmiticAcid_Day30 | ecosystem: Environmental > Terrestrial > Soil > Agricultural land...
GCCATCCGCTACGAACGCCACGGCGACCTCTTCTGCGGGTTCCTCACCCTCGCCGCCGCGCTCACCTGCTACAAGAAACTCGCCAAATGAGACACGCTCTTAATGCGCCGCCGACGACGGTCCATACTCGATCCGTGCAGACCTGGCTGTTGATCGGCGTGCCGCTGGCGGCGTATGTCCTCGCGTGGTCGGGCTGGGCGGTCTTCCGCCGTGTCGCGGCCTACCGAAGGTTGAACAGGGCGCTGCGGGAGCTGGGCGCCCACAACGGGATCGTCGGCAGGCCCCGACTGTCCGGGAACAATCGGTTCAATGGTCCGTTCGTCGTCGGTGTCTCAGCTATCCAGTCAGGTGACGCCGACGCGGCCACCAGGACCCTGATCCGGTCCGCGCGGGAACGCGGCTACCGGACCAGCAACGCGAAGCCGCCGTGCGGGCAGTCCACACCCTGCACCTTCGGCGCCGCCGCGTCACTTCCCATGGTCGTCGTGCGGACCTTCCAGCCCGGCACCCTGCTCCCCGGCACCCGGGTCCGAGTGCCGGAAGGACACTGCGGCCTCGTGGTCACCGCCAGCTGAGCGGGAACGCTCCGGCCACGAGAGGCGCTTCATCTGGATGTACCGGTCCGCTTCCATCGCCTCGACCGCGGGGTCGCGCAGCAGCCGGTGCGCCGCCGCCGGGTCGAACTCGCCCGCGAACCCGAAGATGGCCGACCTGTACACCGTCAGCACGGTGCCGCCGTAGGCACGGGCCAGGTCGGCCGCGACCTCCGCGACATCTCGCGCGACGGCCTCGGCCGTCTTGTACAGGGTGACGATGTAGCGGCCCTGCGCGGCCTGCGGGGAGCCTTCATAGAGAATCGCTCCGTCGTCCGGCGGCTCGGTGCCCATACCGTCGACGGTAGCAAGTCCGTCGGCGCCCTTGGCGGTTCCCGCACGAGTCCGCGGGTCGACGCGGCGCTTCTGCGGTCACCCCGAGTTGTGGTCGTCCAAGCGTAGTTCGGTGCCGGTCCAGCGTTGGCGGAGCCAGCGGTCGTGGGAGGCGATGACGAGGGTGCCGGGGGCGTTGCTCAGTGCTTCCTCCAGTTCCTCGGCCAAGCTCAACGACAGGTGGTTGGTGGGCTCGTCCAGCAGCAGCACCTGCGGCGGCGCGGCTATCAGCATGGCTAGAGCCAGGCGGCGGCGTTGGCCGGTGGACAGGGTCCCTACGGGACGGTCCAAGTCCTTGGGGGCCAGCAAGCCCAGGTCTTGCAACGGGACCGCGGGCGCGGACTTGTCGTAGAGGGCTCGGGCGGTCGCTGTCGGGTCGGGGAACTCGACGTCCTGATGGAGGATGTCCACGCGGAGGTCGGTGGCGCGGCGGACTTCGCCGGTGTCGGGGATGAGGGTGCCCGCCAGCACGGTCAGGAGCGTGGACTTGCCCGCGCCGTTGGGCCCGGTGATCATCAGACGGTCGCCGGTGAGGATCTCCAGGGTGTCGATGGTGAGCCTGCCTGGCACGTGGACTTGGCTCAGGGCCAAGGCGACCCGGTTCGGTTCCGTCTTCTTGGTCACCGCCGCGGCGAATCGGAGTGGGGGTGGGGGTTTGCGGACCTGGTTGGCGGTCAGCTCGTCCAGACGCTGGCGAGCGTTGCGGACTCGGCGCGAGATCTGCTGCTGTACGCGGTTGCCCTGCAGGCCGTAGGCCATCTTGTTCTTGTCCGTGATCGCCCGCGCGTGGTTGATCTGGCGGGCAGTGATGTCGACCGAGTGTTTGAGTTCACCCAGTTCCGCCTGTTCGGCCGCGTAGCGCTGTTCCCAGCGTGCCCGCTCACGGCGCTTTGCCTCCAGGTAGTCGCGATAGGCTCCGCCGTAACGGGTTACGCCGCCTAGTGCTGGGTCGAGGTCGAGGATGTCGGTGCAGACCTCGTCGAGAAACACCCGGTCGTGTGAGGCGACGATCACGACGCCGGGCAGGTCGGTGAGGCTCTGCTCCAGGAAGCGCACCGCGTCGTCGTCCAGGTGGTTGGTCGGCTCGTCCAGCACCATCGCGCGCGGCCTGCGCACCAGCAGGGCGGCCAGTCCCAAGCGGGACCGCTGTCCCCCGGACATCTCCCCCAGCCGCTGCGTCAGGGAGTCCAGGCCGAGACCTTTGAGCACCAGTTCGGCCCGCCGGTCGGCGTCCCACAGGTCGTGGTCCCGCGCCCACTCCAGCAGCTCGCCGAACTCCGATAGCGCCTCGGGATCCGAGAGTCCGCCGCTGAGCTCCTCGAGGCGCGTCTCCGCCGCGCGGATGTCGGACAGGGCGTCGTCGATGACGTCCTGGACCGTCGCGTGTGGAGGGTAGGGCAGTTCCTGCCAGAGGAACCCGATGTCGGGCAGCCTGCCGACCGAACCGCTGTCCGGCTGCTCGACGCCCGCGAGCAGGCGCAGGAGTGTCGACTTACCGACGCCGTTCTCCCCCACAAGACCGAGCCGCTCGCCTGGCGACGCGGTCAGCGAGACACCGTCGAGCACCCGGCGCCCGCCGTAGCTCTTGACCAGATCATGGGCGCGCAGAAATGACAGATTTGACATAGAAGACCACCGCACCGTCGTCAGAAAGAGTGACAGGACAGGAGACGCGGCCCGGCGACGTCGAGCGGCACGCCGTCGAGGGCGCGCTGGGTCGACTGGTCGCGGAACGAGCCGCAGCGGTGTTATGCGATCACGGGAGAAACTGTTCCAGCACAGCGTGAGCAGGGTCAACCGATTATCGACAGCCCTGACCGACCGGACCGAGCCAGGCCGGTGGCATCGGCCGTCGTGGTCGATCTGGGCTAATCAAGACCAAGTACGGTCGAATACTGGGGAAACGGCGCTGCGCCTGCCTTGTGGCCGCGCTCGCGGGCGGGGTCGGCTGAGCGCATGACGTTGCGGCGCCCTGGGTTCCCAGAGGTCATGGTGGACGGGCTGCCGTTCGGGATCGGGCCGATGGCGGGCAACGTCTTGGCCGTGGGGATGGGCGGCGGACGTTCGCCGACCTCGGGCCCTCGCTGCAGTTGCCCACGATCATCGCCGACCCGTCCACGACCGCCACCGCGAACAGCGTGACGTCGACCTGGCAGGCCGCGACGGCGGCGCCGCCGGTGACGGGGTATCGGGCGGTGCTGACGAGCGGCATCGGGACACCCGGGTGGTCAGCACGACCGGCACGTCCGCGACATTCACCGGGCTCCCGGCAGGCGTTGGCTACGCCGCGTTCGTGTTGCCCGCCAACGCGAACGGTGAGGCGCCAGCCCGCCGGGTGGACGGCGATCGCGGGCGGCGTGCCGACGTTCTCCTTCCACGCCTACGTCGCCGCGGGCGCCAAGCCGCCCGCGCCCGTCGACCCGAAGGCGAGCCTGCAGAGCCCGACCACGGTCGACGTCAAGTGGCGACAGCCCGCGGGTGGATCGAAGGGGTGTCCGGGCGATCAGCTCCTACGGCAACTCGTCCGCGCTGGAGGCGACCATGGCCGTGGCGGGCGCCGTGACGGTCGCGTGGGCCCGGCGACAAACCGCACGGTCATCACCGGTGAGGTCAGCGGCACGCGGCGGGAACTCGCCCTCGGCACCCAGGACGTGCCGGACCTGCAGACCTTCACCGTGACCGTGCACACGCTGAGCAACCAGGAAGCCCCTCCCCCGCCGCGACCGGCGACGTGGTGTTCAACCCAGGGTGACATCGCGGAATTGCCGACCCAAAGGGATACGTGGAGGCTGGCACGCAGCGACCGTCACCGGACAGCAGCCGACTGGAGGCAGAGCGTGAAGATTCAGTTGACCAAGATTCAGCAGGTGAAGCTGCCGGTTTCCGATCTTCAGCGCAGCGTCACCTGGTATCGAAGCCTCCTCGGCCTGGACCTGGGGTGGGAGTTCGTCGAGCAGGGCGTGGTCCGCGGCGCGGTGCTGGTCGACCGCGAAAGCGGCTTTCTGATCGGCCTCCGCGACCGCGCCGTCATCCCCGGCAGTCCGTCGCTGGCGGGCTTCGATGCCTTCTCGCTCGGTGTGCCCTCGGTCGACGCCCTGCACGCGCTGGCCGACCATTGCGACCAACTGGGCTACGCACACGGCGATCTCCTCGACCGAGGAGTCGGCGGGTGGCAACTGGACGTCCCGGACCCGGACGACACGATCGTCCGGTTCTTGTCCCCGCTCGCCGAATCGCCATTCGGCGGCGTCGAGTTCTTTCCCGACGGGTCCACGGCGTTTTACGACAAACCAAGGTTGAACACCGACACCCAAGTCACTGAGAACCAATAGCCACCCGTCGCCACCTCGCCCCTACGTTATCCCGCAGTGATTGACACTCCGCTGGTCGAGGCGGTGATCGTGTAACTGGCGCCCTTGAACCTGACGCCGGTGAACGTCGCGTTGATGCCCCGGGACACGCCGGGGTCCCGCAGCCTAGGGGTCGCGCTGTCGGGGTCGTAGCCGAACAGGTCGCTGATGATGACGTCGGCGAACTTGCCGCCGCAGGTGTGGTTGTACGTCATGATCGCCCCCGCGGGCGTCGCGACGGCCTCGACGGTTCCACCGAAGGTCAGGGCCTTGCCGAATCCGGTCCTGCCGGTCGACCAGCTCGACGCGCCGATCGGCAGGGTCGCGCCGGTCGCGGCCTCGATGGTCGTCGCGCCCGTGCCCTCATCGAAGGGCAGGCGCAGGGCCAGGGCCGGTTCGGTGGCGGGTTCGGCCGCGACGCCGCCCGCGTACTTGGCGGTGATCTCGGCGGCGGTGAGCGCGCGGTCGTAGACGCGGGCGTCGTTGATCGTGCCGACGAACTTGCGGGTGCTGTCGGCCGGGCAGTCGCCCACCAGGACCGCGGTACCCGTGGACGCGCTGATCGCGCCGGTCTGGGCCTTGCTCGCCCGCTCGACCCCGTCGATGTAGACCTTCATCGTGGCACCGTCATAGACACCCGCCACGTGGTGCCAGCCCCCGGTCGGCACCGTCGCCGTGGTCACCAGGTCGCTGAACCGACCGCCGATTCCCAGATTGAAGGAGATCCGTCCGCCCGCACCGCCACGAAGCACATAGCCGACGTCGCCGCCGCCCCAGGAGTCCTTGGCTATGACGCTGTTCCGCCAGTAGTCCGTCCCCCAGCTCGTGGCGTTGACCCACGCCGACACCGTGATTCGCTGGCTGGGGTTGAGCTTCGCCGCGTCCGGTGTGGACACGACGCCGCCGTTGTTGGTCGGGACCCGCAGGACGATGGCCGCGTCCTGGGTTCCCGCCGATCCGCTCGTCGCCTGGAAGGCGGCGGTGATCTCCGCGGCCGACAAGGCCCGGGTGTACACGCGGGGCTCGTCGATGGCGCCGACGAACTTGCGGGTGCTGTCGGCCGGGCAGTTGCCGACCATGAGCGCGGTGCCGGTCGACGCGGCGATCGTGCCGGTCTGGGCCTGGCTCCCCCGCTCGACCCCGTCGATGTAGACCTTCATCGTGGCACCGTCATAGACACCCGCCACGTGGTGCCAGCCGCCGGTCGGCACCGTCGCGGTGGTCACCAACTCCTTGTACCCGCCACCGAACGCGATGTTGAAGGAGATGCGGCCCCCCGCTCCGCCGCGCAGCACGTAGCCGACGGCGCCCCCGCCCCACGAGTCCTTGGCGATGATGCTGCCGCGCCAGTACTCGGTCCCCCAGCTCGCCGCGTTGACCCACGCGGACACCGTCAGCGCCTGCGCGGGATTGAGGTTCGCCCGGTCAGGGACGGAGATGGCGGTGCCGGGGTAGATGAACTCGTGGGCCTGGGTGAACGGCCCCTTGGTGGTCACGCCCGAGTAAGTGACGAGTTGGTCGCGCAGGCCCGCGTAGTCGCCGAACCGGCCGAAGGTCATGGCGGTCATGGCGGGCCACGCGTCGAAGGCGCCGGTGCTGCCGTGGTCCTGTCGTCCGACCGGCGCCTGGGAGTCGCTCAGCGACAGCGCGCGCATCCAGTCGCCTTCGAGCAGCTCGGTGGTGACGAAGTTCTTCATCTCGGTCTTCTGCGTGGTGGTGAGCTTGTCCGCCAGCAGGCTTCCCACCAGGGCGAAGTCGAACACGTGGCGGACGGCGACCAGCGTGCCGTCTGCGTGCCGACAGTTCCACACGCCCTGACCGGGGGCATACAGCGCCAGGATTTCCGGCAGCAGCGCGTTCGCCGAGGAGCGCAGACTCGTGGCGGTCGCCGTGTCGCCCGCCGCCTGCTGGAGGTCGGCGGCGTGGTTCATCATCCACACATTGCCCGCGTTGACCGACGCGATCTGGTTGATGTACTTCGGCAGGACCTCAAGGATGTTGTGGTTGAGCCCGTAGTCGGCCAGCTTCTGCCCCGCGGGTACCAGCGTCTTCCAGAAGTTCGCGATGTCGGTCAGGTGCCGCAGGATGGTCTTGTTGTTCACCGACTTCTGCAGGAACGCCGTGTCACCGCTGTAGTTGATGTAGTTGAGGAGACAGGTGAAGACGGCCAGGTCGTTGGGGCCGTACCACGGGCCGATGGTGTTGCCCGACAGACAGTCGATGGCGTACGAGGCGTGGATGTTCTTACCCAGCCAGTACTCCATCTGCGACCGGAACATCGCCGGGTCCAGCAGCGTCAGCATGATCGAGAAGTACTCGACGTCCCAGTAGTACATGGCGGTCGTCATGTACTCCGGGGAGCCGCTCGGGTAGATCCGATCCCAGCCGGAGAACGTCCCGGTCCGGCCCAGCAGGGTGTTGAACGCGGGCCCGAGGTTCGTGCGCTGGATGGAGAGCAGCGACAACACGCTCATGTAGTAGAGACGGGCCATGGCGTTGCCGTTCGCGGTGTTCTCCGCGCTGAGCACGGGCAGCGAACCCGAGTAGTGGGTGTTGCCCGCGGTGAACGCCGCGGTCCACCGCGCCGACCATGACGTGGCGACCGCCGCGAACACCGTGCTGAAGTTCTGCAGGGTGGTGTTGGCCGCGTTGACGACGGCCTGGCCGTCGGACACGTTGACCAGCGCCTGGCCGGTCGAGGTGTCGCCGACCGCCATGACGATGTTCAGCGTCTGGGTCGCGCCCGCGGCGAGTGTCAGGTTCCACGCGGCGGTGCCGCCCGCGCCGGACGCGGTCAGCGTCGCGGCCGGGCTCACCGCGAACACGGTCACCGCGGCGCTGGAGTTGTCGGAAACCATGACGTTCGCGGCTGGGGTCCCGACCGTCCGCCCGGTGAAGTTCTGGTCACCGGGTCGCGGTAGGCCCCAGCTCCAGGTGCCCAATTGCTTGCGGATGCGCGGGCTCAGGTTCACCGAGAACGTACTGGTGACCGAGGCCGCCGTCGGGTTGGACACCGTCACCCGCAGCAGAAGCCGGTTGGACTCGAACGCCAGCCGCATCGCGGTCTGGACCGTCAGCCCCTTCGCGGTGGTGGCCTTGCGCAGAAGTTCGTACGCCGACCACCGAGACTCCGTCGTGGCGAGACCGGCACCGTCCACGGTGAGATCGCCCGCCGACCCGTTCTGGATGTACGGCGCGAGCGTGAAGTTGTTGAAGCCCAGGACATTCGAGGTGACGTTCGTGCCGCCCCAGAAGTTGCTGACCGCGGGCAGGCGCCGCACCGTCGACGGCGGCATCCAGTCACTGGTCAGCGAGTCCAGCGGTGGCGGGGTTCCGGCGGCGGCACTGGCCAGCGCGGCGGGCAGCAGGGGGGCTGCGAACGCGCCCGCGGTCAGGGCGGCGGTCCATCCGAGTAACGTTCGACGGCTGAATTCGGGCACGGCAGGGCTCCTCAAGTGCTTACAGGGATCGGCACGTTCCGCCAGGGGCGCAGGGACACACCTGGCGCACTCTTGGGTGGTTCAGTCTTCGGCGAAGAACGCCGGGTGCTCCGCCTTGAGACCGGGTGCGAGGAGGTTGACCCGGTTCGTGTGGGTGGCGACGAGTTCGACACCGTTTTCCACATCGCCCGCCTCGAGCAGGTCGACGATGCGGGTGTGCTCGTCGAACAGCATCGGCGACCGCACCGCGTGTGCGGTGTACAGCCGTCGAACGCGGTCGAGTTGCACCTTGCTGCCAAGCACGACGTTCCAGACGTTCGGATAGCCGGAGAGGCGGAAGATCTCCCGGTGGAGTTCCTCGTCGGTGGCGAAGAACCGCTCCGGGTCGTGCGCCTCGACCGCGGCCCGCTGCCGTTCGAGGATGCGCCGGAGTTCGGCGACGTCCCGCGGCCGTGCGCAGGCACGACGGAAAGCCGACACCTCAAGGGAGCAGCGAATGAACGCGGCCTCCTCGACCTCGGGCAGCTTGATCAGCGCGACCGACGTGCCGATCTGCGGGACGACATGGAGCAGGCCCTGGGCCGCCAGGCGCGTGATCGCCTCGCGGATCGGCGTTCGGCTCACGCCGAGCCGCTGGGCCAGGTCCGACTCCGACACTGGTGAGCCGGGCGGCAGCCGAAGGTCGCGGATCGCGGAGATGAGCTCGTCGTAGACCCGGTCGACCTTGCGCCAGCGCGCGGGTGCGCTGTCGATCGGCGTCAGCGCGGTGACGCCTTTCGATCCGAATGGGTCCAGCTCTGACGCTTCGCTCATGGGAGAACTTTCCCACAAGCCATACTTGCATGCAAGCATGTCGGCGCCTACTGTCCCCTCCACACCCGACTCGAAGGAGAGCCGAAATGAATCGTCGAACCGTTGGTGGCCTGGTACTGGCCGCCGTCACGGCGGTGTCCCTGGCGGGATGCGCCGCTTCGGATTCTTCGGGCGGCGCGAAGAAGGGCTACACCATCGGGCTCGTCATGCTGCAGGGCGACGAGTACTACAACAAGATCCAGTCCGGCCTGAAGGCCGCCGTCGAGGCGGACGGCGGCACGGTCATCGCGGCCAACTCGAACAACGACGCCGCGGCCGAGGCGTCGGTGGTCCAGAACATGATCCAGCGCAAGGTCGACGCGATCCTCATGCAGCCGATCAGCGTTGAGGGCTCGCTGGCGACGATGAAGCAGGTGGCCGCCGCCAAGATCCCGCTCATCTGTTACGGCAACTGCTCGGGCCCGGCCGTCGACCCGAAGAACGTCCAGGGCGCGGTCCAGTCCGACAACACCGCCCTCGGCACCGGCACCGGCAAGGCCGCCGCGGCCTACATCAAGGCCAAGCTCAATGGCGAGGCGAAGATCGGCGTGCTGAACTGCGACGCCGCCGCCGAGGTGTGCAAGATGCGCAAGGCGGGCTTCAAGAAGGCGCTGGACGACGCCGGCGTCAAGGTCGACTACGTGGCCGACCAGGAAGGCTTCCTCGCCGACAAGGCGACGCCGATCGCGACGAACATGCTGTCCGCGCACCCCGAGATCACCCTGCTGTGGTCGGCCAACGAGGGCGGCACCATCGGTGAGGTGACCGCGGTCAAGCAGGCGGGCAAGCAGATCCCGGTCTTCGGCACCGACATCTCCGAGCAGCTCGCCGGGTTCGTGATCGCGGGCGAGAACATCCTGCAGGCGACCACCGGCCAGGACCCGGTGAAGACCTCGGAACTCGCCTACGCGCAGGCGAAGAACGTCATCAGCAAGCAGCAGAACAACCCGCTGGAGGTGCTGGTCCCCGGCATCACCTACGACCGCGCCGAGCCCGCGGCCGTCACCAAGTACCTGGGCAAGTAACAGCCAAGGAGCAGCCACGTGTCCCCCTCACCTGTCGCCCCGGTCCTGGAATGCAGGTCGTTGAGCAAGACCTACGGTTCGGTGCGCGCGCTCGACAACGTCAGCCTCACCCTCCGCGCGGGCGAGGTGCGCGCCCTGCTCGGCAAGAACGGCGCGGGCAAGTCGACGCTGGTGAACCTGGTCTCCGGCGCGCAGCGGCCCGACGAGGGCCACGACTCGATCCTCGTCGACGGCGCCCCCGTGACCTGGTCGAACCCGGGCGAGGCGCGGGCGGGCGGGATCGCGGTGGTCCACCAGGAGTTCAGCCTGATCCCCGGGCTGTCGGTGGCCGAGAACATCACCCTCGGCCGCTGGCCCCGGTCCCGAAGCGGGTTCATCGACAGCGCGGCCATCCTGGAGCGCGCCCGCACGGCGGTGGACAAACTCGGGGAACCGCTGCCCCTCGGCGTGGAGGTCGGCAAGCTCCCGATCGCCCAGCAGCAGCTCGTCGAGATCGCCAAGGCGCTCGTCGACCAGCCGAAGGTCCTCATCCTCGACGAGCCGACCAGCGCGCTCAACGCCCACGAGGTGGACCTGCTGCTCGCGCTCGTGCGCAGGCTCGCGGGCCAGGGCGTGGCGATCATCTACGTCTCGCACCGGATGAAGGAGATCCCGCTCGTCGCGGACTCGCTGACCGTGCTGCGCGACGGGTGCGAGGTCGAGACGTTCGGCGTGGCCGACGCCAGCGCCGAGCGCGTCGCGGCGCTCATCGCCGGGGAGAGCGCGACCGCAGCCAGGATCGAGCACCGCGAGTGCCGCGGCGAGCCGGTCGTGCTGTCGGTCCGGGACGTGCGCGTGCCGGGTGTCCTCGACGGCGTGAGCTTCGATCTGCACCGCGGCGAGGTGCTCGGGATCGCGGGCCTGCTCGGGTCCGGCCGCACCGAGTTGCTCGAAGTGATCTACGGCGTCCGCAAGGGCACGGGCTCGGTGGAGGTCGGCGACCGCAAGGCCGAGCGCAGGCTCCCCCGCCGGATGCTGGCGCGCAAGGTCGGACTGACCGCGGAGGACCGCAAGGACACCGGCATCGTCCCGATGCTCGGCGTGGGTGAGAACGTGCTGCTCTCCGCGCGGGGACGCGTGCTGCCCAGGTTCTGGCTGCGCGCCGACGACGAGGCCCGGATCGTCCGCGAGACGCTGGCGAAACTGTCCATTGTGGCGTCTTCGGCCGCCCAGCCCATCGGCGAACTCTCCGGCGGCAACCAGCAGAAGACGGTGATCGGGCGGCTGCTCGCCGCCGAGATGTCGGTCCTGCTGCTCGACGAGCCGACCCGGGGCGTCGACGTGCACGCCAAGAGCCAGATCTACCGGATCATCCGCGAACTCGGGCAGTCCGGGGTCTCCTCGATCTTCGTCTCCTCCGAGCTCGAAGAACTCGCCGAGGTCTGCGACCGCGTCCTCGTCCTGCGCGACGGCCGCATCCGCGACGAGGTCGTCGGCGCGGACAGCACGGCCGAACGACTTCTCGCACTCGCCATGAAGGAAGGAACCTGAGATGTCGGACCTCGACGTCGAGACACCGCGAGCCACCCGCACGGCGGGCTCCGCCATCAAGTCGGTGCTGCACACCAATGACACCACTGGCCTGCTGGCCGTGCTCATCACCACCTTCGCGGTGTTCGCCGCGACGGCGCCCAACTTCCTGACCCCGGACAACCTGCTCAACGTGCTGCAGCAGGCCGCGTTCTTCGGGATCGTGGCCTTCGCCATGACCCTGGTGATCGTCTCCGGCGAGATCGACATCTCCGTCGGGTCGCAGGCGGCGCTGTCCTCGGCGCTGCTCGGCGTGCTCGTGGTGAAGCAGGGCTGGCCGTTCTGGCTCGCCTGCGTCGCCGTACTCGTGGCGGCGGCGTTCGTCGGCGCGGTGGCGGGCTGGCTCCGGGCCGTGTGCGGGGTGCCCACGTTCATCGCGACCCTCGCGCTGTACCTCGGACTGCGGGGAGTCGCGATGCAGATCACCGACACCTTCCCGATCCCGATCGACTCCGAGCGCTTCTTCTACTGGGGCGACGGCCGCGTCTTCGGCGAGATCCCGGTTCCGGCGATCTACGTGCTGATCGTCTTCGCCGTGATCGCCGTGATCGCCCGCAAAACGGTGTTCGGGCGGTCCATCTACGCCGTCGGCGGCAACGCCAAGTCCGCGCAGCTCTCCGGCATCAACGTCAAGAAGATCCGGATCCAGGTCATGGTCATCTCGGCGCTCACCGCGTCGATCACCGGTCTGCTGCTGTCGGCGCAGCTCTCGTCGGGCAACAGCATCATCGCCAACGGCCTCGAGTTCGACGCCATCGCGGCGGCGATCATCGGCGGGTCCGCGCTCTCGGGCGGCAAGGGCACCGTGATCGGCACCCTGCTCGGCGTCCTCTTCATCGCGATCCTGCTCAACGGCATGGTCCTGCTCGGGGTGAACCCCTACGCGCAGCAGATCGTGCGCGGCGCCGTCGTCCTGATCGCGGTGCTGGTCAACGTGTGGCGCGGCCGGTCGACGGCCACCACCTAGACCCACATCCGACTCACAAGGAAGGCAAGACGTGATCCACCTGAGCGAGTTCCTCGCGCCGCGCCCCGAGCCGATGTGGACGCTGCTGAAGCAAGCAGGCGTGACCAATGTCGTCGCCACCCTCAACGGAGGCGAGCAGGACCAGCGCATGTTCGCCGCCGTCGGCAAAGGAAGCTACCTGCCCGCCGCCGATGACGAACCGTGGTCCGAAGCGTCGATCAAGCGCGATATGGCGGTCTTCGACGAAGCCGGGATGAACGTCATCGCGATGGAGGACACCGCGCCGATGGACCTGGCCCGGCTCGGCCTGCCGGGACGCGACGAGCAGATCGCGAACGTGATCACCCAGATCCAGGCGATGGGCAGGCTCGGCATCCGCAACCTCTGCTACAACTGGATGGCCGTCGCGACCTGGGGACGCACCGACGTCGACATCGTCGGGCGCGGCGGCGCGCTCGTCACCGGCTTCAACGCCGCCGAGTTCGAGAAGCTGCCGCCGCTCGCCGCCGAGGGCGAGGTCACCGAGGACCAGCTCTGGGACGCGCTGCAGTACTTCCTCGACGCGGTCATCCCGGAGGCCGAGCAGGCAGGCGTGACCATGGGTCTGCACCCCGACGACCCGCCCCTGTCCCCCGCGCGCAACCTGCCGCGGATCATGCGCTCCCCCGACGCGTACCGGCGGCTGCTGGCCATGCGGCCATCCCCCAGCAACGCGATCACCTTCTGCCAGGGCAACTTCACCCTCATGGGCCACGACCTGCCCACGCTGATCCGCGAGTTCGGCGGCCAGGGCAAGATCATGTTCGTGCACTTCCGCGATGTCTGGGGCGATGTCGAGGACTTCCAGGAGACCTTCCACGACGAAGGCCGCACCGACCTCCCCGAGTGCATGCGGGCCTATCACGAGACCGGCTTCGACGGCCCGATGCGCCCCGACCACGTGCCGACCATGGCGGGCGAGACCAACGATCGACCGGGCTACGAGACGCTCGGCCGCCTGCTGGCCATCGGCTACATCCGCGGCCTTGAGCAGTCCGTCTACGGCAGGCCCGGTGTCGGAAAGGACCTTCGATGATGGCGCCCGAGGTGCTGATCAAGGCCGCCGCGACGGTTGGCGAAGGACCCGTGGTCGACCCGCGGACCGGCCGGTTGTGCTGGGTCGACATCGTCGGCGGCTGGGTCTACCAGAACGACCTCGGCTCGGGCGACCAGACGGCGCACCACTTCGACACGATGGTCGGCGCGATCGCGCCCCGCGCGGCCGAGGCGGGATTCGCCGCCGCGGTCTCCGACGGCTTCGCCCTCATCCGCGACGGCGAGCCGACGATCATCGACCCCGTACTGTCCGACCCGGATTACCGGATGAACGACGCCAAGTGCGACTCCGCTGGCAGACTCTGGGCCGGAAGCACCCACCTGGAGTTCGAGCCCGGTCGCGGGCGGCTGCATCGGTGGGACGGATCATCCCCAAGCAGCGTGCTGGCATCGGGCTTCACCTTGCCCAACGGGATCGGCTGGAGTCCCGACGACCGGACCATGTACCTCGCGGACAGCTTCGCGCACGTGCTGCTGCGCGCCGACTTCGACGCCGACGACGGCGTGGTCGGCGAATTCTCCACCCTCTGCGAGATCGACGGCCTCCCGGACGGGCTGGCCGTCGACGCCGACGGCTGCCTCTGGCTCGCCGTCTGGGGCGAGTCCCAGGTCCGCCGGATCCGACCCGACGGCACCCTGGCCAGTGTTGTCGAGATGCCCGTGAGCAAGCCGTCGAGCTGCGCGTTCGGCAACGACGGGACCCTCTACATCACGTCGGCACGCGCCGACCTGACCGACGAGGAACTGATCGCGCAGCCACTCGCGGGCTCCGTCTTCGCCATGGCGACCGACACATCGGGTGTGCCGGTCGCACCCTTCCGCGGCTGAGGAGGTCGCCATGTTCATGGAACACGAAGGCCGGGTCGCGCTGGTCACCGGCGGCTCCAGCGGGCTCGGTGCGGGCGCCGCGCTCGAACTGGCCCGCCAGGGCGCGGCGGTCGCCGTGCACGGGGTCGACCTCGGCCAAGCCGAAGCCGTGGCCAAGACGATCCGGGCCGCGGGCGGGCGGGCGATCGCCGTCGCCGGGCTCATCCAGGACGCCGGAACCTCGGTGGCGGCGGTCGAGGCGACCATGGCGGCCTTCGGCAGGCTCGACACCCTGGTCGCGTCCGCCGGAATCCAGCGCTACGGCACCGCCGTGTCGACCGATGAGTCCACATGGGACGAAGTCGCGGAAGTCAACGTCAAAGGCGTCTACCTCGCCGCGAAGGCAGCCCTCCCCCACATCCGGCTCAGCCCAGCGGGCAGCGTCGTCATCGTGTCGTCAGCGCAAGCCACCGCATCCCAGGCCGACGTCGTCGCCTACACCGCCAGCAAAGGAGCACTGGTCGCGATGGCACGGGCCATGGCGATGGACGAGGCGGAGTTCGGCGTCCGGGTCAACACGGTGAGCCCAGGAGCCATCGACACCCCGATGCTCCGCCACTCAGCCTCGATGCTCAGCGACGGCACACCGGCGGGCGTCGACAAGGTCCTCGCCGACTGGGGAGCGGTGCACGCACTCGGGCGAGTCGGCACCGCGGAGGAAGTGGGTGCCGTCATCTCCTTCCTGGCCAGCACCAGGGCGAGCTTCGTGACCGGCACCGAGGTCCGAGTCGACGGCGGCCTGCTCGCCCGAATCGGCGCCACCATCCCGGCTGGTGCCCCGCCGAGGGCGCACAAGTAGCCGGGCACAGCACTTCGCATCCCGAGGTCGTCTCGGCCGATCACCTGACCTCTACTTGACTCCGCCTGCGGTGAGGCCTGCGACGAGGCGTTTCTCGATCATGGCGAAGAGGATGACGACGGGGACGATGCCGATGATGGACACGGCGAACACGTATTGCCATGCGGCGTCGTATTGGCCGACGAACTTGGTGAGTGCGACGGTCAGTGGCTGGTTGGTGTCGGTGGGCAGCAGGATGAGGCTGGCGGCGAATTCGTTCCAGCAGGCGATGAAGGTGAACACGATGGCGGTGACGATGCCGGGCCACACGAGGGGCAGCATGATCCGGCGGAGTGAGTCGAACCGGGTGCAGCCGTCGATCCAGGCTGCTTCCTCGATTTCTTTGGGCACGGCGAGGAAGAAGCTGTGCATGATCCATACGGCGAAGGACAGGTTGAACGCGGCGTTGACCAGGATCATCGACAGGTAGGTGTCGTTGAGGTCCAGTGACACGAACTCGCGGAACAGGCCGGAGGCGAGCACGGTGGGCTGCAGCATCTGGGTGATGAGTACCAGGATCAGGAACGGCATCTTGAGTTTGAAGTTCGACCTGGCGGCGAAGTAGGCGGCGGGGACGGCGGCGATCAGCGCCAGCGCGGTGCCGCCCAGGGAGATGATGATCGTGGACCACAGGTTGTCCGGGAGCGGGGTCTCCGGGGTGCTCCACATGGTGACGAAGTTCTCGGGGTGCCAGTCCGAGGGCAGATACGTCGGCGGGACCTTGAGGATCTCCGGGCGCGATTTGAACGCGCCGGAGAGCATCACGATGTAGGGGGAGAGGAAGATCAGGGCGATGATGCCGCCCACGATGGACAGGTCCCAGCGCTTGCGGACCCGCTTGACCGGCAGCGCGGCCCGGGTGGCGGGTCGGCGGGGTGGGGCTTCGGCGACGGCACTCACGATCAGACCTCCTTCATGGGGCGCACGACGCGCATGTAGATGGCGATCACCACGAGGACGACCAGGAAGTTGATGACGCTCAGGGCGCTGGCGGTGTCGATCTGCCGGTCCGACTGGATGATCTTGAAGGTGAGGGTGGTGGTGGTGTCGGCGTCGTAGCCGGGGATGGAGCCGGTCATGGTGCGCAGGATGGGCAGGGAGTTGAACACGTTGATGACGTTGATCAGACTCGCCACCGCCAACGCGGGCCGCAGGATCGGGAACACCACACGCCAGTAGGTCTGGGCCCGGCTGGCGCCGTCGATCGACGCGGCCTCCAGGACCTCACCTGGCACGGTCTGCAGGCCGGCGAGGATGACGAACGTGGTGAACGGGACCGACACGAAGATCGCGACCGCCGCGGACATGAGGAACCCGGACACGGCGTTCTTCAGGAACCCGTAGGGGGTGTCGATGAGGCCGAGGTCGACGAGGAACTGGTTGATGATGCCGTAGAACGGGTCCAGGCCGTAGACGAAGATGGTGGAGGTCATCACCACCGACGCGGCCCAGGGGACGATGATGGCCATCCGGACGGCTTTGCGGCCGGGGAAGTTCTTGTTCAGGAACTGGGCCAGCATCAGCGAGATGACCAGCGACAGCGCCACCACCGCGACGACCCAGATCGCGGTGTTGAGGAACACCCGCGGCAGGTGCGCCAGGTCGAACAGGCGGCTGTAGTTCTCCCACCCGGCCCAGCCCTGGTCGGTGCCGAAGCGGGTGATGTCGCGGAACGAGCTGTAGATCATGTAGCCCGCCGGGTAGATCACGATGCCGCCGATGAGCAGCAGCGCGGGCGCCAGCCACGGCAGGGCCCGCAACGTCGATT
>Ga0247823_10002041_pt1 | contig 16695 bp, 10 predicted proteins | sample 13C_PalmiticAcid_2_FD_192426 | JGI IMG/M metagenome (GOLD analysis project Ga0247823, IMG submission 192426) | Soil microbial communities from agricultural site in Penn Yan, New York, United States - 13C_PalmiticAcid_Day30 | ecosystem: Environmental > Terrestrial > Soil > Agricultural land...
TACTTACATAGAAAAGACACAAAGTTTTCCTTATACAGAAACCTAATTTCTGCATGAGGCATTTTAAATTTGTAAACTTTATTTGTTATTCTAATATCAATTGAGAAATAATTTTCTCGTCCATGGCCCGTAATCGAACCGGACGTGCCGATGGTTCATTTACGAGCGTCGCCCCCACGTTCGCAGGGGGCGCCGATGCCGAAGCAGGATAGGCCCGCCATCAGAACCGCTTCGTCGCGCTGAACCCAACGATGCGCGGGTCTAGCGTGAAGACGTTGGTGCTGAGCAGGGAGTCGTCGCTGTTGGTAAAGGCGTCGGTGATCGGCGTCTTGTTGAAGACGTTTTTAACATAGAGTTGAAACGTCAGATCATCCGCCGGCCGCGTGAGCGTGACCGCGAGGTTGAAATTGTCCCACGCTTTCAACCGATCATATTCGGTGTTGTAGACGCGCGCGAAGCTCTTCGACTGGCGGTAATAATCGCCGCGGAAGGTCAGCTCCCAATCGCCACCGTTGATGAAGGCCGTATATTGCGCGCCCAGATTGACGGTCACGCGAGGCGAGTTGGGCAATTCATTCCCGCCTAGGTCGGCAAAGAAGCCTCGTCCGCCATTGGGGGCGCCGCTGACCTGACCGCGCCACGCGTTGGGATTCGCCGGATCATAGGGCACCAAAGCCCCGGCTGTCGCGGGATTATAAGCAGCAAAAGGATCGTAAGCGAAGCCGAAAACCGATGCATAATAGCCGAGCGGGTCGGCGGGATCGAAGCTGCCGCCATAGGACTGGCTGGATTGGCCGCACAGGGCGTAAAATGCTTCGAAAAGTGCGGCGGACGGGTCCACTTCCCGGATCTTTTCCACATAGGCGCGCGGCGCAATACAATTGGAGGGGACCTGAAGGAACGGTCTGACGACAACCCAATCGTCGTCGCCCTGGGTGCGATTCATGACGTCGATCGATTGCGAACCCTTCTTGAGCCGGGTCTGGAGATAACCCAGATTGGCGTCGACGCGGAAGGCGCGCGATGGCCGCCAGGCCGCTTCGAACTCCAACCCCCAGCTCGTGGCATCGAAATTTTCGTTGAGGGCGATACGGTCGACGATCTGCGAGACCTGATAATCCTTGTAATCATAATAGAATCCGGTGGCATTGAGGGTAAAGCGGCCACCGTCGAAACTATTCTTGATGCCCATTTCAAAGGCGTTGACATATTCCGCTTTGAAGGTCGGAGAAATGTCGAAGAACTTGACATTTATGTCGGAGATTCCGGGCCGCGCCGGATTGGCGCCGCCGCCCTTATACCCGCGCGAAGCCGATACGTAGACGAGGCTGTCGTCGGTAAATGACCAGTCCGGTTTCCAGTCGACCACCAGGCGTCCGGTTGGTTTTGTCCAGCGCTGGACGAGCGGCGGATTGGCAGGATAGCCACCGCTGACCGAACCACCGCTGCCGCCGGTCACCCCGCCGCCCAAAAGAAGCTGGCTGGGATAGAGGATCGCGCGCTTGTTGTCGCGAGTCAGGCGCAACCCGGCGGTGACCTTCACATTGTCGGCGACCTCCCAATAGGCTTCACCGAAGAGGCCCAAGCTCTTGGTCCGAACATCGTTCCGGCTGCGAAAATAATTATGCCCCTGGCCGTCGAGCGAAGCGATCGGATTGGGATCAATATAAACGCAATCGCGCGTCGTTACAGCGGGACCGCAGTCGGCATATTCGAATTCACTACCAAATTCGCCGCTGTCGTTCCGGTTGTTCCGGTTATAGGCAATGAAGGTGTAGAGGTTGTTGAAGACGAAATAGTCATCCTGCGATTTGAAATCGAGGTAATTGACGCCAAGATTGAAGTTGAACGGCCCGTCGAAATCCGACTGCAGACGAAATTCCTGCGACCATTGCCGGTTCCGCGACCGGCTGAGATCCATGGCAAGAATCCGGTTCGAACATCCGAGTTGCGGGTCGCAAAACACGCCGCCCGGTGCGGCGTGACTCTGGTCGATCGGCATTGGTTCCTGCCCCAAAACCAAGGGAGGTAGCGGAGGCGGGAGAGGAATGATGATCTGCGGCGGTCCATTGACCAGCCCCGAAGTATCGGTGAACACCGGCCTCGACGCATAACGGTTGTAATCCTGGGTCGAAAAATAACGGTCGCGCGCATAAGCCGTCTGCGAAACAAATTTCACCGCATCGCTCACGTCGAATTCCAGATTGCCCTGGAAGACATCGTTCTTGGCGCGGAACACCGGATCGATACTCGTCGCAATCTCGCGCAGATTGCGTGACTGCACGCTGCCCGCGAAGGGGTCGCCGGCCAGCAGGCCGGGGGCAATGTCGCTTGTCCCCGGAATATAGCCCATCTTCACATAGCCGCTATTGCCCGCGACCACGGCAGCAAAGCCGCTGGCGTTGGGGGTTTCGTAGGCCGCATCGTCGTACAGCGAGCCGGGCAGACAGCCCTGGCTGAGCCGACCCTGGATGTTTTCCGGAACGGCCACGCCGCCGATCGTCGCCGGACCCGGATCGCGCGTGCACAACTGCTTGCCGGTGCGCGAGCGGTTATCGTCTTCTTCGAAATGCTGCCAGATGACATTGGCCTGGAAGCGGTCGCTGGGTTCCCATGCTACAATGGCCCTGGTCGACCAGAGGTCGCGGTCGTTGACCCGCCGCTGCGTGACCGTGTTGTAGTCGAAGCCGTCGCGGCTCGTCAGCGCACCTGACAGGCGAAAGGCCAGCGTTTCGGTGACTGGCACGTTGATCATGCCCTGCAGCCGCATCGACTTGTAATTGCCGACTTCGACCTTGGTTTCGAGACCGAAATCCTGCTCGGGAAGTGCCGGGATAATATTGACCACGCCGCCGGTCGCGTTCCGGCCATAGAGCGTTCCTTGCGGGCCACGGAGAACCTCGACGCGGCCGATATCGAAGAATTCTGATTCGAACAGGCGGTTGCGGATCAGCGGCGTGTTGTTGAAGCTCACGGCGACCGCCGGGTCGGACGATGCCGATATCGCCTTGGTCCCGATCCCGCGGATCGAGAAGTTGTACATGCTGAAATTGCTCTTGGAGAAATTGACGTTCGGCACCGCGCGTAGCAGTTCGGATCCGCCCTCGATCTTGTAAGCGCCGAGCGTTTCGGCCGAAAAGGCCGACACAGCGATCGGCACGTCCTGAATAGCTTCGGCGCGCTTCTGCGCGGTGACAATGATGAGATTGCCGTCGGCGACGTCCTGTCCCGCGCTAGAAGCCGCTTCCTGCGCCGCCGCGGGCGCGGCCAACGCGATCCCCAGGGCCATGAAGCTGACCATGCGTGGCGCGCACGAAAACTCGATGTTTCGCATACCCTCTCCCATTTTTGTGTGCCGCGAGCGGCCGGAGTTTTCTCCATGCTCGAAACTGGCCAATATTCACATTGATGTCAATGACAATGTTGGCGACATTTGCGCACCGAAACAAGGCTGTCACGGAGCGTGTGGCGCGCACTCCGCGCTGGCAGCGGCGCTGAAAGCGTGTGCGGAGAATGCGGACGGTCATGTAGAATATGTCCACAAATCGGTTCGAACGGTTTCGTGTTGGCCCAATAGGCACCGCCCCAAGCGCGGCCAGCCTCCGTATCCGACGGCGTCTTGCGCTTGAATCGACTGAAGCCGGCGCCAATGCTGCGAGCATCGGCTATAGAGAAGGGGTCCCAGTAACCGTAAGCCGCTTTCCCGGCCGCGACGATGACGAGATTGCGGAAACTCTTGACATCGGCCGGCGCCAGACGGTCAGGCGCGACCGTTTTGCCGCCTTCCTAGTCCGATAGTTTAATCGTCTTGGACGTGAATAAGCCCGCGAAAAATGGCCGCAAGGAACCGGTCTCCTTTCGGAAGCGTCCCTAGAGAAGTGTACATGCAATTGCCGACTCTCGCGGTGTAAACGAGACGCTGTGCCCCAATGAGTGAGGCTGGCCGATTTGAGACAGTCCGCTTCCGGGCGTAATTTGTGAGGAGCGGACATTGATAGCTCACCATCCGTGACGGCAGCCGTCGACCGATGCTGTTGATAAAGTCCGCATTTGACAGAAGCCGACAGATCGAGGCGCGCGCGTGAGTGCGGTCGCGCGTGCCTCAAGCCATGGCTGGCTGCGGCATGGGGATGATCTTGGCCATTTTGCGGGGCCTCTGGGCCGCGGCTGCGAGGTGGAACTCGTCTCGGGCGCCATTAGGGCCGCGTAATCGCAGTCGGTCGAGCCGAAAGATGCGCTTGACCGCATCCCGCAAGTTGACCGCACGCGAGGTCAAGCATCATGGCCGTCAGCCAGCGAAGCTGGTGACGTCGTGCGGTTCAATGCCCTGCGCCTTGCAATAGGTCAGGTAGCGATCGACCATGGTCTTCCAATTCTCGATGGCGGCGACCTGGCCGGCATCGTCGGTATAAAGAAGATCCCCCATGGTGATGTTGAGCGTGATTACCTCATCGCCATGCCCCTCGACCGCGACTGCTGTATGGGCGCTCGCGGCGGTTTCGAAGACCACGCTGCCTGGCCGGGCCACCCAGTCATGCTCCTTGTAGCGCCACGCGCCAGCGATCGTGTAGACGATGACGGTCCCGCTGTGATGATGGCGCGGCAATTCCATCGAGATCGGAGCCTTGAGCAATGTGATCGTCTCGCCGCGCACCGGATCGGCCTTCAGCAGCTTGATATGCACATCAGGCGAATAGGGCTCGAATGGCACCCACGGCAGCGCTTCGTGGTCGATCAGCGCCGTGTCCACCTGCTCGAAATGCATATTCATCTTCGTCATCACTGTGTCTCCTGTGAAAAAATCAGCGCGGCGCTGGCGGCGGTGCCGCCTCCTTCAGCGGCGCCACGTCGATGGTCACGCTATGGATGGTGTCGGTGAAGCGCGGGCCGGCTGTTCCATAATCCTCGATCACCGGGGTCGCGGAATCGGTGCCGACGTCCGCGCCGTCGTCGGCGGAAAAGGCGATCGCCTGTGTCCTGTCGATACGCCCTTCAGCCAGCAGCTTCCCATTGGCGAAGAGCCGCCCCATTCCGCCCGCGCCGAGCTTGCCGCCATCATAGGCAAGTTCGAAGCGCAGCTTGACGTCGCCCTTCGCCAATGCGGTGGGCGCCGCAATCGTGAAGCGCTCCATATTGAGGAAATTATAGGTGAAGCCGGGCCGGCCATCCTTGAGATAGAGGCTCCAGCCGCCAAATCGGCCGCCCTGCGCGAGGATCGCGCCATTTGCCGGCGCGCCGCTCGCCAGCGCCAGGTCGGCGGTAATCGCGAACGAACGGTTCTTGACGTTGAGGAAGCTATTTTCACTCATCGCCGCCATACCCGGATAGACGGTCAGGCTCGTCCGGCTGCCCATCAGGTCCGGGCGGCCGACCAGCGCCGCGTTGAGCCGCTCCAGTCGGCGGTCGTCGAGCGGCAGGACATGATATTTGACGGCTTCCTCGAGAAAGGCTTGCTGCATCGCTTTCAGCCGTTCGGGATATTGCGCGGCGACGTCGTGCGCTAGACTGAAGTCGCGGCGCACGTCGAACAATTGCCACGTCTCCGCGTCGAGCGGCGCGCGGGCTTTCGCCGCCCAAGGCTCGAAATGGATGGTGCGTGCAAGCCAGCCGTCGCGATAGAGTGCGCGATTGCCGAATATCTCGAAATATTGCGTGGTGCGGCGGTCTGCCGCGCGCGGGTTCGCCAGGCTATACGCCATGCTGACGCCATCGAGCGGCATCTGCGGCACCCCGTTGACGCTGACCGGCGCGGGCAATCCCGTGGCTTCGAGGATCGTCGGTACGATGTCGATCACATGGTGGAATTGCGGCCGCACGCCCGGCGTGCCGAGATGACCCGGCCACGACACCACCAGCCCGTTGCGCGTTCCCCCGAAATCGGAGGCGATCTGTTTGGGCCAGCTGAACGGGGTGGACCCTGCAAGTGCCCAGCCGGACGCATAATGATTGAAGGTGGACGGCCCGCCGAGTTCGTCGATCTGACGCAGTTGGCCCTCGACCGTCTCGGCGACGCCGTTGAAATAGGAAAACTCGTTGGCGCGCCCGACCGCACCACCCTCTGCGCTCGCGCCATTGTCGCCGACGACAAAGAAAATCAACGTATTGTCGAAACGGCCTACGTCCTTCAGCGTGTCGACCAGTCGGCCGGCCTCATGGTCGGCCATCTCGGCGAAGCCGGCGAAAACTTCCATCTGGCGAGCGAACAGACGCTTTTCGTCAGGGGACAGCGTATCCCAGGCCCGGATGTCGTCGGGCCGGGGTGCGAGCTTCGTTCCCTTGGGCACCACGCCCAATTCGATCTGCCGCGCCAGCGTCCGTTCGCGCATCACGTCCCAGCCCATATCGAACGCGCCGCGATACCGCGCGCTCCATTCGGGCGCGACATGGTGCGGCGCGTGGGTCGCTCCCGGAGCATAGTAAAGGAAAAAAGGCTTGTCCGGCGCCAGCGCGGAGATCGAACGCAGCCAGTCGATCGAGCGATCGGTCATGTCGGTGAGGAAATGATAGCCGGGGGTATGCGGCGGCTCGACCTGGCTGGTCCCTTCATAGATGGAAGGCGACCACTGGTTGGTTTCTCCGCCGATGAAGCCGTAGAATTTGTCGAACCCCGACCGTGTCGGCCAACGATCGAACGGGCCCGCCGGGCTCACGTCCGCCGCCGGCGTTTCGTGCCATTTGCCGAACGCCCCGGTGGCATAGCCGTTGAGACGCAGCACCTCGGCGATCAGCACCGCGCTGGCCGGTCGCCGACCGGTGTCGCCGGGAAAAGCGGTGGCGCTTTCCATGATCGAGCCGGTCGCGACATTGTGGTGATTGCGTCCGGTTAGCAGCGCTGCGCGTGTCGGCGAGCAGAGCGCGGTCGTATGGAAATTATTATAGCGATCACCCTGGGCCGCGAGCTGCTCGAGCGCGGGCATGCGCACCGGGCCGCCAAATGCGCTCGACTGGCCGAATCCCATGTCGTCGAGCAATATGATCAGGATGTTCGGCGCGCGGCCGGGCGCCCGCACCGGCAGAACCGGCGCGGGCGGGACGGCGTGGCGCACATCGAGCGTCGTCATATGCGGACGCTCTGCCTCGGCGATGGGCAACACACGGCGGTCGATCTGTGGCGCTGAGCCCTGCGCTAGCGCGGTTGTCGCAAGCAGCGATGCCACCATGGCAGCTGCCAAAGCTGCTGTGCGCCCGATTACCATCATATTGATCCCCTCATGTGTCTTCCACGCCGCCCGCCGCGCGACATACGGAGCCTTACCGCGGACCAATTTGTTCGGGCCGGCGAGCTTTCGCATCAGAAGCGCGCCGTGACCGCGATTCCCAGCGTCCGCGGATCGGCGCGCAGCTTGCGGATGGCCGTGCTACCCGGGAAGATGCCGTTGTTCAGCCCCAGTTGCGGCGCAAGAACTTGATTGAAGCTTCCATAGGAATAGGCCTTGTTGGCCAGATTATTGCCGAACAGCGCAACGGTCCACCGCTCGTCGGGCGAGTTCAACGCAATGCGCGCGCCGAGCAGCGCAAAGCCGTCCTGGATTGTCTGGGGGTTGTTGTCGGTGACGGCGCTGTTGCGATAATCGGACGTGAAGGAGATGTTGCCGTTGATATCCCAGTTCCATCCCGTGGCTCCGACATCGCCGCTCCAATCGATTCCGATCTGGCCCGACCATTGGGGCGCAAAATTGGCTGGGGTGCCCTTAAGGTCCTGCACCGTGCCCGGCGGAAGCCCCGGCAGGCCGCTGCCACCCGCGAAGCTGGTGAAGGCGCTATCGAGATAGGCAATCGAGGCATTGACCGAGAATCGCGGCGCCGGACGGAGCACGAGATCGAGTTCGAAACCCTGGTGCCGGAGCGAGCCCGCGTTGCGGACGATGAAGCTGGCCCCGTCAAAACTGCGGTCCTGATAGCCGTCGATGTCCATCCGGTAGAAGGTCAGATTGGCGGTCAGGCTGCGATCGAGCCAGCTCGACTTGATGCCGACCTCATAATTCTTCACCGTCTCCCGGTCGAACAGGCGCCTGGTCGAGACGACAGCGCCGCCCGGACCGAATATAGTCAGCGACGGCGCGCCCCCGCCGCTATTATAGCCGCCCGACTTATAGCCCGTCGAATAGCTGGTGAAGATGAGAACGTCATCTGTGGGTTTGAAGTTGAGCCCGATGCGATAGGTGAAGCGGTCATCGCTCAGATCGGGCAGGTCCAGAACCTCCGCCGCGCGCAGTGCGGCGATGAAGGGCGTGTTGATGAGCTGCGAATAGCGACCCTTTTTTTCATCCTTCGTCCAGCGCGCGCCGAGAACGAGGGTCAGCGGGTCGGCGATCCGGACGTTCGCCTGACCATAAGCCGCGAAGCTCTCGGTGGTCTGCGTCATGTCCTGATCGCTGGCGGCGCGGCCGCCGGTGGCGCCGATATAGGCGTTGCACGCCCCGCGCTGCGGACCCGCCGGGACAAGCGCGTTGCAATATTGCGCGCCCATATCAAGCTGTTCGCCAAGGCGATAATCTTCCTTGTAGTAATAGAGCCCGGCAACCAGATCCAGCCGTCCGTCCAGCCAGCGGCCGAGCGGCGAGATATATTGCAGCTCGTGATTATGGCTCTTCGAACGGAAGCGGCTGACGCGCGAGGCGATCGGGATCGGGAGGAAGATGATGTCGCCGTCGCGCTGAACATTCTTCCAGTCGCGATAGCTGTTGACCAGACGAAGGGTGCCGCCGTCGATGTCGAGCGACGCCTGGCTCATCACGCCCCACTGGCGGTCGTTGAGGTCGGCGGTGACATATTGGTTCATCACGTGATCGCTAAGGTCGGTGTCGGGCAGCGCACCGCCCAGCCGCGCCGCGAGCGCCGCCAGTTGCTGCGGCGTTACCGACACGGGGTCGAAGTCGGCATTGGCGACGCCGTCACCGGCCGATTTGGAATAATCGGCGCGCACAATCCATTCGATATTGCCGAAGCCGGCCTTGAGGCTGGCACGGAACGCATGGTCATCGACGCCGCCATAGCGCTTGCCGTCGAGGCTATTACGCCAGAAGCCGTCCGCCCATTGGCCCTGACCGGCCAGCCGGAAGGAGACGTCGTCCGACAAGGGCACATTGACATAGCCATCGAGCTTGTAGCGATCATAGCTGCCGGCTTCGGCGGTAACGCGCGCCGAGAAATCCCGTCCCGGCTCGGCGCTGTGAAGCGAAAGCGCGCCGACGCTCGCGTTGCGGCCGAACAATGTTCCTTGGGGGCCGCGCAGCACCTCCGCGCTTTCCATGTCCATGAACGAACCGATGATCGAACCGGCGCGGGGCACATAGACGCCATCGACGAACGCCGCGACGCTGGGCTCGGTCGCGGTGTTGCCAAAGGCGCCGATCCCGCGAATGCTCAGCCGCAGCGAAGAGGCTACCGTCCCCTTGGTCGTCGAGAAATTGGACGCGATGCGGCCGATATCTTGAACGCTCATCACGTTCGCGCGCGTCATCGCCTCGCTGTTGAACGCCGCGATCGAAACCGGGACATTCTGGATATTTTCGCCGCGCTTCTGGGCGGTGACGATAATCTCTCCCTCATCCGCGCGCGGTGCATCTCCGCTTTCCTGCGCCGATGCCGGGCAGCCTGCCATGCCCAAATAGATCGCCGTCGCGAGCGACAATGCGCTCTTCATATTCTGCCCCAATTTCCGTCTCCCGTTGTTCTAGTGTCGTCCTCGGGCGCAGAAATCCGGTGTCTCGCGCGTCCCGGGCCCAGCCGGCCGGCGCCGCAAACAGCGACGGCCTTTTGGCTGGAATATTGCTGACTGGTTCGGCGCGGAGCGCCAATGTTATCCGCCGCGAGCGCCAAGGCTCATCGCAAGGGCCGCGCCCCTATCTGAAATTCACGCATCGCTCTCCTGTGCATATTTTCTTTTTCTCTAGGCGCCGCGACAAACAGAAAGTTGACTTTGCGCGCCAATATGCGGGAGCCGTTATGATGGGCAGATGCGGAAATCGACGAGGAGCGGTGGCCAGCTGTTCTTCGATCTCGCCGCCGAACGGCCAGCGATCGCCGAAACATGACAGTCATTCGGAAGCTCTCGCTTCTTATGGATATATTTCGCGGTAGGCGCGCAGAAACAATATGCTGAAAATGACGTCGCCCGCCGCGAGAGCAGGCAGGAGAACGCCGATGTGGCCGAGGAACCAATAGGCACAGACGAAGCCGACGAACCCGATCTTCAGCCCGACGCCCAGCAGAATATAGGGACGATGCCGCAAGGGGTCGCGCGCGATCAGGCCGTAGATGACCCCGAACCCGGCGATGGCAAGCGCCGTGAGCTGCATGAATAGCGTGCCTGCGGGTTTAATCTCCAACGACAGCAGAACAGCCATGAAGCCGGGAGCGACCAGGAGAGGGATGCCAGCCGCAAGGTTGAACATGGCTGCTGCGTTAAAAAGCGCACGATGATACATGGGATTACTCGCTCTCATTTGCTCAGGATGTGGATGGCGACCGCCGCTTCTTCGACGCCCTGAAGGCCGCCGCCATTTTCCTGGATCGCGTGGCGTGCGCCATCGACCTGCCGGACGCCGGCTTCGCCGCGAAGCTGGTTCGCCAGTTCGAATAACTGGCCAATGCCGGTGGCGCCGAGCGGGTGACCCTTTGATTCGAGCCCTCCCGAGGTGTTGACCGGGATGCGCCCGCCGATGGTAAAATCACCGCGCTCGGCTGCCGGACCGGCTTCGCCGAACGGCACGAAACCAAGATTTTCGGCCTGGATGATTTCGCCCATCGCGGACGCGTCATGCACTTCGGCGAGGTCCATGTCGCCGGGCCCAAGCCCGGCGATTTCATAGGCCTCGTTCGCGGCCAGATGCCCGACATGCCTATGGGGTTCATCAAGGCCTCGGCGGGTGGAGCTCCGGACCACGCTGGCGGCGATCCTGATGCACCGGTTCCTGTCTGCGCCGATGCGTTTCAGGCCTTCCTCGGTACAGACGATGGCGGCGGCGGCGCCATCGGAGAGCGGGGCGCACATCGGCAGCGTGATCGGATAGGTGATCGGAGGGGCGGCCAGCACCTCATCGATGCTGAACGACTGGCGAAACTGCGAGAAGGGATTGTGCACCGAGTGCTGATGATTTTTGGCGCATATGGCGGCGATCTGGCGCTGGGTCGTGCCATAGGTCTTCATGTGATGGCGGCACATGGCCGCATAGATCGACATGAAACGGCTGTAAGGCTTGTCCGATTCCGAGCCCGGTGGAGGAAGAATGCCTTCGCCCATCCGGATCAGCGTTTCGAAATTTTCTTCGGCGCGCGCGACGTCCCATCCGCCCTCGAATAGCGCGAGGGCCTTCGCCTTGTCGGCTATGTTCATCTTTTCGGCGCCGAGCGCCAATGCAACGTCGGTCGTACCAGCCTTGAGGCATTGGACCGCGAGATGGAAAGCCGAACTGCCCGAGGCGCAGGCATTTTCGACGTTGAATATCGGAATAGCCTCAATACCGATCTTGCCAAGCACGATCTGTCCGGGGATCGAAATCTGCCCTTGCAGCGCGCCATTGGTCACCCCGGCATAATAGGCGGCTCCAATGTCGCCGGCCCGGCAACCGGCGTCCTTGAGCGCGCCATGCAGCGCCTCGCCCGCCAGATCGTCGAGACTGCGGTCGCGATGACGTCCGAACACCGTCATCGCGATACCGGCAATATAGATGGCGGTCACCGGCCACCCTCCGAACCATGCGATGGCATTATTTCGCGAGCCGCTTGAGCAGCGCGGGATAATGGTCGGGCAGGATACGGCTGAGCCAGGAGAGAGAGCGCGCCTTGTTCCCCGTCAGCACCCGCCTGTCGCCGCGCTCGATGCCGGCAATGATGTCGGCCGCGCAAACCTCCGGCGGGGTCGTGAGCAGCTTTTGCGCAGACCGCGACAATTCATCTTCTTCTTCGCCCGCGGCCGCGCAGCGTCGCCCGGCCGCTTCGAACCGGGTCTTGATGCCGCCCGGATGTACGCTGATCGCGCGGACGCCCGTCCCCTCCAGTTCCTGCCACAGGCACTCGGTGAGGCCGCGCACCCCGAATTTCGAGATATTATAGGCGCCCTGTGCCGGATAGCCGACGAGTCCGAACACGCTCGATATGTTGACGATCCAGCCTTCACGCTGGGCAAGCAATGTTGGCAGAAATGCCTTGGTGCCGAAGATCACGCCCCAGAGATTGATCCCTAGCTGCCACTCGATCTCTTCGATGGTCAGATGCTCGATCGTACCGATCATCGTCGCGCCCGCGTTGTTGACGATGCAATGGACGGTGCCGAAATCGCGCACCACCTCTTCGGCATGGGCAAAGAAGGCTACGCGATCGGCGACATCGAGCTGGTAGATGCGCGCGACCGTGCCGCGGGGCAGCGTCACCAGCGTTCCGGTCAGTCCCTCCATATCGACGTCGGACAGCGCGAGCCGCGCGCCTTTCGCAGCGAATTGCTGCGCGAGCGCGCGGCCGATGCCGCTCCCCGCCCCGGTGATGACAACGACCTTGTCGTGAAATCTTCTCATAGATTCTGCCTTTAGCGAGCAGCGCGTCGGCCGCTCATGTTTCAAATCCTGCGGTTGGCATCGCGCCAATAGGGTTCCCGCAAATCCTTCTTCAGGACCTTGCCGACCGGGCTTCGTGGCAGTTCCGTCACGAAATCGATGGTCTTGGGGGTTTTGACCGAACCAAGCCTTTCCTTGCAAAGTGCGGTCAATTCGTCGGCGGTCACAATTTGCCCGCTATTAAGCTCGACGATCGCCTTGACTGCTTCGCCCCAGTCCGTGTCGGGCACCCCGATCACTGCACAGTCCCGCACCGCCGGATGGCTCCAGATCACCTGTTCGACCTCGCTCGGATAGACGTTGAAGCCGCCCGAAATGATCATGTCTTTCTTCCGGTCGGTGATGTGCAAATAGCCTTCAGCGTCGATTTGACCGATATCGCCGGTGTGAAGCCAGCCATCGATGATGGCTTCGGCCGTCTTGTCCGGCGCTTTGTAATAGCCCTTCATCACCAGATCGCCGCGAACGCAGATCTCGCCGGTCTCGCCGCGAGCCAGGACCTCCTTGTCGTCGCCGAGTATCTCGACACGGATCAGCGGGCTGGGGCGGCCCACCGATGACAGGCGCTCATCCGGGGCGATCCGCCCGTCCACGAAATGCTCGTCGGGCGGAAGGAACGCGATCGAGGCCGGGCATTCGGTCTGGCCGTAACCGCCCATCATCACTGGCCCGAAGACGTCGAGCGCCTGCTTGAGCTTGTCGACCGACATCGGCGCCGCGCCATAGAGAAGGCATTTGAGCGAAGAGAAATCGGCCTTCTTGCCCAGATCCGGAATGTCGAGCAGCCGGTAGATCACGGTGGGTGGCAAGAAGAATTCGGTCACCCTGTGCTTCGCGATCGCATCGAGCAATACCGCCGGGTCGGGCTTCGCGAGGACGACGACGGTGCCGCCGCGCGCCGTACATGGCACCGCCAGTATCCCGGCGGTATGCGTCATCGGCGCGGCCGCCAGATTGACCGGCCGTTCGCCGGATCTGTAAGCACAGCTGAGCATGAAATGGGCGATGAAAGTCTGCGCGCTGCGATGGGTGTTCATCACCCCTTTCGGACGACCGGTCGTTCCGCCCGTCGGCGACAGCATGATCATATCGTCGAGGTCCACCGCCACGTCGGGACGGGTTGCGGGCTGGGTATCGGCCCATGCCGCCAGCGATAGCGTGGCTTCGGGTTCGGCCCCATCGCCATCAATGCAGATCCACAGCCTGACCTTGGGCAACTGCGGGCGCAGCGCCGCGACGACTGCGGCGAATTGCTTTTGATAGAAGAGAATTTCGCAATCAAAGGCATCGAGCAGCTGATGATTCTCTTCGGCTGCGTTTCGGGCACTCAGAGGAATCCAGCACATATTGGCCCGCCACAGACCGAGCGTACAGGCCCAGGCCGTCACGTCATTATCTGCCCAGACCGCACCCTTCGCTTCCTTCGCAAAGCCGGCGGCGAGCAGGCCGTTGGCGATCCGGCAGGACAGGTTTCCGACCTCCTCGAAGCCGAAGTTCCGGTCATCCTGGATATAGGCGACGCCATCGGGATTGATGCGCCAGCCGCGGTCGAAGAAATCGATGATCGCCATCTTAGTCTCTCCCTTGGCTCAGAGAGGCTGCACGGCGGCGCGCGCGAGACCACGCTGCTCGAGGAAGCCGAGCAGATAGCGGTGGCCGAAGGCCTTGGAGCCCGAGGCGAAGCCGACCTTCGCGGTTTCTCCGTCGATCAGCTTGATGGCCGCCGCTGCCTGCACCGCTCCCGTCGAAATATAGGAGGTCACGCCATGCACCGTCGCGCGCACCGCGGCCATTTGGCCACGGCCAATGGCAAAGTCGATGGTGCGTTGCACGGTGGTGCGCTCGCGCGGCGGCATCTCGGGCGTCGTCGAATGGACGATGCTTTCGAGAACGGCGTCCTGCTCTTCCTTAGAAAGATGCTGATACTCGGCCTCCCATTTCTGGCCCAGAGCATGCACCATCTTCATCACGTCATTGTCGTAGAAGGCGACATAGGAGCTGCAGCTGCGGACCCGCGCGTCGCGTTCGAAATAGATCGGCAGCGACGTCCCGCCCCAAGGCAGAGCGAACACAGACTGCACGAAATTGGGGTCGACCACCTCGACACTGGCCCCGGGTGCGTGCGGCACCAGCTGTTTTTCCCACAAATAGCAGGCTTCGTGGCGATAGGCTTCGAAGATGGAGGCGGTCGATCCGACCGTCACGCCCGAGCCGACGTTACGCGGCCCCCGGCAGATGGTAGCGGTCTCGAGGCAGTCGATGCCCGGCGTCTCGAGGGCGAGCTCGGCGGCGATCTCCGCAAAGCTGTACATATAGGCAATGGAAGGCGACACGAGGAGGCCGGCTTCCGCATAGAGTTCGCCGAAGCGGTCGCGAACGTCACGAACATAGCTTTGCTCGCCGGTCGTATCGATATGGTGGCAACCCGCCTTGAGCGCGGCTTCGACCGCGGTCAGCCCGAAATTGACGAACGGGCCGACGGTATTGCAGACAACTTTGGCGCCCTTGAACGCCTTGGTCAGGGCATCGACATTATGGTCGGCTTCGATAATCTCATAGGTCGCAGCTTCGAGACGGACGACGCGCTTTTCCATCATGTCCTGGACCCGTTTGGCGTCGCGGGCGACGGCGGTAAACGGGATCCGCTGGTCGATCAGCCAGTCCATGATCAACATGCCGGTGTAACCGGAAGCTCCGTAAATAACGACCGGATGTGAAGCCATGATATACTCCTCAGTTGATGCTTTGTTATTGCGCTCGGAAGGACCGACCATTTTCGCCGCCGACGTGATGCTACGCCGTGGCTTTCCCTCACCGCTTCGGTTCCCGTTCGCGCAGGGAGCCGTTCGCCGGAGGATTCCGGCGATGGCTGGTTCAAATGTGATTGAATGATTTGGCGCGATCCCGCGCCCTGTCCCGCCGCGATTTTCCAACCTCGCTCGGGCTTGCCTCTATGTCGTTCGAGCCTCGCTCTCCCATTCCCGTTTTTTTCTTCCTACGCCGCGAAAATGATCGAAAGTTGACTTCGCGCGCCAAAGTGCCCACGCTGAATCGATGGGCAGATGGGTTCGCAGCGGCGCATTGACGGGGGCGCCCGACCTGGTGGAGGAGTTGGGCGGCGCATTCGGCGAGCTTGCCATTCAGGCCGGATTACGCCCTGACATACTCGATCATCCCGATGTTCCGATCGATGCCCGGGCGGTGCCGCTGTTCCTCGATCTCGCGGCAAAACGACTCGATTGTCCATCGTTCGGCTTGCGGCTCGGTCATATTCAGGATCTCAGCCTCTTCGGGCCACTCGGCATGTCGATCCGCGATGCACCCACCATCCGCGACTTGATTCATAATCTCGCCGAGCTTTTTCCGCTGCACACGCAGGGCGCGATCGCCGGCATGGCCGAAGACGCGGGCGAGATCCTGCTTACCTTCGAGCTTTCGGCCGATGTCCATTCCTCGCATCGCCAGGTGGTCGAGCTGGGTTTTGGGTTGGTGGTCGGTGAAGTGCGGCGACATTCGCCCGGATGGCAGCCGCTCCACATCGCCTTTCGCCATGCCCGGCCGCCGGACATACGATGGCACCGGCGGTTGCTGGGAGAGAATTTGCTTTTCGACGCCGAGAGCAATGCCCTGCTGTTCGATGCGGCCTTGCTGAACCAGTCCCTGGCGCCGGCAGAGGCCGACCCGCAATCGCAAGCAGCGGCCCATCGCGCGTATCTGCGACATCACGATCTGATTCCATTTCATACCGAAAGATTGGTACGAGCCAGCCTGCCCTCTCGTCTCCTCGCGGTCGCCGAAGCGGCTCGGCTGCTTAAAATGTCGAAGCGCAGCCTACAGCGCAGATTGACGTCCGCGGGCACGAGCTTTGACACGATCGTCGATTCTGTTCGGTCCGACCTTGCCCTCGCCTATCTGCGGGACTCGCGCCTGACCGTTGCGCAGGTCGCCGAAATATTGTGTTTTTCCGAAACAAGCGCGCTGTCGCGCGCCGTGCGCCGCTGGTATGGCAAGACGCCTCGAATGCTTCGCCACGGCTCTGGGTCGTTGCGCAGGTAGCTCGGACGAATTTACCTGACGTTGCCGCCAAAAATGACGCCGGACCGCGATCACGACTTCGGCCTCGCTTCGTCATTTGTGGCCG
>Ga0247823_10002042_pt1 | contig 16694 bp, 17 predicted proteins | sample 13C_PalmiticAcid_2_FD_192426 | JGI IMG/M metagenome (GOLD analysis project Ga0247823, IMG submission 192426) | Soil microbial communities from agricultural site in Penn Yan, New York, United States - 13C_PalmiticAcid_Day30 | ecosystem: Environmental > Terrestrial > Soil > Agricultural land...
TGGCGGACGCCCTCGTGGCGCTTGAGGTAGGTGATCAGCCGCCATTGCAGCGCGGTAATGCCACTGTCGCGCGTGCGCGCGTTGAACGAGCGCCGGAACAGGCGCGCGGTATCGTTCAGCAGGAATCCTATCGTTTCACTCATGTCTTATGATATAATAGCAATTGCTATTATATTCAACATCCGGATTTGCAGCCAACAATCTCGAATCCAGTGTAAATTTTCTTTACACTGCTTGCGCAGAGCGAGTTTTTTGGCAGGATGACGTCATGACATTGACCGCCGACCTCTTCTGGTCCTTCCGCTCGCCGTACAGCTACCTCGCTATCGGCCGTTATCGCGCACTCGCCGCCACGCACGACGTGACGATCAACCTGCGTCCGGTGTATCCGCTCGCGATCCGCCAGCCCGATTTTTTCGAACGCAACCATCCCAACTGGCTGAGCTATACGGTGCGCGACATGATCCGCGTTGCGCAGTTTCACGGCATCCCCTTTGGTCCGCCGCGTCCTGATCCGATCGTGCAGGATCTGGCAACGCGCGCGATCGCGGCCGAGCAGCCCTATATCTATCGCCTGACGCGGCTCGGGCAGGCGGCGTCGCGGCGCGGCAAAAGCCTCGCCTTTGCGCATGAAACCGCGCAGCTCATCTGGGGCGGAGCGCAGGACTGGCATCTGGGCGACCATCTGGCAGGAGCGGCGAAGCGCGCCGGCCTCGACCTTGCAGAACTCGATGCCGAAGCGGTGAGTGAAGCCGAACTGCTCGATAACGAGATCGCCGCCAATCAGGTCGCGCTTGAAATCGCCGGCCATTGGGGCGTGCCGACGCTGGTGTTCGACGGCGAACCTTTCTTCGGACAGGACCGCATCGAAATGGCGAAGTGGCGCATGGAACAAAAGGGCCTGCGTCCGCGCTGATCGGCGCTTGCCGAACCGGGCGTGCAGGGCGCATAGCGCGGCGCATGATGATCGAACCCCAATATTTCGAGGCACGCGACGGTGTGCGGCTGGCGTGGCGCGAGACGGGTGAAGGGCGGCCGCTGTTGCTGCTGCACGGCCTGTTTTCGAGCGGAGAGGTCAACTGGATCAAGTTCGGCACCGCGGCGCGCGTGGCATCCGAGGGCTATCGCGTGATCATGCCCGACCTGCGCGTCCACGGGTCGAGCGAAGCGCCGCACGAAGAGGAGCATTATCCGCCCGACGTGCTGGTGCACGACCTCAATGATCTGGTCGCGCATCTCGGCCTCGACGACTTCGACCTCGGCGGCTTTTCGCTCGGCGCGCGGACGAGCGCGCGCGCGGTCGTCGCGGGGATGAAACCGCAGCGGCTGATCCTCGGCGGCATGGGGCTGGCAGGGCTTGCGGGCTGGCAGCGGCGCGGACAATTCTTCAAGCGCGTCATCGCCGAATATGAAACCGCGAAGCGCGGCGACGACACATGGCTGTCGATCCAGTTCATGAAGACGATGAAAGTCGACCGCATCGCGGCGGGACATCTGCTCGACAGCTTTACCGACACGACCCCCGGAATGCTCGCGGCGCTGACGATGCCGACGCTCGTCGTGTGCGGCGAGCAGGATCAGGACAATGGATCGGCGGAGGAACTGGTCGCGGCGTTGCCGGATGCCCGGCTCGCGACGATTCCCGGCACGCATATGACGAGCGTTACCCAGCCCGAACTGGGCGAGGCGATCGCGGCGTTCCTGACCGCTTGACCGGACTCGCGGCAAGCGCCTAGCTGTTTGCATGCGCCGTAGAGCGCTGCGATAACATTCCAGAGGACGCACCCCATGAAAGCCATGATTTCGACGCTGTCGCTTGCCTTGTCGCTCGCGGTGGCGACCCCCGCCTTTGCGCAGGCGGTGCCGACGGCCGCTGACGCCGACGCCTTTATCGCCTCGGTCGAAAAGGACCTGTTCGACTATACGGTCGAGGCGAGCCAGGTGAACTGGGTCAACAGCACCTACCTGACCGAGGATACCGATGCGATGGCGTCGCGGATCAACGCGGTCGGCACCGAAAAATCGGTCAAATATGCGCTCGAAGCCGCGAAATTTATGAATGTCGCCGGCCTCAGCGCCGATACGAAGCGCAAGCTCGACATATTGCGTACCGGCATCGTGCTGCCCGCGCCGACGACCCCGGGTGCCGCCACCGAACTCAACACGATCGCGACCGACCTGCAGTCGCAATATGGCAAGGGCCGCGGCACGCTGAACGGCAAGGAAATCTCGGGATCGGACATCGAGGCCGAGATGGGCGACCTGAAGAACACGCCGGCGCAATTCGCCGAAATGTGGACGAGCTGGCACGACAAGGTCGGCGCGCCAATGAAGGACGACTATGCCAGGATGGTCGGCATCGCGAACGCCGGCGCAAAGGAACTGGGTTTTGCCGACACTGGCGCGATGTGGCGCTCGGGTTATGACATGCCGCCCGAAGAGTTCGCCAAGGTCACCGAGCAGATCTGGAGCGACATGAAGCCGCTTTACGTCGCGCTCCACACTTATGTCCGCTGGAAGCTGAACGAGAAATATGGCGATGCGGTACAGCCCAAGACCGGCCCGATCCGCGCCGATCTGCTTGGCAATATGTGGGCGCAGGAATGGGGCAATATCTATCCGCTCGTCGCGCCCGCGGGGACCGGCGATCTCGGCTATGACATCGGCGACCTCTTGACCGCGCAGGGCAAGACCCCGCTCGACATGGTCAAGGCCGGCGAGAATTTCTATTCGTCGCTCGGCATGGCGCCGCTGCCCGAAACCTTCTGGAAGCGCAGCCAGTTCCTGAAGCCCGCCGACCGCGAAGTCGTCTGCCACGCGTCGGCGTGGGATGTCGACAACAAGGACGATATTCGTATCAAGATGTGCATCAAGGTGAATGCCGACGACTTCATCACTATCCACCATGAACTTGGCCACAACTACTACCAGCGCGCGTACAACAAGCAGCCGTTCCTGTATCTTAACGGTGCGAACGACGGCTTCCACGAAGCGATCGGCGACTTCGTGGCGTTGTCGATCACGCCGCAATATCTCGTCGACATCGGCCTGCTCGACAAGTCGAAGGTGCCGAGCGCCGACAAGGACATCGGGCTGCTGCTCCGTCAGGCGATGGATAAGGTCGCCTTCCTGCCCTTCGGGCTGCTCGTTGACCGCTGGCGCTGGGGTGTTTTCGATGGCTCGATCCAGCCTGTCGACTACAACAAGAAATGGACCGAGCTGCGTACGCAATATCAGGGCATCGTCCCGCCGAGCGAGCGGCCGGCGAACGCGTTCGACGCAGGCGCGAAGTTCCACATCCCGGGCAACACGCCGTACACCCGCTATTTCCTCGCGCGCGTGCTGCAGTTCCAATTCTATCAGGCGGCGTGCAAGCAGGCGGGATGGAAGGGGCCGCTCCACCGCTGCTCCTTCTATGGCAATAAGGAGGTCGGCGCGAAGCTGAACGCGATGCTAGAAATGGGTGCCTCGAAGCCGTGGCCCGATGCGCTGCAGGCCTTCACCGGCAGCCGCGAAATGTCGGGCAAGGCGATGGCCGACTATTTTGCGCCGCTGAAGACGTGGCTCGACCAGCAGAACAAGGGCAAGCCGCAGGGCTGGTGAGCCCGGCGAGCGACCCAAAGCAGAAAGGCCGGGGCGGCGACGCCCCGGCCTTTTTCATTGCACCTCGACCGACTGCTTGAACCGCGCCAGCTGCGCGCTCGCCGCGGCGGCGTGCGGGCCGATCCAGCGGTCGTGGATGTCCTGAATGGGCATCGCATTGAGGTGGTTCCAACGCTCGCGACCGCGGCGCTCGGCGATCACGAGGCCGGCATCCTCGAGCACCTTCAGATGCTGCATCACCGTGCAGCGGTCGATGTCAGAAAAGTGGCTGCACAGGGCCCCCGTGGTCAGCGGCTGGTCCTTCAGATCATCGAGGATCTGGCGCCGGATCGGCGAAGCGAGCGCCTTGAAAGTCGCGTCGAACTGGTCGTGAATTGACATGTTATAGAAATATAACATAATAGGGTGCGACTCAAGCGGAGAATGGACATGGAACTGAAATTCAGGGTCGCGGCGCGGATCGCGAAGCCGGTACACGAGGTGTTCGAGGCGGTCGCGGATCCCACGAAGCTGTCGAATTATTTCACCACGGGCGGCGCGAAGGGGCGGCTGGAAACCGGCGCGACGGTCGAGTGGGATTTCCATGACTTTCCCGGCGCCTTCCCGGTCTGGGTGATCGAGGTGGTGGAGGACGAAAAAATCGTGCTCGAATGGCAGGCGAACGAGGGCGAAGCCCCGAACGTCGAGGGCGGCGAATTGAAGGAAACCGACTATCGCACGCGTGTGACGATGAGCTTCAAGGCGCTCGACGATGGCCGCACACTCGTTGAGATCGCCGAGGAAGGCTGGCGCGAAAATCAGGGTGCGCTCAGCGCCTCTTATGGCAACTGCCAAGGCTGGTCGCAGATGCTCTGCGCGCTCAAGGCATGGGCCGAGCATGGGATCAACCTGCGCGAGGGCATGTATATCTGATGGCTGTGGCACGCAAGCGAGGCGAATGCCATGAACCCTGAATTCCGCGGTATCTTTCTGACCAGCGCGATGCCCGAGACGACGGCGCAGTTTTATGAACGGGTTGCGTCCTTGTCGCTCGAGACCGTGGGGTCGCGGGACGAATATCGCTACTGGCGGCTGGACCGTGGCGGCATTCAGATCGCGATCCATGAGGCAAGCGCCTTTGCCCCCTATGCACATCCGCCGCTCGCCGGATCTAACCTGACCCACCTTTATTTCCGGATCGAAGACCGGCGGGCGTTTCTTGCCCATCTGGTGCGGCTCGACGTCGAGCCGGCGTTCGTCGACGATGTTGTGGTGACGGTGACCGACCCTGACGGACGGCAGGTCCTGTTCGGCACAGCCTGACTGCGGGCTGACCGCGCGTCAGTCGGGATATTCGAAGCGCAACGGACGCGAGCCGATCGGCGCGCCGGTGTTGGCATCGACGACGACCGGCCGCACGGTCTCGCCCGTTATGGCGTCGAGATGGCGGCTGAGCGCGCCTGCGCCATTATATTTGCGGCCCCATGCACCGATCGCCATCAGGATCGGCAGGAAATCGCGCCCCGCGTCGGTCAGCAGATATTCGTCGCGCGGCGGGCGCTGGCTATAGCGCCTTTTCGCGATCAGCCCAGCTTCTGTCAGCGCCGACAGGCGCCGCGACAGGATGTTCGGCGCGATGCCGAGGCTGGTGCGGAGCTGCTCGTATCGCGTCAATCCGCGCTCGATGTCGCGCAGCACGAGCATGCTCCAGCGATCACCAACGCGCATCAACCCGCGGTCGACGGGACAGGTGCCCAAATTATTTTCATCCTCACTCATTGTACTCATATGGGGCAGTCACTATCATTTTGCAAGCGACTCGCGCCGGGCCGCCTCATAAGGAGCAATGATATGACGATCCCCAATGGAACGGCCCTGATCACGGGTGCATCGACCGGCCTTGGTGCGGTTTATGCCGACCGCCTCGCCAAGCGGGGGCACGACTTGATCCTCGTCGCGCGCAACGGCGCGCAGATGGGAGAACTTGCCGCGAAGCTGCGCGCCGAAATGGGTGTCCAAGTCGATGTGATCGCCGCCGATCTCACCAAGAGCGACGATGTGACGCGGATCGAACAGCGGCTGGCGGGTGATGCCGCGATTACGCTATTCGTGAACAATGCCGGCATGTCGCTCAATGGCGGCACGCTGGAGAACAGCGCAGTCGAGATCGAGACGATCATCGCGCTCAACGTCACCGCCGCCGCGCGGCTCGCGATCGCGGCGGGCAAGGCGTTTGGTGCGCGCGGCAAGGGTGCGATTGTCAACATCGCCTCGGTCGTCGCGCTCGCCCCCGAGATGTTCGAGGGTGTGTACAGCGGATCGAAGGCCTTCCTGCTCAACCTCAGCCACGCACTCGCGACAACCGGTCGCGACAAGGGTTTCCATGTCCAGGCGGTGCTCCCCGGTGCAACGCGTACTGAAATCTGGGAGCGTTCGGGCAAGGACGTCGACGCCTTCCCGGCCGAGATGGTGATGTCGGCGGGCGACCTTGTCGACGCGGCGCTACTCGGCTTGGACCGCGGCGAAGAGGTGACGATCCCGCCGCTTGCCGACGAGGGCCAGTGGAAGGATTATTATGCCGCGCGGCTCGCGATGGGTCCGGGGCTGTCGAAGCGCGATGTGGCCGAACGCTATCGCGCGACCGAAGCGGCTTAAGCATGGTGTTCCCCCGGTAAAAGCCGGGGGACCCGACGGCCTCCGTCGTCCGTAGTTTGCCCTATCCCTCATCGTCATCCCGGACTTGGGTAGCGAGCGGCAGTTCTTCATCCCAAGCCGCCGCTTACGCGTTCCGCGCCATCAAACCGCCGTCGACCGGAATCACCGCGCCGGTGATGTAGCTCGCGGCGGGCAGCACGAGGCTGAGCGTCATATGCGCGACCTCTTCGGGCTCGCCATAGCGGCGGAGGGCCGTGCGGCGCCGTGCGAAGATCGCCTTGTCCTCGTCGGGCACCTTGTCGGTCATGCCGGTGCGGATCGGGCCGGGGCAGATGCAGTTGACCGTGATGCCGTCCTTGCCGAGATCGACGGCGAGGCCGCGGGTCAGGCCGACAACACCCGATTTGGCTGCAATATAGGGCGTGTCGCCCGGCGTTGCGCCGAGGCCTTCGGTCGAGGCGATGTTGACGATGCGCGCGGCGTCGCTTTTGCGAAGGAAGGGCAGCGCGGCGCGGACCATGCGCTGGTGCGCGGTCAGCATCACCGCGAGCGCGCGGTGCCAGATCGCCTCATACTCGTCCCCGGCGTCGAGCGGGGCGAAGCTCGATACGCCGGCATTGTTGATGAGGATGTCGATGCCGCCGAAATGTGCCGCGATGGCGTGAATTGTGGCTTTGATCGCCTCGCCGTTGGCGACGTCGAGCGCGAAAGCCCTGGCGTTCGCTCCGGCCTCGGTCGCGACCGCCTCGCAGGCAGCAAGGTCGAGGTCGGTGATCGCGACTCTCGCGCCTTCGCTCGCGAGCAGCAGCGCGGTTGCGCGGCCCATGCCGCTCGCAGCGCCGGTGACGATCGCGGCGCGGCCGGCGACCGAGCGCGAGCGGTCCGGCGTTCCGCTCAACGGAACGGCGGCTCGTTGAATGCGCGGAGTTTGCGGCTGTGCAGCTTGGCGCCCTCGTCGCGCATCGTCTCGCACGCGCGAATGCCGATCTGGAGATGCGCGGCGATCGCTTCCTCGTAGAAGCGGTTCGCCTGCCCGGGCAGCTTGAGTTCGCCGTGGAGCGGCTTGTCGCTGACGCAAAGCAAAGTGCCGTAGGGGACGCGGAAGCGGTAGCCCTGCGCGGCGATCGTCGCCGATTCCATGTCGATGCCGATCGCGCGCGATTGCGAGAAGCGCAGCGCGCTGTCGGTGTAGCGCAGCTCCCAGTTGCGATCGTCAGTGGTGACGACGGTGCCGGTGCGCATGCGTTTCTTGAGGTCGGCGCCGGTCGCGCCCGACACCGTTTCGGCGGCGGTCGCGAGCGCGACCTGCACTTCGGCGATTGGCGGGATCGGGATGGCGACCGGCAGCACCGCGTCGAGGATATGATCGTCGCGAAGGTATGCATGCGCGAGCACATAGTCGCCGATGCGCTGGCTGGGGCGGAGGCCGCCGCAGTGGCCGATCATCAGCCACGCCTCGGGACGCAGCACCGCGAGATGGTCGCAGATCGTCTTGGCGTTCGACGGGCCGACGCCGATGTTGACGAGGGTGATGCCGCCGCCGTCGGGCGCGATCAAATGATAGGCGGGCATCTGGTGCCGCCGCCAGGCGCTGTCGGCGACGAGCGCGCTGGCGTTGACGCCGGGCTGATCGACATAGAGGCCCGCGGCCCCGGCAAGCGCGGTGTAGCGGCCCTGCCCGACTTGAGCGCCCGCCCAGGCGACGAATTCGTCGACATAGCGGTGGTAGTTGGTGAAGAGGATGTAGCGCTGGAAATGCTCGGGCGCGGTGCCGGTGTAATGGCGGAGGCGCGCGAGGCTGAAGTCGGTGCGCAGCGCGTCGAACAGCGCGAGCGGCTGGTCGGCGGCGGGATCCTGTCCGAACAGGCCGTCGGCAAGCTCATCGCCGATGTCGGCAAGCTCGGTGGTCGGGAAGTGGCGCGCGAGTTCCAGCGGGGTGACCCCGCCCATGTCCGACCCGTCGCTGGCGTCGAGCACATAGGGGAAGGGGATCTGCTGCCCCGTGCGCGTCACTTCGAGCTTGATGTCGTAGTGGCGCGCGAGGAGCATCAACTGTTCGCGCAGATAATCTGCGAACAGGTCGGGGCGCGTCACGGTGGTGACGAACTCGCCCGCGCGCTCGAAGCGGCCGAAGGCGAGATTATGGCCCTTCTGCCCTTCGCGCTGCTCGCCCGTCGTCGTGAGGCGGATCGCGGGATAGTCGAACAGGCCCTTCGCCGCAGCATCGGCCGGCGGCAAGGTGCGATCGCGGACATAGGCGGCGATGGCGGATTTGAGATTGGAAACCGAGGCGCGGAACTTGTCCTGAAGCTCGGTGATGATCCCTTCAACGAGGGCGGTGGGATCGGTGCTGTCTTGCGATGAGTTCAATGTCATCGCGACGCTGTTGCACGAAAATGTGACAAAAGGGAAGGGGGCAGCCCGATGGCCGCCCCGCCCCGGATTTCTTATAGCTGCTCGAGCATATGGTCCGCGCTCGACACCTTGAATTCGCCGGGCGCCTCGACGTTCAGCTGTTCGACGACGCCGTCGTTGACGATCATCGAAAAACGCTGGCCGCGCTTGCCCATGCCGAACGCCTTGCCGTCCATCGTCAGGCCCACGGCTTCGGCGAAATCACCATTGCCGTCGGCGAGCATCGTGACGCTTTCGTTCGCGCCGGCGCTCTTGCCCCATGCGCCCATGACGAAGGCGTCGTTGACCGCGGTACAGACGATCTCGTCGACGCCCTTGGATTTCAGTTCGCCGGCCTTGTCGACATAGCCCGGCAGATGCTTTGCCGAGCAGGTCGGCGTGAAGGCGCCGGGGACGGAGAAGAGCGCGACGCGGCGGCCCTTGAAATAATCGGCGGTATTGACCTGTTCGGGGCCGCTTTCGGTGACCTTCACAAAGGTGGCGTCGGGCAGCTTGTCTCCGGTCTGGATCGTCATGGTCGGCATCCTTTCACTCGAGGGGATTTTGATGGCGGTGACATCGGGTGCGTCGGTCGCCAAGTCAAGCGCGCCGCCGCAGTTGATCGAAAAGCTGGACCGAGCCGCCGTGACGCGGCATGGTGTCGCTTATGAGCACAGACCCCACCTGGTTCACCGGCCAGCTGCTGCTTGCGCTGCCGGGCATCGGTGATCCCCGTTTCGAACATTCGGTGATCGCGATGATCAGCCACGACGAAGAGGGCGCGATGGGGATCGGCATCGACGATCCGATCGACGGCATGACCGTCGGCGCGGTGCTCGACCAGCTTGAAATCGAACATACGGTGACGCTTGACCAGCCGGTGTTTCTCGGCGGGCCCGTCGAACCATCGCGCGGCTTCGTACTCCACAGCCTCGACTGGGGCGGGCAGGAAGCGGTGCAGGTCGGCGATCGTTGGATGGTGTCGAGTTCGCACGACATATTGCGCGCGATCGGCGAAGGGCGCGGTCCGTCGCGCTGGCTGGTGGCGCTCGGTTATGCGGGCTGGTCGCCCGGACAACTGGAAGGCGAGATGGTTCGCCACGGCTGGCACGTCACGCCGGGCAGCGACGGCCTGTTATTCGAAACGCCGCCCGCCGAACGATGGCAGGCGGCGTTTGCCGAAGCGGGAGTGGACGCCCGCCTGCTGACCACCGAAGGCGGCGAAGCCTAGCGCGCGAGCGCGAGTAGCGGCTTGCCCTGTTGCAGATTGGCTAGCGCGGTGCGCGCGGCCCAGCGCGAGTCCACATAGGCGCCGTTCGCGAGTTCGAGATCGTAGCGGATCGGGCTGCCGATCGCGTTGTCGTAGGCGGCGGCGGCTTCGGCGGTGCGACCCAGACGAGCGTAAGCGGTACCCAGATTGATCAGCCGCGACGGGTCGCGCGCATCGAGCGTGGTGTCGCCGGTCAGCTTGTCGATCGCGGCGCGGTTTTCGCCAGCCTCGAGCTCGGCATAAGCGACCGGAAGGATATCTGAATCGGCCTGCGGTGCGGTAACAACGACGATCGATTGCGCCGCAGCAGGGCTCGCAAAAGCCAGAGCGAAGAGCGGCAGCAGAATTTTTTTCATCTTTCGTATCTCCCCGAAAACTTTCGCCGATTTTCTCGCGTGTCGGGCAAAAAGTCAATATTTTCGGGGGTTTGTAACACTGTTGTCACAATAGCGAATTAAGCTAAACGCAAGGCGCATTATAAGTCAGGATTTTCAGAATCTTGGCGATTTCGACTCGTTGTCACAAAATCGTGGCCTCGATTGTCACAATTGCGTCCGCTGAAATTTATTTTTCGCTGGCCGGTGCGTCTGGCGCCCTCGATTCGCGCGCGCGGCATCCGGGCGGGCGGTGTCGATATTGCGATATAAAGAAAAGTTTATATTTGATCCCCGGGGGCGTTTCGGCTAGGGCGCGCACGATAATTTCGTGGCCGCTCGCCTGCGGTCGTATATGCCAATATGGAGAATCCCCGTGGCCACTCTCGCCGCCGACACCCGTGATTATGTCGTTGCCGACATCGGCCTCGCCGATTTCGGGCGCAAGGAAATTAACATCGCTGAAACCGAAATGCCGGGCCTGATGGCGCTGCGCAGCGAGTTCGGCGCAGCGCAGCCGCTGAAGGGCGCGAAGATCGTCGGCTCGCTGCACATGACGATCCAGACCGCGGTGCTGATCGAGACGTTGACCGCGCTCGGCGCCGAAGTCCGTTGGGCGACCTGCAACATCTTCTCGACCCAGGACCATGCCGCCGCCGCGATCGCCGCGTCGGGTGTTCCGGTGTTCGCGGTGAAGGGCGAGAGCCTTGCCGATTATTGGGACTATGTCGGACGCATCTTCGACTGGGGTGTCGAAGACGGCACGACCTGCAACCTGATTCTCGACGACGGCGGCGACGCCACCATGTTCGCGCTGTGGGGCGCGAAGCTCGAAGCCGGGCAAGAAATGCCGGCGCCCGAGAATGAAGAAGAAATCGAGATGCAGCGCGCGCTGAAGGCGTTCGTTGCCGCGAACCCCGGTTACCTGACCAAGACCGTCAAGGCGATCAAGGGCGTGTCGGAAGAAACGACGACCGGCGTGCACCGCCTGTACCACATCGCGAAGAAGGGCGAGCTGCCGTTCCCCGCGATCAACGTCAACGACAGCGTCACCAAGTCGAAGTTCGACAACCTCTATGGCTGTAAAGAGTCGCTCGTCGACGCGATCCGCCGCGGCACCGACGTGATGCTCGCCGGCAAGGTCGCGACCGTCGCCGGTTTCGGCGACGTCGGCAAGGGTTCGGCCCAGTCGCTCCGCAACGGCGGCGCGCGCGTTCTCGTCACCGAAATCGACCCGATCTGCGCGCTGCAGGCGGCGATGGAAGGTTTCGAGGTCGTGACGATGGACGAAGCCGTCAAGCGTTCGGACATCTTCGTCACCGCCACCGGCAACGCCGACGTGATCACCGCCGAACATATGGCGGCGATGAAGAATATGGCGATCGTCTGCAACATCGGCCACTTCGACAGCGAGATCCAGATCGCGGCGCTCGCGAACTACAAGTGGACCGAAGTGAAACCGCAGGTCGACCTGGTCGAATTCCCCGACGGCAAGCAGATCATCATCCTGTCGAAGGGCCGCCTTGTGAACCTTGGCAATGCGACGGGCCATCCGTCGTTCGTGATGTCGGCGAGCTTCACCAACCAGACTCTGGCGCAGATCGAGCTCTGGACGCGCAGCGAGCAGTACAAGAACGACGTGTACGTCCTGCCCAAGCATCTCGACGAAAAGGTCGCGGCGCTGCATCTCGAAAAGTTGGGTGTGAAGCTCAGCCAGCTTAGCCAGAAGCAGGCCGATTACATCGGCGTTCCGGTCGAGGGGCCGTTCAAGCCCGATCATTATCGTTACTGACCGGATGAGGGCCGGCCCCTCCTCCGAGTGATAGAAAACTGTGGACGGCGCGCCCATCGGATGATGCGGCGCGCCGATCCGTAATGACATGCGATTGAAACATGACTCCATCGCCTTTAGGGCAAGCGATCATGCGCGCGGACAATCCGGACAAGCGAGGACATAAGACGGGATGAGCGGATCGCTTTCCCCGGCGTTTTTGTTCGCCCTCGGCCTGTTCGCTGCGCTCTGGTTGCTCGCCGGATTATGGGCGACCCTGCGCGGTATCGCGATGCAGCGACGCTCGGCGTTCGTTGCAGGGCAGGCCGAACGGCTTGCGAGCCTCGTCGAAGCGTCGCCCCAGCTTCCCGTCATCGTCCGCGCCGACTGGCGGATCGAGGCGAGCGAGCGGCTCGGCCGCTGGCTAGGGCTCGAGCGTGGCCCGCGCAATTTCGACGAGCTACGCGGGCTGGGCAGCGGGCTCGACGCGGCGGGCCATGATGCACTGCGGCAGGCGATCCTCGGCGCACAGCGCGGCGCGAAGCCCTTTACTCTGAGTCTGAAGCCCGAGGGCAGTGACCGGGCGATCATCATCCATGGCGCCGCGGCGCCGAACGTGGTCGGTGGACCGGGCGGCGTGTTGCTTTGGCTGAGCGATGCGACCGATGGGCAACGGGCGCTGGCGCATGCGCGCAGCGAGCGTGACGAGGCGATGGCGGCGTTCGAAGCGCTGTCGGGGCTGATCGAGGCGGCTCCCTTTCCGATGTGGTTCCGCGACACCGATCTCCATCTCGCGCTCGTCAACACCGCCTATGTCCGCGCGGTCGAGGCGAAGAGCGCGGTTGCGGTGATCGATGGCGCGATCGAGCTGTGCGAAACCGTGGCCGGTGTGAGCGCCGTCGAAGCTGCTGACGAAGCGCGCGTTGCGGGATCGGCGCAGGTCCGCACCATCCCCGTGACCATAGAGGGCGAACGGCGGATCATGCGGGTGGTCGACGTGCCGCTAGCGCCCGAGGGCGGCCGGGTGATCGGCATCGCGGGCTATGCGATCGACATTCAGGAGCTTGAAACCGAGCGCGGCGCACACCGCCGCTTCGTGGATACCCAGCGCGAACTGCTCGACCGATTGTCGGCGGCGGTTGCGCAATTCGGCCCCGATCAGGGGCTCAATTTCGCCAATCTGCCTTTCCGCCGCCTGTTCGGTATCGAGTCCGACGATGTCGCCGAGGCTTTGCCGTTCGCGCGGCTGCTCGATGCGTGGCGCGAACGCGGGCGAACGCCCGAGGTACGCAATTACCCCGAATGGCGGCAGGCGCATGTCGACTGGTTCGCGCAAGCCGGCGCAAGCGAGGAGGATTGGCTGCTGCGCGATGGTACGCATCTCCACGTCGTCGCGCAGCCGACCCCCGATGGCGGGATGCTGTTGATCGCCGAGGACAAGACCGAACAGGTGCAGCTGGCGGGCGCGCGCGATACGTTGCTGCGCGTGCGCACCGCGACCTTCGACAATCTGTTCGAGGCGGTCGCCGTGTTTGCACCAGACGGGCGGCTGCATTTGTGGAATCAGCGCTTTCGCCGCCTGTGGGGCATCGATGAGCCGACGCTTGCGGCGCATCCGCGGGTCGATGCATTGATGGGCGGGCTGGCCGACCGGCTGGTGAAACCGAACCAGATCACTATCGTACAGGAAGTCATCCGCGCCGCGACATTGGAGCGGCAACAGCGCGGCGGCGAGATCGGATTCGCCGACGGCCGCTATTTCGATTTCGCGTCGATCCCTCTGCCCGACGGAAACGCGCTACTCATCATGCTCGACATCACCCCGAGCCGGAAGATGGAAGGCGCGCTGCGCGAACGCAACGAGGCCCTCGAGGCGGCCGACCAGGTCAAGACCGCCTTCCTGTCGCGGATGAGCTACGAGCTGCGCACGCCGCTGACTTCGATTGGCGGCTTCGGCGAGATGTTGCAGGCGGGCTATGCCGGCAAGCTGGGTGACCAGCAGCAGGCTTATATCGACGCTATTATGGATTCGGTTGCAGTGCTCGGGCGCCAGATCGACAATGTGCTCGACCTTGCGCAGGGCGAGGCGGGCACCCTCGCGGTCGAACGCGCCCCGGTCGATGTCCGCGTCTTGCTCGAAGGCGCGTTGGCCGATGCCAAAGCCCTCGCCAAGACCGAGAAGATCGAGCTCGTCGGCAATCTGTCGTCCGACCTTGGGAGCATCGAGGGCGACGCACCGCGGCTGTCGCGGCTCGTCGCGGGACTGCTCGACAATGCGGTCCGCTACACCGTGCCGACGCGCCGGACCGGCGGGCGCGTGCTCCTCCACGCAGCGGGTGACGCGCGCGGAGTCGATATCATCGTGTCCGACAATGGTCCCGGCATGCCCGACGCGGTCGCTGCGGTGACCAAGGGAGAGCAAGCCGGAACCTCGTCGGGCGGCATCGGCCTTGCGCTCGCGCGTCAACTTGTCGCAGCGCATGGCGGGACGATGGAAGTCGTGAGCGAGCCGGGGCAGGGCACGCTCGTGCGGATCAGCCTGCCGCGAGCCGTATGACCATTTTTACCGGCAACTATGACCTGGGCGACGCCGAACGGATTGGCGCGGCGATCGGGGGGGCGCTGGGGGCGGGCGATGTCGTGCTGCTTTCGGGAGGCCTTGGCGCAGGCAAGACGACGCTGGCGCGTGCCATGCTGAAGGCGCGGGGGCTGGCAGGCGAGGCGCCGAGCCCGACCTTTGCGATCGTCCAGCCCTATGCGCCGCCCGAAGTCGACCTGCCAATTGCGCACGTCGACCTCTATCGCATCGAAGATAGTGACGAGATGATCGAGCTGGGGCTCGACGATTATCTCTACGACGGCGCACTGCTGATCGAATGGCCCGAACGGCTGGGTGGCGAAGGTTGGCCGGGGGCGCTGCTGCTCACGATTTCGGGTGAGGGCGACGCGCGCGTCTTGACAGCCGATGTGCCTGCGGCTTGGGGAGCAAGATGGCCGCTCCGATGATTCCGCCCGCCCATGCGCCCGCCTTTCTCGCCGCGCATGGCTGGGGCGACGCCCAGATTGTGCCGCTCGCCGGCGATGCGTCGTTCCGCCGCTATTTCCGGGTCGTCGACGGCGACCGGCAGGCGGTGCTGATGGACGCGCCGCCGCCGCACGAGGACCCGCGGCCGTTTATCGCGGTCGCCGAGTTCCTTTGCGAGCAGGGGCTGACCGCGCCGAGGATCCTGGCGCGCGATCTGGAGCGCGGCCTGCTGCTGATCGACGATTTCGGCGACGTGCGGCTGCGCGAAACGGCCGACGAAGCACTGCATCGCGAGTCCGATCTCTATGCAGGGGTCACCGACCTCCTCGTCCACCTTCACGCGCGGCCGCCGATGGACGGCCTGCCGGTGCATGGGCTCGATCAGTGGCTCGATGAGGTGATGTTGTTCAGCGACTGGTATTGCCCGGCGTTCGATATCGAGGTCGACCGCGATGCGTTTCGCGCCGCATGGGCCGAAGTGCTGACGCCGGTAGAGCAGGACGGCTTGCCGCGCGTTACGGTGCTACGCGACTATCATGCCGAGAATATCATGCTCGTGCCGGGCAAGGACGGCATCGCGCATTATGGGCTGCTCGATTTCCAGGACGCGCTGGTCGGGCACCCGGCCTATGATCTTGCCTCGGTGCTCGAGGATGCGCGCCGCGACGTGAGCCCCGCGGTCGAGGCGGCGATGCTGGCGCGTTACCGCGCGGCGACGGGGCAGGATATCGAGAATGCCTATTGGGCGCTCGCGGCGCAGCGCAACACGCGCATCCTCGGTGTCTTCGTGCGCCTGTGGAAACGCGACAACAAGCCGCACTACAAAAGCTTTCAGCCGCGCATGTGGGGGCTGCTCGAACGCGATCTCGCACATCCCGCGCTTGTCCCCGTTCGGCAATGGTTCGACGCCAATGTCCCCGCTTCGAAACGGGCGGAGGCTTGGTTGTGAGCGTAAAAATCGAAAGCGCGATGGTGATGGCGGCAGGGCTCGGCAAGCGCATGCGTCCGCTCACCGCGACGCGGCCCAAGCCGCTGGTGCGCGTCGCGGGCAAGGCGCTGATCGACCATAGCCTCGACCGGATCGAGGCGGCGGGCGTCGAGCATGTCGTCGTCAACGTCCATTATCTCGCCGACGCGCTCGAAGCGCATCTCGCGGCGCAGAAGCGCAGCTTCAGCATCGCGATTTCGGACGAGCGCGACCTGCTGCTCGAAACGGGTGGCGGGATGGTCAAGGCGCTGCCGCAACTCAGCGGCGATCCGATCCTGATCGTCAACAGCGACAATATCTGGACCGACGGGCCGCAGGACAGCATCCGCCATCTCGTGCGTCACTGGGACGGCGACAGGATGGATGCGCTGCTGCTGTTGATCCGGCAGGCGAGCGCGACGGGGCATGGCGGGCGCGGCGATTTCCATATGGACGGCGACGGCAAGCTGTCTCGCCGCAAGCCGGGCCGGATCGCGCCCTTTGTCTACACCGGCATCCAGCTCATTTCGCCGCGCCTGCTCGACGATGCGCCCGAGGGGGCATTTTCGACAAATATCTTGTGGGATCGCGCGATTGCGGCGGGGCGGCTCTATGGTCTGTCGCATATGGGGCAGTGGTTCGACGTCGGCGTAGCG
>Ga0247823_10002043_pt1 | contig 16694 bp, 27 predicted proteins | sample 13C_PalmiticAcid_2_FD_192426 | JGI IMG/M metagenome (GOLD analysis project Ga0247823, IMG submission 192426) | Soil microbial communities from agricultural site in Penn Yan, New York, United States - 13C_PalmiticAcid_Day30 | ecosystem: Environmental > Terrestrial > Soil > Agricultural land...
CAGCAGCACCGTCCAGGCCAACCAAGTGCTGGCCGGCTGCCAGGTGTCGCCGAACGAGTATCCGGGGTTCGCACCAGCCGCCGCGGCCAACGCCGCCGGGTTGATGTCGAACCCCGCATATCCGTCCGCAGAAAAGGCCGGAGCGAGCCGGCCATCCCCACATCCGAACTCGAACACCGAGCCGCGGCACGCGCGGCGCAGTGCGTCGAACAGCCCAGCCTCCGGGAATCGTTCCCCTTTCGGAGTGATGTCCCGGAGGCTGGCATTGCCCCGCCAGAAGTCAGCGGGGCTCAGGCTCACTTGGTTTCGTACAGGGTCAGGACGCCAGCGGTGTGCTTGTAGCTGGTCGCCACCTTGTCCCAGTTCGAACCGGTGGCCAGCTCGGCGTCGGTCGGCGACTTGCCGCCGTTGCCGGTATCCCACTGGTAGCCCTTCAGGGCCAGGCCGAAGGTGTAGTCGGCCTGCATCGTGGTCTCGATGCGCAGCTTGCCGTTGCTGGTTTCGATGTTCGTGATGAGGTCCGAACCGTCGTACACCGTCACACCGCCGGCCACCAGCGACAGGATTTTCGCGTCGTTGGTCGTGGTGCTGGGAGACTCGCGCAGCGCCGGGGCGTCCGTGACCACCACGCGGCGACCCAGGATGTCCACAACACGCACGTTGCCTGCCACGAACAGCTGTTCGGCATTGGCCAGGTTTGCGTCGATGAGGTTGTGGTAGCTGGTGCCGTCCATCACGTCAGCGATGAGCAACTGACTGTGGTCACCGAAAAGCGCGTGCGCGCGGTTGATGTGGCGATAGTTCAGCACCGAAGTGGCGGCGTCGTAGACCGTGTTGGTCGTGCCAGCCTCGATGGCAGCAACAGCCGCGGCAATCGCGGTGTTCAGCTGGTCCTTCAAGATTGCTTCGGCCAGGTTGCGCGAGATGACCTCGGCAGCCTCGCCCGGCGACTTCTGCACCCAAGCCAGCTGGCCCGGTTCCCACAGGATGGGACCGAAGCCGCCGGCAACCTTGACGCCGATTTCCTGCAGCTGGGCCAGCGTGGTGCTGGACGCGTCCGAGTTGGCGGCGTAGCGGTCAACGCGGCGCTGGGCCGAGTGCACACCCTGCCAGAAGTTCTCGTAGCGGTAGTCGCCCTCGAAGCCTTGCGGCGTCAGGACGATGGCACCGCCCGAGGCCGCGTTGAACTTGTCGACCATCTGGGCGAGCGTTTCGATGGTGGCGGTCTGCACCTCGCGGTTGAAGACCTTCATATTGCTGAGAGCCATTGCTTATTCCTCTGCTTTGGCGAGTCGCGCCGCGATCGTTGCCGCGCGGCCTGCGCGGTCGGTTACGTCGGGCAGTTTGTCGCCGGTGGTTTGGGTGCCGCGATTGCCGTGACCGGCACCGCCGCCATTGGTGTCGGGCGCAGAGACGAAGCGCTTGCCTGCGTCGCTGCTTGCCCACTCCGTGATGTGCTTGTCGAGGTCGACCTCGCCGGCCTTGACCACGCGCTTGCCGTCCGCGTCCACCACCTGCACGCCGTTGCCCAGCAGAGCCTTGGCGGCTTCGATGTAGACCGGGTCGGTGACGCCAGCCTTCGCCAGCGCCTGGGACAGGGCCGCGTCCTTCAGCGTGTTGCTGTAGGCCGAGTCGATGTCGGTGGCGCGCTTGGTTGCGGCTTCGAGGTCAGTGGTGGCCTTCTTGGCGGCCTTTTCCGCTGCGACTGCCTTGTCCTTCCATTCGTCGCGCTCACGCTCGACGGCCTTCAGGTCCTCGGGGTCGATGGCCTGACCCTGACGTGCCTTTTCCAGCTTCTGTAGGAGTTCGGAATTCTTCGCCTTGAGGCCCTGGACCTCTTCAGCGACAGCGTCGGCAATGGCTTTCTTGACCTCTGGCGAGGTCAGGTCGATTTCACTCACGGTTTGCCCCTAAGGCTTGTTGTGCGCCTAGCGCGGAGATACGCCGGCCTAGCCGGCGTGGAAAAGAAAAAGCCCCGCCGAGCGGGGCTTGGGATATGGGTGCCGGTTACCTTGGTCTTCCGGCGCCAGGTCTTCAGGACCGCGCTCCTACACTTGGCAGGCACGCACTGGCGGGTTAGTCGGGGCAAATGGCATCCCGCTCACCACGGAGGTATCAAGAGCCTCCGCACTCTAAGTGCCCCGAGTTGTCGGGGATTTGGAAAGGGCCTGGATTATGCGGTCGCCTTCGCGGTCCCGCCCGGCCGTTACTCCACCACCACGCGTCGCCCCTGCAGCAGGCAGACGACGCACAGCTTGTTCTTCACGTTGCCGGTGCTGGCGACGATGGTCTCGCGACCACCACATGCGGAGCAGCACGGCCAATCCCGCGCGGATTGGCGAGCGCGCCTACGAACCTGCCCGGCTGGGCTGGCGTCGGGCTTACCGTCAATCACGCGAAACTTCGGCATCTTGAGGAATCGTGGCACGCCCTACGGCGGTGTCAACCCCTCACGCTGGCGCAACTGGTCCAGTGTGAGCCAACGGCCGCGGTCGTCGTAGAACTTGTCGAAACTGACCTCGCCGGACCGTAGCAGTCGGCCGCGCTCCGGACCCAGAATCTCGTCCTGTCGGGCGGCGGACTGCCGGGCCAGCCATGCGCCGTACGTGGTGTCGGCCGGCACCTGCCCGTCCATGCTCGCGCGCGTGGCCGGCGGCACCTCGTCGGCGTCCAGCCCCAGCTCGCGCCAGGACTTCAGCACCGGCACGCTGACCGAGCGGCAGTTGAAGTGCAGCCTGCCCGGGCCATCGCCCCACGGCACCTTGTGCCCGCCGACCGGCTTGTGCGGCACGGTGGCGGTGTAGTTGAGGCCGTCGCGGATGCGGCACATGGGACTCGTACGCGAATCCAGCGTCGAGACCCACTTCAGCGCCTTCACGATGTCGGCGTTGGCGTCGTACGTCAGTTGGCGCGCGGTCTGCGCGGTGTGGCTGATCGCCGTGCGCACGACCGCTTCCAGCTCGCGGCGGGGCCTGGCCAGCAGCCCGTCGGCGTAGTTTAGCGCGCGAGTGCCGCGGATGCTGCGCACGATCTCCGGGACCGTGCGGCCCTCGACGAAGCCCAAGCGCACGGCGTTACGGATCGACGCCGCCCTGCTCTCTTCCAGGTTCGCCAGCCATCCGGCCAGCAACCGGCCCTGGAACGGCCGCGCCATGGCGGCGGCATACACCTGCTCGGCCGGCACGCCGTAGACGGGCACCTGCAGCGCCACGGCCGCAGGCACGGGCCCGCGCAGGGCGCGCAGCTCGTAGGCGGCCTCGTACTCGGCGAAGCTTCGCAGATCCTGCTCGAGTGCCGCCAGGATCGCGTCGTATGCGGCGCGGTTTGTCGCGCGCACCGCGGCCAACGTGACCTCGAGGCGCTCGACGGTGAAGCTGGTCGCGTCCAGCCGCATCAGCGCATCGGCCAGTTGCGCCGCCAGGCGCGCGTCGGATCGGTTCAGCAGCGCGATCATGCGCCGCACCACGTCCATGCTGTACCGCTGCAGGTCGACGGCGTGGTCGATGGCCTCGTCCTGAAGGGCCGCGTTGACCGTGTGCATGGCTACAGGGTGCTGCTCAAAGCGATATCGGAATTCCGATACCGGAACAAAATCAGCAAGTTATGGTGCTGCTCACACCGCATCCTGACCCCCTCCATCGCCCTGCCCCAGCGCGCCCAGTGGCGGACCCTCCTCGGCCACCCCGGCAGCCTCGGCGTCGGCGTCGAACTCCGGCGCCAGCTCGCCGCGGCGCTTGAGCTCGGCCGCTGCCGTGCCGCGGGTCATAAACCCGGCCATCCACAGATCCTTGATGAGCGTGCTGCTGGCATCGCCCAGCGTGGCCTCGCCGTAGCCGTCGTAGAGCTTCACGTTGCCCGGGCGCGACAGGCGCGCGTAGGCGGCGGTGAACATAAGCGCCTGGTCCAAGGCGTCCTCGTAGTTCTCGGCCATGCGCTGCAGGTCGGACTTGTTGCCCTCGGCGTCGTTGGCCGATTCGGTCGCGCTGCGGTCTCCGGGCTTCTTGACCAGTAGTTCGGCACCAGCCTGAATCATCTGGTCCTCAAGGTCCTTGAGCGCCTCGGCGCCCGCCTGAATGGCGGCGCCCGTGTGCTCAACGAACTTCATGTCGCCGCCGACCGGAATCTTGACTGCGCTGGAGGCGCCGACCGTCAGCTGACTTTGCTCGTCGGCCCCAATGATGGCCAGGATGGGCACGCGCGCGACGTGAAGGATGGTGTCCTGGTCGCTCTGCGACTGCCAGTGCTTGACGTTCAGATAGGCCACATCCAGCAGTGGCGGCTCGCCGACCATGAACGCCACACGCTGGCCATAGGTCGGCACGAAAGGAATCTCGGTCAGCGAGGTGGCGCCTGACTCGGCCAGGACCCAGCTAGTCTTCTGCCTGGCGTCAGTGGTCTGCCGGTACACCGACCAGTAACCGGGCCGGAGCACGCGCACCTGTGGCACATGCTTGGTGCCGAACTCGCCGTCCTCCTCTTCGAACGATTCCAGGAGACGCAGCTGCGTCAGGCGCACGGCGCCACTGCGGCTCTCGGTTTTCCATCCCAGAATCTGGCCGTGCCGGTAGCGCACCCAGTATGGGCGCTCGCCTGCGGCCTCCACTTGCGCCACCGTGCGCGTGCCGCCAGAGCTCGCGCGTGGGTAGTCCACCAAGATGCCGCCCAGCCCATAGCCGACCGCCTCACGGAATCCGTCGGCGGCAAAGACGTGCAGCGAGTTGCCTTGCAGGTCGATGTTTTCGGCCCACTGCTCAATCCGTGCGTCAGCATCCTTCAGCGTCAGCGCCTTGGAGAACGGCTTGCCAGCCATAACCGACACCGTGCGCTTCCATGCCGGAAACAGGGTGGCCGTGGCCAGACGCGCGGCGTATGCCTCATTTTCCTCGTTAGGCCATTTCGGCAGCAGTGAGGTCTTGGCTTGGCGCATGGCCGGCGTACCGCCATCCAGCGCATCCAGCACCGCCCACAGCTCGCGCAGCGCCTTGATTTCGTCGTTCGGGTCGTTGACGGCGAGCGCCATTTCAAATCCTCAGGGGTTGTACCAGCGCAATCCGATGCTGAATCGGGTAGCGATAACAAATGAAATAGCCGGCCGCATCGACGACGTGGTCAAGCCCGCTAGCCTTATCCGGCTCGCCGTGCTTGTCGTAGGCCTGCTTCTCCAGGCTCTCCACCAGCTCAGGACACGCATCTGGGTTGACCATGTATCGACGCATGCCGTCCCTATGCACCATGGCATTGACGGCTAGCACGCGGTCCTTCACACGCGGATTGGTCGGATTAGTACGCAGGCTGAATCCGTGCTGCCGGATGATGGCGTGATCGGACTCGCTGGCGTTGTTGCTCTTGCGCGACTGCCCGCTGGCATCCGGGTAAACGATGATGGGGTGGCCGGGGTGCTCGCGTTTAAGCAGCGCGCACATGGCCGGCGTGTCCAGCACCCTCGTGTATTCCTTGACCGCGTGTGGGTTGTCGCCGCGCAGGACGTGTACGACGGACGACATGCGCCCGACGTTGAAGTCCATACCCACATGCAGCGCTTCCCCCGGCTGGATGGTCTCGGCGCTTGCATTGAGCCGACGTTCAAACTCGGGGTAGACCGACCCGGCCACCAGGTTGACGAACTCACCGTCCAGGTACGCGGCCAGCAAGTTAGACGGGTACGACGCCCGCAGGCTGTCGATATAGCCGTCCGGCAGGTTGCGTGCGTTGCTGAACGTGCTAGCCCGAATGATGCGATAGCCTGGCGCAGGGTTGCGCTGCCAGCGGTCGTAAACGAATCGGAAACCTTCCGGCGTGGTGGCCACGCCGACGGTGTTCAGCGACCCGTCCGGCTTCTTCTGCCGATTGCGGGAGATGACCTTGTTCCACGCTTCGCGCGCCTTGTCCTCGGGCAGCGTGTCCAGCTCGTCCACCAGCGAATCGGCGACCTCGTAGCCGATGATGCGCTCGGGATTGTCCATCGTGCGGAAGATGATGGAGCCCGCATCCTGGACGTGCAGCATCTTGTCGTTCTTGTTGGGCTTGAACCGCAGGCCCATCTCTTCCAACTGCTCGTAGAAGCGCGGGAAGCCGATCGTGGTGACCAAGTCGTACGTCGGTAGGTAGTACGCCACGTTCTGCCGCGGGTACTGCAGCTTCTTTGCCAGCAGCCGGATGACCCCGGCGTGCGTCTTGCCCGAGCCGAACCCCGCAACCAGCGCGGGGAACTGGTCCTGCGCGGTAACGAATTCGAACTGAGGGTCAGTGAGTCGGACCTGGCGGGTCGTCATAGCGCAGGATCTGAATCACCGGCAGGCCCAGCCCGCCCTCGACCCTGGCCTCAACGTCAATCGCCTCTTTGGGCTTGCCCCAGCCACGGTCAAGCAATGCAACGGCCGCAGAGATTCGGTCCTTGGGCTCGTTCGTCATCTGCTGCATGATTTCGGACAGCGCCTTGATGGCGTCAACGGTGTGCGCCCGGCACAGCTCGGTCAGGCTTTCGCCGTTGGGTCCCATGCGGGGACTGCGGCCGCCAGGATTCGCCGACTTACCCTTTTCCCAGCTCGTGCGGTTCTTGTGCTTCGGTCCGGCCATTACCGCTCCAATACCGCCAGCGCCTTGTCGACAAGCTTGGCCAGCTTGCAAACAGGCCACGGCGCTACGTATGCCAGCCAGTAGTGCAGTTTCTTCAGCATCTCAGTCATCTCGTTCTCCCGTATCGTGTCCACCATTTGCCGGTCTCCACCTTGTGTCGGCCCAAGCAATCGGCCGTGGCCGCTCGCTTGTTCTCGCTGTCTTCGTACGCCCCGACCGCCCCGACGTAGGCCTTCGCCCACTGGCGGTAGTCGTCACTGTTCGGTGGAGGGGGCGGCGTCAGCGCAATCGCTCGTTCGCTGCACCCGGCAATGGGCGGCGACGGCACGGCGATAGGCTTCCCGCGACTCGCGCAGGACGTCAGCGTCAGCAGGACCAGCAACGGCAGGACGCGTCTGAATGACAGCATTGATGTTCTCCACGGCCTTGGCCGTTCGCCGGCCGGTGTCGGCCTGCTCCACCTGGACGCGGGTTTGCGTCTCGGCGCTGATTGCCACAGAGCGCTCGGTGGCTTCAGCGGCCTTGCGGTACTGCTTCACTTCAGCCTTGACGCCAGCGAAGGAGGCACGGTCACTGGCGCATTTGTAGCCAAGACCGATGAGTCCCAGCACAAGCGCTGCCCCCGCAACCATTTTCCAGTTCCGAGCCAGCCAAATCACGGCGCACCCAGTAGGCTTCGGATGAGCAACAGCCACTGGTCGGCTGTCAGGTATCCGAGCACCACAAGTAACGCACCGATAGCTCCCAGCCACAGGGCTAGCCGGTTGCGCGGGATGTCAGCCACGGCGGCGCAGCCAGGCCATGAGGCGATTACCGAGATTGCCGGCCCACTCGCCCACGTAAGGCACGACGGCGCTCACCACGGCGCCGACGATGAAGCCGATTGCAAATGCGGTCATTTTGTTCTCGTCAGTGGAACGGACGACTCAGCCACCACGCGTAGGCGATGACGGCTCCGATGGTGGATAGGATTCCGGCCAGTAGGCCGAGCAGGAAGCGCTTCATGGCGCGTTCCCAAGGCACATGGCCAACTCAGCCTCGCGCCGGTTCACGAGTCCCTTGACCCGCTTGCCGCCGGCATAGACCCACTTCCGAAGCTCGGGGCACCAGGCCGAACCCGGCTCGCCGCGATTGATGCGCTTGACCAACGTTGAGCCGCACGCAGCGCGCACGCCCACGTTGTAGGTCCAGCTCAGGACCGCAGCCCATTCGTTCTCAGTCAGTGGCTGGCCGATGCAGGCAGCCACCCCGCTCAGATGCCGGCCAAGGCTGGTTTGCAAGATGGCCTCGCACTCCTCGCGCTTGTAGGAGTCCTTGGGGATGCCCTGCGTCTCGCCGTAGCACCAGGTCACCTTCCCGACGATGTCCACGTAGGGCTCCGGGCTGTAGCCTTCCCACGGACGAACGAGTCCGCCAGCCAGGACCAGGACGCCAAGCACGCTGCCGGCGATGACTTTTGCTTTCATCAGATGCCGCCAGTGGTCTCAATCAGGTCACCGGTGGCCTGAATTTCTTCAGCACCAGCCTCAGCTTCACCAATGCGTTTCACTCGTCATCCTCCTGCAGGCTCGTGATTTGGGCTTGCGCAAGGCGTTCCTTTCGGTGGTCGTCCTTGCGCTTGTAGTACCACTGGACCGCCAGACCCAAGACCGCAACGACCGCGCCGACATAGGCGAGCAGGTCGTTTGCGGTGATACCGCCATAACTCGCGGCAACGCCTCCGCCCACGGTGAACTTCTGTGCGACAGCGGCAATGGTCGCCTCGGCGGCTTGGTCTTTCACTTGAATCCCCTGTGTAGGCGCCCCGCGGCCGCGCAAGGCGACGCCACGACAGAGGGGAGAGACTCTGCGGCGGGGCTAAACTGGTCAGCGCTTGCGCGCAGTTCTTTTGGGCTTGGGCAGCTTCAACAGCTGCACCGGGTCGCTGCTGCCGCAATCGATTCGGCACGTGTGTTTGACGGCTTCCCCTGCGCTCATGCCGGCGCGCATAGCCGCCACTGCGGGCGCTGCGCCACTGCCGATAGCGGCTTCGCGGTCCAGGAGCGGGAAGGCCGGGAACTCGTCCTCGACAATCCAGAGGCTCCCATCCGGCTTCATGACCAGCAGGCAGGAGTCTTTGAGCTTCGGTGGGTCGCCTTGTTCGCCGCCCAACAGCCAGAGCATGGCCGCCCAGCAGCGGTGCCAGACGCCCGCGCCACCAACCAGCGTCCCGTCCTGCAATTGCACGATTTTCTGCGCGCGAAAGCGGTACTCGCCGGTAAGCTGGGTGTCGGCCGCCATGCAACCGTCCTTCGCGGCGACGGTGGTCAAGCCGCCTCCTCAAACATCGCCGAGTTCACCCGGCTACGCGCCACTTCGCCGTGCTCCCGATGCAGGACGATGGCCTGCATGGTCCGGCCCGAACGCCAGCCTCCGTCGTTGGCGTAGGCGTCCTTTGCGGCCAGCGTGTTGAACGACTCCACACTCACGCCCGGGTATTCCTTCTTGGACTCGTGGTGGATGTGGCCCTGCCACCAGTAGCGCCAGGAGCACTCGCCCCAGTCGCTCGCACGGTCCGCCGCCATGACACCGGGCAGCTTGTCCGGCTTGCAGCTGTGACCGTGGTGCATGCCAATGAGCACCTTGCCCCAGCGGTAGTAGTTGAACACCGAAGGCGTGACATCGACGGTAACCCTCGGCTCTCGCTCGTAGGCGATGGCCAGCAGCCGGGCCAGCCACATGGCTCCGGTCTCATCGTGGTTGCCGCGCACGTTCACCACGTGCACGAACTTGTGCTTGGCCAGCGCCGACTCGATGCACTGGCGGATGGTCATCACGGCCACGTCGATGACCTTGGCGTAGCGTCCATCGGCGTCCAGCATGTGGCCAGACCGCGGGGTCTTGGCCTCCATGCTGTCGTAGTGCAGCGCGTCGCCCAGGTTGACGATGATGGCCTGCTCGGTCGCCGGTGCAGCCTGCACCAGCGCGTCCATCGCGCTGCAGTGCACCTTGCGGGCGAGCTCGAGGTCCCAGTCCTCGCCGGTCTCGGCCGCCCAGCTGTACATGCCGATGTGCGGGTCGCCAATGGGGTACGCGGTCAGCAGGTCGGTCGACCAGACACCCTTGGCGGCACGAGGCGCAACTCGCGGCAAGTCTGTGGCCATAGCCGCCAGTGCCGTCTCGATGGCCTCCTGCTGTGCGAGCTGGTCAGCGGTCGTCTTAACCCACTGCGCCCGCACGCTGCCGTCCTCGCCGTAAAGCGTGGACGTGCCCTTGACCGCGTAGCCTGGCGCCACTGGGTGCACCATCTGGTGCTCGGGTGCCCAGCCACGGCGCGCGGCCAGCGTCGGGTCCTGCTCCTGCTCAGCTGGCAGGATGAAGCTGTGCATGCCGGACGGGCAGCGGCCACGGCCAGAGCCGTTGCGAATCGCCCCGCCAGCCCCGCACTTGGGGCACCTCACGAGCCGTCCTCGTTGCTGGGCAGGTTCAGGCTGCCGGGATGGGCGTCGTAGGCCTGCGGGCCGGGATCAAACGCATCCTCGTTGACACTCAACAGGAGGTCTACGGCGCGCTGGGCCGCCGCATGGGCCCGAAAGAACCGGGTCACGATGTACCCGCCAGGAACGCGGTCGACTTGGGCTTGCAAGGGCGTCTCTCCCGCCAAGCAGTTGAAGGGGCGGTTTTTGATAGACCTATCAAAAACCTAGCCCACAAACGAAAACGCCCCGCACGAGGCGGGGCGCAGTTGGGCATCTTGGGGTTAGTCTGCCCAGTGGATAGGGGCTGTCAAGCCCTCAGCGGGTGTATTCTTGCCAGACTTTCCATGCGACAAGGAGTCAGCCGTGATTGAAGTTCGGGGAACGACTATCCGCAACGAGCATATTTCTGCCGTCGGGCCAGCCATCAAGCACGATGGACTTGGGAAGCACAAGTTCACCATACGCCTGTTGGGCGGCCAGGAGTTGGAGTTCATGTTTGAGAGCGAGCAGACTGCCGACCTCGCAAGAGACACAGTGGTCAATGCGATGAAGGCTTAAGCCGCCCTCGCATAAAACGCCCGCTCGGCCCTAGTCACCGCCTGCTCGGCCAGCGAGAGCAGGATGCGCTCGGCCGCCTCGGTCAGCAGGTCCCAGTCCTGCGCGGTCATCTCGCTGGGCCGCAGCTGGTCCTGTCGGGTGTTGTAGACCACTGTGGCGTAGGCCGCCCAGACGACGATGCGCATCCACGGTCGGCACCGGCGAACGGCGCGTGCCCGGTCCTGACACATGGCCTCGGCTACCGTACGCACCACGCGCCCGGCGTATGTGGTCGTCTGGCACACCATGTCGAAGGCGATGTCCGGGCCAACGTCCTGCACCCCTTGGCGAGCGTAGCTCAGCGCCTGGGTGAGCACATGGGCGGGGGGTACCTGCCCAACTTTGCTGCCGCCCGGCGCTTCGACCGGGAGCCTGTAGGTGCTCTCGCCACAGATGCGGCTGAGTCGTTCCCAGAACGTCCGGGGGTCGCTGTGGTTGAAGGGGTCGGTCATGGGGTTTCGGCTCCGATGTAAATCCAAATTTGCCAGCGCAATGACCAGCGATAGATCGTACGGGGCGCCTCAACTTGCACCGTATACGCGCATGAGCTGATTCCCTCGCCTTCATGCACCCAGCGGAACCAATAGCCCCGTTCGTGACTGAAGTGACGACGATTAGTGTGCTGGCGAATCACGCAGCCCTCCTCATCGTCCCCAAGCCGCGCTGCCACGCCTCGAACTCCAGGTCCTCAGCGATGCGCCGGCTCAACTCCAAGATGCCTAATGCCGGGTCGTAGACACCCACCAGGTCAAACTCGCAGCAGGTGTCCGGGAACTCCACGCTCACGCGACTGACGGGGTCGACGCAGATGGCACGGGGGGATTGGTAGTCCAGGATGAAGTGGACTGCTCGGTCCACAACAGTGGCCAACGGTAAGCGCGCGAGGCTTCCGCATTGGTGGTCGTTGGTGCTCATGCGTGGCGCTCGCGAAGTTCTGGCTGTTGCGGCGGTTGGCGCATGGAGTTGCGCCCAGCCGCGAATCCAGCCATGTAAGTCAAAAAAGTAATCAGGGCGCCAGTCACCACCAACGCCATCCAAATAAGCGCGCTCATCCCTCACTCCTGATCTCGACCATCACACTCCCCTGCAGCTGGTCCCCACGCGGCGCCTGGTCGTACTCGAAGCGCAGCCGGGGGTCGTTGTCCTGGATGCCGAATGCATCGGCCACGCCATCGCGCACGGCCTTCAACGCGCCACGCAGGTTGTCGTCGTCCAGCCGGCTGCGCGAGAGGCGGGTCAGCTTGACCACAACCGGAAGGCACACGATCGGCGTCAGGCAGCGTGCGGCATGCCGCTGCCGATGCGCCCGCTTGGCCTTCACTCGCCAATGGTCCCGGCCGTTCGCTTCGCTCACCGTCTGGATTGGCAGGTGCACGGAAGCGGTCCAAGCAGCGCTGACCCACACAGCAGGGCTTTCCATCGTTCGATCCTCTGGGTTAATCCCACGCGTCCCAGAGCTGGCCCGTCCCTTCTGTCCCAGCTGTCCCACACCTAAAGGTGTGTGGGACAAGTGGGACAAGTGGGACAAGGGCTGTCCCGTCTGTCCCAAAATGCCATTTGGGACAAGTGGGACAAGTGGGACATGAATGTTTTCAATAACTTGCGCCGTACGCTGCCGTTCGCTTGTCCCACTTAACATTTGTCCTAGACGCGTTTTTTCGTGGGACAAGCGGGACAGATTCTGAATAGGGGTTTTCACAGGCCCGACTCCTGTTTCAGGCGACCCAGCGCCGACTTGCTGAGTGCCAACTTCGGGAACCCCAGCGCGACCGCCCGGGCGAGCACTTCGGCCTCCAACTGGCGCAGCGGCACGTTGGCCGCCATGCGCTCCAGCGCGAACGCGCGGATGGTGTCGGCGGCCTCGTCTTCTGCCCGGCGCACGCCCTGAGCCTTGGCGGTGGTCTCGTCGGTCTGCTTGGTGCGCGCCTGGTAGGTGGCCATGATTTCGGCGGCCGGATTCGACAGCACTAGGCTCGTCTCCAGCTCCCCGTCCTCGCCACGGATCGGCAGCATGCGTACCTGAGCCTGCAGCAGAATCGGGGGGTGCTCGGCGCCGTCCTTCTGCTTCGGGTTGGTGATCTCCACCGTGAGAGGCGTCGGCCCGGGCTTGGCGTAGAACATGACGTCCATGCCACTCGGCAGGCTCGAATGGCCGCGTGCGCTATCACCCTGCTTGCCGGTGTGGTGCACGGTGACCACCGCGGCGCCGAACTCGGTGCGCAGGCGCTTCATGGCCGAGATCACCTGGCCCATGTCCTTGCCGCTGTTCTCGTCGCCGCCGTCGAGCGCGGTGAACAGGGTGTCGATGATGATCAGGCCCGCTTGTCCGCGCTCAGCCTGGATCAGGCTGATGGCCTCGATCAGGCTATCCAGCTCTCTCGAATCCTGGATTCGCGGGATCTGGCGGAAGGCGAAGCAGTCCGGCGCGCTGAGCTCGCGCACGTCGCTCCATGCCGCCAGGCGCTTGGCGAACCCCTGCTCGCCCTCGCCGGCCAGGTAGAACGCCGTGCGCTGCTTCGTGGGCTTGCCCTGCCACGGCACGCCGTGGGCGATGCTCAGCGCCAGATCGATCATCACGAACGACTTAAGCGTGCCGCTGGGGCCATACAGGACCGCCGTGCAGTCCTCTGGCAGCAGCTTGGAAACCAGCCAGCGCGTGGGGCCGAGGTTGGCGACGAGGTCCGGGGCGAAGCGGAAGCCCCAGTAGGGGTCGGAGGGCGCAGGCTGAAAGGCTGGCTTGGCAGGTTGCGGCGCGTAGCCCGCGAGCGGATTCACCCAACCGCGGCGCTGTGCTTCGGCGAATACGGCAGCAAAGCCCGTGCGATCAGCCGTGAAGCTGTCCCACACGCGCGCCGCGTCCGCCGGATCGAACTTGTCCGATTGCTGCGACCATTCGATCCACAGCGCACGCCCTTGCTCGCCCAAGCGCTTCAAGCGCTGCCCATTGGCCACCCATAGGTCGCGATCGTCCGAGCGCATCGATGCGAGCGCGCTGCGCAGTTCGGCCAGCGTCTGTGCCGGCGCGAAGTCCACGACCTCGGCCTGGTGAATCGGTGCCACGAACCCATGCCTGGGGCGTAGCACAGTATTGACGAAGTTCGCCAAACACGAGGGCAAACCGATACCTGCCTCCGCACCAGTGACGGTGAAGAACCTGCCCGAGCTGTATGCCTCGATGCCGGTGCCATTGCTGCCCAGCGCCGCGAACGGGCGGCCGTAGCCGACCGCATGCACGCCCTGCCCTGACGGGCTGGATTCGGTGTATCCGGGCAAGTCGTCGGCGATGATGCGCAGACCATCGTGCGCGGCGATGTTGTCCAGGTCGATGCCCTGCCAACAGTTGCCGGTGGTGTCCGGGCCGAGCGCGAAGCCCAGGCCGGTGTACTGGCCAGAAGCCAGCGCGTTCGTAGCCTCGTCGAACGCGGCCAGCGCAGCCCAGTCCTCGGGCGTGTCGAGCACGCCATGGCGCGCCTTGCCGTTGACGTAGAACGGCACCTTGCGCGGCTTCTTGCCGGGCACGGGAATTTCCTTCCACACCAGCCACCGACGCGCATCGCGCATCGAGGCCGGGATGTCGTCCAGCTCGTCAAGCATTGCGGTCATGCGGCCTTCGGGCCAGGGTTACGCGGCCCGGTGGGGCGGCGCCAGTGGTGGATGGCGCGCCGCTGCCTCAGTCGCTCGCGCGCGGCTGCGAAGTCGATGATCTGTGCGCTCGGCGCTTCATGCCAGCGCCGCAGCGTCTCTGCGATGGCTTTGGTGGTCGCGTCCATCAGGCCGCCTCCGCGAGCATCGTGGCCAGTCGGCGCGCCGGTTCGCTGTGTTGTTCCAGCGCCCGCTGCAGGTCGATGAACTGGCGCAGCAGGTTCGAGCCCGTGGCGGCGCACAACGGGCCGACTAGCTTGTTGGGAATGGCGCGCTTGCCGTTCTGCAGCCGCGACACGTAGGCCTTGGACTTGCCGATGCAAGCGCCGATGTACTCCAGCTTGTGATGCCCGGCCAGGATCGAAACAGACAGGGCCTGGGCTTCTGATTCGACTTGGCGCAGCACGTGCGCTGGTGCGTTGCGAGGTGCGTTGTGCACCCCGAATGCCAGCTTCATCGGGATTTGGTTGCCATCGGTTGCCATTCGTTGCCTACCGTTGCCAAAGGCGTTTGGGCGAAAAAATGGCCCAACCCCTCACGGAGCTGAGCCATGGTTTCAAGCTGCTTTTTGATTCCCCAGTGCCATCGCCATTTCCACCAGGCGCCGCCCCAACTCATAGTTGGGCTGCATGACGCCATGGCGAATCCGGTTGATCGTCGACTGGCCCGCTCCGACCGCGAGGCCGATCGCTTGCTCAGTAAGGCCAGCCCGTTTCAGGCGCTCAATGGCTTCAGATGGGTTCATGAGTACACCATTATGCACGCCCGCATATCCCAATCAATGCATTCGTGCATTCGACCCGACGAACGGTTAGAAGCCATCATCTGGCGATGAAGTACCTCGCCAAAAATTCACTGTTCCTCCGCCAGCGAGCCGACCTAGGCCAGGTCCAGTTCGGCCAACTACTCGGCATTCATCAGACAAGCGTCGGTCGAATGGAGAAAGGACAGGTCAAATCGACCATTGAGTCGGTTGTCCGCCTAGCCCAGTACGCTGGCGTAACCGTCGACGATTTGCTGAATAGGGACTTGGCGGTCGAGGGAGCAGCGCAAGCGTCTCAACCTGCGCAACTAGACCAAGTAAGAATGGGCCTAGCGCTCACATCCTTCGATAAGGCATTGAAGGATATGGAGATACAGGGGCAACTAGGAACGCTTGTGGAACCTCTGCTGTATGCCTATTCCAAGGCATTCAAGGTGAAAGATCCCGACAGCAGGGAGGAACTTGAGCACTACGACGAATTGGTGGAATCGCACCTTCGGGGGTGGAAGAGTGGAAGAGGAAGAGCTGTTGAAGAAGGCCAGGGCGAAGATCGCGCGCCTTCGACCAAAAGCAAGAAGATTAGGCACCGTAAATGAGCGCGGAGAGGTCGTAACTGTCCTTCATGAAGCATCTGAGCGGTCACAGAACTCCGTCTCAACAGTTGTGATCAGGAAGTTCCGACCACGAGAGCCACAGATAGTTGAATAATCGACTGCGGGGTGGGCGTGACCTACGCTGCCACCGTTCAGGAACTACTACACGAAGGATTGGCTATGCGTACTAGTAGATTGATGTTCTTCTCGGCTTTAATCTTTGGATTAGGTGGATGCGCCACTGCAGAGTTTAAGCCTGGCCTGCAACTACCCAACCAGCAGGGCGTGCGGGTTCTTTACGAGTATCCAGAGAACGTTACCTACAAGACGATCGGCACTGTGGATGCCTATGTCTATCGTCCTGGATGGGGCGCTCCGACCGTTTCAGATGCAATGCCAAAATTGATTGAGAAGGCAGCCGCGGCCGGCGGTAACGCGCTAATCGTCCGCAACAATCAGGTGGGTCAGTTTGACCGTAGCATCAGCGTTACAGCGGAAGTCTTGGTCGTGGAGTGGCCGAAGCCCTAACTCCCGAGCAGCCCAGCCTCACCTCCTGTGCATAACTACCGTTCGTCGGCTCGCGGGCAAAAATATGCATGTGCGCATTGCCTATTGTATGCACCTATGCATACTTACCCAGCGCCCCGTGGAAGGGGTGTCGGGAGAGCCAAATGTCACAGGTCTATCAGCTGCAGCAGTTCCGGGACGCAGCCAGGCATGCCCAGGCCGCGGGCGTAAGCCGCAAGACGGCCGTCCAGTTCGTCCGCCACGAGCAGGCCACCGGGCGCACGGGGCAGAACAGCGTCAACCTGCTTGAGCGACTCGCTCAGCGCCCGACCCCGCACTGGTCGGAGGTGCTGGCATGAACGTCCGCAACGTTTGCCTGGTCCCCGAAGACGAGAATTTCGTCATCGTGGTGGGTGGGTGCTTCGTCGAATGCTTGAATGCCGTTGAGTTGGCAGAGCTCATCCGCCAGGGCGCCGCGCATCTGAATGCGTCGCCGGTCCCGACCACCGGCCTGGAAGTCATCCGCTACGAGGCGGTGGAGGAAACCCTCCCCCACAT
>Ga0247823_10002044_pt1 | contig 16688 bp, 9 predicted proteins | sample 13C_PalmiticAcid_2_FD_192426 | JGI IMG/M metagenome (GOLD analysis project Ga0247823, IMG submission 192426) | Soil microbial communities from agricultural site in Penn Yan, New York, United States - 13C_PalmiticAcid_Day30 | ecosystem: Environmental > Terrestrial > Soil > Agricultural land...
GGCGTGATCTTCGCCGGCGTCGACAGTGGGCTCGTCGGAAGCGACGACGGCGGCTTCACGTGGCGGCCGATGGGCACGGGTCTCAACCGGGGCCCCGCGCGCTCGATCGTCGCCGACCTCGAGGGCTTCGTCTTCGTCGCGACCGACAGCGGCATTTCGACGATCGTCCATCGCGACCGCACCTGGAGGTCGATCAACGGCTCGCTGCGCTCGCGACACATCAACGTCCTTGCGATCGCGCCCGGACGCACGCTGCTTGCCGGCAGCGACGGCGACGGGATTTTTCAGGCGCGCTTCTCGGGATGGTCACGCATCGACGCCGACAACACGCGAGCGACGCTTCGATGCGAACCGAACCCGGCGACATCCCGCGCGACGATCGTGATCGCGGGCACGACCGCAGGAGCGCACCGGATTCTGTTGCGCGACCCGCTGGGCCGGCTTCACGCAACGCTCTTCGATGGGATGCTCGATGGCGGCGAGATGCGCATTCCACTCGAGACCGAGTCGCTCGCCGTCGGCGCCTGGCTCGTGGAAGTGATCGGCCCGCACTCGCGGCGCGCGCTGCCGGTGGTTGTGATGTCGCGGTAAGCTGCATCCCCTCTCTCGAACGGTGCGCACTTGTCATTCCCGAAGGGAACCTTTCTTATGGCGCGACCGCCGCATGTGGGTCGGTGGGGTTGTGCGAAGACATCGGCATCGCACCCATCATCACATGCGGCAGCACGAACCCAAAGAGAGATCCCCTGCGGGGAGGACAGGGGCGCCGGGTCTGGGGGATACTGGAATATGGTAGCACGACACGTCCCTCCCCCAACCACGCGCCCACCCTGTCATTCCCGAAGGGAAACTTTCTTACGGCGCGAGCTCCGCATGTGAGACGGTGGGGATGTGCATGGCGATCGCGCGCGGCTGCCGTTGAAGAGGAACTCGCATCGCCCCCCGTCTCACATGCGGCAGCACGAACCCAAAGAAAGATCCCCTGCGGGGAGGACAGGGGCGCCGGGTCTGAGGGACAGGAAAAGACTGTAGCACTATCCGTTCTTCCCCCAACCATGCGCCCTCCCTGTCATTCCCGAAGGGAAACTCTCCTACGGCGCGACCGCCGCATGTGAGACGGTGGGGTTAAGCGCGGGCGACCATGTGCGGCCGCCGCTGAAGAAGAAACCGCAGCGCCCCCCATCTTCACATGCGGCAACACGAACCCAAAGAAAGATCCCCTGCGGGGAGGACAGGGGCGCGCCGGATAAGGGGGGAATGCAACCGCGACATAAGGCGGTGCGAGGCCAAAAGGAGCGAACGCCCGACTCGCCAATTAGAGGACGGCTGCCAGTAGGATCAGCACCCAGTGAGAGAGCCACCCCATGGTTGCGACCATGAACCAACGTCGCGACAGTCGGACGCAGCCAAGGCTCACGAGCCACGCGATCGGAAAGATCGACTGTATGGTGAGAGACGTCACGTAGGCCGAAGGACTAGTGTACGCCCATCCGCCACCCTCCCAGCCCCACGGGTATTGGTTCGCCTCGGGTCCGAGCACGCTCTGGAGCTCCGACCAGATTAGGAATAGCTCCATCCCGGCGAACGAGAGAACGAAGACGGAAACGACAAGCCAGACAAGTACCGCGTCTCGGGTTCGATCTTCGATCACAGCTACACCCCGCACACGACGTCCAGATTGAGTATGCGCATAGACAATCGGGTTTGAGTACGTCAGTGAAGCAGCGCCGTTCGCGACGACTACAGCCGTTGTTCGGCTGCACCATCAAGCCACATACGGCGAGCCGCTCCTGCGGGGAGGACAGGCACGCGCTTGGGGGAAGAGAAAATGGAAGCACTACACGTGTTTCCCCAACCACGCACCGACCCTGTCATTCCCGATGGGAACCTCTCCTACAGCGCGACCGCCGCATGTGAGACGGTGGGGTTGTGCGAGGTCATCCGCAGCGCCCCCATCCTCACATGCGGCAACACGAACCCAAAGAAAGGTCCCCTGCGGGGAGGACAGGGGCGCGTCGGGTTTTGGGGGATACTGGAAGCCGAACACAACACGCCAGCCTCGTGCTATTTTCCGCCAACTACCTCCCCCCCTCCACCTGTACGATACGCCCATGGTCGGCAATGCCCAGCCTGATGCGTCAACCGATCCGCGACCGGATGTCGAGGAGCTGCTGAATCGCGCCTGGGCCGCCGCGAGCGGCTCGAGCGCCCGTGCGGAGGAACTGATCGCCGAGGCGCGGAGCGTCGGTCCGTGGGAAAGCCGCTTCGATGCTCTCGTCGCCGTTATCCGCACGTTCGGAGAGTCCCGGAAGGGATACACTTCGCCGAGCGAGCCGCGCGTGCTCGAAATGATCGACACGCTCGATCCCGCGTCACTGTGGTATGCGCGCGCGTTGTCGGCGCTCAGCGTGTGCGATCACGCGCGCAGCGACTTCGAAGCGGCGCTCGACAAGGAGGAGCGATGCCTGGCGATCCAGACGGCACTCGGCAGTCGCGCGGGGATGGCGTCGGCACTCAACAACCTCGCGCGGACTCACTCCGCGATGGGAGACCGCGAGCTCGCGCTCGAGCGCTATACCGAGAGCCTCGCGATCCGCGGCGAGCTCGATGATCGCGTCGGCATGGCGACGACGCTGGCGAACCTCGCGTACGTGCACGCGTCGTCGGGCGCGATAGACCGGGCGATCGAGCACGCCGAGCAGTCCCTGCGACTGCGTCGCGAGCTCGGCGATCGTAGCGGCGAGGCGAATGCGCTGGAGGTGCTCGGCAACATCCACCAGTCGGTCGGACGCTACATCGAGGCGCGCGACGTTCACCAGAAGTGTCTGGCGATCCGGTCCGAGATCGGCGAGCGCTCAGGCATCGCATCGTCGCTCAACAACCTCGGCATCGCCCAGTCGAACATCGGCGACTATGCGGAGGCGCTCGAGTGCATGTCTGCCGCGCTCGATATCCAGACAGCACTCGGCAATCGATCGAGCGTCGCGTCGGCGCTGAGCAACATCGGAGTCATTCATCAGCAGCTCGGCAACTACTCGAAGTCACTCGAGAGCTTCGAGGGTGCCCTCGAGATCGAGAAGAGTATCGGTGATCGCGGTAGCGTCGCAGGCTCGCTGACCAATATCGGTCTCGTCCACCACGCCCTCGGCGATCTCGCCCGCGCGCAGGAGCACTTCGAGGAAGCGTACGAGATCCACCTCGCCCTCGGTCACCATCGCGCCGCCTCCCTTGCGATCAACAACATCGGCAAACTGTGCTTCGAGCTCGGCGACTTCGAGGAGGCGCTCGTGCACCATCGCCGTAGCCTCGATCTCGCACGCGAGGTTGCGGCGTCCGATCGCATCGCTGCCGCGCTGGGCGGGCTCGGCAGAGCGCTCGTCGCGCTCGGTCGGTTCGACGGCGTCCTCGATCTGTATCGGCAGTCCCTCGACATTCGCTCCCGCACCGGCGATAGGAAGGGTGTCTCCGAGACGCTCCACCTCATTGCACACCTTCAGCATGCGATGGGACTTCACTGCGCCGCCGCGGCGACGCTCGAGCGGAGCCTCGATCTTGCACTGTCGCTGGGCATTCCCAGTGGAATCCTCGCCGGGCATCAGGCGCTCGCGTCGCTGCTGCGCGACGTCGGCCTGCACGAGGGCGCCTACGAGCATCTGACCGAGTACTACCGCGTCAAGGCCGAGCACGATGACCAGGCGACGCGGCGGCGCCTCCTGACCGAGGAGGTCTCGCGCCAGCTCGAGCTTGCGCGCAAGCAGGCCGAGATCGAGCAGCTTCGAAACGTGGAGCTCGCCGACGCGAACGCGCGATTGCAGGAGGCCCACGACAGTCTGGCCAACGCGCTCGCCGATCTCAAGTCGACACAGTCGCAGCTCGTGCTCGCCGAACGGATGTCTTCGATCGGCCAGTTGACCGCCGGCATCGCGCACGAGATCAACAACCCGATCAATTTCATCCGGGCGAGCTCCCAACCGTTGCGTCGTGACCTCGACGAGATTCGAACCGCGGTCGCGGATGTCATCGCGGGCCTGCCGGACGATCTTCGGGATGCAGCGGAGGCCGAGCTGCGACGGCGCGACGTCGACGAGCTCCGCGACGAGATCGACGCGCTTCTGAAGGGGATCGAAGAAGGCGCCACGCGCACGAGCGAGATCGTGAAGGGACTGCGGACGTTCACACGGCTCGACGAGAACGATGTCAAGCGTGTCGACCTGCACGATGGACTCGACGCAACGCTGGCGCTGCTTTCGCCGCGCCTCGGCGGTCGGCTGTCGGTCGTTCGCGAGTACGGCGAAGCGCCCGACGTCGAGTGCTCGCCGGGACAGATCAACCAGGTGTTCATGAACATCCTCACGAACGCAATCGATGCCTGCGACGGCGTCGGCACGATCACGGTCCGCACCGCACGCGATGCAGACCGTGTCGTCGTCTCGATCGCCGACACCGGATGCGGCATGGACACGGAGTGTCTCGCGAAGATCTTCGAGCCGTTCTTCACGACGAAGCCCGTCGGGGCCGGCCAGGGCCTCGGCCTGTCGATCGCCTACGCAATCGTCCAGCGCCACGGCGGCAGTCTCACGGTCGAGAGCACTCCCGGCGTCGGAACGGCCGCGACGATGCGTCTGCCGATCGCGGCGGCGTACTCCGCATAGTGTCGCCCGCCACCACGCGCCGACTCTGTCATTCCCGAAGGGAAACTCTCTTACGGCGCGAGGGCCGCATGTGGGTCGGTGGGGTTGTGCGAAGTCATCCGCATCGCCCCCATCATCACATACGGCAACACGAACCCAAAGAATGATCCCCTGCGGGAAAGACAGGGTCGTCGCGTTTTGGGGATGAGAGACCCCGCACATCAGCCCTATGATCGAGGAAAGATCCCCTCCGTCGTACCTTCACGCTCGCCGCAAAACGTCGCGTGATCGAACGGATACACCCCGAGACGCATGCATGGATGACCTCGACCACCTCCTCGACCGACAGCTCGAAGAGTCGTTCGCGATGTACGACGAGCTCGTCGCAGCCCTGTCCAACAGCGACCTCGAACGCGCTCTCCCCGTTCCCTCCAACACCATCGGTTCGCAGCTCTGGTGCGTCGTCGGTGCGCGCGAGAGCTGGGCACGCGCGATCGCGAAGGGCGCCTGGGATGGATTCTCCTGCTCGCTCACAAGCATCAACGATCTCGACGCGATGCGACCTGCGCTCGCCGGCAGCGCGACCGCGGTTCAGACGGCGAGTGCCGCCGCGGGTCACGACGCGCAACGAACCGAGCTGAAGCTTCGGTTGCTCGTTCACGAGTCTCAACACCAGGGACAGCTCCTGCGCTATCTGCTCGGCCTGAAGCTGCCGGTACCGCCGCGATGGCGCGAGCGCTTCGCCCTGGGTGCGGAGGGTTGATCGCTCTGTGCCGGGCATCACTCACCCCATCTTCCGCACGACATCCCCCGCCCTCACCGTTCCCGGCTCGATCACCCGGGCGTAGATGCCGCGCATGTGCTGGTCGCGGCGCGCGGGCACGCTGATGAACCGCAGCGCGTCGGCGCCGAAGCGGCGGGAGAACTCCGCGCAGCCCGTATGCGGTTTCGCTGTGACCTCGATGATCGCCGAGCCGAGCGAGAGGCGCGTTCCGGGCGGCAGGTTCTCCAGTCCGAGATCGAGGTCGACGAAGAGCTGGTCGCCGGCGGGAGCCCAGTTCTCTCGGTCGCCGGCGATCAGACCGATCACGCGCGCGTTCATGAGCGTGAGCTGCTCGTCGGGATCGATCTCGTCGCCATCGGCCAGTGCGTCGGCCCGCCACTTGTCGCCGACCAGGCCCTCCCGCTCGTCGAGCTGGGCCTCGTCGAGCACCTCACGCTGGTCCTCGGCGGGGCGTCGCACGATGAGCTCGAGGGTGCCGGTATCGCGCGGTGACGGCTCGAGCCGCGCATGGTCGTGCTCGATCTCCTCATAGGTCCGATGCCTGATCGTCGTCGTCTCGTTCATCCTGTTCCTCGCTGGGTTATCGGTTCGCTGAATCGGGGGGGCCGGAAGATAGAATCGAGAATGAAAGTAATCCGTGCCCTTTTGCCCTATCTTGTCGCCTCCTACCTCGCTCTTTCCTACTTCATTGATCATGCTTCGGGGGAACGCTATGATCGCTCGTCTCGGCCTCGCGGCCACTCTCGCCTTTTCTCTTGCGGCCTGCGCCGGCGACGCGCCGACCGCCCTGCAGGGATCCGATCCCGGCACACAGACGCCGACCTACTCGCGCGTCGCCGCGCCGGATCAGGATCTCCGCGACCGCTACATCGTCGTTCTCAAGGACAATGTTTCGAATCCAGACCAGGTGACCGACGAGATCGTCCGCGGCGCCGGCATCGTCGAGGTCCATGCGCGCTGGCAGTCGGCGCTCAAGGGCTTCTCGGCCACGATTCCGGAGCACGCGCTCAACGGGATTCGGAACAACCCGCACGTCGACTTCATCGAGCCCGACGGCTACGTCACCGCCAACGGCACGCAGTCGAATCCGCCGAGCTGGGGACTCGACCGCATCGATCAACGCAGCCTGCCGCTCAATTCGACTTACAACTACCCAAATGACGGAAGCGACGTCACGGTGTACATCATCGACAGCGGCATCCTCCTCAATCACTCCGAGTACTCGGGCCGCGCGGTCTCCGGATATGATTACATCGACAACGACAACGACGCCAGTGACTGCAACGGCCACGGGACGCACGTCGCCGGCACCGTCGGCGGAACGACCGTCGGCGTCGCCAAGAACGTCAACCTGGTCGCCGTCCGCGTGCTGAGCTGCGGCGGCAGCGGCACGTACACGCAGGTGATCTCCGGCGTCAACTGGGTCACGGCCAATCACAGCGGACCCTCGGTCGCGAACATGTCGCTCGGTGGCGGATACTCGGCGTCGCTCAACCTCGCCGTTGCCAACTCGATCGCCGCCGGCGTCGTCTACGCCGTCGCGGCCGGCAACGACGGAGCGCTCGCCTGCAACTACTCGCCCGCGAGCACCGGAGCCGCCATCACCGTCGGCGCATCGGGCTCGACGGATGCTCGCGCGTCGTGGAGCAACTACGGATCGTGCGTCGACATCTTCGCGCCGGGCGTGGGCATCACGTCCTCGACGATGACCACGACGACCTCGTATCAGTCATGGAGCGGAACGTCGATGTCGTCCCCGCACGTTGCCGGTGTCGCCGCGCTCTATCTGCACGACAATCCGACCGCGACGCCGTCGCAGGTGGCGACCGCCATCATCAACGACGCGACCGCGAACGTCCTGACGAGCATCGGCACCGGCTCGCCGAATCTGCTGCTCCATAACTTCTGGACCGATCCGGGCGATCCGGGCGATCCGACGCCGCCAGCCGCGCCGTCGAGCCTGTCCGCGACCGCGACCTCGACGAGCGCCATCGCACTGCAGTGGACCGACAACGCGTCGAACGAGACGAACTGCTCGGTCGAGCGCGCGACGAGCAGCGGCGGTCCGTTCACGCAGATCGCGACGCTCGGCGCCAACGTGACGTCCTACAGCAGCACCGGACTCACCGAGGGCACGCAGTACTGGTTCCGCGTGCAGGCCACCAACGGCGACGGCGCCTCCGGCTACAGCAACGTCGCCAACGCGACGACGCTGCGCCGCGTGCACGTCGACGGACTGTCGGTCACCTCGAGCTCGGTCAGCGGCGGCTGGACCGGACGCCTGACCGTCACCGTCGAGAACGCGTCGGGCGTCGCCCAGGCGGGCGTGACCGTCACGGTCTCCTGGGGCAGCGGCAGCTCGAGTGCCGTCACCGGAACCAACGGTCAGTGCACGATCGCGAGCTCCAAGCAGAAGAACTCGACCAGGAGCCTCACGATGAGCGTCACGAACCTCACCGGCACGGGCTTCACGTACGACAGCGGGGCGAACAACCCCAACCCGCCGAGCCTGGTGGCAACCAAGCCATAGCGCGCGGCGTGCCGAAACGAAACGAGGCGGGATCGTACGATGGGTACGATCCCGCCTCGTCGTTTGCGATGCCCGCAGCGCCGCGAGACGACTGGCCAGAGCATTTTCCGATTGGGTTAACTACCTTTCACCTCGAATCCTCGTCGCCGGATTTATTCCCCAACGCTTCGCTCCACGGCCATGACGAAGAGAATTACCGCCACTGCCATCGGGCTGCTGTTTGCCGCGCTTGCCGTCTCTCGCGCACAACCCGCGGCGCACGTCTTTTCGGTGGACACCACCGGCTACCCATCGGTGACGGCGCGGCTGATGGCGTTCGATGCGTCCTGGCGCCGCGTCGACGCGGACGCACCGACGGTGACGGTTCATGAGAACGGTGTCGCTCGTGCGCTCGTCTCGGTGGCCTGCGAGCCGACACCGTCGACATCGCTCTCGACCGTGATCGCCGTCGATCTCTCCCGGTCGATGATCGGCGGCCGGCTCGGTGATGCGCGTGCGGCGATCGGCACGTGGATCGACAACATGCCCGGAGCGTCCGAGGTCGCGATCACCGGCTTCGATGCCCGGAGCGATTTCTACAGCGATCTGACCAGCGATCGGACGCGTCTGAGGGATGCCGTCGCCGGCTTGCGGGTCGGCTCCGGAGGCGACTTCAATGTCGCGCTGCTGCGTCCACCCGCCGGCGCCTTCGCGGTTCTTGAGCGTGCACGGCATCGACGTGTCGTCGTGATCATCGCGGATGGCGTCATGGCGGTGCGCGCCGATGAGCTCGCGCGGCGCTCGATTGAGGAAGAGACGACGATCTATGTGGCACTGGTTGGAGTCTGGGCGTCGGACAGCATTCGAGCGCTCGCCGAGCGAAGTGGCGGCGCGGTGATCGACGGCATCGAGGGGGAGGCCGAGGCACGTCTCGCGCTACGGACGCTTCTCGAGCTTGCGCAAGGAGGCAGGCCGTGCGAGCTGCGATGGTCCAGCGGATTCGACTGCTCTGTCGATCGCCTGGTCAACATCGCGCTCGGCAGCGGTACGAGCGCGTCGGTACGCTACAGAGCCGCGCCGGCGCTGACACCTCGCATTGCGCTCCAATCGGACGCAGTCTCGCTTGGACCGGTCGTTCCCGGTCGCTCGGCGGAGCGGGATGTGACGCTCGGGGTGATCAACGGTCCGGTGCATCTGCGTGGAGTTTCCATCGACGCGCCGGGCTTCACGATCGTCGAAGGAGGCACCGTCGACCGCGTACTCGAGCCGGGCGAGGTGCACCGCTTTCGCGTTCGCTATGCTGCGACCGATTCACTGTACCGATTCGCACGGATTTCGATCGCCTCCGACGCGTGCGGCGGCGACCTTCTCTTCGCTGTGGCCGGGTATCGCGGAAAGCGGATGCGCCCGCAACTGCGCTTCGTCACGCCGCGCGACCGCGACACGCTCGATGTCATGCGCTGGGGCAAGGTGCGATGGGAAGGTGTTGCGTCGAGCGACTACGTGGACGTCCGGTTCGGCAGCTTGATGAACAAAGTCGGGATGGATCAGGTCACAGGGCTCGCCGTCGACTGGTATCCGACGGAGACCATTCCGCACGAGGACACGCTCTACCTGTCCGAATCGCGTGAGCTCCCGTACCCGCTGGAACAGCTCCACATCAACCGTGCGGAGTTCAGCGACAACATGGCCTACGCGTTCACGATGCGGCAACGAGCATCCGTGACCGAGCTGACCAGCTGTCGCGTCGTCTGGACGTACGGCGATTCGCTTGCAGCGCTGTACGGCGACGCCCAGGATGGCGCATTCGGGCCGCGCGGCGATACGTTCGCGATCGCCACCAATCGTTCGAAGATCGTTCTGGCCGACATCAATCGGGGAACGGTCATTGGCGCGTATGATGCTCCGGTGACGGGCATCGCCTATCGTCCCGACGGAGCGCAGATGGCAACCTGTCAGGCGACCAACGTCAGACTCCTTGGTGTCGACGCCTCGGTCGAGCGCGTGATCGAAGCGCACGCCGGCAAGGTACATCACATCGTCTACAGTCATGACGGCACGCTCCTGGCGACCGCCGGAAGAGATCCGGGCGTGCCCTGGTCGACGTTTCCGATCAAACTCTGGGATCCGCGAACGGGAGAGCTCGTCAGAACGCTCGACGGTCATCCGACCGACATCTTCGGCATATCCTTCTCCCCCGACGACAGGATGCTCGTCTCGGCGTCGGCCGATCGCACGGCGACGCTGTGGGACGTCACGACCGGCGCGCGCATCGCGGCGATCGACAGCATCACCGAGCCGGATCCGCGACCGGTTTTCGATGCGGATTTCACTCCCGATGGCCGGCAGCTCATCACGTTCGTCGGCGGAGGTCTTCGCCGCTGGGACATCGCGACGCGTCGTCGACTGGACACCGTCGACTACGACGTTCCTGGCGGAGCGACTGCGTTGAGTCCCGACGGTACGCTCTACTTCACCACGACGGGCATCAGGTATCTGGGGAACGTGCCGCTCGGCGCCGATACGTCTCTGATCACGATCGGCACCGCGGTCGTGACACCACGCGAGATCCCGCTCGGGACCATCATCGCCGGCGAGCAATTCGACACGGTCCTGACCGACCTCGTCCGCAATTCAGGCACCGCGAAGCTCACCGTCCAGGAGCTCGTCCCCTACTGGCCCCGGACGATCGACATCGCCGTACTCTCGCCGTATCTGATTCCGGTGAAAACGCCGCGCGACACCGTACCGATCGGGGAGGCGCTTCCCGTCGAGGTGCGCGTCGAGCCCCGGGCGGCCGGCGCCTATACCGGTGTCTTCTACGTCGCCGCGTACAAGCTCCTCCGGTATGTCTCGCGCGGCACTGCGGTCGATCGGCCGCTGGCGCCGCAGGTGGACCTCGTCGACTTCGGCGCTGTCGATGTCAACGATCGGCTCGACACGTCCATTGCCGTCGCGCTGCGCAACGTCTCACCCTCGCGCCTGCAGCTCGGGCGCGCGCGGATCATCGGTCCCGACACGTCGCAGTTCGAGCTCACGCTCGGTCCACCGCCCGGTCCGCTCAACGTGAGTGGCAACCTGCCGTTGAGTATCGGGCTGCGTCCGAAGCGCGCCGGGCGAGTGAGCTCGCGCATCGCGTTCGAGTACGATGGGCCCGGCTCGCCGGCGATCATCCAGGTTGCGGCGGATATCACCGGCGTCCTTGGCGCCCCCGCCGATGGGTTCGATGCGGCCGTGCACCAGGTCGTATCGATCGCCCCGAACCCGGCATCGATGCGTGTCGACGTCACGATCGACGTCCCCCACGCCGGCGTCGTTCGAATGCGGGTCGTCGACCCGCTGGGTCGGGATGCGCTTCCGATGATCGAGCGCCGATTGAGCGCCGGTCGGCACTCGATTTCGATCGATGCGGCGGAGCTCGCGAGCGGATCGTACTTCATCACGCTCAACGGCCGATCGGGCGCGAGCGCAGTCCTCACGGTCATTCGGTAGCGGCGTCCGACGACATCGAGCGCACGACCGATAGCCAGCACCGAAGCCAACTCGATGATGCTCAGTATTCATCCGCTTTTTCTCGCTCCGCTGATCCTGCTCGGCGCGCTCCTGCCGGCGACGGCATCGTCGGAGCCCCGGCTCGAGGTTCTGACGGCAGTCATCGGCTTCGGACCGGTTGCTCCGGGATCGACGATGCGCATCGACGTTATCGTCGTCGCGCGCGAGGACTCCGTCATCGTCACGGGCTTCGACAGTCGCAGCGAGCGCTTCCTCGTGAGCTCGCCCTCGACGCTTCCGATCATCCTGGAGCCGGACGAGCGTCTCACGCTCACCATCGAGTTCAGGCCGACTGACTTCTACTACGCGCAGGGAGCGATCTGGGTCGAGACCGACGCACGCTACGACCCTTTGATCTTCGCCTGGGGCGGGATGTACACGCTGCGCAACGACGACAATCCGTTAAACATCCATCGCCCGTCGCATCGCGATCAGTTGCGTCCGGAGGACACGGTCGCGATCGAGTGGAGCGGCGTGCTGCCCACCGATCTCGTGCACCTTGAATTCTCGTCCGACGCCGGCGCGACCTGGAGCACGATCACGCGTCGCGCTTCCGGCCTGCAGCACCGCTGGATCGTTCCATCGGTATTGAGCGGCGACTGCATGATTCGCGCGACGCTGTGGAGGCCCGACAGCCTCCTCGAGCGCGACACGCTGCCGGTGCGCCATGATGCCTGGCCGCTCGACGGAGATTTCAGCAGAGATGGGAGGTGGCTCGTCACGGGTCGATACGAGGGTCCGGCTTCATCGCAGGGGATCGTCGATCTGTGGGATGCAGAATCGCGCTCGATCGTTCGAAGCGATACGCTTGCGCGCCATAACGTCTACGTCGCCACGTTCTCGAACGACAGCCGTCTGCTTGCGCTCGGACACGATGCCGACGACGTATCCGACACCTCGATGCGTATCATCGATGTCACCTCGGGCGACCTCCTGTCCGCGATGACGGGAAGCAGCGCGGCGGTATGGTATGCGCGTTTCAGTCCCGATGACCGATTCCTTGCGACCGCGGGCCACGGAGTGGACTGTCGCATCTGGGATGTCGCGAGCGGAACACTCGTTCGTTCGTTTTTCGATACGCTTGCGTCGACGACGCCACGCATCGCCTGGAGCGCGGACGGACGTCGTTTTGCGCTGGCTTCCTACGGCAGTCGACGGATTCGGATGTACGACGCCGAAACGTGGACGGTACTTCTCGACATCTCGACCGTCAACGCCGACGGGATCGCCAGATTCGTCACGGCGCTTGATTTCTCTCCCGACGGCCGCTGGTTGCTCACGGCGACCAATGACCAGGATCCGATTCTCTTCGATGTTGCGACCGGAGCGGTGACGGACTTCCTCATAGGGCTCTATCAACCGAATCGGGTGATGTTCAACCTCGATGGCCGGATCGCCATGGCGGCCCGGGACACCGTTGTGCTGTGGGATTCGTATGAGCGGGGTCAGTTGCTTGCGTTCAAGACCGGCGATCCGCGCACCGACGCCATCCTCTCATCCGACGGCGCATCGATGCTCCGGGATCTGCCGGGCGGTTCTCCGGTCATCTATACCTTCGCCGGCAGTGCGATCGACGCCGACAGCACTGACGGCGCGTTCGGCATCGGCATGCCGGCCGCTGCCGAGCTCGAGTCTGGACCGGTGCTCTCCGTGCGCCCAAACCCGGTGACCGGCGAGCTCCGCATCGTCATGGATTCAGAGGACGAGACCATCGTAGAGCTCATCGACCTGCTCGGGCGTCGCGTCCTCCGGCAGCACTTCGACGACCGTCTCGGACGGAGCCGATCGATCGATCTACGAGGGGTACCGTCAGGCGCATACAACGTCGTCATTCGACACGGCGGACGTGTTGCGATGAAGCAGATCGTCGTGCAGTGACGGCCCCTCGTCCAGTTCAGAGCAGCGGGGATCACGGACGCGCCGTGATCCCCGCGACAACACGATCCGCCGCACTCTACTCCCAATCCCCTCTCACGCGTATCCGCCCTTCTCCCGCCATGTGTCCTCCTGCTGGCGGATCTCGTCGGAGACCGTGCCCTCGGCGAAGTCCTCGAGCTCGAAGATGCGGCGCACCTCGACCTCGTCGTTCGGATCGAATGGCGCCCTTCCGAACGGCGCCTTCTTCATCCACTCCTCGATCTCCTCGCGCGAGTTGACCTTCAGGATCCAGAAGCCGGCGACGAGCTCCTTCGACTCGGCGAACGGACCGTCGATCACGGTGTTCTTGCCGTTGTCGTAGCGGACGCGGAATCCCTCGCTGCTCGGAGCCAGGCCCTCGCCGGCGAGCATCACGCCCGCGTCGATCAGCTCCTGATTGAAGACGCCCATCGCGTCGAGCTGCTCCTTCGACGGCAGCACGCCATTCTCCGAGTCCTTGCTTGCCTTGACGATGACCATGTACCGCATGACGTTCCTCCGTTTCGGTTGATGGTTGGTCAGAATCACTTCCTGCGCTCGTACCAATGTCGAACGACGGAAGGGTGAATTCGACAGGCTGGCGGAATTTTTTTTGCGGGCATCGACGGAGCCATGCCGCGGTGTCGGCTCGTCACTCGCGACGAATCCCGAGCGCGGACGTGCGCATTCGCTACCTTACCCCATGCAGACACCACCCGACACGCCCTCGCCCGCGGCCGCGGCGCCACTGCGGTTCGACGAGCTCGTCGAGCACATCTGGAGGATCGATCCGACGCAGCCCGAGGAGTCACTGCGGCTGCTCGACGATCTGCGATCGATGGTCAAGGACGGCGTCGTTTCGGGACCCCGCGATCTCGCGCTCGTCGGGCTCACGGAGCTGATGGTCAACCAGCAGCGCGGCGCATCGGGAGTGAGTGTCGAGAAGGCGATCGGCTTCGAGGCCGCGCTGCGCGATCAGGCCGACGTGCTCTGGCGCGCGCATGCCAATCGGCGCATCGCCATCAGTCTCATGGCGCACGGCGAGCCGACGCGGTCGATCGCGTTCGCGCAACTTGCCGTCGACCTCTTCCGCGACGCCGGAGAGCTCGCACTGACCGCGCGCTGTCTCGCGAGCCTTGCGACGGCGTATCAGGAGAGCGGCATGTACCCGAGCGCGATCGAGTCGTATCGCGAGGCGCGGGCGATGTCCGAAGCCACCGGCGATGCCGTCGGGCTCGGGTTCACGCTCAACAACCTCGCGAACGTCCACCTCATGCTCGGCGAACAGGCGCAGGCCATCGAGCTGTACGAGAGTGCTCGAGCGATCGCGGCGACGCATCGGTTGAAGCGGCTCGCGGGGCTCGCCACGATGAACCTGGCGATCGTGATGTCGGACATCGAAGACTACGAGCGGTCGTTCGCGTTGTACTCCGAGGCGCTCTCGCTCGACCTTGCGTCCGGTGATGAATCGGGCGCCTGCCTCGTGCTTCAGAATCTCGCGTCGCTCTCGGTGCGCCGCCACGATGACCGCCAGGCGCTCGAGTATCTCGCGCAATGCATCGAGATCGCGCGCCGCCTCGACGCGCGATCGAGCCTCATGGGCGCTCTGCTGATATCGGCCGGGATCGCCATGAGGGCCGGCGAGCGCGACGCGGCGATGGAATCGATCGCCGAAGCAGAGGCGATCGCGGGCGAGCTCGACAGCGATGATCGACGGACGCGACTGTACGAGGAGCTCCACCGCATCTACTTCGATGCCGGCATGTACCGCGAGGCCTACGAGAACCTGCGCGAATATCATCGCATCGACCGGGAGGTGCGAACCAACGAGTCGCACCGCCGGATTCTCGAGATCGAGGCCGCACGCGAGCTCGAGATCGAGCGCATACGAAGCGTCGAGCTCGCCGGCGCGCTCGCCCAGCTCAAGAGCGCGCAGACCCGGCTCGTCCACGCCGAGAAGATGTCGTCGCTGGCGCAGTTGACCGCCGGCATCGCCCATGAGATCAACAACCCCGTCGGATACATCCGCGCGAGCATCTCGCCCTTGCGTCGGGACCTCGATCAGTTGCTCGATGGCGGGCTCGAGTCGGTCGAGCGCGACGAGCTGCGCTCCGAGATCGGTGATCTGTTGCGTGGTATCGAAGCGGGAGCGACGCGCACGACCGACCTGGTCACGAGCCTGCGGAGATTCTCACGACTCGACGAGGATGACTTCAAGCAGGTGGATCTGCGCCAGGGCATCGAGAGCGTCCTGTCGTTGCTCGGTCGGCGTCTCGACGGTCGCATCGATGTCCGTCGGGAGCTCGATGCCGTGCCCGAGATCGAATGCCGACCCGGGCAGATCAATCAGGTGATCATGGGTGTCCTGTCGAACGCGATCGACGCAATCGAGGGACCTGGCGCGGTGGTGATCGGGTTGCGGCACGAGGGCGCGAGCGTTGTCCTGAGCATCGGCGACTCGGGACGCGGCATTTCCAGTGACGACCTTCCCCGCATCTTCGAGCCGTTCTTCACGCGCAAGGAGGTCGGTTCCGGTCAGGGCCTCGGCCTTGCGATCGCGCACACGATCATCGCGGAGCATCACGGCAGCATCGAAGTCACGGAGACCTCGGAGCGCGGCACGACCGTGACCATCAGACTGCCCGTATCGCACCAGGTCGCGGTTGACGAGCGATGACCGAGACGCGCACGGGCGGCGCTGCGAAGGCACGCGATCGCTCCTGAGGCTCGCCTCGACATTCATCGCCGCGACGATCACCGCGACATTCACCGCCCCGGCATCATCACCGCCAGCATCTTCTCGAGACTCTCACCCTGCTCGAGGCCGAGCTTCTTGCGCAGTCGCTTGCGCTGCGCCTTGAGTCCCTCGGCGCCGATGCCCATGAACGTCTCGATCTCCTTCGACGAATGACCCGCGCCGATGAGCGCGCAGAGGCGCTCCTGCTTGCGCGTCAGATCCGGAGACCGCTCGCGCAGCGCACGGTAGAATCCGTCGTCGGCCGAGCCGACGTAGCGCTCGGTCGCCGCGGGCTCGTCGTTCTGCGCGCGGAGCTCGGCGAGCATCTCGCGCAGGAATCCCGTCGGCGTCTGATCGCGGCTCGAAACGTCGCGCTCGAGCGCGGAGTGCAGCCTGTCCTCGACGCGCTCGACGCGCCGCCGGCGGTCGCTCAGTTCGACCACGGCGCTGGCGAGCTCTCGTTCGAGCCGCTGCCGCCGCTCGCGCTCGAGGTCGGCCTCGCGCTCGAGCAGGTCGATCTCGGCGACCATGCGCGCGTGGTTGAGGTTCTGTTCGGCGCGGCTCTCGAGCAGCGTCCGC
>Ga0247823_10002047_pt1 | contig 16680 bp, 17 predicted proteins | sample 13C_PalmiticAcid_2_FD_192426 | JGI IMG/M metagenome (GOLD analysis project Ga0247823, IMG submission 192426) | Soil microbial communities from agricultural site in Penn Yan, New York, United States - 13C_PalmiticAcid_Day30 | ecosystem: Environmental > Terrestrial > Soil > Agricultural land...
TTCTGGTGGCCCAGGTCGACGGCGATGGCCTGGATGGGCGCGCTGATCGGGCTGGGGGGGTATGCGCTGGTGCTCGGTCTGGAAGGATGGGCGGCGGCGCGGGTGAACCGGGGCGATGCCGCGCCGGCGGCGGGGTGGCGGGGCACGGCGGGCGCCTGGTGGCAGGAGGTGCGCGTGGCTCCGCAAGTGTTTGCGTGGCGCCAGCCGTTTCGCTGGACCCGCCTGCCCGATGACACGGCTCCGTCCGACGGCACCGCGCCGGCGGTGGTCTTCGTCCACGGGTTCGTGTGCAACCGGGGTTTCTGGTTGCCCTGGATGCAGCGCCTTCGCCGTGAGGGCGTGCCCTATGCGTCGGTCAACCTGGAACCCGTCTTCGGTGACATCGATGACTACGTGCCGATCCTGAGCGACGCGGTGCGTCGCGCCCAGGCGCTCACAGGTCGCCCGCCGGTGCTCGTGTGCCACAGCATGGGCGGGCTCGTCGCGCGCGCGTGGCGGGCGGCCGAGCCGGACACACCCGTGCACCAGGTCATCACCATCGGCAGTCCGCACCGGGGGACGTGGCTGGGGCGGTTCAGCCGCGTGGCCAATGGCCGACAGATGCGGCAGGAAGGGGACTGGCTGGCGGCCCTGTTCCGCCGTGAAGCCCAGCTTCAGCCTCGGGACACCTATGCCGACTTCGTGTGCTGGTACTCCAACGCCGACAACATCGTGTTTCCCACCTCCACGGCCACCTTGCCCGGGGCCGACAACCGACTGGTGCCCGGCACGGCGCACGTGGCGCTCGCCTTTCACCCCAAGGTGATGGACGAGTCGCTGGCCATCGTGGCGTCGGCGGGCAAGTCGCCGAGCGATCGAACCGCTTCGTAGAGCGGTGCGAAATCGGGCGCGGTCATCTCGAACAGCTGGGCGAAGCTGTCGATGACGAAGTACGTGGCCTGGTAGTCGTCGATCTTGTAGCGCGTGCGCATGCAGCGCAGCAGATCGAGCGCGATGCGTCGGGGCTGCGGGCTGGTGACGCTGTGGCGCAGCTCGCCCGACGAACTCAGGATGCCCGCGCCGTAGGCCCGCAGGCCGTCGGGCTGGCGGATCAGCCCGAACTCGATCGTGTACCAGTACAGCCGTGAGAGCAGCTCGCCGGCGCCCAGGTCGTGTGCCTTCAGGCCACCCGCCCCATAACGCTGCACGTAGTCGGCAAACACCGGGTTGAACAGCAGCGGCACGTGGCCGAACAGGTCGTGGAACACGTCGGGTTCGACGATGTAGTCGAACTCGGCCGGCGTGCGGATCCAGTCGGTCACCGGAAAGCGGCGGTTCGCCAGCAGGTCGAAGAACGGTCGCTCGGGAATCAGGCCGGGCACGGCAACGATTTCCCAGCCGGTCGCGGGCTTGAGGCGCTCGTTGATTTCCTCGAAGCGGGGAATGCGGTCCTTCACGCCCAGCGAAGGCAGGGCCTCGATGAAGGCATCGCTAGCCAGGCCCGGCAGCAGCGCGGTCTGACGCTCGTAGAGGCGGTGGTAGGTGTCGTGGTCCGCCTCGGTGTACGAGGCCCAGTTCTGCGGACAGGTGTAGTCGCCCCCTGCGCGCGAGTAATCGCCGCGCGGCGGGCGGTCGCTGGCGCCATAGACGACAGGTTCAACGGCCATGGCGTTCGAGCTCAGGCCTTGAGCACGCCGCGGCGCACCTGGTCCAGCTCCATGGTCTCGAACAACGCCTTGAAGTTGCCTTCTCCAAAGCCCTGGTTGCCCTTGCGCTGGATGAACTCGAAGAAGATCGGACCCAGCTGGTTCTCGCTGAAGATCTGCAGCAGCAGCTCACCGGGCGCACCGTCCACCAGGATGTTGCGCTGTTTCAGGGCCTCGAGATCCTCGCCGTGGTTCGGGATGCGCTTGGGCAGCAGTTCGTAATAGGTTTCGCTGGTGTTGAGCAGCTTCACGCCGCTGAGTTCGAGCGCGTCCACCGTCTCGTACAGGTTGGTCGAGCCCATGGCGATGTGCTGGATGCCTTCACCGTGGTAGCGGTCCAGGTACTCCTGGATCTGACCCGATTTCTCATTGCCTTCTTCGTTGATCGGGATGCGGATCTTGCCGCAGGGGCTGGTCATGGCCTTGCTCTTCACGCCCGTGGCCTGGCCCTCGATATCGAAGTAGCGCACCTCGCGGAAGTTGAACAGGCGCTCGTAGAAGCCGGCCCACTCTTCCATGCGGCCGCGGTGCACGTTGTGCGTGAGGTGATCGATGTAGGTCAGCCCATGGCCGACGGGGTTGAGTTCGGCGCCGGGCAGTGGCTCGAAGTCCACGTCGAAGAAGCCGATGTTGCCGATGTCGCCGGTCTTGGCGCCGTTCTTGCCGCGCCACTTGTCGATGAAGTAGATGATGGAATCGCCGATGCCTTTGATGGCCGGGATGTTCAGTTCGCCCGGGCCGGCCGATTGCGCATAGCCCCAGGCACCGAGCGAGATGGCGCGCTCGTAGGCGGCTTTGGCATCGGCCACACGGAACGCGATGGCGCACACGCTCGGACCATGCAGGCGTGCGAAGCGCTGCGCGAAGCTGTCGGGCTCGGCGTTGATGATGAAGTTGATCTCGCCCTGGCGGTACAGCGTCACGGCCTTGTGGCGGTGCCTGGCGATCGCCTTGAAGCCCATGCGCTCGAACAGCGCGCCCATGGCCACCGGGTCCGGGGCCGCGTACTCGATGAACTCGAACCCATCGGTGCCCATGGGGTTCTCCCAGGTGGTGGCGGCGGTCTGGGCGGCGGCGGGCAGGGGGGTGTTCATGGCGGTCTCCGTGGTGTGTGGGGGCGATGGGCCACTGTATCGGCGCAGGGTGTCACGATTCCGGCGTTTTGGGGCGCGCCACTCGTCTGAATTGCAGGAATCCTGCAGAATGCAGGACATGGAAGCACTCGATAAGCTCGATCGTCACATTCTGCGCAGCCTGCAGGCCGATGGCCGCGCCACCTACGACCAGATCGCGGACGCGGTGGGTCTCTCACCCAGCGCGGTGTTGCGCCGGGTGAAGCGCCTGGAAGAGGCGCACATCATCGACCGCTACGTGGCCCTGGTGCGACCGGAGGCGGTCGGTCTGGGGCTGACGGCCCACGTGAGCGTGCGGCTGGAGAAACACGCCGACAGCGCCAAGCGCAACCCCATGGACCTGTTCCGCGCCAGCGTGCTGTCGTGGCCGGAGGTCGTGGAGTGCGCCGCGCTCACCGGTGACATGGACTTCCACCTGCGCCTGGTGGTGGCCGACATGGCCGCTTACTCGCGCTTCATCATGGACACCCTGCTCAAGCACCCGAGCGTGCAGGATTGCAAGACCAGCTTCGTGATGGACCGCGTGAAAAGCACCACGGCTTTGCCGTTGTGAGGCGGTTTTCGTCCCCGTCCGTCGGGTTCCCCTGGGTTTAGGGGTTTGCGTCCTTGTCGATATAGGGATAACCCGTACATTCCTGCCCATGGTTGATCCCACCCGCTGGTTCAAATCGACGCCGCTCCAGGCCCAGGCCGGGGTGCGTGCGTCGTCGTCCGCCGGCAGCGTGCCCGAGAAGGGCGACAAGTCGAACCCGGTGGTGGTGCCGATCCGCTCGATCGGGCCCGGTCAGATCGCGCGCATCGAGGCGCACCTTCTGGAACTCGATTCGCAAGACCGGTACCTGCGTTTCGGCTACGCGGCGAATGACGAGCAGATCCGCCGCTACGTGGCACAGCTCAACTTCGAGCGGGACGAACTCTTCGGCATCTTCAACCGCCGGCTCGAGCTCATTGCCATGGCCCACCTGGCGTTTTCGCTGGACCCCAAGTACAACAGCTGCGCCGAGTTCGGTGTATCGGTGAACAAGAGCGCACGCGGCCGGGGCTACGGTGGCCGCCTGTTCGAGCGCGCCGTCATGCACGCGCGCAACGAGGGGGTGCACATGCTGTTCATCCACGCGCTGTCGGAAAACACCGCGATGCTCAAGATCGCCCGCCGTGCCGGCGCGGTGATCGAGCGCGATGGCTCGGAGTCGGAAGCCCATCTGCGGCTGCCGCCAGCGGACTTCGATTCGCGCGTGACGGAGATCGTCAACGAACAGGTCGCCATCACCGACTACCACCTCAAGGCCCAGGCCAAGCAGTTCTGGGGCATTCTCTCGGTGCTGCAGGAGATCCGCCAGGGCGTGCGTGAAGCGCGCGAGCGGGTCCGGGGCTGAGCCTGGCTGGGCGCCGCGCCCGCGCGGCTTTGCGTGCCGACACCCGCTTGGGGTATCCTTCCGGGCTGTTACAACCTCCCCCATCCTTCAGTGGCCGACTCCCCTCCCAGTAGCGGGCCGCAGCGCAGCCTGCGGCATGCCGACAAACGTGGTTTTCTGCAAAAGCTTGCGGAGTTCATCCATCCCGGGCCGGACTCCAAGGACGAGCTGATCGAGACCCTCGCCGAGGCCGAAGACAACGACATCATCAACGCCGAGTCGCGCGTCATGCTGGAGGGCGTGATCCGCATCGCCGACATGACCGCCGGCGACGTCATGGTGGCCACCCCGCGCATGGATGTGCTGGACATCGATGCCCCCTTCGACGAACTGCTGCACCTGGTGATCGACACCGCGCACTCGCGCTTCCCGGTGTTCGAGGGCGAGCGCGAGAACATCATCGGCATCCTGCTGGCCAAGGACCTGCTCAAGCTGCAGCGCGCACCCGCGCTCAACATCCGGGCGCTGCTGCGCCCGGCCACCTTCGTGCCCGAGAGCAAGGGCCTCAACGACCTGCTGCGCGAGTTCCGCGGCAACCGCAACCACCTGGCCATCGTGATCGACGAATTCGGCCGCGTGGCCGGTCTGATCACCATCGAGGACGTGCTGGAAGAAATCGTCGGCGAGATCGAGGACGAGTTCGATGTGGCCGAAGACGACGGCGACATCTTCGCCCTGGCCGACGGCACCTGGCGCGTGAGCGGCGACACGGCCATCGAGCGCATCAACGAATCCTTCGGGTTAAAGCTGTCCGAGGAAGACTTCGACACCATCGGCGGCATGATCGCCCACGCCATGGGCCACGTGCCCAAGCGGGGCGAAGTCCATGAACTCGACGGCCTGCGCTTCACCGTGCTGCACACCAAGGGCGGCGCCGTGAAGTGGTTCAAGGTCATGCCCCAGCCGGGCGAGGCCTGAGTCCACCTCACCCATGCGCAGCCTTTTCGGGTCACTCCACACGCCGTCGAGTTTCAACCCGATGAGCCGTCGCCCTCCCGGGCGCAGCGCACGCGGCAGCGGCTTCGCCTGGTTCCTCGTGTGCCTGTTGGGCGGGACCCTGCAGGCGGCCTCCATCGCCTGGCCTTTGGCGGGCTGGAGCCTGCCGGGCACCGTGCAAGGCCAGCCCAACGGCTGGTGGCAGATCGCGTCGCTGGCGCTGCTCGTGCTGGCGCTGCAATACGCCACCCGGGTGGGCCAGGCGGTGTGGCGCGGCTGGGTGTTCTCCACCGTCTGGCTGGCAGGCACCTTCTGGTGGCTGTTCATTTCCTTGCACACCTACGGCGGCCTGCCCGCCTGGCTGGCGGTGCTCGCCGTGCTCGCGCTGGCGGGGCTGTTGTCGATCTATTACGCCGTGGTGGTGGGTTTCCTGTGCGCCTGGGCTCCGGTGTCGCGCACCGCGCAAGGGCTGATGTTCGCCTCGCTCTGGACGCTGGCGGAGCTGGCGCGCGGGCACTGGTTCACGGGCTTCCCCTGGGGCGCCGGCGGGTACGCGCAGGTGGACCTGATGGCCCCCTGGGCACCGCTGGTGGGTGTGTACGGCATGGGCTTCCTGGCGGCGGTGCTGGCGTATTCGGCGGCCTCCCTCGTCTCCGGCGCCTGGCGGCGCTTCAGCGTCTGGATACAGTCCCCGGTCAGTCGCCCGGCGGGGCGCACGGCCGGCGGTGTGCGGGTGGTGGCGCCTGCGCCCCGGGTGCAAGCTCGGCTCGTGCCTGGGCTTGCCGATGGCTGGCCCGGGGTCTTGCGTTCGCTGGCCTTGTTCCTGGTGGTCGGCGCGCTGCTGGTCAGCCTGCTGGGCGGCGGCGCGGCGTGGCGCGGCCTGGGGCACCGGGACACCGCCGGTTCGGGCGAGCTGCGAGTCTGGCTGCTGCAAGGCAACATCGCGCAGGATCAGAAGTTCGAACCCGGTACCGGGGTGGCCCAGGCGCTGAACTGGTACCCGACGCAGATCGCCGAAGCGGTCCAGGCCGCGCGCAGCTCGACCACCGGGCCGCAGCTCGTGGTGGCGCCCGAGACCGCCATTCCCCTGTTGCCCGGCCAGCTCGGCCCCGACTTCTGGCAGCCCTTGCTCGGGCAGCTGGCCGAGCAGCCTGCCGGCACCGGCGTCGGCGCGCTGGTGGGGCTGCCGCTGGGCAGCCTGGAGCAGGGTTACACCAATTCGGTGTGGGGACTCAACGCGGGGTCGGCCCATCGGCTGCAAAGCCTGGCCCGCCTCGACACGCCGGACAACGGCCTCTACCGCTACGACAAGCACCACCTCGTGCCCTTCGGCGAGTTCATCCCGCCCCTGTTCCGCTGGTTCACCGACCTCATGAACATTCCGCTCGGCGATTTCAACCGGGGGGCGCTGGCGCAGCCGGCCTGGGCGCTGGCCGGGCAGCGCGTGGCGCCCAACATCTGCTACGAAGACCTGTTCGGCGAAGAGCTGGCGGCCTCGTTCCGCGACCCCACGGCGGCACCGACCGTGCTGGTCAACCTCAGCAACATCGCCTGGTTCGGCGACAGCATCGCGATCGACCAGCACCTGCACATTTCACGGCTGCGCGCGATCGAACTGGGGCGGCCCATGCTTCGCGCCACCAACACCGGCGCCACGGCGGTCATCGACCACCAGGGCCAGGTCACCCACCAGTTGCAGCGGCTCACGCGCGGTCGGCTGGAAGCCTCGGTGCAGGGCCGCAGCGGCCTCACGCCCTACGCGCAGTGGACCGCCCGCTGGGGTCTGGCCCCCCTCTGGGTGGGCTGTGCGGTGCTGGCGTTGCTGATCGCCTCCACCCGGAACCTGGGTCGTCGAGGCGGGCGCACGCGCCGGCGCTGAGCGCGCCCGTAAAATCGGGCACTTGGGGCATTCGAAGCGCGATGCCGCGCCACGCCCCCACCCAGACCATCCTTGGCCAGGCTTCGCACCCGGCTTCTTTCCCATGTTGACCTTCCAGCACATCATTCTGAAACTGCAGTCCTATTGGGACGCTCAGGGCTGCGCGTTGCTCCAGCCCTACGACATGGAGGTGGGTGCCGGCACCAGCCACACCGCCACCTTCCTGCGCGCGCTCGGCCCCGAGCCCTGGAAGGCCGCCTACGTGCAGCCCAGCCGCCGCCCCAAGGACGGGCGCTATGGCGAGAACCCCAACCGCCTGCAGCACTACTACCAGTACCAGGTGGTGCTCAAGCCCGCGCCGAGCAACATCCTCGAGCTTTACCTCGGCAGCTTGGAGGCCCTGGGCTTCGACCTCAAGAAGAACGACATCCGCTTCGTCGAAGACGACTGGGAAAACCCCACGCTGGGCGCCTGGGGCCTGGGCTGGGAGGTCTGGCTCAATGGCATGGAAGTGACGCAGTTCACCTACTTCCAGCAGGTGGGCGGGATTGACTGCAAGCCCATCACGGGTGAAATCACGTACGGCCTGGAGCGCCTGGCCATGTACCTGCAAGGCGTGGACAACGTCTACAACCTGAAGTGGACCGACACGCTGAGCTACGGCGACGTCTACCTGCAGAACGAGAAGGAGCAGTCGGCCTACAACTTCGAGCACAGCGACGCCGACTTCCTTTTCACCGCATTCAACGCGCACGAGAAACAGGCCAAGCACCTGATGGAGCAACAGCTCGCGCTGCCCGCCTACGAACAGGTGCTCAAGTGCGCGCACAGCTTCAACCTGCTGGACGCGCGCGGTGCCATCAGCGTGACCGAGCGCGCCGCCTACATCGGCCGCATCCGCAACCTGGCGCGCGCCGTGGCACAGAGCTACTACGAGAGCCGCGAGCGCCTGGGCTTCCCCATGGCGCCGCGCGAGTGGGTGGAACAGATGGTGAAGAAGGCCGCGTGAGCGCCGGGTGAAAGAACAAGAATGACCGCACAGAACCTGCTCGTTGAGCTGTTTGTCGAAGAGCTGCCGCCCAAGGCACTGAAGAAACTCGGCGATGCCTTCGCCACCGTGCTGGGTGACCAGCTCAAGGCCCAGGGCTTGGCGCCGGCCGATGCGGCCGTGACCGCCTTCGCCTCGCCACGCCGCCTCGCGGCACACGTGACCGGCGTGCTCGCGCGCGCCGCCGACAAAGCCGTGTCGCAAAAACTCATGCCGGTGAGCGTGGGGCTGGACGCCAACGGCCAGCCCACGCCCGCGCTGCTCAAGCGCCTGGCCGCGATCGGCGCCGACGCCTCGGCGGTGGCCGGCCTCAAGCGCGCCCCCGACGGCAAGGCCGAAGCCCTGTTCTTCGACAGCGTGCAGGCGGGTGTCGAGCTGGCGGCCGGTGTGCAAAAGGCCTTGAGCGAAGCCCTGGCCAAGCTCCCCATTCCCAAGGTGATGACCTACCAGCTGGCAGACGGCTGGAGCGATGTGAAGTTCGTGCGACCCGCGCACCGCCTGCTGGCCTTGCATGGCTCGACGGTGCTGGGTGTCGAGGCGTTGGGGCTTCAGGCCTCCAACATGACCGAGGGGCACCGCTTCGAATGTGAGCCCAAAGCCTTTGCCATTCACAGCGCGGACAGCTACCCGCAACAGATGAAGGCGCAGGGCGCCGTCATCGCTTCGTTCGCCGAGCGCAAGGCGGAGATCGTGCGCCAGCTCGCGGCCGCCGCCGCGAATGTGGGCGGTGGTTGCCGACCGATCGACGACGACGCGCTGCTCGACGAAGTGACCGCGCTGGTCGAGCGGCCCAACGTGCTCATCTGCGAGTTCGAGACCCAGTTCCTCGACGTGCCGCAGGAATGCCTCATCCTCACGATGAAGGCCAACCAGAAGTATTTCCCGCTGCTGGACGCGCAGGGCAAGCTGACCCACCGCTTCCTGGTGGTCAGCAACATCAGCCCGGCGGACCCGAGCGCGGTGATCGGCGGCAACGAGCGCGTGGTGCGCCCGCGCCTGGCCGATGCCAAGTTCTTCTTCGACCAGGACCGCAAGAAGACGCTGGCCTCGCGCGTCGAAGGCCTGGGCAAGGTGGTCTATCACAACAAGCTGGGCACGCAGGGCGAGCGCATGGAGCGCGTGCGCGCCATCGCCCGGGCCATCGGCCAGCAACTCGGGGGCGACGTGCTCGCGCAGCAGGCCGATACCGCCGCGCAGCTGGCCAAGACCGACCTGCTGACCGACATGGTGGGCGAGTTCCCCGAGCTGCAAGGCATCATGGGCGGCTACTACGCGCGCCACGACGGCCTGACCGAGGACATCGCCTTCGCGATCGAAGACCACTACCGCCCGCGCTTTGCCGGCGACGAACTGCCACGCAACAAGGCGGGTGTGGTGGTGGCGCTGGCCGACAAGCTGGAGACGCTGGTCGGCATGTTCGGCATCGGCAACCTGCCCACCGGCGACAAGGACCCGTTCGCGCTGCGCCGCCATGCCCTGGGTGTGATCCGCATGCTGATCGAGAAGGACCTGCCGCTCGATCTGAGTGCCCTGCTGCAATCGGCGGTGCCGGCTTTTGGCGCCCTGATCACCGACCCCAGCACGGCCTTGTCCGACTTCATCTTCGACCGCCTCGCCGGCGGCCTGCGCGAGCAAGGCTACAGTGCACAGGAAGTCGATGCCGTGCTGGCCCTGCAGCCTCAGCGGCTGGGCGAGGTGGCGAAACGCCTGGCGGCGGTGCGCGCTTTCGCGGCGTTGCCCGAAGCGCCCGCGCTCGCGGCCGCCAACAAGCGCATCGCCAACATCCTCAAGAAGGCCGAAGGCGAGGGCGCTCCGGTGCAGGAGGCCTTGCTGGTCGAGCCCGCCGAGAAAGCCCTGTTCACCGCCATGCAGGCCACGGTGCCTGCCGCCAACGCGAAGTTCGACGCGGGGGACCACACCGCCTCGCTGCAGGCGCTCGCCGCGCTGCGCGCGCCGGTCGATGCCTTCTTCGATGGCGTGATGGTCAACGCCGAGGATCCCGCGCTCAAGGCCAACCGGCTCGGCCTGCTGCGCCAGTTGCACGAGGCCATGAACCGTGTGGCCGACCTGTCCCGCCTGGCGGCCTGACGTCGCACCACCATGAAGCTGCTCATCCTCGACCGCGACGGCACGCTCAACCGCAGCCGCGACGACTACGTCGCCTCGCCGGACGAGTGGGAGGCCCTGCCCGGCGCGCTCGAGGCCGTGGCGCGGCTCAACCAGGGGGGCTGGCGCATCGTGCTGGCGACCAACCAGTCCGGCATCGGGCGCGGTCTGTTCGACATGGCCTCGCTCAATGCCATCCACGCCAAGATGCACCGCCAGCTCGCGGCGGCCGGGGCGCGCGTCGAGGCGATCTTCATGTGCCCGCATGCGCCTGAAGACCTGTGCGCCTGTCGCAAGCCCGCGCCCGGTCTGTTCCTGCAGGTCGGCGCCCGGTTCGGCGTGCCGCTGGCCAACGTGCACGCCGCCGGCAATGCCATGCGGCACGTGCGCGCGGCGGCGGCGGCGGGCTGCCGCCCCCATTTGCTGATGACCGGCAAGTCCGAGCACCTGCGGGGCCGTGTGGGCTCCGGCGCGCCCGTGGACCTGGCCGCGCTCGCCCCCGATCTGCCGCCCGGCACGCATCCCCACGACGACCTCGGCGCCTTCGCCGACTGGCTGCTCGCGCAGCCCACCACCTGATCCTCACCTTCCATGATCCTCATCCATCTGCTGCGTTCGGTCCTGCACACCCTGTTCATGGCCGTGACCGTCGTGCCCTGGGCGCTCGCGGTGCTGGTGGCGGCGCCCTTTCTCAACAGCACGCAGATCTACTGGATGTGCGCGGGCTGGCTCAAGCTGGCGGTGGCCAGCGGGCAATTGATCCTGGGCATCCGCAACCAGGTGATCGGCTTCGAGAACCTGCCGGTGGGCAGCACCGCGCCGGCCGTGCTGTTGCTCAAGCACCAGTCCACCTGGGAAACCTTCTGCATGCCGGCGCTGATGCCGCACCCGCTGGCTTATGTGTTCAAGAAGGAACTGCTCTACGTGCCTTTCTTCGGCTGGGCCATGAGCCGCATGGACATGATCCACATCGACCGCAGCAAGCGCGCCCAGGCCTTCAACAAGGTCGTCGAGCAGGGCCAGCGGCTGCTCAACCAGGGCACCTGGGTCATCATGTTTCCCGAAGGCACGCGCATCGCGCGCGGGCAGAAGGGCCAGTACAAGAGCGGCGGCACGCGGCTGGCCGTGGCCACCGGCGCGCCGGTGATCCCGATCGCGGTCACCTCCGCCAAGTGCTGGCCGCGCAAGGCCTTCATCCGGCGCCCCGGCACGGTGGAGTTCTCCATCGGCAAGCCCATCCCCAGCGAAGGCCGTGAACCCGACGAGCTGATGCGCGAGGTCGAGGCCTGGATCGAGACGGAGATGCGCCGCCTCGACCCCGAGGCCTACCGCACCGCCTGAGCCTCGCCATGCAGCGCTTCGTGCAACTGGCGCTCGACTTCCTCGGCGGACCCGCGCCCGCGCCTCAGCGGCCCGAGGCACCACCGCCGTCGCCGCCTGCCGTGGCGGCACCGCCGGCCCTGCCCATGAGCCAGGTGTTCCAGCCGGCTGCATGGCACCACCCCCGGGCCAACCGCACGCTGCGGCTGGGCGCCTGCGACGTGGCCTACGAATTCAAGCGCGGCAAGCGCCGCACCATCGGCCTGTCGGTCAGCACCGACGGGCTGAGCGTGAGCGCGCCTCGCTGGACACCGGTCGGTGAGGTCGAGGCGCTGCTGCACGACAAATCGGCCTGGGTGCTGGAGAAACTGCAGAGTGCCCGCCAGCGCGCGGGCGAAATGGAGCAGGCGCGCATCCGCTGGGCCGACGGTGTCGAGTTCGACTACCTCGGTGAGCGCATGCGCCTGGTGCTGGATCCGACGCACACGTTCACGCAAGTGGGCGCGGTGCTCGAGCCCGCCGCGGAGGCGGGCGGCATCGCCACGCTGCACATCGGCCTGGCGCGCAGCGCGCAGGAAGCTCAGATCCGCGATGCCGCGCAGGCCTGGTTGATGAAGCGGGCCAAGGCCCTGTTCGTCGAGCGCCTGGACCACTTTGCCCCGCAACTCGGCGTGCGCTACAGCAAGCTGCGCCTGTCCAGCGCGGGCACGCGCTGGGGCAGCGCGAGCGCCGATGGATCGATCCGCCTGAACTGGCGGCTGATCCACCTCAAGCTGGACATGATCGACTACGTCGTGGTGCACGAGCTCAGCCATCTGCACCACATGGACCACAGCCCCCAGTTCTGGGACGTGGTCGCGCGGGTCCTGCCCGACCACGCCGAGCGCCGTCGGGCGCTGCGTGCGGCGGCCGTGCCGCTGGACGGGTGACATCCTGGGGCTGACGGCGTCGCCGCAGGGCGATTCCGTTAAGATCGGCCGCCTGACGTTGACGTAAACGTCAATAAAGGGCACCCCCCACATGGCGACGACCCCGACCTACACCATCAGTGATCTGGCCCGCGAGTTCGACCTGACCACGCGCGCCATCCGCTTCTACGAAGACATGGGCCTGCTGCAACCGCAGCGCGAAGGTCCGGGTGGCCGCAACCGGGTCTACACCTCGCGCGACCGCACGCGCCTCAAGCTCACCCTGCGTGCCAAGCGCCTGGGGCTGTCGCTGACCGAGGCCAAGGACATCATCGACATGTACGACAGCCCGCGTGACACCGGGCCGCAGTTGCGCAAGTTCCTGACCGTGCTGGCCGACCACCGCCGCCAGCTCGAGGAGCAGATGGCCGATCTCGTGGCCAACCTCGACGAGGTGAAGACGCACGAAAAGGAAGCCCGCGCCCTGCTGGGCAAGATCGAAAAGACCCCCAAGGCCTGACCGCCGGGGTAAGCTGCCGGCGTTCGCGGCCATGGGGCTGCGTCTCGAAAGGCCTTTGCCATGTCCCTGATCGCCAGCATCGTCGTTGCGCTCGTCGCGCTGCTTCACGTCTACTTTCTCGTGCTCGAGATGTTCCTGTGGGACAAGCCGGCCGGCATGAAGGCTTTCGGCCAGACCCCCGCGTCGGCCGCGGCCACCAAGGTGCTGGCGGGCAACCAGGGGCTGTACAACGGCTTCCTCGCCGCCGGCCTGCTCTGGGGCCTGTGGCTGGGCCCTGAAGGCTTTGACGTGAAGGTGTTCTTCCTGCTCTGCGTGCTGATTGCCGGCCTGTACGGCGCGGTCACGGCGAGCCGCAAGATCCTGTTCGTGCAGGCTCTGCCAGCGGCACTGGGGCTGGTGCTGGTCTGGCTGAGCCGCGCGGCCTGATCAGCTCGCGGCGGCGCCCGCCGCGTACTGGCGCAGGAAGTCTTCGCTCGGCGGGATCGGCTTGATCACATCGATCAGCACGCCGTCGGGGCCCTGCACGATGAAGTGGCGCTGGCCGAAGGCTTCGTCCCGCAGGGCGAGGCGCACGGTCAGGCCCTGGGCGAGCGCGCGCTCGTATTCCGCGTCGACATCGTCCACTTCGAAGTTGAGCAGCACCCCCGAGGCCCGGCCGCCCCGCGCGCTCGCCGGGATGGTGGCGTGCGTGCCATCGAGGATGGCGAGGTTGACCGTCGGGTCCTCGCTGGATTGAAGGTGCACGTACCAGCCGCTGTCGAACAGGCTCGTGAAACGGAAATGGGTTTCGTAAAAGCGGGCCGTCTCGGCCACGCGGTCGGTCATCAGGACGGGGTAGTACGAGGTGGATTTCATGGCGGATCTCCTGTAGAAAACATACATACAATATGCATGTAAACTCAATATAACATACAGACTGCATGTATGCAAAAATCCGTTCCCGCCCCACGCCGCTCCCAGGGTGAGCGCACCGACGCCACCCGCACCGCCCTGGTGAGCGCGGCGCGCGCGCTGTTCGAAGTCAGGGGCTTCGCCGCCACCGGCACGCCCGAGATCGTCGCCGCCGCCAACGTGACCCGCGGGGCGCTCTACCACCACTTCACGGACAAGACCGAGCTGTTCCATGCCGTGGCCCGGCAGGTGGCGCAAGAGGTGGCAGACGAGATCGCGCGGCGCTCGCGTCCGCACCCGCAGCCGGTGGACGCGCTGCTTGCCGGGGCTCAGGCCTATTTCGCCGCCATGGCCGAGGCCGGCCGCGCGCGCCTTCTCCTGCTCGAAGCCCCGGCCGTGCTCCCGGCCGAGCAGGTGCTCGGGTTGAGCGACCTCGCCGGGTTCCAGGCCCTGCAGGAAGGCTTGCAGGCCGCGTTGCAAGGCCACCCCGAAGCCTTGCCCTTGCGCGAACTCAGCGTGCTGCTGTCGGCGGCGTTCGACCGCGCGGCGCTGGCGATTGCCCGGGGCGAACCGGCCGCACCCTATGAGCAGGCGGTGGGCCTGCTGCTGTCACGCCTGGTCACGCAGCCACACGACGCGGCCTTGGCCGGCGTCGTTGAGGCGCGCCGTTAGAGCGTCGGCTTGCGGCTCGGGCACCTGCAGCGACACCGTCACGCCGTCGCCGTGCGCCACCTCGATCAGGCGGGCGCCATGCCCATCGAGTTCGCGGCGCAGCCAGCCCTCCAGCGCGTAGGGCAGCACGCAGCGCAGCGTGCGCCAGCGCACCACAGCGACCTTGTCCGCCTGCAGCAACGCCTGGGCCACGCTGTCGGTGTAGGCGCGCACCAGTCCGCCCGCACCCAATGGCGTGCCGCCGTAGTAGCGCACCACGGTGGCGAGCACACCCTCCAGGTCCTGGTGGCGCAGTACCTCCAGCATGGGGCGGCCCGCCGTGCCGCCGGGCTCGCCGTCGTCGTTCGCGGCCGAATGGCCCCCCGCCATGAGTGCCCAGCACACGTGGGTGGCGGTCGGGTGGGTGGTTCGCAGCGCCGCGACGCGCCGCAGTGCCGAAGCGCGGTCCGCCATGGGTTCCACGCAACCGATGAAGCGGCTCTTCTTGATCACGCTCTCGCTGTGAACCGGGGCAGACAGGGTGTAAGGCATGGGGCGTCGAGCATAGCCCCGGCCGTTGGCGGTGCAGAATCGTCGGAATTGACGTTTACGTAAACGTCAACGTAGAATCGCGATTCACCGCCTGTTCCGAGACAACGCCCTTGACCTCTGCCACCTTCGAGCCGCGCCATCCTGGCTTCGACCAGCGCACGCGCGAGAGCTTTGCGCGCCAGGCCGCCATGCGAACGCTGGGGGCCACGCTGGCCTCCGTGGCGCCGGGCCGGGTCGAGATCACCTTGCCATGGGCCGAGCCGCTGACCCAGCAGCACGGCTTCCTGCACGCGGGCATGGTGGCGACGGCGCTGGACTCCGCCTGCGGCTACGCCGGCTTCACGCTGATGGCGGTGGAGGCCGCGGTGCTCACCATCGAATTCAAGATCAACCTGCTGGCGCCTGCGCAAGGCGAGAGCTTCCGCATGGTCGGCACGGTGATCAAGCCCGGGCGCACCGTCACGGTGTGCGAAGGCCACGCCTACGCCCTCGACGGCGGGCGCGAGAAGCTGATCGCCACCATGGGCTGCACGCTCATGGCCGTGGTCGGCCGCGACCGCATCCAGGGCTGAGCCCTTTTTCCTCAAAACATCCCACGGAGACCTGCATGACCAACCTGCCCGGCCTGAACTTCCAACTCGGTGAAGACATCGACGCGCTGCGCGACGCGGTGCGCGATTTCGCGCAGGCCGAGATCGCCCCCCGGGCGGCCGAGATCGACCGCGCCGACCAGTTCCCCATGGACGTGTGGCGCAAGATGGGCGACCTGGGCGTGCTCGGCATCACCGTGGGCGAGGAGTACGGCGGCGCGAACATGGGCTACCTGGCCCACATGATCGCCATGGAGGAGATCTCGCGCGCCTCAGCCAGCGTGGGCCTGTCCTACGGCGCGCACAGCAACCTGTGCGTGAACCAGATCAAGCGCAACGGCAGCGAAGCCCAGCGCAAGAAATACCTGCCCAAGCTCATCAGCGGCGAGCACGTCGGCGCGCTGGCCATGAGCGAACCCGGCGCGGGTTCGGACGTGATCAGCATGAAGCTCAAGGCCGAGGACAAGGGCGGTTACTACCTGCTCAACGGCAGCAAGATGTGGATCACCAACGGCCCCGACGCCGACACCATGGTGGTCTATGCCAAGACCGAGCCCGAGATGGGCGCGCGCGGCGTCACCGCCTTCATCGTCGAGAAGGGCATGAAGGGCTTTTCCACCGCGCAGAAGCTCGACAAGCTCGGCATGCGCGGCAGCCACACCGGCGAGATGGTGTTCAACAACGTCGAGGTGCCGGCCGACCACATCATGGGCGGCCTGAACAATGGCGCCAAGGTGCTCATGAGCGGGCTCGACTACGAACGCGCCGTGCTCACCGGCGGGCCGCTGGGCATCATGCAGTCCGTCATGGACAACGTGGTGCCCTACATCCACGACCGCAAGCAGTTCGGCCAGAGCATCGGCGAGTTCCAGCTGATCCAGGGCAAGGTGGCCGACATGTACACCGTGCTGCAGGCCGGCCGCTCGTTCGCCTACACCGTGGCCAAGAACCTGGACCTGCTGGGCACCGAGCACGTGCGCCAGGTGCGCAAGGACTGCGCCTCCGTCATCCTCTGGTGCGCCGAGAAAGCGACCTGGATGGCCGGC